>JADMIO011197694.1_pt1 | contig 109083 bp, 89 predicted proteins | sample 8958161 | NCBI WGS metagenome assembly JADMIO01 (sample SAMN16585339, study PRJNA669376) | soil metagenome | isolation source: Crop rotation soil | place: USA: Cullars Rotation, Alabama | collected 2011
GCCGCGACTTCAAGTCACGTGAATTCCAAGCTTCGGATCCCACTGTGCTGGAAAGAAGACAAGGTGAGAGGGGAAGTCGTCGCTTGCGATGGGGGTTGGCTTTTACGGTTGAGTGAGGCGCCTTCGGCGCTTTTGGGCAAAGCATACCCCCCCACGTCAATTTGCGGCCGGGGTTTGCGAAGCGGAATCGACAATTATCACTTGGGCCGGTACTTTTCTCGAGTCCAGTTTCATGCCAAGAGCGGACAAGGCCTGCGATGCGGCGTACTCGGGTGTGTTGTCGGGGACGCGGCGGATCTCGAGTCGGAAGGTGTACTTACCTTGCAGGGCGGTCGCATCCACGACTGGTTTGTGCAGAAACTGGGAAATGCGACGGGCGATGTCGGCTCCGCTCGCCTCCGTAATCTGATAGACCGTCGTCATGCCTTCGCCTTTCAGACCCTGCTCGAAAATCTTTCTTAGTCCCTCGATGCCGGTGGATGGCGCAGCCTGGGCGCTCGACTCGGTGCTGGCGGCGGGGAGTTTCAACCCGCTGCTGGCGACCGTGAGGGCATAGCCTGACAGCGTGCGTTCTTCGGTGTGCACTTTCAGTCCGAAACGCTCTACGAGCAGAGCCTGGAGCATTTCGTTGAGACTGGATGGGGGCGCGGACTCGGGAATCTTTGCCTCGATTTCGAACCGCTCTTCGGTCAACCAGGACGGACCTATAATTTGCTCTCTTCTCACGCTGTAAGCCGCCGCGATCAAGGATGCCAGCGTCCACCGCCGTAGGGTTACCCGCATGTTAGTGGACGGGATCCAGCCGGCGGGGTAGCTATCCTGCATCGATTCCTGCAAACGGTCCTGCAGAAACAAACGCCCATCAAAACCGGGCGGGGCCACCATGCCGACTTCGAGATTTATCGAGGGTGGCTTCGGTTTGACTGAGGCGACTTCGAACTCGGCGGCGGCGGAGGGGGACATCGTTTCCAGCAGGAGCAGGGCTAAGGCGATCGCCGGCGTGAAGAAGCGAGTTCGAACGGTCATAGATCGTTACCCTAGTTCGGTATTTTACAACGCCACTTGACTCTATCATCGAATGATATATTATGAGCTGAGTATGCCACCAGAGGATCTTCCACTGCCGCCTGCGACGTTTTTCATTCTATTCGCGCTCGCGAGTGGCGAAAAGCACGGCTACGCGATCATGCAGGAGGCAAGGAAACTTTCCGATGATACGGTGAAAATCGGGCCTGCCACGCTGTATACGACCATTCAGCGTCTGCTGACGGCCAAGCTGATTACCGAAGTACGTGGTCCGGAAAGCAGCGATAGCCGGCGTCGATATTACAGCCTGACGGCTTCGGGGAAGTCAGCGCTCCGTGCCGACGTCGCGCGAATGGAAGCGATCGTCCGGAAATCGAAGGCCATACGACTCAAGCCAGCGGAGCGAGGGATATGACGGGCTTTCTGCGCTGGAGTTCTTGCACTTACGAAGCCCTTCTCCATCTCTATCCGCGAGAGCTCCGCGAGGAATTCGGTAGCGAGATGACCATGGTCTTCGCCGATGATTTGGGCGACGCGTGGCGTAAGGATAGGGCGGCGGGCGCAATCCGCGTTTGGTGGTACACCCTTAGTGAGTTTGTGCGGATCGCCCTGCCGCACCAGTTGTCGCAGCTCGAAGCCACAGTTGCGGTGGTCGCATTCGCGTGGAGCCTGGCGATGTTCGCCGCCGAAGGCTGCCTTGCGTTTCGATATCTCCCGGCGGCACTAATACCAGCGGAGGCGATGCGGCACATTCTGTTGCCGAGCCTCGCACAGGCAACCTGCGCTTGGGCCGCTGTGTGTTTGTCCAGGACCGATCCACCGATCTCTCTGTTGCGGCAAGGGAGAGACGATGCTTGAATTGCGGAACCTCACGAAACGGTTTCGTGGGTCCACGGCCGTCGATCGCGTGAATTTTGCGATTCGCCCCGGAGAGATTACGGGCTACCTGGGGCCGAATGGCTCCGGCAAGTCAACGACGGTCAAAATGCTCACGGGACTTCTGGAGCCGAGCGAAGGCCAAATTCTGTTCCACGGACAGGATGTGCGCGTGGATTTTGCCGGTTTCCGGCGCCGTCTCGGTTACGTTCCAGAGGAACCGAATCTCTACGGCTATCTGACGGGACTCGAATACCTGCAACTGGCGGGCGGCCTGCGGGGAATGGCAAGCGAGACGGTCACGAAGAAGGCTTGCGAGTTGCTAGATCTTCTCGGCCTGCACGATGCCAGTTGGGTTCCCATTTCCGCCTATTCCAAAGGAATGAAGCAGCGGGTGCTGATCGCGGCCGCCCTGCTGCACGATCCGGAGGTACTGATCTTCGATGAAGCGCAGTCCGGACTCGACGTTGCGAACAGTCTCTTGTTCCGGCACATCCTTAGTGAGCTTGCTGCTCGCGGGAAATCCGTGCTGTACATTTCGCATGTCCTGGAACTGGTCGAAAAGGCCTGCGAGCACGTGGTGATCATTTACAAAGGCCGGATCGTCGCGGACGATTCGGTCAGCCGGCTGCGGGAGCTGATGCGATTGCCGAACCTCGAGGAGATTTTCACCCAACTGGTGCAGCAGGATGACCTGGAAGCGCGCGCCCGTGCGATCACGTCGTTGATGGCCGGGTGAAGAGACATGGCGCACTTCAATCAGGTCCGGCTGCTTGCGAGGCTCTTTCACGGGCGCTTTTTCGAAAACGATTCTGCATCGCCCGGAGGTGGATTTCAGACGAACATCACCCAGGTGCTGGGATTCCTGGTCGCAGCCGGCCTTTTCGTGGCGTATTTTCTGACGCCGTCATTCGTGAGGTTGTCGCTGAGGATTCCCACGCCTCAAAACCAATGGGCACTCCGGAGCCTGCGACTCTTCTTTCCAGCCTATTCGTTCGCGGTTGTCGGATTCGCGACCATTTTCCAATGGGATATGCTGTTTCCAGACCGGCGCGACTTTCTCATCCTCACACCCTTTCCCATTCGCCTGCGTGAGCTGTGTGCAGCCAAGATTGCGGCGCTCCTTCGCTTTTTGCTGCTACTGACGGGAGCGGTGAATCTTCTGCCGAACCTGATGGTCATCGTCTTGAGCCTCGCGATCCCACAGCTTCGAGGAACTGGGTTTCGAGTTGCGGCTGCACAGATCTGCGTAACGGCGGCAGCGTCGCTGTTTGCGTTCTTCGCCATCTCTGCGTTCGAAGGGCTGCTCCTTGCCGTGATCCCTACACGAACGTTCCATCGTGTATCGCCGTGGATTCAGATGTTCGGCATGAGCCTGATGGTTCTCGCGATTCTGACCTATCCGATCTACTCGCTGCTTTTGAAGCCGGCGATTGAGGCGCGGGCGCTATGGCCGTGGCTCTTTCCGCCAATCTGGTTCAGCGGCTTATATGACTTGATCATCGGCGGGGCAAACCGGCCGTTCGCTCCGATGGGAGAGTTTGGACTGAAGATGTTGGGAGGCGCGATCGCGGTGTTCGCGCTGACATGGGCGATCGGATTCCGGCGCCACTACAGGCTCACGCTGGAAACGCAAAGCACACCATCGCGGCGCCTTGGTTGCAAGTACTCGAAGTGGCTGATCCGCGGAGCGGAAGAGCGGGCAATCTTCGACTTCGCAGGCAAGACACTGGCCCGCAGCCAGAAGCATCAGTTCTTCCTTGCAACCTATTTGAGCGCCGGGTTGTCGATCGGCCTGCTTTTCGCGATCGCGGTGAAAGGTGGGCGGGTGGTGTGGTCGCAAATGGGCGCGCGATCCTTCCCGTTCATCATGGCGTTCTTTGCGGTATCGGGGTTCCGCGCCATCTTTCAATTTCCGGCGGATCTGGCTTCGAACTGGCTCTTTCGAATTGCGGAGGCAAACTGGACCGAGACGTCGCGAAGAGCAACACGGAAGCGGGTATTCGCGACGGGGCTTGTGCCCATAGTGCTACTGGCGACGGCGTTCGAAGCCATCGTGGTCGAGGGCAAATTGCCTCTCCACATCACCGCTCAGCTGCTGGGCGGCGCCTTGTTAATTGAGTTGATGTTCTGGAGCTTCGACAAGGTGCCATTTACCTGCTCTTACTTTCCGGGCCGGTCGAATTTGGCAATCCTGTCGGTTCTTTACCTGTACGGCTTCACGACTTATGGCTTCAACATGGCGGAGCTCGAGAGCACGTTGGAATCGCGCGTATTGCTTTCGCTTATCTGCTTCTCGGCGGCAGCAGTCCTGCTAGGAGTATTGTGGCGGCGCAGGCCGCAAGGATCGGCCATTCGATTCGACGGCGAGGAGCCGATTATTCAGACGCTCGATCTGTCATGAATGGAGCTGCGCTCCGCGGCAATTTCAGGGTTGAGTGAGGCGCCTTCGGCGCTTCTGGGCAAGCTAAAAGCATGCCCCACCAAGGAGGAGATGCCCGAACGCTGCTTTCCAGGCAGGTCCTATTCGAGGGTGTCGCGTCGCAGTTCTGGAGAACTACGCCACAATCTGGGTCGGTCGTTCGAAGTAGTAGACCGAGATCGAAGGGGCAGGCCCGGGAAAGCCTGCCCGCCAATTGGACTAGTCCGCCACGATTCTTAACCTGACGATCACGTCGCCGGAAGAAGCGCCGTCGGGCGGAATCAGACGGACGACGCCGGTATAGGTTCCCGGCGAGAGTTGGGCTGGATCCACCGCGATCGAGAGTGCTCCCGCGGCAGCATCTCCCGAGAGCCATGTGCCACCGTCCAGCGCGACTGATTCAACCGCACACTGATCGCACGCCGCGCCGATTTGCCGCGTGACGGTCCCGGCGGCCGCGGACGTCGTAATCTCGATCCTGTTGGAATCCAGGGCAACGGCCGGGGGAGTGGGGGGCAGTTTCACCAGGAAGAGGTCGGCAAAGCCCGAGCGATTCGCCTGGAACGGATTGACGGTCGGGAAATCATCCGAATCGGTCGCGCCCGCGGCGTAAATGGCACCGACGGAGTCGACCGCCAGAGAGTAGGCGGCATCGCTCCGCGAACCGCCAAATGCCGTCGAAGATACGGCGGATTTGCCCGATGGAGACAGACGGAAAATGATCGCGTCCGATGTGCCCGCGATTGCGGTGCCCGCAGCTAACGAAGGGAAGTCTGATGACGCCACGCCGCCCACGCCGTACAGGTACCCGGCGGCATCCACCGCGATATCGTTAATAGAGTCACCCTGTTTGGAACCGCCCAGGTAGGTGGAATAGATCAGCGCCGTGCCTTGCCCGTTGATCTTCGAAACGAAACCGGCCCACGGGGATTTCTTCTCGGGTTCCAGAGCGTTCACGATCGGAAAGTCGCTCGCCAGGGTGGACCCGGCGACATACAGATTACCGCTCGCGTCCACCGCCGCTGAAGTTGGAAGCGTGACGCTGTTGCCCCCCAGATAGGTCGAGTAGATCGCGGATTGACCATCCGGCGCCAGTTTCACAGCAAAGGCAGCCTGGTTCGCGCGGTTCTGCCCGGCGGCAATGACGCCGAAGCTCGATTGAATCGGATTGACGAGTGGGAAATCAGTTGATGTTGTGACGCCTACCAGATACACACCTCCCGAGCGGTCCAACTTCACGCGCAGCGCTTCCGTCATGCCGGTTCCGCCGTAAATGGTGGAGTACAGCAGATTCCTTCCGTCCGCAGACAGTCTGCTAACGAAGGCCATCTCCGACTGGACCTTCACCGCACCCAGAATGATGGGGCCACCAAATGTGGTTTGGACCGGGTTCACCAGCGGGAAGTCTTTGGAATAAGTGCCGCCTGCAACGTAAACAGAGCGATCGGGGGCGACCGCCACAGAAAAGCAGCCGTCGCTGACGCTGCCGCCAAGGTACGTCGAATAAATCAGTGACCCGCCGTCCGGCGAAATCTTTGATACGAACCCCGTCGAGTGATTGTCGGAAACGGTGGTGGCGGATTGATACGCATTTACCGTGGGAAAGTGCGTCGAGCTCGTATAGCCCGTCAGGTATGCGTTCCCGTCCTCATCTACTGCAACCGAGGTCGCCGTGTCATAGAACCCGTCTCCCAGGTGGACGATGTACAGAACGGTATTTGTGGCGGGAGAAAATTTCATCAGCGTGGCTTCGCCCTTGGATTGCGGAACACTGAAGCCCGGATTCGGAGGCACGATGTCGCCCGCCAGGCTGAATGTGCCCGCCAGGTAAACATTTCCTGCCGCATCCACGGCCATGGCTCGAAAATAGTCCTGGTCGACGTTGCCGAAATAGGTGCCATACTCGAGCACCGGATCGATAATCAGCGGTTGGTCCTTTGCATACGCGGCAATATCGAAGCGGACCGAGCCGTCCGCGGCAATACGGTAGCGGGCCTCTATCTCGCGCCGCACGCCTGCCGTTTCCTGGTAGACTCGCGGCCGGTGCTGGCGAATGTCGCCGCTCGCCGTGCGCAGCACCAGGTCGCCGGATTCGCCGATGTTCATCGATTGCAGCCCGGAGTATGCCAATTGGATCTGGTGTGGGTCGGCTCCGGGCGCCACCACGAAGTCATACTCGAGTCTGCCGGCGGAGCCGTAGTAGACGACATCGATCCCGCGATACACATGTCCAAAGTGCACCCGGTCGTAATGGGGAATGGCTGTGTGCCAGGACGCAGGATCCTTGCCAGCGAAGTAACTCGAGACTCCCGGTTGAGGCGCAAGAGGCTCCCCGGTGGATGGCGACGCGCCTTTCAGGCGCATCCGCACCAGGGATGTCCCGAGGCGGAGTGTCGTCTCGGAGCCGGTGAGGTAAGCCGTCCCTCCCGTTCCGCGGGAGAGGAACTGCACCTCTTGGCGGCTCTGTCCATGGTTCGGTTCGAAATAGAGATTCGGCTGTACCGTGCGGGGAGGCGTCAGGGCGCCCGCGCCGGTGGCGAGTGAGAGAACAGCGATCAACAGACGTTTCATAGTTGCTCCTTGTGAGTTGAGAAGCGCGCTGTCACGACCCAACTTGGCCGGAGTTCCCGCACTGTCTTTCAAAACCTGACCCGCAGCCCCAACTGGATGGAACGGGGGCCACCTACCTGAAAAATCGGATCCAATCCATCCGCAGGACTTCCGCTGCCGAGACCGCCGGCGAGCATGCGCAGCGATTGTCCCAAAGCCGGCGCCGAAATCAACGACGAACAACAGACCGGGTTGGCGAAGTTCGGATGGTTGGTAAGGTTGTAAGCCTCGGCGCGTAGATCGAGTCGGAGCCGTTCGCGGAACCGGAATTCGCGCGAGACGGCCAGATCCGCCTGGTACATGCCGAAGCCGGAGATTGCGTTTCGCCCCAGACTGCCCTGACCGAACGATTGCGAGAAGGCGTTGGGATTCAAGCGCCGGCCGCCGCCCGCGTTCGCGTCCGGGAGCCACGCCGCAGCTCCGGTATGATCGGGCCGAAGGGTCAACTGATAACTGGCATAAGGAATTGCGCCCCGGTACAGGACGTAGCTCCCGACATCTACCGGAAATCCGGTGCGCGCGCGCAAGATTCCGCTGACCGTCCATGCGTGGAGGAACGGAGGACGGAAGTGGAACATCCCCGAAAAACTGTGACGGACGTCGAAACTCGAATTGCCGCGATCGGCGCGCGCACTGGAGTTGACCGCTGCGAGCAATGCCGCATCGCGTGATGCGTTGTCGATGGAATGGGACCAAGAATAAGTGAGGATCGCTTCCAGACCGGATCCCGAGCGATGCCGGAGCTGTGCCTGGAGCGCCTCGTAACTGGAGTGTCCGCGATTGGTGATCTGGGTCGCGAACTGCACCTGGTGGTAAAGGCCGGTATCGAGCGCCACGTATTCGGGTCGGAGGAGCGCTCCAGAGGCGCTTCCGGCGTATCCCAGGGATGCGACGGTTCGGGTCGCAAGGGTGTGTTCGAGTTCCAGGTTCCACTGGAAGGATCGTGGCAGCCGGAAGTCCGGCGCGTAGCCCAATGCCGCAACCCTGACGGGAGTCCCACTCTCTGGGGACATAACCGCGGGAGAGCTGAATGCAGAAACATCGTAGTAGTTGGAGGCTGCGGCGTATGGCGGCAATGCCGTCAGATTGTTGAGTGACAGCGCCAAAGCGCTGTTATAGAAGACGCCCGCCGAAGTTCGCAGCACCGATCTTCCCGTCTGGTCGAGCCGCACGGCCACACCCACTCTGGGTGCAATGTTGTGGTAGCTGGTCTTCCATAGGGGGGTGCCCGGCGGCGCAAATTTGAGGTTGGAGGCGTCCGGCCAACCGGTGAGCGTAAGTAGCGCCGGACCCGACACGGCGGCCGGAGGCGGCGCCCACTCCCAGCGTAAACCCGAGGTAAGCAGAACCCGGGGCGCCACTTGCCAGGCGTCCGAGGTGAATAAGGATGCGTCACGAAGCGCTGCCGATACCGGCGTACTGCGCGTAATCGTAAGCTGCGCGATCTCGCCGAACTCGATGGCTTGCGCGTTGGCGTAATAAACGCGAGCGCTCAGTGGATTCTGCGCGAAGCCCGCAATCAGGTGGCGGTAATCGCCTCCCACGCGAAGCTGGTGGCGAGCGACGGGCACTAGCAGCACGTCGCTGAGATTCAGTTGGGACTGGCGGCGACGCAGTGCGAACGTTTCCGGCAGGGCGATACCGAGGTCCAGCAAAGTTACGCTGAAGCCCGAATCGCTCCCGAGCGGCACCGGCTCGTAGGCCGATTCGCTGATGGCTGGTGTCTGCGGCGAGACGGTTCGAGCCGATGCCACTCGCGCCCGCTCGAGCAAATAACTGGCGCGGAAGTCATTCGCCAAGCCGTGACCCTGAACGGTAAGCCCGCCGTGGACGGAATCGTCTGCCACTTCGATCTGGGAGGAGTTGATCAAGCCAGGCGAATATCGCGTCGAGGGCGAATGGTTGAAGCGCGCAAACAGACGTGTGCGGGTGTCGAAGCTGTGGTCGACTCGTAAAGACGCAGTGTCGGTTGCAGCGAGGTTTGGAACATTGGCTGTGTAGGCGGCAAGGTTGAACCCGGTCCCGGTCCCGTTCGGACTGGGAAAGCTGTCGAGGAACCCGGCGACCTTCGGGGAGGCTAACAGGCGCGAGTAGAGCGATGGCACGAGCGTCGTCTGTGTCTCCGGTTGATCGAGACGGAGGCCTTCATATGAAAAGAAGTAGAACGTCCGGTTGCGCAGCATCGGGCCTCCGATCGTGCCCCCGAAGTTGTTCAAGCGCAGATCCGCGCGCGGCATCCCCTGGCGATTCGCAAACCAGTCGTTCGCATTAAGGCTGTCGTTCCGCAGGGACTCGAATAACGCGCCGTGGAACTCGTTGCCGCCCGAGCGCGTGGTGATGTTCACGTGCGCTCCCGAGCCGCGGCCCATGCCGCTGTCCGCAGTGGGCGTTCGTATATCGAAAGCTTCCACTGCTTCCGGCCCGGCGATGTTCTGCATGCTCCCGATCACCGTAAGGGCGGGCGTGATGCCGGTGGCGCCCGGGTTGGGTCCGAGAGAGTATGCCGGACCGGAGTCAATGGCGATTCCGTCTACCAGGATTCGGTTGGACGTGGCCCGCTGCCCATTTACACTGAACTGTCCGGATTCTCCGAGCACGCTGCCTGCGGGCGTGATCAGCACGCCAGGAGCGGCCTCCAGAAGCGCCATTACGCCTCGGCCGGCGAGCGGCAATGATTGAAAGGAGTCACGGCTGAGAACAGAGGAGAGCGGAGCCGGGGCCATTGTGCGGCCGGCAGCCGGGGCGACGGGCCCGCCTTCGACGCGCACGCTCTCGCGTACCGTGGCAATCTCTAGGATGAAGTCGATTCGCGTGGCCTTGCCCGCGGCGAGTTGGACATCCATGCGGGTGGTGGTTTGAAACCCCGGCTGGCGGACGGTAATGTTGTAGATGCCCGGTTCGAGCCCCGCGATGGAGTAATGGCCCAGGCCATCTGCCGCGGTCGAGCGGCGGATGCCGGTGGTATCGTCCACGAGCGACACTCGGGCGCCTACGACTGGAGCGCCGGAAGAGTGCTGGACGCGGCCGGTGACAAACACGCCCTGCGCGGACAGGGACGACACGGCGAGGACGAGTAGGAGGGCCTTCATCGCACCGGCTCCAGGGCCCGGCGCATTTGCTCCGCCGCCGCCGAGAGCTCCGCGAGCATCGGCTCGAGGGACGCCGGCGACCCGTCCCCGGCAAAGACCGCATTGAGCGCGCGCTCCAGCCTTCGACCCGACTGGTAGAAATCGGTGCTGCCTGTGCGCCCACCGGGTTGCGCTGAGACGTCGAGCGCGGCGAGAAGCGGCGTGAGGCGAGCCTGAATGTTTTGGAAATGGCGGCGGACAAGGTCCACGTAATCGCCTTCCATGCGGGTCAACACGCCGGATTCCGCGGAGCTCAGGGCGCGTTCCGCCGGAAACCGCAGCTTCAGATTTTGCCATGCGTGAGCTGCCGCCATCAGACCTGCGGAGTCATCCAGCAAGGCATTGCTGAGTTCTTCGAGTGCTGCCGGGCCCCCGGCAGCCTGTTCGAGAGTAGCCGCAAAAGCGGGGCGGCGCGTAGTGATGGTGAACTGCCGTGCCGGAGGTGTGGGCGTGGCCGGCGGCTGCTCGAATTGCAGTGGGACCAATCCGGCGAGAGCCGCACGGATCTCCTGTTCGCGCTCAGCGGTCAAACCCACCGCCCTGACGCCAACGGCTCCGTTCGAGCGGACAACTTGAACGGGCTCGCCGAGATCGGCGCGAACTTGATGCAGCGCATCGAGCACCCTCAGTTCAAGGCCGATCGCGATAGCCCCGCGGTCGGCGTCATGTGGTGGCAGTGGCGCTTTGGCCGCGGAAAGGGGCGCCGGTGGCCCGACTCGGGCGGGCCTCACTTCCGGACCCGCTGCCGGTGGTGGCGCCATATGGGGGTGCGACAGAAACGAATACGCGAGGGCAAGCGAAGCTGCGATGGCGCAGCCAACGGCCAGACGGCCCCAGGTTGACCCCTGCGAGCCGGCCGCTGCCCGTTCGAGTTCGAGCCTGGCTTCGCGCATACGGGGGCGAAGGTCCGGCCACTCGCCGGGCTCCGGATAGACTTGCGACAGCTTCTCCTCGAGCCGAACGATTTGCTCGGTGACCGACCGCAGTTCGGCTATCCGCGCGTGGCAGGTCCAGCAGGTGCGCACGTGATTTCGGGCCTGTGCGTAGCGGCGGCGCGGCAACTCACGGTCGAGCAACTGCACCAATTCTTCTTCGCCGAGATGGCAGGTTGCCGAATCATTTCTCATAGAGAGCCTTTCTCAGCCGGTTCAGCGCACGAAATAAGGACTGAGCCACGGTGCCGATGGTGACACCGGTAATTTCCGCGATTTCGCTGTAACGGAAGCCCGCAGTGCGCAGCTTGATAAACTGCCGCTGCTGTTTCGGAAGGGCCGCGACGGCACGGTGCAGGCGCGTCAAATTCTCCTCATGGAGCAGCGATTCCTCGGGATCGGGTTCGGCGGCGGCAGCCGCGGCTTCGGTTTCGAGCGTCAAATCCTGAAATCGTTCCGCAGCGGCCTCATTGATTGCGTAATTGTGTGCGACGGTGAAGAGCCACGCCCGCGCGTTACGAACCGATTCGCCGCGGCACAGGGCGGTGTAGAGCCGAAGGAACGCCTCCTGACAACCTTCACGGGCCTCCGCGGTCCGAACTCCGCGGCTCCGCAGATACCGGAAAATCTCTTCGCGGTGAGCCTCGTAAAGGGAGGAGACGAGATCCTCCAGCCTGTGCGGATTTTGTGACGCTCGGACGTCTGCCAAGGTGATCGCCTTCAAGGTCGGGTTGAGCGAATCGGCGGACATAGTCGTTCAGGATCGGCCATGCGCGCCCGTCCGGCGTCCGTTCGGGCTTGGCCATCGGCCAACCTTGATGCTAAGACAAGGTGCGGGGGGTTTTATTGACAGTCGACCGGAAGTTTTCGGTGGCGAGAGACGCCGGCTATCACGAGCACGTCGTCACGAGCGGGCGCTATAGTCTGGGCAGGCTAGAGCATGCCACCCAGGGTCAGCTGGCCAGCAGCGCGGTGAGTGTGCGAATGTCCGCGACGTTCTCGAGTTTGCTGACCATATCTATCACTCGGTTGGCTTTGTCGCGCGACCAGCGGGCGAAGGAGGCGCAGTCCAGGAACTTGTCGGCGACTTCCCGGTAACTCATCGGAATTGCGGGGCTGCCCTTCGCGAAATCGGCACGGCCCGTGATGGTTCGGCCATCCTTCAGGCGAATGTCGAGGATGGTGGTCATTTTGTTATAGCCGGCGGCTTCCGCTACAGGGTTCACGCCGAAGTGAATACGGCCGATCATGCTCTGGACTTCGGGCCGGTTGACCACGGGCGTGGTGAACTCGCTCAAACCCGCCTTGCCATACAGCAGCAGTGCCGCCATACAGAACTCCATGCTGAACTTGGCTTCGAGGCCCGTCTTCGGTTGGTGATGAATGAGGGCGTTCGGCATGTTGCGGTTGGTGCCGACATCGACTCGCTCCACCTGTTCCGGCTTGATGGCGTTCGTGCTGATGAGGCGAGCCATCTCGGTCATGCCGGGGTGCGTGAGCGATCCCGAAGGGAACGGCTTGATGGAGATGCCGGGCTGGCGGAAGGTCCAGGGGCGGCCGAGTTTATGTACGATGGCGTTCGGGTCGAAGCCCCCGCCGGCGGCGTGGAAGAAGCCGCGTGGAGCCTCGAGAATGTCTTCGGCGGCAGTCCAGCCCAATGCGGCGAGTTCGGCAGCGACGACGCCGGACTCGGCAGCGCGTCCGGCGTGCAGGGGCTTGGTCATGGTGCCGAAATTCTCGCGCAGACCAGCCGCTTCGCTGGCGGAGATGCCGATGGCGCGAAGGGTCTGGTGGAGATCGAGGCCGGCGATCTTTGCGGCGGCCGCGGCGGCACCGATCGCGCCGCAGGTTCCGGTGCTGTGAAAGCCCTCGTCGTAGTGGCGCGGTGCGATGGCCTCGGCGATCTTGCACTCCACCTCGACACCAACGTGATAGGCCGCCATCAACGCGCGGCCGGAGACGGAGTGAGATTCGGCGAGCGCCAGTGCCGCGGAGAGCGCGGGCGCGGTGGGGTGAGTGAGGAGACCGTAGACGCGGTCCTCGGCGACTGCTAATTGCGTATCGTCATAATCGTCCGCGTGGATAGCGATGCCGTTCACGAAGGCGGCGAAACGCGCGGCAGTCTTGATGGAGGAACCGAGGATCCTGCATGGGCCGGCCGATGGCCCTGCTGCTTTCACGTAGTCGCGGCTGAGCTGACCGGTGTCGGCCACGGAGCCACAGAGCGCGAGGCCCAACCCGTCCAGGATCGACTTGCGGCCCAGCTCCACAACGTCCGCCGGCACGTCCTCAAACTTCGTCTGCAAGACGAATTCGGCAACTTCGCGCGTGAGTCCTTCGACTTTCGGAAACTCACCGGGGCTGGTTTTGGGAGTGGCGGCTGTTTGTGGAAAGGCGCGGCCCACGAGGCCACCCGACGCGGCAGCGGTGGTGCGAATCAGCTTTCTGCGGGTGAGGCGCATAGGTACGCTCCGATTGTGACACGCACAGCGCGAGCGCCGTTACTGAACGTAGAAGGCGACCACGTTGGAGTCCGGCGGAATTGTCGATTTCAGTGCCGGCTGCAACCGCACTCCGGCGAATGCCCGCCCTCCAGACGCACCTGGGTCCGCTTCGACAACTACTTTCACCTGGAGAACTGACGGCAGGAACCCGGGCACAGGGGACACTGCGGCGGGGGAAGCCGTCGGGCCGGGATAACCCGATCTTGCCCACGATGGGTAAAGCCGGACGTCCGACGCGGCAAGCCCGGTGACAAAGAGAGTGATGGTGGAGCCCACCTTGGCTGGATTCGAGGCGTTGTTCACGGTGCCGTCTTCGTTGAGGACATACCCGTCGACCGGGCCGGAGTGCCACCGCGGATTCAGAAACTCACCGGACAACACGCCCGGCCGAGCGTCGAATACCGGCATCGCGACTGCATTGGAAGCTACGCCGTTGAAGGATATTTGCACGGACGTGTCCTGAACATGCAGTATCCCGCTGCGCCCGCCGAGTGCGCGGGGCGCGACCACCACTACTCGACCAGGTCCCGATTGCACAATCTCGGCGGCGATGCCGCCAAAACGCACTTCCATCCCACCCAACGAGACGGGCAGCGGATCGATTGGATGGAGACCGAAATCCGCCGCTGGAGGAGTGAAGCCCGAGACGGCCAACGTGTACAGCCCGCCCGGCACAATCCCGCCCGGATCGCCGCTAAATGTGTTTGTGATCGAATCGAGGGAAATCGACGTCGCCGGAGTCTCTACTCGTAGCACGGAAGTCGAAGTGCGGGACGGCGGACCGACTGTGGATGCGATAGGAACACCATCGCGTCCGAAGGCAAGGGCCGGGATGCCGCAGCCGCCCAGGTAGGTGGCAAACTCCAGGGCAGAGCCGTCGGCGCGCACCTTCGCGAGCACGCTTGAAGTTGAATCGCATTCCGGCGCACCTTGCAGAGGTTTGGCCAACGGGAATCCTGCCTCTGTCGTTAGGGTGATGAACGGCGCACCGCCGGAGTCGAGCACCATGGCACCTGGTTGCGCGCGACACGACGCGGGCAGCACGAGAGTGTACACCGGTTTCCAATCCGCTGCCGCAAGCTTCGTCACGAAGACGTCGCCGCCCATCGAATAGTAGAGAGCGAGAGCAGAGTTGCAGCTCCACGCAGGCCGGGGCGTCGATGGCGCGGAGGTGGAGGTGGAGCTCGCGCCAAGCAGCAATACGTTCCCGGCTTTATCGAGGGCTACGCCGGTCGGAGCGGTGCCGGTGTAGGGCTGAGCGAGATCCGCCGTGTCCAGCACCCGCGCTGCGTTGGCATCCAGCCGCTCGACACGAACGACACCGTTGTACGGGTAAACGTTCCCAGTACCCGCGACGACCGGCCGGCCGAGGCCATCAACCGCCATCGGGCCGGGGGTCGTGCCCGGCAGGTAGGTTGCGACACGGAGATCCCCATCCGCCCCGAGCTCCAGCAGGAAGCCGCTCGAAGTATTTGGATCACCCTGCGCTGCCAGCACTCCGGGCGTCACGGGGAACTGCTGCGAATTCGTGAACCCGGTTACCCAGACATTTCGCAGCGCGTCTAGCGCCACCCCGGTTGCGACATTCCGCGCCTCGCCTCCGATCAGGCGCGAGAACTCGACCTTCCCTGCCCCAGAGAGCCGCGTCACGAAGACTGCGTTCACACCGGTGGTCCCGATTCCTGGTCCCGTTATGGGGAAGTCCAGCGAGGACGTGTTGCCCACGACATCCACACTTCCCGCTGCGTCTACGGCGATCCCGATGGGCGCGTCGGCATCGGATCCGCCCAGGTAAGTCGCCCAGATTACCGTCCCGTCGGAGGCCAGTTTCGCTACGAACGCGTCGGTGGTCACGCTGCGGGTCACGTACACCGCACAGGCAGCTCCAGGGGCCGCGCCGGTCACCTGGCTCAAGGCCGGCGCGCTCCAGTTGGCACCCTGGTCTTTGCTGAACCCGATGCTATAGGAGCCCGACCCGGAAACGCGCGCGACGAGGCCCTCACAACCTTTGCCGACAAAGAACAACGGACCGTAAGGAGCGACTTGTGGACCGGCACCCGACCCGTTTGCCTTGACCCAGGACGTGCCTCCGTCGGTGGATCGATAGAGGGCGTCGGCTGTTACACCCAGGAGGGTGTTGGACTGGTTCGGATCGGCCGCCAGACTCGACACTGCCGAGAAGGGGCCGGGCGGAGCTCCCTTGGGCGTCCACGTCTTGCCGAAGTCGGTGGAGAGATAGAGTGTGCCGGTAACGCCGAGCGCCGTGCCTGCGTAGATCCAACCTTGATGAAACGGATCGAATGCGGCCGGGGAGAGCCCGCCGGGCATTTCCATGTACTGCAAGGTGATGCCCCAATCTCGGGACACGTACGACTGGAAACCCTGGATTACCAGCGTGCCCGACCTCGTTGGGTCCGCGAGTAGGAGTCCGGTGCAATAGTCACCAGGACAGGCCGCGCCGCGGGACCAGGTCACACCGCCATCCGTGCTGCGCTCGAGAACACCATCGGGTCCGAGCGCTGCGATCCGCAGGTGGTTGCCCGGATCGACGGCGAGCGAACCCGTCTGCGACGAGGGCGTTCCGAAGTTGAGGACGGATTGCCAGGTTCGGCCGCGGTCGCTCGACTTATGAATCACGGGACCAGCGAGCGCGAAGACGACTTGTGGATCCACGGGGTCGGGTACGACGGAGGTGACATCGGCCGGTACATCGACGCGCGACCACGTCGCCCCGAGATCGGCAGTGCGCAGCACCCGCGCTTCGCCCGTGGCCGGCTGCGCCGCGTTCTGCACCGGGAAGTCGGGCGCGCTGGTTGTGCCTGTGACGTAGATGTTCCCAGCGGAATCCGTCGCCATCGCGACGATCGAGGTACTGCCTTTTCCGCCGAAGGAAGCGACCGTGAGGCGTTGCGCCACACTGAGCGCGTCGCGATGAACCGAGGGATGCTGTGCCAAAACGGGCAACGCCGCCCACATCAGCAGCTTAGGGATGCGCACGCCTAAGTAGTAGCAGCCGGCGTTCCACGATCATTGCCGGGCTGATCAAAGTACACGTCGAAACCGATTCGGACCTGGCGATCCGATAGCGATTTCAGCACGTCAGGGGAGATGGCGAATCCGCGGTTCGCGGATTCGAGGAAGAGGCCGCAGAAGAGGTCGACCGAATACGTGGATGTCAGAGAGGTCCAGAGCTCCGGATCGGCAGGTAGCTTTGCGAACAGCAGGCGGATCGCGTCCTCGATATCCGCACCATCGGCGCAGTCCTTGGATTCGACCGTCAGGGCCCAGCGGCCTGTTTTCGGGATGCGGGCGTTCCCACTGGTAGTCGCGGCCGGCACGCCTTTGCGATCCGATTTGGTGGGCGCACACCCGAGGAGCGAGGACACGTGGTCCGGATCGAGCGTTTCCCCGGAGATGCGCAGTGTGACTCGGAACCGGTCCACGGGTCCACCGAACCATTCGGTGCCCTCGGGTGCCCCGGAAGGCGGCTTGCGTGGAGTGGTGGTTTTCATCCGTTTGCGGAGCGACAGCGCCGGACGCGCCAGTCTCGCACTTCTTGTCGAGCGTGCAAGCAGAGTGCCGTTGGCTATGGTCCGCGGGTTGCAGACAGAAGTGGCGACGGGAGTGCACTCACCGAGTTATGGCTACAACCGAACGATTCAACAATCAGTGGATTCGAGACCTGGCGGACACCCCAGGGCCGTGCATCACGATCGCACTTGCGGGCGACGACGCGGCTCGCACGGCAATCGAAATGAAAGAAGCGGTCAATGGAATTCGCAAGGATCTGCAGGACCGCGGGGTGAATGCGGAGCAATTGTTAGAACCGATCGCGGCGGCTGCCGATGGGGGCGCTCCGAAGAAGCGCGGCGGGATCGTGATCCTGCGATCGCCCTCAATCCTGGAAGTGCATCGCGTACCAAACGTCACGCCGGTGGCTAAAGTGGCCGATCACTTCGACCTGCGCGCACTGCTCGCTATCGAGGCGTCGCGCGCACAATTTTACATACTCGCGTTGAGCCAAAATCGCACACGCATTCTGAAATGCACACGCGACAGTTCCGAGGAGCTTCCATTTCCTGAGGGGTACGCCAACAATCTGGCGGACGCGATGCAGACGCCGAAGCCCGATCACAACCTGAAGAACATGGCGAGCGGCGGCGCGTCAATGGGCGGAGGTGCGGTGAAGTTTGGGACGTCCTCGGATGCGGACGATAAGGACGAGTACATGCTCCATTTCTTCATGGGGCTAGATAAGGCGGTAAACGCAGCCCTGGGGCAGTCGAGCCATCCGTTAATCGTGGTCGGGGTGGAGCACGAGATCGCGCTGTATCGCCGGGTGAATACGTATCCGAACTTGATCGAGCCCGGCGTACATGGAGCACCCGACGGTCTGGAGGGTGGGGAGATGCACCGCCGGGCCCTTGACCTGATGCAGCAGCGCGAGGAAGAGCCCGGGCATGAGGTGCCGCAGGATTTCGATAAGAAGGTGGGTACGGGGCACGCCTCCATCCACCTTGCCGAGATTGTTGCGGCAGCGTACGAGGGGCGTGTTTCGCAACTGTTCTTCCAAGCGAGTGCGCGATACCTGGGAACGTACGACGCGGTGCGCCAGCGCGTGAAGAGGACGGAGGATCCACTCGATTCGCCCGTCGACCTGATCGAGGCCGCGGGGTACGAGACCCTTCGCCAAAATGGAGAGGTGAAGATGCTGCCGGCCTCGGCGATGCCAAATGGGGTGCCAGTGTGCGCTTTGTTCCGGTATCCGGCGCCGCAGAGTGCGGGCACACCGGAATTCGCGGCGACGGAGAACGAGCGCGTCTGAGTTGCGCGTTCGGCATAGGGGAGGTGGCCCCGGAGCGAGGCGGACTGCTAGTCTGGGCAGATGCGTTTTCTTTTCCTCGCCGTGCCGGCGCTCCTGGCGGCTCAAACTCCCGCTCCGACAAAGAGTGCCCCAGCGGCGCCTAAGAGTGCTCCAGCAGCCCCTAAGAAGGGATCCACCGCGCCCAAGCCCGCGGCCGGTAGAGGCGGCGCCGCTGCAACCGCTACACCAAAACCCGGCGCGCCGCGGGCTGTAGCACGGCCCACCACACAGGTAGCTCCTATGACTGATCAGGAAAAAATCATCTATTCTCTCGGACTTTCCATTTCCAACTCTCTGAAGCAGTTCGACCTTTCCGCGAAGGAAGTCGAGCTGGTCAAGCGCGCATTGTCGGATGCTGCTTCCGGCAAGCCCGCGGTGGACCTGATGGAGTGGGGACCCAAGATCGCTTCGCTCGCAGCCGAGCGTGGGTCACGCGCGGCTGAACGGGTGAAGGCTGAGTCGAAGGTATTCCTGGACAAAGCGGCGACCGAGCCGGGCGCGGTCCGGACCGATTCGGGGTTGATCTACCGTGAGCTACAGGCGGGAAATGGCGCGTCGCCAAAAGCGACGGACACCGTCAAGGTGCACTATCGCGGCACGTTTGTGGACGGCAAGGAGTTCGACAGCTCGTACAGCCGGAACGAGCCCGCGCAGTTTGGGCTTAACCAGGTGATCCCGTGCTGGACAGAGGGCGTTCAGAAGATGAAAGTCGGGGGGAAGGCAAAACTGGTGTGTCCTTCAAGCATCGCGTACGGCGACGAGGGACGGCCTTCGATTCCGGGGGGCTCCACGCTCATCTTCGAAATCGAGCTATTGGACATCACGACACCGAAATAGCGGGTAGGAATACAACCGAAGTCGGCCCGGACCTCTGACAAGACGTACTGGTTGCTAAAAGGAATCGGATTACTGCCTTTCCGGGATGTCCTTGAAATCAACTGAATGGTACGGTCTCATATCGCGCTTTCTTGCGCGCTTGTCGAGAACGGGTGATGTCCTTTCAGTTTATTTCAACAGGTCCTGCCATGGACCCGGCAGGAGTGTGTGCTCCTGCGACCGAGCGTCAGAGCCTTCCGGAACCGGACGACGGAAGGGCGGATCCTGAGAGTAGTTTGCCGGGTCGGTTGAGCCTCATCATTTGCTTCGCGGTCGCCCTGCTTGCCTTTCTGGCTTACGCCCGAGCGCTGCAACTGCCGTTTATTGCGGACGACTACGATCAGATTACGAAAGCACGCGACTATGCGCCTCCTTCCGGCTGGGCGGCGCTGTTGCATGATGTTCTGTACCGCTGCCGGGCGACATCGCTCTTCCTAACGTACTGGACAGAGCAATGGTTTGGCACGAAGCCGTTCGTCTTTAATCTCTCCAGCCTGTTGATACATATCGTGAACTCGCTGCTGGTGCTGGCACTGGGGTTTTGGAAGCGCATCGGCTGGAAGATCTCGGCCGTGGCGGCCTGCGTGTTCGCCGTGTCGCAGCGGCACCACGAGGCTGTCATCTGGTATGCGGCGTTGCCGGAGTTGATGGTCTTCTTCTTCGTGCTGTTGAGCTTTCTGTGCTGGCTAAAATGGCTTGAGGCACCGGAGCGATCTGAAGCGGTCTATCTTTGCGCGTTCGCAGCTTACGTCCTCGCGTTGTTTTCGAAGGAGTCCGCCGTGGCCGTTCCGCCGTTACTCCTGATGGCAGGATTGATCGACGGCAAACGCCTGCGCCTGCTGCTGGTCCGAATCCTCCCATTCGTGCTCTGCGCGATCACCTATTTTGGATTGATCTTCGCCGCGCGAAAGACTCATCTGCATTTCAACGACGTCGGCACCTTTTCATTGACGGCTCCTTTTCCCCTGGTGCTCCTGCGCAGCGGAATCCATCTGATTGGCCCCTGGGGGTTGGTGGCGATCATCGGCTGCCTGATCTGGAAACCACGGCATCGCGGACGCGTTTTGATTTTCGCCGCCTGCTGGTTAGTGATCGCGTTGCTTCCTTATTGCTTCCTCTCGTATATGCCGGAAGTTCCCAGCCGGCATACTTACCTTGCCAGCCTGGCGGTGGCGCTGCTGCTCTCGGTGTGGTTGATGGAGATGCACCTGCGGATTCCGACTCGCTACCGGACACGTGCCATGGCCGCGATCGCAGTGCTATTCATCGTGCACCAATGCGGCTATCTCTGGATCCGAAAGCAGCACCAGTTTGCGATTCGCGCGGAGCCCACAGAGAGATTGCTCAAGTTGGTGTCGGATTCCAAAGTGCCGATCGCGATCAAGTGCTTCCCATACGGACGCGAAATCGCGGACATGGCGCTTCGCGTGCGGGGCTTGGAATCCACCGGACCTGCGTTCGTGTTCGACGCCGGAGACACGCCCAATGCTGTTGACTTCTGTTTCGATCCTGGCCAATATGTCCAGAGGCCGTCGCGGTAAGCGGCCGGCGGACGGATGACCCTCCTTCAACTTTTCGATCTGTCGTTCAAGGGTCGCCGTCACCAGATCGGCCTCGAGTTCAAAGGCGCGACGCTCACTTTCGGAGAGATCGATCAGCGAAGCGATCAGATGGCGGCGAGACTGCGCGCCCGCGGTGTCACGCAAGGCGACCGGCTTTGCGTATACCTGGCGAATTGCCTGGAGTGGATCGACGTCTACCTTGCCTGCCTGAAGCTCGGAGTGATTTTCGTACCCATCAACATCCTGTATCGCGAACGGGAAATTGCACATATCACGCAGGACGCCGAGCCGAAGCTGGTGATCAGCGAACAGGAACTGGCGGACTTCCGAACGCCCTCGGGTTTAGCAGTGGACAGGGTGGTGCTCGATGGCGATGCTCCGGCCGCCATTGTATATACCTCGGGCACCACCGGCACTTCGAAGGGGGCGATTCTCACCCACAACAACTTCGCCGCGAATGCCATCAACATCATCAGCTGCTGGCGGATCTCGGAAAGAGATCGTCTGCTGCTGGCGCTGCCCCTGTTTCATGTGCACGGTTTGGGGAATGGGCTGCATGCGTGGCTGATCAGCGGCTGCCGCATGAGAATGCTGGAGCGGTTTGAACATCAGAAGGCCGCGGCTGAATTCCTTGATTTTCGACCCACGCTGTTCTTCGGGGTACCCACAATTTACACGCGGCTGCTGGAAATGCCGAGGGAGACGGCGCGGGAAATTGGCGGCTTCATGCGGCTGTTTGTTTCCGGATCGGCTCCGCTCCCGCCGCAAGTGTTCGAGGATTTCCGCGAGAGCTTTGGCCACACGGTGCTGGAGCGATACGGTATGACGGAGACGTTGATGAATCTCTCAAACCCGTATGAAGGCGAGCGGCGTGCGGGATCGGTCGGGATGCCATTGCCCGGCGTGTCGGTGCGGATCGTGGACGGCGAACTCGAACTCCGCGGCCCGAATGTGTTCGCCGGGTACTGGCGGCAGCCGCAGGCCACGGCGGAAGCGTTCCACGATGGCTGGTTCAAGACCGGCGATCTGGCGACCTGTTCGAGCGACGGCTACTTTACACTGCTCGGCCGGAAGAGCGACCTGATCATTTCAGGCGGCTTCAACATCTATCCTCGCGAGATCGAGGAATTCCTGCTGGAGCAGCCGGAGATTACCGAAGCTGCTGTGGTCAGCGTGCCGGATCGCTTGCGGGGAGAAGTTCCCGTTGCTTACATCGTCACGAGAAGCGAGGTCGAACCCGATACGCTGCGTATGCGATGCCAACGGAAGCTTGCGTCCTTCAAGGTCCCGCGCGCTTTCATCGCGGTGGAGCGGTTGCCGCGCACTGCCCTAGGCAAGGTGCAGAAGCACCTGCTGCCGCCTTGGACGGGCTAGACACCGGCCGGCCGTCGAAGGGGGGCAACGCGTCGTATAAGTGCTTGACAGCTTACATCAAGTAATGTACACATTACTTGTGGTTAATTTCGGACTTCTTTATGCCGGAATTTGAAAAGCGCGCGTGGTGGAACCTTTGTGTCGCGGTGGGCGCGGTTGTGCTGTTCACCGTTCTGTGGATGGTGACTGGAAGATTGAATGGGTCCATGGCGGCTTTCGGTGTCCTCGGGTTGTCGGGGATGCCGTTCTTCAGCCTTCGCCAACCGGTCAGTGACGAGCGAGACCGTGAGATCGACCGAAAGTCCATGCTCGCGGCGCTGAGCATCTTTTGGGTCCTGATCGTAATCGGCACGGTGGGAATGGGCGTGGCACTCGGTTGGGACACGCTGGTACAAGTGCCGGTGTGGGCGTTCAGTGCGGTGATCTGGGTCGGATGGATCGTCATTCTAATGGCGAAGTCAGCGGCCTCAATCCGGATGTATCGTGCCGGGTAAAGGCGAGGTGGTCCGCAACACCATCCGGCGCCTTCGCTTCGACGCGGGCGAGATGACTCAGGAAGAGTTGGGGAAGCTGGCCGGCGTGACGCGGCACACGATCATGGCAATTGAAGCCGGCAAGTACGACCCGTCGCTATTGCTGGCTTTCCGCATCGCGCGGGCATTCGGCAAGAATGTCGAAGATGTTTTTATCTTCGACCGGTGAGCGCCTGGCCAGCGCCAACGCTGGTCGGTACCTGTGAGCAACAACGCAGTTTCAACAGGCGTGCGCGCGGTACGATCGGCTTGGAGGTAACGGGACATGCACCGCCGGAAGATGTTGATGGCCCTGTGCCGGGCCCTTCCCCTTGCGAGCTTCGCTTTATCAGCAAGCGGCCAAGGTAGAGGCAACGGCAGGGGCAGAGGCAGGGGCAACAGCGAGAAGGGGCCCGTCGAGGATCACGGGAATCATGGCGGGCGCTACTTCCGACCCGAGGACTACAGCGCGGTTCAACGCTATTACGCCGGCCCTCGCAATCTTCCTCCGGGGTTGCGCAAGAAGTACGAGCGAACGGGCAGATTGCCACCGGGTTGGGAGAAAAGGATGCGGCCTTTTCCTCCTGAACTCGTGCGCGTCCTCCCTCCCCCGCCCCCGAATTGTGAGCGCGGGTATATCGACGGCGTTGCCGTGGTCTATGACCGGCGAACGCGGATCATCGTCGATTCGATCGATCTTATTGCCGCGATCGCCGGCCGTTAGAGCGGTGCGTGTGTGCTTCAACGGACAGGCAGGCTGAACCTGTTAGCGTTACCTTGAACGAGTATGCGCGTGCTATCGCAGCCTTCCCAAGCAGTGGCCGCTGAAACGGACACCATCTTTTACGACGGCAATTGCGGTCTCTGCCATCGCGGAGTCCGGTTCGTGATGAAGCGTGATGCGGACCGGAAAGCCTTCCGGTTTGCTCCCTTACAGGGGACAACGTTCGCGGCGAAGGTTTCGCCGGAACGGCTCGCGGAGTTGCCCGACACGATGATGGTGCAGACGCGCGACGGCAGAATGCTGCTCAGGTCGAGCGCCTGGGCGTACATCCTGCAACGGCTCGGGGACGCTGGCGGATCGCGGGTACGCTGCTACGCGCTGTCCCACGGCCGATTCGGGACGCTATCTACGGTTGGGTGGCTCGGGCTCGCCATCGCCTCTTCTCTCGTCCCGTGGGGCCGTGCCCGGTTGCATCTCCGCTGGAGCGAGCGAGATTCGATCCGTAGGTCTGACCGGTTCAAGACGAGCGGCTCAGGCGACGTTCGCGGCTACGGGAACCCGGGCCGAAGGCAGACCGAGCCACAGCCGGGGAGCGACGCGCAAGAGAGAGGGAATTCGCTCGATCGGTAGCGCTCCGGCAGCTCCACGCTCTTTCCAGTCGACCAGACGAAGACGTCCGAACACATCGACCGCGCGCAGCACGTCTGCGGCGCGGCGCGAGGCCACCCACTGCGGATCATACGAAACGAGTACGGGCTTCGGGGCCCTTCCATTGACGCTTTGGCGCAGCCAGTTCCAGGCGCGTGCCCAAACTGCCGCGTCGACAAAGGTCACGTAGAGCGACAGGGTGGTCCACTGAAACATCGGTGCATTGATGCTGTATTCCAGTGTGAGGTGCAAGAAGAGGCCGAGCAACAGAATGGGATAGCGCAGTTCCTTGATCCACACCAGGGTTCCGAGCGCGAACTCTGCGGCGAGCGTAAACCACGTCTCCAGCTTGATCAGAGCAAGGTCATGGAGAAAGTCAGGCATCGGCAGACGGCGAAACTCAGCGAGTTGATAGACGTAGTAGAGCGCAGTGCCGTCGACCCAGGCGGGGCCGAGCGACTTATTCCAGAACGTCATGAAGTAGAGCAGTGACAATTCGATCTGAATCATCCGTTGGGCCCAGGGCGCGCGCGGACGGATCTCGAGACCTTCTTTCCCTTTCCAGATATTGCGCAGGCGATCGAGCGACAGCGCGGCGCCCGCGGGAGCGAACATCAGGAAGAACAAGGAAACGCGGAGCAGTGTGTCGCCGGAGTTGGTGATAAAGAGATTGCGCTGCTGAACAGAGGCCACCAGGATGAAGACCGCGATGCTGCTGGCGCGCGTAAAGAGGCCGACGCACAATAGCGCCGCCGCTGCCACCAAAGCGTAGAAGACGGCGTTCGCCCAAAACTCGGTTTGCGGGAGAACGGTGAAGACATTGAGGCGTGGACCCTGCTCGATCGCCTGAGTGCCTGCGAGAGTAACGAGACCACGGGGGCCGTACCACGTCAGCCAGTCGCCGCTCAGCATGGCCGCGTCGATGAGCACGATGAGCCCGGCGAGAATCCGAAACAGTGCGACGGGAACGGGCGATTGTGGCTTAAAGAAGAACTCGTTCCAGGCGCGCGCGATCGTCTTCAGGCTCATTGCAAATCTCCCGGTTGCACTGCGTAATGGAAGAACTTGAATTGATTCCACGGGCCAGTCGCGGATACGCTTCCCGGGGGCTGGACCACGGACCAATGGCGTATCAGGTCTATTGCAACGGGCGGGTTCGATGCCTGAACTTTGTTTACGCGCGCGATGTATCGGGCTGCGTCCGGCCATAAGACGGAGAAGGCGTCGAGCCGGAGGTTGTCATTGGCGAACTTCCGGTATCGCTCCTTCACGTATTTATCTACCAGGCCAAGCTCCTCCATGCGAGGAAAGCTCCAGGTAGCAGTGTGACCGTCGGCATAAGTGATGTCGGCGGTCATATAGTTGTTCAGCATCGATGGATTGGGCGCGAACATGTCCCATTTCTGGAACAATCCGCTCCACGCCATGTAAGGAACGATCATCGACCGAAATCGAACGACCAGAGGGGTGTCGAGAGGGACACACCAACAGACGATGGCGAACAGATGAAAGGCAAGGAACGCAGTAATGATGAGCCGGGCCCGGCGCGAGAGCCAGCGTGCGGGCTCCTCAGCGCCTGCCGGCTCGGGCGCACGGAGAACTCCGGATTGGGACCTCAGATTCGGATCTGGCATCGGCCTACGCCAGGATTATAGACCGGTGGTGATCGCCTTCCGGTACCGTTGAGCTTGGGTAAAGGTGCAAACCCCCACGTTTAGGCCGCTGTTCCGGGCCTTCCAGAACATGCCGGTGGTCCCAGATAGATATTACGGTTCAGTAGGCAGCACTTCCATATCGCCGCCGATCTTCGCCTCCACTCCGTTGATGAAGCACCTGAATTGGTACCTCCCCGGTTTTGTTGCATGATAGTCGTGGTTCGCCGGCTGCCTCTGGGCCGGAACGTCCCTCTCGTCCGGCGAGTCCCCACTGAATTGGGTTTCGAGCGGCCCGGGAGTCGAAATGAAGCTGAATCTCGTTCCTCTGTGCACTGTAGTGCTGCCGTTCACGACTGCCAGTGTGTTGTTCTGCGGATCGTACCTGAGTTCGATTACCATCGTGAATTCCTCTCTCTGGTGGATCTTCCGCCTACGCTGCGGGTCGGGTCATTATGTCATATCGAGGGCGGGGTGCAAAGCATCTCGGGCAAGCTAAAGCATGCCCCACCTTAAACATCGGATATACTGAAGACCCTCGGTCGACCACAACGAGTTGGAGCGAAAGGTATGAGCCCGGAGTCAGAGCGGTCTGCGACTCCCGCGAACGCGCAGGACGACACTACTCTCACGGCGACGGGCGATGCGCATTCGCGCCTTCCCCAGATCGGTCCCTATGTAGTGCTCCGCAAAATCGGCGAGGGTGGCATGGGCGTGGTTTACCACGCGCGACAGATCGAGCCGATCCGCCGCGACGTCGCACTGAAGCTGATCAAGCCCGGGATGGACAGCCGACACGTGATCGCACGCTTCGAAGGCGAGCGTCAGGCGTTGGCGCTCATGGACCATCCGAACATCGCGCGGGTTTTGGATGCGGGAACCGATTCAAACGGGCTGCCCTTCTTCGTCATGGAGCTGGTGTTTGGCTCCCCGATAATGCGGTACTGTGATGCCAAACGACTCGGGCTGCGCGAAAGGATCGAGCTGTTCATTCCCGTCTGCCGCGCCATTCAGCATGCGCATCAGAAAGGGATCATCCACCGGGACATTAAACCTTCAAACGTACTGATCGTCGAGGTGGAGGGCCGGCCGGTCCCGAAGGTGATTGACTTCGGGTTGGCCAAAGCGCTTGCCGGCGATTTAACGGATGCGACCCTGATGACGATTCCGGGTGCCGTGCTCGGAACGGTTCGCTACATGAGTCCGGAACAGGCGGAGCCCGGCAAGACGGATGTGGATACGCGCAGCGACGTCTACTCGCTCGGCGTACTGCTATATGAGTTGGTGACGGGATCGACTCCGCTCGGAGACGAAAAGGTTGCGCAAAGCGGGTACGTCGAATTGTTGCTGCGGATCCGCGAAGAACGTCCCACGCCGCCCAGCGTGCGGGTGCGCCGTGCGAAGTCCTCCGCCGATGTCGCGGCAGTAAGGAACAGCGATGCGACTCACTATCCAGCATTGCTGCACGGAGAAGTCGATTGGATTGTGATGAAGGCGCTCGAGAAGGATCGCACGCGCCGGTATGAGACGGCCAACGGGCTGGCGCGCGACCTGGAGCGATTCCTCGCGGGCGAGCCCCTGGAAGCGGCACCCGCCTCGGCCACGTACCGGCTGCGCGTCTTCATGCGGAGGCACCGGGTCGGGATCGCCACCGGCGCCGCGTTCGTCGTTCTGTTGATCGCGGGAATCGTCGCAACATCCTGGATGGCGGTGCGCGCACAGCGCGCCGAGCGTGAGGCACTGCACGAGCGCAATAGTGCGAAGTCCGTCAGCGACTTTCTCCAGAACGACCTTTTGGCGCAGGCGAGCGCGAGCACGCAGGCCGGCCCTGCCACACGACCGGATCCGGACCTGAAGGTTCGTACCGCGCTCGACCGCGCGGCTGAGCGGATCGGTGTGAAGTTCGCGGGGCAGCCTCTCGTAGAGGCATCGATTCGTCAAACGCTCGCCACCTCTTATCAGGAACTCGGCCTTTACTCGACCGCCGAACCGCATGCGCTGCGATCGCTCAAACTGCGCCGCCGCGAACTGGGGGAGCAGAACGCTCTCACCGCCAAAAGCTACCACCTGGTCGGCCGGCTCAAGTGGCTCCAGGGCAAATATGCGGAGGCTGAGAAGTATTTCTCGAGTAGTCTCGAGATCGATCGCGGGGTTCTGGGCGAGGAGAATCGCGACACGTTGACCGCACTGGATAACCTGGCGACATCGCTGGCCTACCAGGGCAAGTGGGCGCAGGCACACGATGTCTTCAGCAAGAGTTTGGGGATCGAGAAGCGCGTGCTGGGAGAAAGCAATCCCGAGACGCTGGCGACGATGAACAATCTCGCCGCGGCATCGTACCGCGGGGGCAAGTTCGCGGAGGCCGAGGGATTGCACCGAAAGGTCCTGGAATACAAGCGCCGCGTGCTCGGCCCGGAACACCCATCAACCCTGCTCACGTTGAACAACCTCGGCCAGGTCTGCTTCGCAAACGGCGACTATGCGCAAGCCGAATCGATCTTTGCCGAGGTACTGCCGATCCGCGAACGCGTGCTCGGCCCCGAGCATCCGAACACACTGACCACGCTTCGGGATGTCGGACTGCTGCGTTTGGCTCGCGGCAGCCAGGCCGAGGCAGAACGTCTGCTCACGCGGGTGCTCGAAACGCGCAAGCGCGTCCTCGGTGAGCAGCACCCCGATACGCTGACCAGCACCCGAGATCTCGCGAAGGTATATCAGGCGCGCGGAAAATACGCGGAGGCGGAAGGCCTGCTCGGCACGGTGCAAGAGACGATGGAGCGGGCAGACAGTGAGCGCCGGCCCGACCTACCGAACGTAAGGGTGTCGCTCGGCGAGGTTCTGCTCCAGCAGGCGAGGTACGCGGGGGCAGAGAAGGTGCTGCGGGAGGCGCTTACGTCGCTCGATGATTTCGGTATTCTGAACTGGCCCAGTTCGGCAGTTTGTTTTGGCCCACCCTCTCAACGAACGGGTACTCTTGAACGGGCGTAGACCCCGAGCGGAGGAACTCGTTGGATTGGAGAGCAAAGGTGGAGCTGTTTGAAGAGATCCGAAGAGAGTACGAGTTCGGCATCGGCACGATCGCCGGGGTGGCAAAGAAGCTGAAGGTACACCGGCGGATGGTGCGGGAAGCGATCGGCAGCGCGGTGCCCGCCCCACGCAAGAAAACGGAACGGCCGCGCTGGAAGCTGGCCGGTGCCGTGGCATTCGTGGACGAGATCCTCGAGTCGGATCGGAAAGCGCCGCGGAAGCAGCGCCACACCGCTCACCGGATCTGGGAGCGGATGCGAGCGGAGATGCAGGAGTGCTCGGTTTGCGAGCGGACCGTTCGGCAGTACGTCCAGGAGCGCAAGAGAGCGCTCGGCCTAGTGTTCAACGAAGTGTTTGTGCCACAGAGTTACGACTGGGGCGTAGAAGCGCAGGTGGATTGGTATGAAGCCGTCGCCGACCTGGCCGGTGAACGGACGAAACTGCAGGTGTTCTCGATGCGGAGCATGGCCAGTGGCGCCGCGTTTCACTGCGCGTTCCTGCACGCCACGCAGCAGGCATTCCTGGAAGCGCACGAGCTCGGGTTCGCGTTTTTCGGCGGGGTCTTTCGCAGACTCCGCTACGACAATCTGAAGGCTGCTGTAAAGAAAATCCTGCGCGGTCAGCGCCGGGAAGAGACAGCGCAGTTCATCGCATTCCGGTCTCATTGGCGCTTCGACAGCGAGTTCTGCACACCGGCGGAAGGACATGAGAAGGGCGGCGTGGAAGGAGAAGCCGGCTATTTTCGCAGGAACCACTGGGTGCCGGTGCCGCAGGCTGCCGATTTGGCGGAACTGAATCGTCGGTTGCTGGAGGACTGCCGTCGCGACGAGCAGCGTTGGATTGCGGGGCGAGACCAGAGCATCGGCGCGGCGTTGCTGATCGAACAGCAGCATCTGTTGCCACCGGCGGCCGAAGGCATGGATTTGGCGCGGACGAGTTTCCCCACGGTGAACAGCATGGGCTGCGTCAAAGTTCTGACCAACGCCTACTCCGTTCCCCTGAAGGTCGGCGTGGAGGTTCATGCCAAGACGTACGCCAGCACGGTGGAAATCTGGAAGGACGGCCAGCGCGTGGCTCGGCATGAGCGCTGCTACGGTCGGCAGAAACAGGTGCTGGAACTGGAGCATTACCTGGACGTGTTGTCGCGGAAGCCGGGAGCATTGGCCGGATCGCGACCATTGGAACAGCAGCGCCGAGCGGGCCTCTGGCCGGAGAGCTTCGATGTGATGTGGCAGGCGCTGAATGTGCGGCATGGCAAGCAGGACGGGACCAGGCAGATGATCGATCTCCTAAAACTGGCCAAGCCGAATGGTCACGGCCGGCTGCGAGCGGCGATCGAGACGGCGCTGGCGACTGGCTGCACGGATGCCGCCGCGGTCCAGCATCTCTTTCATGCGCCGGACCTGAACCGTGCGCCCTGTGAGGCAATCGATATTGGGTCGCTCGAACGGTATCAGCGACCTCTGCCGGTGATGAATGAATATGACCAGTTGCTGGTGGCAGGAGGTGCGAGATGAGCAGCCAACTAGCGCAGCTCCAGGAGGCCACCATCAAGCAACACTGCAAAACGCTACGCATGCCGATGATGGCATCGCAGTTCAGTACGCTGGCCGACCAGGCCGTGCGGGAGAAGAAAACTCACACGGGGTATTTGGAAGCGTTGTTGACGGCAGAGATTGAAGAGCGGGAGCGCAACACGATCGACCGGCGGATCAAAGAAGCGCACCTGCCGCGAGTGAAAACACTCGAGGAGTTCGACTATACACAGGCCCCGCTGGTCACCGCGGCGAAGATGCGCGACTTGGCCGAGGGCGGCTACATTGAGCGTGCCGAACCAGTTTTGCTCATCGGTGATTGTGGAACGGGGAAGACGCATCTTTTGACCGGCCTTTGCGTCGCCGCGTGCCGGCAAAAACGGCGGGTCCGCTTCACCACGGCGGCGGCGCTGGTGAACGAGTTGGTAGAAGCGAAACACCAACTCCAACTGCGGCGGGTGATGGCGCGTTGGAGCCGCTACGACCTGATCGCGATCGACGAGGTTGGCTACGTGCCGTTGGCTGAAGTCGGAGCCGAGTTTTTGTTCCAGGTGATCGCCGAACGAGCGGAGCGGACAGCCGTGATTGTCACCACGAACCTGGCGTTCTCCGAGTGGACGCAGGTGATTCCGAACGCGCGGCTCTGCAAGGCCTTGCTGGATCGGATCACGGATCGAGCTCACATTCTGGAGACCGGAACGGAATCGTATCGCTTCCGTCGAACGGTTGCCAAAGCGAAGAAAGGACAAACGCCGGGCGAGGTGAAATGAGCTGTGGAAATGACGGCCCGTGGAAACCCTGGAAAGCCGAAAGCAGGCTTCCCACTCTTTCCACCGTCCTTGGAAAGCCCGCAAAGGCGGCGGGCTTCCCACATTCCCACAGCTTCGACGGCTGATCTCTATATAAGGAAGTAAGCAAGGCCGGCCTTACGGCCGAGCCTAAAAACCGTCAACTCGGAGGGTGGGCCAAAACAAACTGCCGAAGTGGGCCAAAAGCAGTTGCCAAACGCACTCGATGCTGCCGCACCGGAAAGCTGGCTACGCTTCCGGGCTCAGCACCTTCTCGGCACCAGTTTGGCCGGCCTCAATCAGTTCGCCGAAGCCGAAACGCTGCTGCTGTCCGGTTATCAGGGAATGATGCGGTTGGCCTCTACCATACCTGCGGCCGACCGTATCCAGCCTGCGAAGGCGGCGGCGCCAATTGCGACGCTTTATAGGAAATTGGGACGACCTCAGGATGCAGCGAAATGGCAGGATGCTGAGCACTTACCGGCTGCATCTGGTAGCGGACGGTAACGGACCGGGGAAAGTTTATAGTGGGACTGTTGCCGTTTGTTTTACGAGTTAGTCGATGACTGTTGATCGATAGCCATTGGCCAGCAATACCTGACAAGTAATCCAGCCGATCTCGGCAGGTTCGTTCGCTGGAAGGCGCAGCGACACTTGATATATCCCGGTCGTGCCTGGAGCGAGGCCGGCAAACAGCGTCTCGGCAGCCCAGTTTTCCCAGACGTCGAGGTCCCCGCTTCCGTTGAAGCCGCACGCGACTTTACCGGTGATCGGGAAAAGGGAGCCGGAGGGCGTCGGCGAGCCCGTCTGGGGTACACCTGCTACGGGTCCGAGGCCGGTCATGTATAGATGAATGATGTCACCCGGTGGCGGGGGATTATCGACCAGGCCGCTCCAGTCTCCTTTGATGATCTTGCGGTTCAAAAGGCCTAGCTCACCCGGATCGGTCAATTCGAGTGCCGGAGCGGCTGGCAGTACGGAGACCGTTTGGTGTTGCATGAATGGCGTGTCGCCTGGCACATCAAGGCGCAATGGGAACGCCCCTGGAGCCTGCGTCCACGGGACCTGAATCGCAACGTCGCCGGTGCGAGCATAGATCACCGGTACGGCGCGGTTGTTTAACGCGACATTTCCCGACCAGTTCTCGAGGGAGCCCGAAACGGTACCCCTGAGATGAAACAGTGAACCTGGCACGAGACCAAACAAGTTCGGCACGTACGCAGTGGCGGGAATCAGGGATGTGATGGCATTGTCTGACAAGTTCACCCTGACCAACCTTCCGCTGCTAGTTGCGAGAACAGCAAATTCGCCTGACGTACTTAACGTGCCGTCGGAGACCAACTCACCAGGAGGCAAATCGATATGCATGGATTTCCTGGTAGACGCCTCGTATACATAGGCATCGCCGTCACGTTCCGATTCGGGCATTCTTCGATACAGTATGCGCGACCCGTTCCTACTCATCCCCATGAACACGGCCGATTCGACATTACCACGCTGTTCGAAGAACATCGTCTCCCGTCCGCTAGGGAGATCCTTCACGCCTAACCATCTGGTGGAATACCCGGCGGCACTCCACGAAAGCAGGGCGACACTCGCATCGTCGCTGATTGCAACGGGAGCGACGTTGGCGGTCACGACAGGCGTGATCTGACCGTGCTTCCATAAGCCGTACCTCGCGTTGTTTTCGTTGTCCCTTTGTTCGATCAGGATTGTTCCATCCGAGGCGACGCACGATAAGGATTGAAACACCGGATTGGGAACCGAAGTGCGCTCGCCCGTGCTGAGGTCGAACAGGACCGACGAAGGTGCATCATGACCGGGAGTAGTGAGCAAGGCCCATTTGCCGTTCCGGCTAATCTGGGCGACGCCCCTTCCCAAATCCAGGGGCTGATTCCCCTCAATTGATGCTAGTAGATCGACCGATGAACAAGCCGAGTCGGTGGCACTACAAACATTCACGAGCGTGAATGCGAGGACTGAGCCGTCACCAGACACTTGGGGATACTCTAGCCCAATTTCGGTGCTGAAAACGGACGGGGCAGCCCGTTTCCCGCGTTCCGCAGCGAGACTGACCCCATCCTTCGTCAGGCGGTAAAGCCGGCCCTCACCTATGCCGCCTTGGCCCGGATTAGATTTGAGCAGAAGTGGAGAGGTGAAATAGATCTGTTGGCCGTCATCGGTCATTGTCAATTGAGAGAACTGGGTCGTGAGCGGTCCCACAGTGAGGACCATCAGCATGGCGCCACTGCCTAAGATGAGCCGGCTCATTTGTTGTCCTAGAGAGTAACGTGAGGCAAATCTCAGAACAAGCGTTGGAGCTTGACGTAGTCGCGCAAGGCGCGCTCCGGCGGGCACACCTCTTCAGCAGAGTACAACCCCTACCCTTCTGCGGCCCCACAAAAAAGAAAAGGCCGGCTTCTCTCCTTGCGGAGAAAAGCCGGCCTGAGGATTAAAACGTCTTAGAACTTCACTTCCAAGTTGAGCTGAACGCGCCGGCTGGAGGCTGACGTAGTCACCTTCCCGAAGTTCGACGCAGTCAAGCTGGTGACGGGGTTGCCCCAACGAACGAAGTTGAAGGGATTCGTGAAGTCTGCCCCAAACTTCGTGGTGAAGCGCTCGCGAATCTTGAAAGACTTGCTCAGATTCGCCGACTCAGATTTGGAACTGAAGCCACGGAGCCAATCGAGAGCGCGCGCCGTATTGCCGAGCGCGTAGGTCGCGGGATTGGCGAAGGCGGCTGCATTGATGTAGGTGTCCACGGCAGGATCGAAGTCCCTCGGATTGGTTTTGATGGTCAACGGCGGTCCGGCCACGTAGTTGGCCCGCTTATTGAAGCCGAGCGAGCCGGGGATAGCCGAAGTGCCGATCGACAGCGGAGAGCCGGATCCACGCTGGACGAACATCACGACCTGCCATCCGCCAAAGATCCCGTTCACCACGGAGTTGCTGGAGTTGACGAACTTGCGGCCCTTGCCGAAGGGTAAGTCATAAGACGCGCTTACGCGGAAGTCGGCAGGAATGGTACCTGCAGTCGGAGCGACGTCGGATGCCCAGTCATACGGATTTTGCGCCGTGCCGACGTTGGTCAGGTTCTTAGACCAGGTGAAGCTTGCCATCATAACCAGACCCTTGGAATAGCGCCTGGTTACCTTTGCCTGCAACGAGTTGTAGCGCTGGATTGCGTCCTTGCCACCGATCACGTTGACGGTGCCGTACTGCGGATAAGGCCGGAGGGCCTGTCCGACGCTGGGAAGGGCGAAGCTCCCGAAGGTAGGCCACGGCAGCCTGATACCGGCAGCGATAGCGGCGGGCGAGTCGGCCCGCTGCTGCAGCAGAGTGCCCAACGAGAGGTACTTCGGATCAAGGGCATTCGGGTTGTGCAGACCGCCGCCATTGAATCCGCCGCTCTCCAGGTGTGTGCCGTGCTTGCCGATGTAGGTCACATCCGCGACCATGCTCGGGGAAAGCTCATACTGGAAGCCGGCCGTCCAGGAAAGGACCTGGCTGGCGCGAACGTAGTCCGGACGATACCACCCGATGGTCTGAGCATTCAGGATGCTCGGGTTGCGAACGAAGTTCGTGTTGAAGCTCGGCATCGGGTTGTCCCAGGAATTGTAAGCTGGGGTGAAGCCGCCGTCCGGCGACGGGAAGGATGCGGAGACGCCAATTCCCTGCATGGAGAGCTGGATGATACCGTCCGCGTTGTAGTACAGGCCCAAAGACGAGCGCATCACGAGTTTCGGCGTGATCTGGTAAGCATAACCGAGGCGCGGGCTGAAACCCTTATTCCACGGGTTCACCGTCGTGCGGCAATTGCAGGTATTGGGTCCGTTTCCGGAGAAGATGAGCGCGCCGGGCAGATTGCCCGCATCCGGGTTCGGCAAGGTCGGGCTGAAGTTGCTGTAACGGTCAGACTTGTCGTACGGGGGCGTGTTGGCTTCCCAACGGAGTCCGAGCGACAGGGAGAGCTTCTGCGATACGTGCCATTCATCCTGGATGAAGAGCGCCTTGTACGGAAAACGGGAACCCATCGAAAGCGGCCCGCGGTCGGTAGCGGAGGACGGCGCGCCCAGCAGGAAGCTGGCGAACGCACTGCCCCAGTTGGAGGCCTGAGCAGCAAGCGGTTGGCTCGTGACTGTGTTGGCGAACTGCCAGGAGCCGTTCCCACCGGCCTTCACGTTGTTATTGAAGACTTCGAAGGAATAGTTGAAGCCCATCTTCAGGAAATGGTGGCCGTGGATGTAAGTGACGGCATCATTTAATGCCCAACGAACCGTACCGAGGAGGGCATACTGCCCACCGCTCAAGGAGATCGGAGGATTGGTTCCGCCAGGGAAGGAAATGGAGGGGAAGGTACCGGTGTCGAACGCCACTCCCTTGATGCCGAGCTTGTCGTTCCAGCCTTGGCCGTACGTGTTCGTGATGGCGGGATTGACGTAACGGTCGTAGCCGAAGGTGACGTGATTGATGAGCGAAGTGCGGATGATCGAATCGAGGCTGAGACGCGAGGTCTTGGCCGTCAGAGGTTGCGTCTGCAGGCCCTCCAGCGGGCTGTTGGCGCCCCAACCGATTCCGGCGATCAGCCGCGGGCGGCCTTCGGCGGTGAACGAAACGGAAACCTTTTCCTTGTCGTTCAGGCTGTGATCGACTCGGAACGTCTCGGTAAAGTTGTTGAATTCGGGATTGGCACCGGTGCGGTTGTGCCAGTTGTTCAGATTGCCCGGGAGATCCGGGGTGGGCATCAGCGCCATCACATTTTTGGAGACCTGACTGATCCGGTTTCCAGGGATTACGTTATTCGGAAACTGGCTTCTCACACCGGCTGCATCCGTTGAGAAGGGGTCGAAAATCGGGATCTGCACGCCGTTATTCGTATAGCTGCTGAAGTCGCCGCTGCGGAACGGCAAGGACGGAATGGTCTGCAGCGCACCGGACTGAGCGCCTGAGCTGTAGAACAGATCATGCCCAAAGAAGAAGAAGGTTTTGTTGCGCCCGTTGTAAATTTTGGGAATGTAGACCGGTCCGGCGATCGTGTAACCGCCGCCGTTCTGGTGATAGATCTGGCGCGTAGCGGAGAAGAAGTCGCGCGCGTTCAGAGCGGTATTGACGAAGTTGTCGTAAACACTGCCATGAATGTCGTTTGTGCCGGACTTGATGGAGACGCTATAGAAGAAAGTTCCCGTGCGCCCGTATTCCGCGCTGAACGAGTTCGTCACGACGTTGAACTCACCGTAATGATTCACTGCAGCGCCGTTTTCCCAAATCGATCCGCGGAACACACCCGGGCTTGCGGCGGCGCCGTCGATGTATACCTCATTGCTGGAGCCCTGGCTGCCATCCATCACGGGCGCCGAGGGGCTGGTGGTTTCCGAGCCCGGCAGATATTGCAGGAACGCCGTAATGTTGGCATGCTCGCCGAAGCTGATCAGCGGCAGGTCGTCCATGTACTTGGTGTTGAGGCTGGTCGAGGTGGTCGCAGTGGACGTGTCGAGGAGCGCACCCTGGCTGCTCACTTCGACCGTTTGCGTGACCGTGCCGACTTGCATCTTAAAATCCACGCGCACATTGGCCTGCGATCCTAATTCGACCGTGTCGCTGGTGGCCCGGTTGAAGCCCTCTTTTTCCACGGTGATTTTGTACTGCCCCGGCGGCATGTTCGGCGAGTAGTACTGACCGACCTCGTTGGCGAGCAGGCTCCACTGCGCGTTGGTCTGCAACTGAGTGATTTGAACTTTAGCCTGCGGCACTGCCAACCCCGAAACATCACTCACCGTTCCGACCAGCGAACCGCGGTCTTGCGCGAGTGCCACACCGAGTGAGCAGAGGCATGCTACAGCCGTAAGAATGCGTCGGTACATCGAGACCCCTTTCGAGAAAGCGCTCCGTTTCGCGGGAGCTACCTCCGGGGGACTATATTTCACAATGAGAGCAATGTCAAGTCTGCTCAGCATGATTTAACGGAATGCTGCTTTGCTATTTGCATTTCCAAAGGTGCTCGCGGAGTTTAACAAATCTAAGACAGCTCCAGCGAATTTAGCCACATGGGACCGTTAGTCCTCTTCGGACCGTAACGACCACTTCTCTGCCGCGCTGTTTCCGGGCCAACGCAAGGTGAAGTTCGCTGAAATAGCAAGGCGGCGGAAGTCGCCGAGGTGCGGCGTCACCGAGTGCCACAGGTAGCCGGGGAAGATGAGCATCAGCCCAGGCCGCGGATATACCTTGGCATAGTCGCGCGAACCGGCCGCGGCAAGGTTGGCATTGAAGCGCGGGTCGTGCAGGACGAGCACACCGTCGTCGGCTGCGAAGTAGTCGTAATCGCTGTCGGGGTCCGGCACGACGACGCTGGGGCGGTCATAGGTGGTGGTGGTCGCGTAATAGATGCCGACCACATCAGCATTGTGGTTGTGAACGATGGTGAAGTCGCCTTTGCCGGCGTAATTACTGAAGAGCACGACATCGGCATTGAGTTCGCCTCGGATCTGCTCTGCCGCAAGCCAGCGGCGCAGCCCCGCGCGGAACATGTCGCCGAGTTTGGCGATGGCGGGACAGGACGGGGCAAGGCTGAGCAGGTTCATCGCGTCCGGGTGCATGCTGAAGTCTTCGCGGAACTCTTCGCGCGTGCGGAAGAGGTCGGATAGCTCTCGATTCAGAACCTCGGTGTCGGGGAATTGGAGTGAGAGCAGTCGCGTGGGGAAGAGTAAGTGCTCGCGGACGTCCATGGGTCGGACTCCATATGATGCGGCACGGGGACGGACAATGCAACCGCAAGGATGTGCGGGCTGTCCCCCCGGTTGCCTGGCTGGTTGGTCCTGCTCCCTTCGTTCCGGGTCCTGGTACACCCTGAGTACACCCAGGACCCACAGGAGTCACAGCCGCGGTACACAATTGAACTGGAACGACAGCCGCAATGATCATCAGTCTGGAAAACCGAAAAGTAACGATTCGGCACGCCAACAACGATTTCGTAGAAGGCGTCGTCCTCGCCCGCAGTGAGTACAAAATGCGGGTTGCGGTCCAAGGCGCTCCTGATGCGGCGGTATTCGTGTTTGTAGACGGCAGCTGGATTTCAGAGGATTGTGAGCCTGTCGACATTGCATTTGAGTGGCGGCGGCAGCCCAGACCGAGGAAGTCCGTCACAGTAGCAGACTGTATCTGTCCGAAGGAATTGGCGGCTCGACTAATACAGGACCTGGAGAGCGGCGATGGGGATCGTTCATAACAACCAGAGCGCTTCCAGACTTGCCAGGGACTAGGGCGGCTCAGAGTTGATGTATGCGCTTCTTGCGTACATTTGAAGCTTGGCCTTCGAACGATGAAAGACCGATACGGTTTCAGCAAAGGCCAGCGAGGGCCGGTCGTCCATGCTGAGCCTGAGCTCGAAGGCAAGGTCCGCATCACCATCCAGCTCGATCAGGACCTTGTGGACCGATTCCTGCAAATGGCAGCGTCGGGTGGCGGCGAATATCAGGCGCTCGTCAACACAGCCCTTCGAGAATATCTGGACGGTAAAGCGCCACGTGTGTTTCTACCTTGCCCTGGTTTGACCTGAACAGCGGCTCGGGGCAAAACACGATGCCGTCAATGTTATCCAGTACTGCTGGTCCTACCGATAGGACTTTTCGGTCGGTCATACTTTGGCGTTGCTACTTGCCTTTGTCAGAGGAGTCAGATGTCGTCATCAGAAAACCCAGACTCTTCTCGGAGAGCTCAAGGGGCTCAAGGCGGATTTCAGACGGACGTGCGATGCTCTGGTCTTGATGATCGTGCTTTCGGATCGTGATCGTCCTGACTTGGCGTCGGCTCTAATCCGGGCCGAAGTCAGGTTTTTCGTCAGGTGGATGGGCGTGCGCTTCCGAGTCTGGGGATATCGTTGCGGTATTTATCAGTCGCTGCTGCCGTGAGGAATCCGAATCACCGGACCAGCGCCGATCCATCGAGGCAAATCCCACGAGCCGAGTCTTGGAATTAACCGGCGGTACGGGGTCTGTAAGCGATTCAGGAGATGGTGGCCAGGGACGGAATCGAACCGCCGACGCCAGCCTTTTCAGGGCTGCGCTCTACCAGCTGAGCTACCTGGCCGGGGAAACCTCAGTGTACCAATCCCCTTACACCTTCTGCAACGATTCGAGCGCTTCTCCGGTGGCTGCTTCCACATCGGCGTGCAGACTGTTGCCGTGCGCATCCATGGTCACGATCGCGGCGAAGTCCTGCACCTCTACCTGCCACATCGCTTCCGGAATTCCAAACTCCATCAGATGCACGCCCTTCACCTTCCGCATCGTCCGCGCATAATATTGCGCCGCGCCGCCGATGCCGTTCAGATAGACAGCGCCGTGCTCCTTCAAGGCCGCCAGAGTCTTCGCGCCCATTCCGCCTTTGCCGATGACCGCACGCACGCCGTAACGCTTGATCACATCGGCCTGGTAGGGCTCCTCGCGGATGCTGGTGGTCGGACCCGCGGCCTTCACCTTCCACTCGCCGCCCTCCTGCAACATTACGGGCCCGCAGTGATAGAGAGCGGCACCGTTCAGGTCGACGGGCGGCGGGTTCTTCATCAGGTAGGCGTGGACGTTGTCGCGGCCGGTATAGAGATCGCCCCGCAGCAGCACCACGTCCCCCACCTTCAACGAGCGCATCTGCGCTTCCGTCAACGGCGGCGTCAGAATCACTTCGCGTCCGGTAAGCGGGAAGCCTTCGCCGCGCGCCATCTTTTCCACCGGCCGCTCAGGATCGCGGTACAGCCATCCCGCAATCGCGCCCGTGGACGCGTCGAGCCGCACTCCCAAGCGCCGGAACGCCCAGCAGTCATACGCGACCGATACGAAGAAGCTCGCGGGCAGCCGGTTCGCAGCCGTGATCTTGCAGCCGATCAGCGAGGCTTTGCCGCCGAACCCCATCGCACCTACGCCCAGCCGGTTCGCCTCTTCCATGATTTCGGACTCGAGGGCCGCGAGCGTCGCATCCGGGTTGACGTCATCGAGGGTGCGGAGCAACTGGCGCTTGGCGAGCTCGTAGCCGTGCGCGCGATCGCTCCCGATGCACACACCGATCGCGCCGGGCGCACATCCCTGCCCCTGCGCCTGCCACACCGAGTGCAGAATGCATTTGCGCACGCCTTCCAGGTTGCGGTCCGCGCGCCCCAAATGGTCGAGCGTGCAGGGCACAGAATACTGGATGTTTTTGTTCTCGCAGCCGCCGCCTTTCAGAATCAGGCGCACGTCAATCTCGTCCTGCTCCCACTGTTCGAAGTGGATGACCGGCGTCTCGACTCCCAGGTTGTTGCCGCTGTTCTTTCCGGTAATGGAGTCCACCGAGTTGGGGCGCAGTTTGCCGCGGCGCGTCGCCTCGGCAACGGCTTCGAGAATCGCCGCTCGAATCCGGATCTGATTCACACCCACGGGAGTATGAACAAAGAACGTGGGCATACCCGTGTCCTGGCAGATCGGACCCTCGTCGCTCTCCGCCATGTCGACGTTGGTCAGGATGATGTCGAGCGCCTGCGACGATTGCGTGCCCGGCGTTTCGAGCGAGGCAGCGCCGGACATGGCGGCGCGCACGTCCGGCGGGAGGTTAGTGGACGTTTGGGTGATCAGTTCCAGGAGACTGCTCTGTAAGAATTCCATTTCTCGTTTTCGTTCCTTTTACTTGAAGCGCACTTCGGCGCGCATGCCCGGACGAATCGCTTGCGTGCCGCTATTGAAGTGCACGATGACTTGTCCGTCCTTCGTAATCTCTTTCACGTCGCCCGGCATTCCCATGCTCTGCAAATCCAACACGAGCACGGTCACCTGCTGGCCCGGGAAGATGGTCTTCAACACTTCCGGCTTCACCTCTACCGGTACTTCGAGCGCATAGATGTCGGTGGCGACGGTAAACATGTCATTGCCGACATCCGCGGCCGGCTTGCCCACTTCACCCTTTCGCCCCACCAGAACACCGTCGACCGGGGAGCGCACTTCCGCGGTCCCGAACTCCTCGTCTGCCTTTTCGAGCTCTTCGGTCTTCTGCTGCACCAGCTTCTTGGCGGCCTCGACCTGCGCCTCGGCCTGGCGGACGCCGTCGCGCGCGGCGCGCAACGCGTTACTCATGATTTCATATTGTTTGTTGGCCGCGTCGAACTCGGCCACAGCCTTTTCATAGACCATGCGCGGGGTGGCGCCGGCCTTGAACAAGGTACTCTGCCGGTCGGCGACCTTCTGCGTGCGGTCCAGTTCGCTGCGCGCTCGCGCCGCGTCGGCATCGGCGCGGGACATTTCCATTTGCGCCGCGTTCACCAGCGCTTCCGATTTGGAGACCTCGGTCTGCGCTTTCTCCACGGCTTGGGCCGCATTTTGCCGCTCTGACTCCAGGTCGCCCGACCCGATTCGCGCCAGCACCTGCCCCTGGAAAACGTCCTCTCCGACTTCCGCGGTGAATGCTTCGATGTTGCCGTTCAATGTGGAACCGAAGTTGACCACGTGTTGCGGCCGGATGGTTCCGGAGGGCATGTGTTCCAATGCCTTGACGAGGGCTGCGCCCGGCTGTGCGGGAGGCGGGGCGGCGCGGTGACGTCCGACCCAGAACACGGCGCCCAGCACCCCGGCGGAGATCACGACGGCGAGAAGGATGACCCAGATTGCGCGCATCGTAAACAGCTAGATTAGCACCGCGCACCGGGCTAGCCCGGCAGCTACACTGCGACGGTCGCGCGGTCGGCGCCCAGCAGCCTGGTTTCGATGGCGAAGCGTTCCAGTTCTTCGCGGAAAAGCGGATCGGCGATCCGGATCAACGCTTCAGCGCGCTCGCGCAGAGTTTTGCCGTGAAGATACGCGACCCCGTGCTCCGTAATTACCCAATGAACGTCTCCCCGCGATGTGACCACGCCAGCGCCGGGACGCAAGCGCGGAACAATTCGCGAGACGGTGCCGCTTTTCGCCGTGGAAGGCAGTGTGACGATCGGCATTCCGCCACGCGAACGGGCCGCGCCGCGGAGAAAATCGACTTGTCCGCCGATGCCCGAGTACGGCGTCTGCCCCATGGAGTCGGCGCAGACCTGGCCGGTGAGATCGACTTCGATCGCCGAGTTCAAAGCGACCATGCGGTCGTTCTGCGCAATGATGAACGGATCGTTGGCGTACGCGGTGCGGTGAAATTCGAAGCTTGGATTGTTGTCGACGAAATCGAACAGCAACTGGCTGCCCAGCACGAAACCGGCGATCGCCTTGCGCGGGTGAATCGTCTTTTTCTCGTTATTAATAACGCCTGACCGCATCAGCGCGACGACGCTATCCGGCACCATCTCGGAGTGTATCCCCAGGTCCTTGTGGTCGTGTAGCAGGCCGAGCACGGCTTCGGGAATGCCGCCGATTCCGGTTTGAATGGTGGCGCCATCCGGGATGAGCGGTGCAATGTGACGCGCGATGCGCTGGTGCACCTCGGAGACCTCATGCTGCGGGTACTCGGAGAGCGGGTGCGAGGTCTCGATGAAGTGCTCCACCTGGTTGACGTGCAGGAAGGTGTCGCCGAGGGTGCGGGGCATCCGGTCATTGATCTCGACGATCAGATGGCGGGCGCAGTGCGCGGCAGTGAGAGAGACGTCGATGCTCGGCCCCAGGCTCATGTAGCCATAGTTGTCCGGCGGTGTGCATTGCAATAGGCAGACATCGAGCGGCAGGCTGCCCGAGGTAAACAGCCCCTCGATCTCACTGAGGAAGATCGGCGTGTAATCGGCGCGCCCTTCCTGCACAGCCCGGCGCACGTTGCCGCCGATGAAGAGCGCGTTGTGGCGAAAGTGGCCCTGATACTCCGGCAGGCTGTAATCGGCGATCCCCATGGTGGCCATGTGGAGCACTTCGACGTCCCGCAGTTCGGGCCCGCGCCGCGTCAGCGCCTTCACCAGTTCGATGGGCTCCGCGCAGCCGTTGTGGATATAGACGCGCTGGCCGGAGTCGACGATGGAGATGGCAGTGTCGGCATCGAGAATGCGGCTTCGGTAGTCTCTCACAGGCGCCTCCCGCCGAGCGTATACACGCCGCGGTGCAAATCGCGGCAATGGGTGATGGCCGCCTGCGCCCCGCGTGCTGCGATGAGGAGCAGGTAGGGCAGCATGGCTTCGGCAATGGCAACGCTCGACGAATGGCCCAGGTCAGCGGTGAAGTTGGGCACGCAGAAATGGGTGACGTCGCGGTACGCGAACGTAGGGTCGGCGAGGGTGGTCGGACGGCTGGTTTCGATGCAGCCACCCTGGTCGATGGAGACATCCAGGATAGCGGAACCAGGCTTCATCCGTTCCACCATGGAGCGGGTCACCACACACGAGGATCGCGCGCCGGCCACCAGGATCGACCCGATCACGACGTCGGCTCCGGTCAACGCTTCGGCGATGGTGCGCTCGTCGGACATGGCGGCTTCGACGCCGGTCGTGTTCTCGAGAACATGGCGGAGACGGTGCGCGTCGTGGTCGAGCGCCAGGACGCTTGCGCCCGCGGCCGCCGCACCCTGGACAGCGGCAAACCCGACCGACCCTGCGCCGATGACGATGACGCGCGCCGGGGGCACGCCCGGAGTTCCACCGAGCAGGATGCCGCGTCCGCCGGAACTGGACCGGAGCAGGTGCGCCGCGATCGTCACGGTCATGTGTCCGGCGATTTCGCTGATCCCGGCGAGGACGGGCAACCGGCCGTTCTCCTGTTGGATGATTTCGCAGCCGATCGCAGTCAGTCGCCGCTCCTCGAGAGTTTGCAGCAGGGCGCGATCGGCCACCGCCATGTGGTAGAACGCCATTACGACTGTCCCGGGGCGGCAGAGACGCAGTTCGCCGGCGCTGGGGCGTGAGATCTTGGGCAGCAGATCCACGCGTTGAATCACTTCGTCGGGCGAATAGCCTACCTGGGCGCCGGCCGCGAGATACTCGGGGTCACGAAAACGGGCGCCATCCCCGGCTCCCGCCTCAACCCAAACCGTGTGGCCCGCTTCCACCAGGCGACGAACCACGGCGGGCGTCAGAGCGACCCGCCGGTCGTGAAGCGCACGCTCGCGAATCACCCCGATGTTCATTGCTGTTACCCGGCGACGGGGCTGTAGACATCGAGTAACTGCGCGCGAATGGCGTGCAGCCTGCCCGACATGACGCTCAACGTCGCACGCATCACGGCGAAGCCAAAGGCGTAGTCCGACTCGCAGGCGTGGCGGAGCCGCGCGCCGTCGAAGGCGATAGCGCGGAGGGGTTCGAGCGAGCGCACCTGAAACTGCTTATCCGGGTTGCCCGTGACCGAAGACCAGCCGAGGACCTCTCCCGCGTGGAGAGTGGCCACCCGCACGGACCGTCCCGGAGCGACGACTTCCAGCGCGACATTTCCTTCCACCAGCAGGTAGAAGAGGCTGGATTGGTCGCCTTGATGGAAGATCAGTTCGCCCGGAGCGAAATGGACTTCGCTGGCAAGCGCCTCAAGCCGCTCCACGTGCTCAGGCCAGAAGCCTTGTGTAAACGGGTGTTGTTGCAAAAGTCCGCAAAGGGAATCGGTCATCATGCCACCTCGCCGCCGTGGTGAATATGCCTACATACATATTTTGAGGTCTTTTGTTCCTAAATGCAACACTAAAGCAAAAAGGGGACTCCCGCCGGACGGGGTCCCCTTTGCTTGTTCGGCAGTTTGGGAGCCGTTAGGAGGCTGTCAACTTGTTCAACATCTCCTGGATCTTGTCCCGCTCGGCCTTGGTCGGATTGTGCTTGAGCGCATCCTGCAGTTCCTTGATGGCCCGCGGCTTGTCACCCTTCATCTGTAGAGCCATGCCCAGGTGATAGCGGAACGTCGGATTGTCCGGACTCGACTGCACCAGCTTGCTGAAGTGGTCCAGAGCAGCATCGGGCAAGTTCTTCTTGAGGTAGATCCAGCCGAGCGTATCGGTGACCTCCGGGAGGTTCGGCATAAGCTGTTTTGCCTGCGTGGCCTTGGTCAAAGCCTCTTCGAGCTCGCCGGCTCCGCCGTGCTCCGCCAGCAGGAAGGCCAGATTGTTCAATGCAACTCCGTTCTTGGGATCTAGTTTGAGAACGGCTTCGTATACCGATTTCGCCTCCGTCCAGCGCCCCAGGTTTGTATCGAGGACCAACCCCAAGGTGACGAGGGTCGGGACGCTTTCCGGCTGCAGCTCTTTGGATTTTTGGAGACTGGAAATCGCAGCGGAGTAATCTCCCTTGCGCCGTTGGGTCTCGCCCAGCCGCAAGTAGATGTCTCCGCGCAAACGGTCGTTCTTATCGAGCGAGTTCACTACCTTATTGAAGATCTGAATGGCGTCATCGAAACGTCCGACCCGGACCGCTACATTTGCAAGGTTCAGCGAAAGGTCCTTCCGGTCAGGCAATTTCGAGGTTTCATCCTGCAACAACTTCATCGCAGCGTCCGGCTTATTCTGCGCCATCTGCGTTTCCACTGCGCCTAGCAGCCCCCGGGTGTTGGAAGGATTCAGCTGGTAGGATTTGCGGAAATTGGCTTCCGCTTCCGCAAACTTGCTTTCGGCCAGATTGATAATCCCGAGCTGGTAATACGCATCGGGGGATGACGGGTTGGCCTTGATCATGGCGTCGAGCAGGGTGCGCGATTCGCCGAACTTCCTCTGGCCTACCAGAGCGGCCGATTCGATCAAGCGAGCGTTCAGGTTGTTGCGGTCGATGGCAAGGACGTCATGCGCGTCCTTGAGGGCGGCGTCGAACTCGCCGCGCGCGATTTCGAGCTGCGCCACACCGAGTCGCGCAGCCAGATAATCGGGACGGAGTTCGATCGCCTTACGGAACGACTGCCGAGCCAGTTCGTAGTCCCCACGGGCGGAATAGGCTTGGCCGAGGTTGAAGCGAACGACCGGGTTGTCAGGCGCGCGTGCTACTACCGCCTGCAACTCGGTTAAGGCGCGGTTGATCTCACCTTTGTCAAGGAGCAGGGTCGCGGCAAGGCCGCGCGCGTCGGTGTCGTCCGGCACTTCCTTGAGAATCTGGGCATTCAGATCCGCAGCTTCCGCCTTCTTTCCCTGACGCAAGAACGTCTCAATAATGCGTTTTTGATAGGTCAGCTTGTTGGCGGAATCCTTTGCCATGCCGTCGCGGTATTCCCGCATGGCAGTATCGAAATCGCTCAACTGCAGGTAGAAGTCGCCCACCTTCTCATAGGCTTGCGGATAATCCTTGAAGTGCCCCTTGATCTGATTGAGCACTGAGACCATCTGGTCGCGCTGATTGAGTTGGGAATGATGATAGGCGAGCATAACCAGCAGATTGTAATCGGTCGGATTCGCCTGATAAGCATCCCTGAGAACCTGCTCCGCCTGCGGGAACTTGTGCTGTAGCACCAGGAGTCTGTAGAGTTCGGTCGGAGCGACACGATTGGTTTTATCGACGGCAATCGCCTTCCGGTAAAACTCCTCTCCACGCTGCGCTTCTGCCTTTCCCGTGTACGCTCGCGCTAACTGCAGAAGGACACCCAATTGATTCGGCTTAGCGCTCTCCGCCTTCTCGTATTCCGCGATGGCGATGTTGACCGTCTTCAGTGCTTCCTCGCCCTTCGATTCCTTCACCAGAGCCAAGGCGCGACCGAATTCGAGATCGCCCTTCAGACGGTGCGCATCCCATGAGTTGGGATCCCGCTTGAGGAGCCCCTGGATGGTCTTCTCCACCTCGTCGGTGAACTCCTTCTGGTTGTTGCCGCCGACCAGGTAAATCTCGGAAAGGCGCACAGCCGCATCCCAATGATCGTTGCTCTCGACCGGCAGCAACTCGACGGCGCGGCGGAAAGCCTGGACGGCTTCACTGGCGCTGCCATGCTGCGTCTCCAACAACTTCAAGACGGTGAGTCCCAGCTTGTAGTAGGCCGGCCCGAAGCGTGGGTCTTTTTGAATCGCGTCCTTGTAGAAGATGCGGGCTTCGCGATACTTCCCGCGCTCGAAGTACTTGTTACCGCTCTCGAGATACCGCCGTTTCGCGACCTCGGGGTCGCGGCTACAGGACACAAAACCCAGCACGAACGCCAGAATCAGCGCGAACAACTTTATGGAACGCATGGAATCCTCATTGAAGGGGCCTCTAGTCACTCTATTCCAGGCCGCTTTGAAGAGCTATCACCCGACGCCCGGAAATGGGTTTTTGCCCTGGATGTAGGTACTAGTACATTCCCCTTGCGTCGAGAAATTATAGCATGATTTCATCGACTTAGCGGACGTAAACCACCGCGGCAGAGGGCCCTGTAGTGGGTGTATCCACGCCGCCAATACGAAGGGTAACGGGGAGGGCATCTCCATTCATATGGAAGCCGGGTATACGGCAGTTAATTTGATAGACCCCGATCGCGCCGGGCTGGAGTCCGCTCCAGTCCACGATCACGGCCGCTTGAGCATACGTCGGATCGCCGAAATATAGCTTTACCGGCGCGGTGACGGCTAACGGACTCGAAGGAGACGGAATTCCGGCCGAGACCCTGCCGCCCGTGGTGGCGCCGAGTCCCGTGGCGTAGATAGTTAGGGGCTCATCGCGCGTTGCGGGGTTCGACTTGTTCACGCGCTTGCCATCTTTATGGAAGATGGCGGGACCATCCGCCTCAAGGAATATCGCGGGCGCGTAGCGGGCGACCGTCACGTTCACGGCAGTGGAGGCAACCTGGCCGTCGATGTTGCGGACGATCAGAGGATAACGGCCTGCGGCAAGCGTCGGGGGCAACTGTGCGTTGATCCTGGTGGGAGAGGTGGCCAGCAGCGGCAGTGGACTGTTATTGAGCGTCACGCAGACGCCGCCGAGGATCCCGGGGAGCGGTGAGACTCCGGCGGTTGTGCTGCCATTCGCCAGGTTCCGGCCGAGGATGGAGATAAGGCCACCCGGAGCGACGCCGGTGCTGCCGTTCGCCGTATTCACCACGCCGTTCGCCGACACTTGCGGAATATTCTGGGTTGCAACCGCGGAGAGCGGCACGATGCTGAGACCGGAAGCAGTCAGGACGTAAGCGTTGGCCTGCCCAGCGTCCACCGCCATCGTGCGGCCCGGGACGTTGACCCGAGCGGCCCCCGTGACTATCGCGAGCGGACTCTCGAGAGCGTTGGCAGTCGCGGTGGTCCTTTGCGTGGCCGCATCCACGATCTCGATCAGACCTGCATCCGTGGCTGCTGCCGTGGGCGTCGCGCGGAACGCAGTCGAGAAGCGCGCGAAGGTGGTGTTGCCTGCGCTCGCCACCGCAGCCACCGGCCGCGAGCCGCCACCCGGAGTAGGCAAGCCGCCGCCAGGGACGGTGCCGCCGCCCGCTCCGGATGCAATCGAAGTGAGCGCGGCGTTCAAAACCTGATCGTCGACCAGATAGTAGCTGCCCTGCGCCCCGGCGGCGACTGCGCCGAAGTAACCGGTGAGCGGCTGCGAGAGCACCTGGCGCCCGTTCACAAAATCATCGACGCTCGCATCGTAAAGGTACGCCGCGCCATTCCCTGCCAACACCAATACGTAAGAGCCATCCGGCGTCGAGACCATGCTTTGCGGCCCGGGGATGCTCCGCAGGTTGCCGAAGATGTTCGTGTTGAGGGCTCGCGGCGTGACGTTGTTCCCGACGATCCGCCATAAGGTTCCGTCCGACATCAGAACCTGTGGCCCGCGCTGGCTGGAGGTGATGATTTGCGGGCTGATCAGGGCAAAGGCCGCGTTGAATGGGATGGGAGGAAAATTGACTCGTCCCGTTACCGCACCCTGGTTGAGATCGACGATGCTGATGACCTCACTGCCGCTATTGGCCACGTACAGAGTATTGCCATCCGTACCGAGCGCCATGGAGCGCGGCAACTGCCCGACGCCGATGGGCGCGAGAAACGTTTGCCTTTGCGTGTCGAACACTTCCACGCGATTGAGTGCCGGGTTCGCGATGTAAAGACGCCGGCGCGTGTTGTCAGCAACCAGGTCCGTCAGGCCTGTGGTCGTCGCACCAATGTCCACGGCCAGAACAGTCCCGCGCGTTTCCGTGTTGCGGCTGTTCTGAAACAGGCGGACGTTCGGAATGATATTGATCGCTTCGGGAGCCTGAAGCTGGAGCTGGTCCGGAGTAGCGGTACCGAGCGTGCGCGCCGCCGTGGCGTTGAACGTGGCCACCACATCGCCGCCGTAAGTTCGCGAGGTCACGCGAACACCCGGCGCCGTGGCGGATGCAGTGGCGAGCGCTGCGGACACGGTAATGCGGCCGCCGCCGACGTTGCGTACTGGAATCGTGGCGACGCTTTGATCGGCAAGCACGCCACAAGGGTCGGTAGCGAGCAGAGCGGCTCCGGTGTCCGGGACGGCGATAGGCGATTGCGTCAAGGTCGAGAGCGGCAGGACCAGAAGCCCCGACTGTGAGATCGCGTAGACCGTGGCGCTGTCGGATGTGACGGCCATCCGGCCCGACATGCTCTCGGGGATTTGCAGCCCAAGCTGGATCAGAAGATTGTCGGGCGTGCTGAAGAGCAACTCTCCGCTGTTGGTTCGGCCTCCGGGAGCGACTATGTTGTAGCCGGCAGCGAGAAAGGAACCAAGCGCCGTTTGAACAAAAACCGCGCCGCCCTGCGTTGTCTGATTCGCAAAATTCGTTCCGGCTGCGAAATTGAAGGGCGAATTGATCGCGTTCTGCTGACCGAGCAGCAGCATCGTGGAGGTCTCGAACAACATGTTCCCGGAGAAGAAACGTGAGCCGTCCGGAGTTACCGCGAGCACGGTGGAAAGACCGGGAAGGTTGCGACTGCGAAGGACAGTAGCGGCCGTCGCATCGTAAACGAACACCAGACGAGAGCCGGCATTCACGCCGTGAACGCCAACGATCGTGCGGCCATCCCTTGAAGCCTCCAGTCGCGCGCGGCTCGCGAGTGCGATCACGCCGTTCGGCGGAGGCAGCGCAGGCGCGATCGGCGCTGCGGGTGCAATCGCGATATTTCCGACGGAGCCCTGCGCGCCGGCGTTGGGATCGTAGGTGACCAGCACAGAGCCGCCGGTCCCGGTTCCGATTGTGCTGATGAGGACGCGCTCATCGAAGCCGACGGCGACGGCCTCGGGGCTGGCGGGCAGGTTCACGGAACGCGAAGTGAAGCCTGTGGATGTCAGATCAATCAGATCCAGCGCGGAGGCTGCATAGCAAGCCACATATAATGTCCGGCCGTTCCGCGAAATGGCGGCGGCGAGGGGCGTCGAACTGGTCCGGATCGTGTTGGTGACACGGGGCGGATTGCTCGCCGTGCTGTAGACCTCGATCTGGTTCAGGGCGGTGTTGACGACGTACAGCCGGCGGCGGGCTTCGTCCACGACCAGATCCGCCAACGGCTGCGAGCGAGCCACGGCGGTCCCGAAAGTTGCGCCCAGCGAAGGAAACACCGCGACGCACAAGAAAAGCAGGGCCCGAGCGAACATTTGGTTTACCACTATAACCCATCGCCGCGAGCGAAGTTCCTCACACTTTCTCTGTGTGCTGGGCATCACCTTGCCCGGGGATTCCCCGATATAGATTGGGTGCCAGGATGGTATAATTTGCACTTATGGCTGTACCGTAATTTTCCGCCTGTCCGGGAGCTATGCCTCCCCTCCGAAGACGCATGCCCAAGCCCGCGTCCATGCCTGACGCGCAGCGGCAGATCAGTACCGATCCCAAAAAAATCGAAGGAGCAGCCAGGATGAGAATTCTGTTGTCCAGTGGTTTAGTTTTAGCAGGGATGGTTGCAGTTCCGTACGCCGTTTCTCCGCATCAGACCTATCGCGAACCAGTTCCCGATGTCCGGCACGATCCACGCCTGGAGACACTCCGGCGTTTCTTTGCAAAGAGCAACTCTCCCGCAGCACGGTATTCCGAGCATTTCCTGGGAGCGGCCGACGATTTCTCGTTGGATTGGCGGCTACTTCCAAGCATTTCGGTGGTCGAGTCGGGCGGCGGCAAGGTGGCCCGCAATAACAACTTCTTCGGCTGGGACTCCGGCCGGGCGCAATTTAACTCTCCCGCCGCTGCGATTTACACCATCGGATACCGGCTCGCTAAGTCACGGCTCTATCGGGGCAAGGACCTCGATGGCGTACTTGCCACTTACAATCCCAATGAGGGATATGCCCGAGCCGTGAAACACGTGATGCGGCAGATATCCCCGGCCGAGTGAGCGGCCGGCGCTATTCGAGCATCCGGACGCCTAGGAACAACCCGCCGAAAACCAGCAGCGAGACTACGACCACGCTGAGCCAATACATCCAGCGCGCTTTGGCGCTTTGTCCTTGATTCTCGTCTTCACGTATCCGATCGGAGAGGCTGTCAAACATGAAACCTCCTTATGATTAGGCCATGAGACGCATTCAAAAGAGACTCGCGACCAAATTGTAATCCTCCCGGGTGCCGTTGCCAAGCCGGTCATAGGCCGCCGGTGAATATCTTCCGGCTGTTTTCCGCGCCGCTACCCGCCTCCGCCGGTGCCGTTCTGGAACAACCCGTTTCGCGGCGAACGCCCGTTGACAAGCCCCGGGGAGTCGCGTATATTTGCTAACATACTGATCTCTCAGTGGTTGTTGGTTAGTTGACACATAGATTCGCCCGCAGTGCTGGATACTTCTCGAGGCAACGTTCCACGATCGAATTTACGGAGCGCACGCGTGGCGGAACGATAATTCGCGAGCGATCGGCGGAGGCTTGATGGCCGTAGATCAAAACAACGGGCAAATAGAGAATTACGAGCATCTTCTCGAGGATTACAGTCACTTTGCCCCGCCTGCTGCCGACGAAGTGTTGCAAGGGACCGTGCTCTCGATCACCGCGAAGGATGTGATCGTCGACTTCGGTTATAAATCGGAAGGCCTCGTCCCGATTGAGCAGTTTCAGACCCCTAGCGGCGAAATAACGGTACGTCCCGGCGACAAGATCGATGTGATGATCGACCAGGGCGAACAGCCGGAAGGCTACGTCCTGCTCTCGCACACGCGGGCGGCGCGCCTGCGCATCTGGGACACGCTCGACAAGGCCTATCAGGAGCAGTTGATCGTATCCGGCCGCGTGCTCGGCCGCGTCAAGGGCGGTCTTGCGGTCGATATTGGAATCAAGGCCTTCATGCCCGGGTCGCAAGCCGATCCGCGCCCAGTTCACAATCTCGATTCACTGGTGGGACAGGATATTCCCGTCAAGATCATCAAGCTGAATCGACGACGCGGCAATGTAGTGGTTTCCCGCAAGCTGGCTGTCGAGGAAGAGATCGTCGCGCGCAAGAGCACGACGCTCGATCATCTGGAAGAAGGCTCAGTGGTCACCGGGGTCGTCAAGAACCTGACCGAGTACGGCGCGTTCATCGACCTGGGGGGAATCGACGGACTTCTGCATGTGACCGATATGTCTTACGGCCGCATCGCGCATCCGTCTGAGATGTTGCACGTCGGCGATGAAATTACCGTCAAGGTGCTGAAGTTCGATCGCTCGAAGGAGCGCGTGTCGCTGGGGATCAAGCAACTCGAACCGGATCCCTGGGAGACCGTGGTGGAGCGCTACGCGGTGAACAGCCGCGTGATCGGCCGGGTCGTGAATGTGACCGATTACGGCGCCTTCGTGGAACTGGAGCCGGGCGTCGAAGGCTTGATCCACATCAGCGAGATGACGTGGTCGCGCCGCATGAAGCATCCTTCGAAAGTGGTGAAACCGGGCGACCAGGTGGAAGCCGTGGTCCTCGAAGTTCACCCGAAGGAGCGCCGCATTTCGCTTGGGCTGAAACAGCTGGAGCCGAATCCCTGGACCACGATCGACAGCCGCTACAGTGTGGGCTCGGTGGTGGAAGGGCGTGTCCGCAACATGACGGATTTCGGCGCCTTCATTGAAATTGAGGAAGGGATCGACGGGCTGGTCCACGTTTCCGACCTGTCCTGGACCAAGCGCGTCAAGCATCCGTCAGAGGTGCTGAAGAAGGGCCAGATTGTGCAGGCAGTCATTTTGAATATCGACTCGGCCTCGCACCGGCTCTCGCTGGGCATCAAACAGTTGCAGCCGGACGCCTGGGAGAGTTTCTTTCAACATCATCAGGTGGGCGACACCGTGCACGGCCGCGTTTGCCGCAGCGCAAGTTTCGGCGCCTTTGTCGAACTGGCGGAAGGCGTCGAGGGTTTGTGCCATTATTCGGAAATCCCCGGTTTCAGCGGCCGGCGTGGGGCAGAGGAACCGCCGGTGACGGTCGGACAGGAATACGACTTTAAAATCATCAAGATGAGTGAGGCGGAGAAAAAAATTGGTTTAAGTCTGAAGGCCGTCGCCGAGGATGAAGAAAAGACGCGCCTCGAAGACTACCAGCGCCAGGCAGCCGCAGCCACCACCACCATCGAAGAAGTCATGAGTCTGAAAGATCGGACCCCCGAGTAGCTTGCAAATTTCCCGCAATCAGGCGATACTGCGGTTTCGTAACCGATTGACACTAAGGAGAATGCGATGACGAAGGCCGATCTGATTGAAGAAGTCTCCCGAGTGGTAGAAATGACCCGGAAGGAGTCCGAAGTCATCGTGGAGGCCATTTTCGACAGTATCGTGCGTTCGCTGCGCTCGGGCGACAAGATCGAGATCCGTGGATTCGGCAGCTTCCGTACGCGCCAGAGGCAGCCCCGGATCGGCCGCAACCCGAAGACCGGAGCGCGCGTGGAAGTTCCCGCCAAGAAAATTCCTTATTTCAAACCGAGCAAAGAATTGAAAGACGTGGTCAACAATTCCGCCGGACCGGTCGCAGAGCCGGAACCAACTCCTCAGCAAGTCCCGAACGCCTGATCCTTACATGGATTATCTCTGGACTCCGTGGCGGTATCAGTACGTTACCAAAACGGGCGAACCGGTCGAGTGTGTATTCTGTGCCGCCCCCAAAATTGCGGATGATCGTGTCAGCCTGATCGTCCATCGCGCAGAGCACAACTACGTCATCCTGAACCGTTACCCCTATACGAGTGGGCATCTGATGGTGGTGCCCTACGCGCACGTCGCAACGCTTGCCGGCGTAGGCGAGGCAGCGCTGACGGAAATGATGCTGCTGGCGCGTGATTGCGAAGAACGTCTGCGCGCGGTCTACCGGCCCGAAGGACTCAATTTCGGAGTGAATGTCGGCAAGAGCGCGGGCGCCGGGATTGCAGGCCACCTCCATTTGCACGCGCTGCCCCGCTGGACCGGCGATACCAACTTCATGACCGCGATCGGAGAGACGCGGGTGCTGCCCGAGGAACTGCAAATCACTTGGTCGCGATTGAAAGCGGCGTGGGAGCAATAAGGCCGCTGCGTCACTGCTTCAGCAGGTAGGCGCGGCGCTGTTCGACAAACGGCTTCAGACTCATTCCCCCGCCCCCGCGTCCACCGCGTCCACCAAAGCCTCCGCCGAAACCACCACTCGCGGGCGTGTCCTGGGTGAGGCTCTTTTCGAATTCCTCGGTGGATGCGAGCTTGCGCGTTTCCGCCCGCACGTCTGCTGCAATCAGGTCGTGGTACCGCTGGGCGATAGGTCCGATCTTCTCCCACCGCAGCCACGTCTCCGCCACCTGGCGAACGTAAGCGAGATACCGCTCACGCAGCAATGGCACGGCGAGCAGTTTGCTGATCAGCGGCTTGGAAGGGTCGTTGCTACCCGCAAGCGGGTCGAGCGTCACTCCGCCTTGTCCGCCTCCGCCGCGGCCACCTTCGGCGGGCGTCAATGTCTCATTCGCGTCGTGAGGCAGGAAATGGAATTTGCCCGCGGGATCGAGATAGATGCTGTAGTCGCTTGAGCGGATCCAATAGCCGTCATTGTTGATGAGTGCTTTCTCGACAGCGAGCCAGCGCAGAGTCGCGTCGATGTCGAGGATCGGGGTTAGCGCCTTCTCGAGTTCGGCGGGCGGTGTCTGGTTGATAAATTTGCACAGGTGGATTAAGGCGGTCCATGCCTCGGGATCGTCTTTGCTCTTGATTTCGAACAGGCGCTTGTAAGACGCAGGATCGTCCCCGAGGTATTCGAGGCCTCCGCGCGCACCCGGGCTGCCCGGCACTTTCCAGCGCGCGCCTTTGCTCGATCCAAACCGTTCCTTCACAAAGTCGCCGTTGAATTGCTCCGAGTTGGTATAGATGCCCCAATTTTCGCCGTTGATCACGACGCGTACAAAGTTGGCCTTCGGCGCCGGGACGTATTCCCGCATGATTTGCAGATAGAGAACTGTGCGAAGCATCGACGGGTCGTCGTTCGAGTTGAGAAGGTCGAGCGATTTGTAGCCGCCGAGGCGCTGCTCCTTATGCAAGAAGTCGAGCGATACGTTGAGCGAGTGCTTGCGCCCTTCGGGAACCATCATGAAGGACGACATTCCGCGGAAGTGGATGCCGACGTCCGGGTAGACCTTCCCATCAACGGTGAGACGCGCAGGAACTTCGACGTCCGTGTTATGGAAGGCCATCAGTTCCTTTTCCCAGTCTGCGTCTTCGAATTCGAAGAATAGCGTTCGCAGCGTCGCGGTGTCATACAGGGGCTCGGAGCCATAGCGCTTCACGTCCGACTGTGCCAGCTTTGGTCCCGGTGTCGCCGGCCCGGCATCTGCGCCTCCGCGGCCGCGAGGCCCAAAACCACGTCCGGCCTGGCGATCGCCGAGCGATGCAATTGCGGCTTTGCGCTCCTCGCTATTGAGCCAGCCGTCTTTGTTCTTGTCGAAGCGTTCGAGCAGTTTGACGGTCTGCTGCGCTCCGCCGCCGGGTCCGCCGAACCCTCCGCGACCCCGCCCGCCGAAGCCTCCGCCAGGAAAGGGGAAATCGGGGGGCTGTGCCCCCGCGCTCACGGCAACGGCGATGAATAGCAGCAATCGAAATTTCATTTGTCTCTCCGTGAGCAGCGGATGCCCTGCTCAGCAACTGGCACAAGGGGAGACGCACGGTGGAAACGGCAGCGTTACCTTGTTAAGCACTCTTTACAGACGACGCGCCGCTTACTTCGTCAGTTCCTCGCACATCACGGGAATGCCTCGGGTAAAGGTAGCGATTGGAGTGCCCCACCCGATGTCGGTGAAGTCGAGCGCTTTGCTGATCTCGGCGGGCGTGCCAGTGCCGCAGCGCTTCTTCAGGCGATCCCGCAGAATGGCGATGTTGTCGGCGTATTTGGCGACGTCGGCTTTGGTCATCACTGGACCGTGTCCCGGAATCGCCTTCTCGAAATCGAGGGCCAGCGCCTTCTTCAACGTCTGATCCCATTCCGTGATGCTGCAATGGGCCGTCGTGTCGCAGTAGGGAGCAACGTTGGTAAACAGGTCGCCCGTGTGAATCACGCGCTCGGCGGGGAAATAGATGACGGCGTCGCCGTTGGTGTGACCGCGGCCGAGATAATGCGCCTGCACTTCCTCGCCGCCAAGAAAGACCTGCGATTCGTCGTTGAAGGTAATGCGCGGGATGCCCGGCTGCTTGCCTGCCGCCATGTTCGCACGAGCATTCTTCTGAATGATGATCTCCGCACTCGCGGCCAGCAGCGCTTGGTTGCCACCGGTGTGATCGCCATGCTGGTGCGTGTTGAGGACGTAACGAATTGGCTTGTCGGTGAGAGACTTGACCTTCGCGAGGATCTGCGGGCCATCCTGTGCAAACTTGTCGTCTACCAGAATGACGCCTTCACTAGTGGGGAGGACGGCGACGTTGCCGCCGCTGCCGATGATGACGTGAAGATTACCGGCGACCTTCTCGAGCGTGAGTGTGGCGGGCTGCTGATTTTGCGACCAGGCGACCCACAGGCCGAGCGCCGCCAAAGCCATCGAGAGAGCACGAATCAGAATCTGCTTGCCAGGCAACATGCATACAGCATACTAATTCGCCGCGTCTCTGCAGAAAAGGTTTTGCCTACTCAGTGGCTCCACGGGTCCGGCCGTCGCCCTCGAGAACTTCCCGCACCTTGGTGGAGAGACGCGCGGGCGTAAACGGCTTCTGCAAAAACGCAACGTCCTTTTGAAGAATTCCGCTATTGAGGACCGCGTTGTCCGTGTACCCGGACATGTACAGAACTTTCATATCCGGCCTGCGAGACAGCAACTGGTCGGCTAGCTCTCGACCGTTGACCTTGGGCATGACCACGTCTGTAATCAGCAATTGGATGGGCGATTTGTATTGGTCGGAAAGTTTGCGCGCCTCAAGGGGGCCGGGTGCATCGATCACCCGGTAGCCCTCACGTTCCAGGGTTTCTTTAACGAGGTGCCGCACCATGTCGTCATCCTCTACCAGCAGGATGGTTTCGGTGCCGCGTGTAACAACCGGTTCGGAACGCTCGTTCTCCGCAGGCGCCGGCTGATCAATGCGCGGCAGATAAACTTTGACCGAGGTGCCGCGCCCCGGTTCACTATAAACCTCCACACTGCCGCCGCTCTGCCGCACGATGCCGAACACCGTGGAAAGTCCGAGCCCTGTTCCCTTCCCCGAACTCTTGGTGGTGAAGAACGGCTCGAACAACCGTGCCCGAGTGGCTTCGTCCATGCCGGATCCGTTGTCGCTGACGGCAAGCAGAACGTACGGCCCCTTCTTCACGCCAACGTGCCGGCCCGCGTAATTGTCATCCAGTTCGACGTTGGCCGTCTCTACCGTGAGCACACCGCCGCGCGGCATCGCGTCACGCGCGTTCACCACGAGGTTCATGAGCACCTGCTCGATCTGGCCCGGATCGGCACTCACACGTCCGAGGTCATGTTTCAATTCGAGGCGCAAGTCCACGTCTTCGCCGATCAGACGGCGCAACATGGTGCTGAGGCTGCTGACCAGCTTGTTCAGTTCGAGAACTTTGGGCTGCAATACCTGGCGGCGGCTGAAGGCCAGCAACTGCCGCGTCAATGCTGCCGCGCGTTCCGCCGCCTTCATGATCTGCTCAGCGGAGTGGCGATTGCTGTCGTTCGGAGTGAGATTGTTCAGGATGAGCTGGCTGTAACCGGTGATGATGGTGAGCAGGTTGTTGAAGTCGTGCGCTACACCGCCTGCGAGCATTCCTACCGCTTCCATCTTCTGCGCCTGGCGCAGCCGGTCTTCCAACTCGCGCCTTCCACTCACATCCATGATCACGACAAGACGTGCCTGCACGCCGGCGTAGACGATATCGTGGAGTGCCAACTCCACGTCGATGACGCGGCCATCTTTGCCGAGATGACAGCAGACCCGGGGGCCACCGAGAGGCTGAAGCAGGCCCTCCACCGATTCCCTCGGGCACTCGATTTGCGACAGGGTAAGCCCGCGGAATTCCTCCGCCGTGTAGCCATACAGCGCACTGGCCGCAGCATTGGCCTCCAGAAAATGCCCGTCGGCAGCATCCACAATACCCATGGACTGGGGATGATCTTCGAACAGCAGTTTGAACTTGCGGTCTTTTTGCCTAACTAAACTTTTTGCAGGCATGTTTTCAGCACCCGATCGGGGGAGGTCGGGGATTCGCCTAGCCCTACGGCCCGCCTTTTGAGCGGGTAAGGCCACGTCAGACCAGATGGATTCCGAAGGCATCAGTGTAACGCCATCGGAATCTGATCTCCGAATTCCCTATGTGACAACACGCACATGCGCTCCACCCTTCCAAACGGCAATGTGACCTCGAACAGCGGGTCGGGGGATGTGCAAGAGCCATTTTGCGGGGGAATATCCCCACTACCATGACCAGAATAGCTGCGCCAATACGCCTACTCAACTGCCGGAAGAGCGGCCATGTTCCTTTAGGCACATAGCTAAAGCGCCATACAGCACGCTGTCGTCACCAAGTGCGGCTGGTAGTACTACGATCCGCGCGCGAGACCACGATGTGACTTGTCTACGGAGTTCTTCCCGCAGCGGAAGGAACAGCCGGTCGCCTGCCTTGGCAATCCCACCTCCGATCACGATCGCCGCTGGATTTAGTAACATGATGGCCGCTTTGAGGCCAAGGGCGAGGTCGACGACGTAGCGCTTCACAAATTCGGGGTCCTGCATCAACTCACGCGCTGTCCGTCCAAAATCGCGTTCGAGCCACAGGCCGCAGCACAGACGTTCGAAGCAGCCCCGCGCGCCGCACAGACATTCCGGCCCTTCTGGTCGCAGCGTCAGATGTCCAATCTCGCCCGCGTACGAGTCGGCGCCGCGCCAGATGTTGCCGCCGCTCCAGATGCCGCCGCCGATGCCCGTGGAGAGCGTCATGTAAAACAGAGGATCGAAGCCACGCCCGGCGCCGTAAAGCGCCTCGCCCATCGCGCCGGCGTTGGCGTCGTTGTCCATGATCACGGGCGCGCCGATCAGGTCGCGCACGAACCCGCAGAGGTCGAAATCGTGCCAGCCACCCACGTGCGTCGAGAGCACCACTCTCTGGGTGCTGTAATCGACGGGCCCGCCGAAGCCGATCGCACACGCCTCGAAGCGAAACTCGCGTAACAGGCTGGTCGTGATCTCGCGAATCTGGCTGAGCATCCACTCCCGTCCGCCGGCGGCGTCTGTGGTGCGGGATTCGCGACGAATCATGTGGTCGCCATCGAAGACCGCGATGGAGAACTTGGTGCCGCCGATGTCGATGGCGAGGATCACCGGAGACCTCGCAGAAATTGCGGATCGCTCCAGTCAAAGACGCGGTCGTGAGCCTGATCGACATTGACCGGCGTCATGTTCCATTGCTGCGCCGGCAGCGACGTCGCGCCACGGGTGTTGGTGAAAACGCCCCACGCTGCAAGCAGAACGAATCCGGCGAACACGGCGTGGCGCGTGCCGCCTTGAAGCTTCTGCCATGCGAGCAGAACAGGGATCAGAAAGAAGATCCAGAACGGCATCATGTCGGACCAGTAGCGCGGACCATAAGAGTGGCCCGGCCAGTAATTGGCAATCAGCAACATGTGAGAAAACAGAATCGCCGCCAGAAATGGCGAGAGCGGCCAGCACCAACGGCGGCGCCACGCGAGAATCATACCGGCAACCGCGAATAAAACCACGGGAGTGAACACAAGGAGACCTCGCGAGGGGCTCACCAGGTTCATCACAAAGCCGTACGCGAAAGGGTTTCTTCCTGCCGACTGATAGTGATAGTAAGTCGTCAACCAGGTGTGGTGCGTCCATCGATTGTGGAGGAAGAACGGCACCGCGATCGCCAGCGCGCCGCCCGCGAAGCTCCAAGTTTGCTTGGGATGACGCCACGCCACGTAAGCGGCGAACAGTCCGGCGGAGACAAAGTTCGACGGCCTGACCAGGAATGCAGCGGCAAGCGATACGGCCGCGTATCGCACCAGGCGAGGATCGTCCTCCGCGCGGATCAGCAAGTATAAAGTCGTGGTCAGCAGCAGCACCGATGGACCGTGTTGGAACAGGTTGCGGCTGGCCACAGAAAATTGCGACGTACCGAACGCGAATAACAGCGCAAGCAGGGCGGCCTGCCGTTCCACCAGGAACCGGGCAGCGATGCGGAAAAGCAGGACCGCGGAAAGCGCTCCAAAGAGCGAACCGGCGATCAGTTGCACGACGGAGTTTCCGCCCGCCAGGTCGCCCGCGAGAAACGCCTTCAGGATCGGAATGCTTGTGACGCCCGCCAGCCCCGGCATCAGCGCAGCAACCGTGCTCATCAACAACTGTACGAGGGCGACTACAGGTAGCGCTAACAGCGGCACGCCAATCGGGTAAAAGTTATACCAGTGCCCGTCGGGACACGTGGTGGCGCCCAGGACGGCGCGGCCTCGTGCGGGAACACATTCGGCCGCATATCGCGCTTGAGCAGGAGCGGCCTCAACATACTGGTCGATCACGGTAGACCCATGACGCAGAATGCTGAGCGCGGTGGGGACCACGAAGTAGCTATCGTTCGAAGTGAACGGCGGGCAGATTCCGTAGATGGACAGCACGACGAAGAACAGAATCGCGCCGGCCCGGAAAGGATGCCCGCCGTGAGTCACTACTGGAACACACCAGCCGCCTTGAAGTCTCCGGCTTTGACGATGGAGAGCGCGGCCGGATCCACATGCCTGCGGAAGGCTGCGCTGATCTGTTCAGGAGTCAGCGCCTGAATCTTCTCCTCCAGTTGCCGGTCCCACTCGAACGTCCGACCCAATTGTTCGCGCGTTGCCATGGAACTGAGCAGCGACGAATCCGAGGAACGCGATACGATCAGCGATTCCAGGAATGCTTTCTTCCCCTGAGCAACCTCCTCTGCGGTGAAGCCGGCCTTCAGCGTCCTCGCCAACTCGTCGGTGAAGCTGAACTCGACTTTGGGACCGTTCACTGGGTTCAAGCTAACCGTGCCGGAGAGCAGCGCGTTGTCACCCTCGGCGGGAATGCTGACGCGCGCATTGGCGCCGTAACTCAGTCCTTCGCGGTTGCGGATGCGGTCGGAGACATGGGAAGTGATCGGCCCACCGAAGAGGTAGCCGGCGAGCAGCATGGCCGGGTAATCCGGGTCCTTGTCCGAGAGCTGAAAGCGCAACCCGGCTTCGAATTGTGCGTTGGCCTTGTCCGGAGTCTCGACTTTCTGGTTTAGCGCCGGCGGCTTGCGGAATGTCGAGACGAGCGGCCGGTACGCCATCGACGTATTCCATTTGCCGAGAAGCTCTTCGCCGAGACGCTTTACCGCCGCCTGATCCACGGGTCCGACAATGGCGAAGACACCGTAATTCGCTCCATAGAATTGCTCGTGGAATTTGCGGACCTCGTCCAAAGTCACCTTGCGGACTTCCGCCAGTTGATCCTCGCGGGTGGAAGGGTACAGCACGTCGCCTTTGGCCCACGGAGTCAAATGCCGGGACAACTGTTCGGAGGCGATCTGCGTCGGCTCGGTCTGGGGAACTTCGAGCCCCTTCAGCCGCGGCTGGTAGATGCGGTCGAATTCTACCTCAGGGAAAGCGGGCTCGCGCAGCATTTCTACGGCGAGCCGCAGTGCCGGCTCAAAGTTCGCCACGGGCACGGTGATCGTCGCCGACGCGCTCGAGGTGCCTCCACCGCCGCCTCCGCGTCCGCCGCCCCCTCCTCCGGTCACCAGGATATTGGCGTTCAGCTTACGCATCGCGTCCTGAAGCTGCTCGCGCGATTTCGATTTGGTCCCGCTCATCAACAGCGAGCCGGCGAATTGCGCCGCCGCATTCTTGCCCTTCAAGCTGTTCTGATCTCCGAAGCGGAGTTCGATGGTGGCATTCACCATCCCGGCTTGAGTCTTCTTGGGGAGGATCACCATCTTCATGCCATTGGAGAGGCGCGAGCGCAACACACGAGCCTCGATGTTCGCGGGCGTCGGGTCAAAGACCTCGCCTTGCGCGACGGTGACGGAACTCGTGTAGTTCTTGAACAGCGCGTTCAAGTCCGGCGACTCCGGAACGACGGTACGGTCGGGCGCGGGATCTGGGATGTAGTAGCCGACGGTGCGGTTCGATGGTTTCAGGTACAGCTTCGCCACGCGCACCAGGTCTTCGGAGGTGACTTTTTCCAGGCTGTCGTGTTGCAGGAACATGAGGCGCCAATCGCCTTGCGCGATGGAGCTGTTCAACGCACCCGTGGCGAGAGACTGCGGGTCAGATAGATTGCGTTCGAGGTTCCGCAGCAGTCCCGTTTTTACGCGATCCACCTCTTCTTGCGTTGGAGGCTCGGTGATGACGCCCTGAAGGGTATCGAAGATGGCCTTCTTCGCTGCGTCGAGCGACTGATCTTTATTCAGACTGGCGCTCACCATGACCAGCCCGGGATCGTGCATCAATTGGAAAGACATCTCGACCGCGTTGGCCAGTTTGTTGCGCACCAGTGCTTTCGTGAGACGGCCTTCCGCACCGCCACCTCCGCGCCCGCCGCGTCCTCCGCCACTCATCACTCCCGCGAGCACCTGGAGCGCAGCGGAATCGGGATGTCCGGAGGCTACTGCGTGGTATGCGATCAAGACCTCCTGGCCTTGTCCGACGCGCCGCAGTTCGACATAACGCTCACCATCCTGTGGCGGCTCCACAGTGTATGTCTGTTCCAGCTTTCGCGAGGGCCGAGGTAGTTTACCCATGGTCTCCGCTATGGCCGCGAGCGTCTTGGCCTCCTCGAGGCGGCCCGTGATGGTCAGCACTGCATTGTCGGGCTGGTAAAACTTCTTATAGAACGCCTCAAGGCGCTCCACGGGTACCCGTTCAATGTCCTCCTTCGATCCGATGGCCGAGTGGCCATAGTTATGCCAAAGGTAAGCGGTCGAGGCGACGCGCTCTTCGAGAATCCGCGCAGGGCTGTTCTCGCCGCGCTCAAACTCATTCCGCACAACGGTCATCTCGGTATCGAGAATCTGCCGCGTGAACTTCACATTCACCATGCGGTCTGCTTCCAGGCCTAACGCCCAGCGCAGGTTCTCGTCATTCGCAGTAACAGTCTCGTAATAATTGGTGCGGTCGTCCGAGGTGGTGCCGTTCCAGTTGGCCCCGCGATCCACAATTTCTTTCTTGAAATGCCGCCCATCCACCGTTTCGATGAAGTTAATGTGTTCCAGCAAGTGGGCCATGCCGGTCTCGCCATAACCTTCATGCCGCGAACCCACCAGGTATGTGACGTTGATGGTGATTTTCGGATTGGCTTGGTTGGGGTAGAGCAATACCCGCAGACCGTTTGGAAAGAGGTATTCGGTGATGCCGCCAATCGAGGCGGACTTCTGAACGCCGGTGGGGAGCGACTGAGATAAGCCAGCGGCCGCTATCGCCAGGGAGACGAGGATCCCGGCGAGAAAGGTTCTGGTACGCATTGGATAACCCCTTCTGAAAGATAAGGGATTATATCAAACGGCGGTAATTGCTAACCCCCGGGCGCATCATGCTCGCCGGTGCCGGCGATGTCCTCCACGCGTTCGCCTTTGTCATTGACGTGCTGGCCCATCGTGTCCGCCATATCGACCTGATCCTCAGTGGCTCCGACGCTGGGGTCGGTCGCGCGGGCCCCGGAAGAGGGCGGCGCGCTCGTCGCCGGCGCGTTCCGCTCGACGACGATGGTGAAGTGCGCAATCAGTGTAGCGGCGGCGCCGACCGCTGCCAGAACGGGCGCAAGAATGGCACCCACGGTGGCGACGGTCAGCGGGATTTCCATAAAGGTACGGCCGTGGTCGTCCTTGATGATGATCCGTCGAACGTTGCCCTCATGGATTAATTCCTGAACCTTGTTTGTCAGATCCCGGCCCGCGACTTTGAACTGCTCGAAAATCTGGTCCAAGGTGTCCATTTGAGAAGTGTAACGCGCAGGCGCACAGCGCGACAGCCGCCAGCGTCGTAAGATGGGGGAATGCGCACGGGGATCGCCATCGTTTTGTTGGCGTGCGCGGCCCAGGGGCAGGTCCGGCGCGATCCGGCGTCCCTTCCACCGCGACTGCGCGATTTCTCTGCGCAACCGGGCGAACAGAAACTGAGCTGTTCCGTACGGGAGATCCGGCCGGAGCTTAACTTCAGCTTCCGTTTCCAAGCGGGATGGGTGGTATCGGTGCCGATGAAGCAGTATGTAGGCGCCCGGCACCGCTGGACCGTAGTGAGCCGCATCACCCCCGAAGGCGGTACTCCCACCTATTTCACGAACAATCTGCGCGTCCCGGTGATCGAGAAAAGCAATTCGGAAGCGCAAATGTCCGGCACGTTCCTGGTTGGTGAAGGGCGCTATCAAGTGGAATGGAAGTTGATGGACGATGCCGGGCGCGTCTGCCATGCGAACTGGAAAGTGGTGGCCAAGCTGAGCCGCGGCGAATCGAAAGTGAAGGTAGCGATCGCTCCCGGCACGGTGACGGATTACGTCGACGTGCGTTCTATTGCCAAAGGCGCGGACGACTCCAAGCCGTTCCGCCTGACGGTCCTGTTCCACGCCGCGCCCGTATCGCTACGCCGCATCCCGCGGATGAGCGGCCGGGACCGCGTGGTGATGCTGGGCTTGCTAAACTCACTTCTCGAACGACTGCCCACAAGTTCAGTGCGATTGGTCGTATTCAATCTGGATCATCAGGCAGAACTGCTCCGCCAGGATCAAATCGGACCGGGTTCGCTGTCGCGCGTCGGCCAGGTGATGAACGAACTGGAACTCGGCACCGTGGACTTCCAGACTCTGTCGAACCGCAAGGGACATGTGGACCTGCTGGCCGATCTGATCAACCGGGAGTTGGCGGAGCCCGAGCAATCGGACGTGGTCCTGTTCCTAGGTCCAGCCGCTCGCTTCTTTGATAAGGTTCCCGATCAACTGGTGGAGAAGAGCCCTAACCCCACGCCCGGTTTTTTCTATTTGCAATACCGGCCGCCCTATCGTCGGGATATGGTCTTCGGCGACACCATCAGTTCAGCCATTTCGCGTGTCGGAGGCAAGGTGAAAGTGGTGCACAACCCCGGCGAGTTCGCCAAGGCTATCGAAGAGATTGAACGACGCGCGACGCAGACTGCGATGCGCTAGTTGGGCGAACTACTGCGCCCGCGTCCACCCCGAACACTCTCCGTCACTTTGAAATCGGCAGGCACTTCGAAGAGCGCACGCGAGGGTTCCGCACGTGTGATGTTGGTCAAGCGGAAAGAGGTCTCTCCGCTGCGAGGATCGGTGCGGCGGGATAGGATCACGGTCTTCAATTCGGGCGAGAACCAACTCTCGGAGACGATCTGAATCGGCAGTTCATTTCCGATCTGACCCGCCGGGAGGGTGACAGTCGTCCGCGTGCCCTCCGCCTGGATGCCGTCGATCAACTGACGGCCCAGCGATTCGGTCTTGACGGGCGGACGTGCCCCCTTAGTGGAGGTACTCCTGCCGGCAATATTGCTGAAGTCCGGCCGGCCGCTTCCCCACGGACTGCCGTCCGACCGGGTAGCGGACTTGGTCGCAGACCGGTCGCGGAGATTCAAGGCATAGGTGTTGCCGGCGACGGGATCGCTTATGAAAACGATCTGGGGTAAATTCGCCGGCGTTCCAACGGCGATGCCATTGAGCGAAAGTTCCCGGCGTGTGCGTCCCTCTGCGTCGCGGTACATTTTCACGGTGTTCGCTTGCCGAATGCGGTTCCCATCCGGAAGGACCTGGGTAGTTTCGGTTACGGCGTCGGCGGAAAACGGCGCGCCCTTCACGACGGGCCCGGGCGTGAAAGCTTCGGCGCTGACGAAGCGGGCGCTATCAGGCCCACGGCCCGGTATCACTCTCTGCGCCGATGCGGCCGCACAAATTACCAGTCCCATTGTGAGGACACGGGTCGACATGCTATTCCTCCACAAAACGCACCGCGCGGGGCCGCCCATCGGCGCCCAACACGAAATCAGCCTGCACTGAATCCGGTAACGCTTCCGATAGGACGGGCAAGCCGAGCGCCAGGATCGCGGTCCGGGGCAACTCCAGCCGGACCAGGTTCATCTCCTCGTCGGGTGCAATTTCCGCGGCGTTCGGCAGCGGTACAAACTCACCTTGGAAGCTCGCCAGAGTGACGGCAGAGGGCTGGGCAGCAGCAAGTTCCATCCGGCGAGGGGCGGTCCGCTGCGCCGGCTCCGCCGGAGGACGGCCCGACATCAGGAAGAGGCCGACTGCTGCCAGAGCAGCCGCAGCAGCAGCCCACGTGAGCATAGGGATCCAGCGGCGGCGCGAGCGTTCCGTGGTGCCGGTATGCCCGCGGTAAGCCGCTAGCAACCGCGCTTCCACGCGAACAGGAGCACCCAGCCGCCTGGTTTCGGCCGCAAGATGTTTCATCCCACGGAGAAGCCTGCGCTGCGCTTCAAGCTGCACTTTGCACGCGCCACATTTTTCCAGGTGGGTGAGCTGGGCCTCGCCGGCGGGGGTACCCCCTTCCGGAATACTATCCCAGAATTCCTGGCAATTCATATCAGACCTCGAATCGGACGCAGGGCGCCGACGCGTCCTGCACTCCTTTCCTGTTGTAATTTATCGAGCAGTAGGGCACGGGCACGATGCAATCGGGAGCGCACCGTACCGACCGGGCAGTCAAGCACGTCTGCCGCGGCGGCATAGTCCATCTCCTCCAGATCGCACAGCACCACCACTTCGCGGTAGATACGCGGCAGAACCCCCACCGCACGGCGCAGCGCCTCCACCCCTTCCTTGCGTGTTAGGTCTCCCAGTAAATCCAACTGTGTCACAGATTTGGCATGGATCGCCTCTTCCGCTTCCTCTTCGAGCGGGACGTATCCACGCGATTTTTCAAGGTGCTTCAACACCAGTTTCCGGGCGATGCCGAACAGGTAGCCGGAGAGGGTACCACGCTCCGGATCGTACCCGCAGCCATCGCGAAGAAGCGCCAGAAAAACCTCCTGTGTGATGTCTTCGGCCACCGCGGCCGACCCGCTCATGTGTAGCGCAAACCGGTACAGAGCTCCCTGACGCCGCCTGTATAACGTCACAAACGCCTGTTCGTCGCCGCTATGAATTCGCAGCAACAATTCATCGTCGGGTTCGACGGGCACCGGCGTCATAGCCTCTATCTTACTTCCCTGCAAAGCTCCGGAAGTTCCAGGAAACGCGGCATATCGGGGAACTACCTCCTTCGAAGCAGACTCGTATAGGGTAACCTAAGTATTTTGATGCTACACGAGGGCCAAGACAGATCATAAAGTCTGGATGGAATGGCGGAATTCGATGTCTCCCGGCAAAGATACTGAGGAGTGTACAAAACTCCGCGCGAAGCTAGCGGAAGTGGAAGCCGAGCTCCTGCGCCAGGCAGAACTGCTAAAGGCGAGCGAACAACGGTTTCAGGTGTTGGCAGATGCAGCACCCATGATGATCTGGCTGTCCGGCGTGGATGGCCTCTCGTACTACTTTAATAGAACATGGCTCGAATTCCGCGGCCGCAGTACGGCTGAGGAGGCGAGCAGCGGCTGGACCGAAGGTCTGCACCCGGAAGACCGCGATGGATGCCTCGAGACGTTCTTGAAGCAGATCAGCGAAAGGCAGCCGTTCCGGATTCAATACCGGTTGCGGCGTGCCGACGGGGAGTATTGCTGGTTTGAAGATACCGCCTCGCCCATTTACGATTTCCGCGGAGAATACTCCGGTTTTATCGGCTTCCTCTGCGATATCACGGACCGCAAACGGGGCTACTTCGCTCCCGATCCGGAAGCGGTGCGGCTCATCTTCGCGCTCACGGAGCGCGAGCGCCAGGTCCTGGTGCTGATCGCCGCGGGCAAGTCCACCAAAGAGGCCGCTACAGAGCTGGGCATCAGTTACAAGACGGCTGATTCCCACCGCAGCCGCATCCTCGAGAAGCTGGGCGTTCACGAAACGGCTAGCATGGTGCGGTACGCGATCCGGTCCGGCCTGGTGGCTCCTTAGACGTCGCAGCCAAAACCCTGCCCTCCAGGACGATTTTCGGTAGAATGAAAACGTCCTCATGGCCAAATCTTTAGCGGAACTGCAAGAAATCGCGAAGCGTGTGCGGCGCGAGATCATCGAGATGACCGGCGCGGCGAAGTCAGGGCACCCTGGAGGGTCGCTTTCCGCCGTCGAGATCGTCGTCGAATTGTTTTTCGACTACATGAAGATCGATCCCAAGAACCCCTCGTGGGTGGACAGGGACCGGTTCATTCTTTCCAAGGGTCACGCGGCGCCGGTCCTCTACGCCGCCATGGCGGAATTGGGATATGCCGAAACTCCCATCTCCCAACTGAACACTTTGCGGAAACTCGGGTCAGTATACCAGGGGCATCCGGACGTGCGGTTTATCCACGCGCTCGAAGCTTCCACGGGTTCGCTGGGCGAAGGCCTGTCGGTCGGAATCGGGATGGGACTGGCGGCGCGTCTTGACGGACGTCCCTCGCGCACGTACGTCATGCTCGGTGACGGCGAAATCCAGGAAGGGCAGATCTGGGAAGCGGCGATGTCGGGCGCCTTCCATAAGCTGGACAACGTGGTGGCGATCGTCGACAACAATCGCATTCAGCTGGACGGCTTCGTCAAAGACATCATGGCCATCGATCCGCTCGCGGATAAGTGGCGTGCATTCGGCTGGCACACGATCGAGATCGACGGGCACGACCTGACGGCGGTTCATAAGGCCTTCGAGGAAGCCGAAGCGACGAAGGGTGTTCCCACCTGCGTGGTGGCCCACACCGTAAAAGGCAAGGGCGTCTCCTTCATGGAGAATAATCCGAAGTTCCACGGCAACGCGCCCACTGCAGACGAAATGAAGCTCGCTTTACAGGAGTTGCAATAATGCCCGCACAGACCAAATTCGAATTGAAACCAGGGGTCGCGACACGCGAAGCGTTTGGCCGCGCGCTGGTGGAACTGGGACACGAGAACAAGGACGTGGTGGTCTGCGATGCGGATCTTTCCAAGTCCACCATGACCACGTATTTCGCCAAGGAGTTTCCCGATCGCTTCTTCTCGTTCGGCATCGCGGAAGCCAACATGGTGGCGGCCGGGGCGGGAATGGCGCTCGCCGGCAAGATCCCGTTCGTATCGAGCTTCTCCGCGTTCGTCATCAATAAGGGCTTCGAGCAACTGCGCGCCTGTGTCGCCTATCCGCGGGTCAACCTGAAAGTGGTCGGCACGCACAGCGGCATCTCCATCGGTGAAGACGGGCCCAGCCAAATGAGCATCGAGGAGATCAGCCTGGCCTGTTCGCTCGCCGGTTTTGTGGTGATCGCTCCGGCAGACGAGGCCTCCACTAAGGCGCTAGTCAAGGCGGCAGCGGCGCACGACGGTCCGGTTTTCATCCGCACCGGCCGTCCGAAGGCGCTGATGATTTACGGAGCGGATCAGAAGTTCGAAATTGGCAAGTCGATCGAAGTGGTACACGGCAATGATCTGACGATCATCGCCAATGGACTGCTGGTGGCGCAGGCGATCCTGGCGGCAGAGACGCTCGAAGGCGAGGGCATCTCCACACGCGTGATCGACATGCATACCGTGAAGCCGATCGACCGCGATGCCATTGCGCGCGCAGCGGCGGAGACTGGCGCGATCGTGGTGGCGGAAGAGCATCTGGTCGACGGCGGTCTCGGCGTGCGTGTGGCGCAGGTGGTGGCGGAAACCAATCCCTGCGTGATGGAATTCGTCGGGATTCAGAACGTGTACGCGGAGTCGGGCCAACCCGACGAGCTGCTCGACAAGTATGGCCTGATGGCGCGCGACGTTGCCGCAGCCGGCCGAAAGGCTGCGGCGCGCAAGCGCTAAGTTAAACCCGGATGGGGGACTCCGAGAACCTCGCAGAAGCATTTCTCGAACAGGGCCCGGCCTGCCACTGGATTGTGGATTCGGCCGGGTCGATGTTGCGGATTTACGGGGACCCTTCCGGCATACTCGGACAAAGCGCGGCCGCCCTGCGGGGCAAAACGCCGGAGGAAGCCCTGGAGGGCGAGGCCGCGGAAACGTGGCGAGCGCGATACACCCGCGCCCTGGCGGGCGAGACGCTGCGGCTGCGGGAAAACGCGGGCGGCACGACTTGGCACATCTCCATCTTTCCCATCCGGCAGAATGACGAGATTGCCTATGCCGGCGCCCTGGCTCGAGAAGCGACCGCCTGGGCCACCGCCGAGCAGGAGCTGCGTCATACCGTGCTCGGTGCGCTTCGCGCCATGCAATTCTCGCGCAACATGGCCGCCAAATTTCTGCACGATTCAGTAGGGCAGAACCTCACCGCGCTGGGTCTCCAACTGGATCTGGTGCGGATGGACCTGGAGCAACTTTCACCCGAACTGCATGCCCAGGTCGGGGAAATCCAGAAGCTCCTCGAGACGATGATGGAAGAGGTCCGGGATTACAGCTACGAACTGAACCCGTCGACTGTGGAACGGGCAGGGCTGCGGCCCGCGCTTGATCGGCTGGCGGCACGCGTCCGGTCGCGCTTCACTGGAACCCTACGGTTGAATGTGGATCCTTCGCTGAAGATCGATCCCAAAATCGCGGCGGCGATGTTCCAGATTGCACAGGAAGCGGTTGAGAATGCCTTACAACATTCCAGTTGCTCGACCGTCGAAATCGCGGTAAAGTCCTCACGTACAGGTACCTATCTGGAAGTTCGTGATAATGGAAGAGGGTTCGATCCGGCGGATCTGGAGTCTGCACGCCGAGGGCTGGGCCTCTTAAGCATGGAGCACTACGCGGCGGAAGCGGGCCTGGAGTTGTCGATTACGAGTGGACGGGAGACGGGGACGGCCATCCGGGCGTCCTCTTGACGTAAGTATGACCTTCGACATTGTGCTGGTCGACGACCACAAGCTGGTTCGGGACGGGGTGAAGACGATTCTGGAGCGCGGGGCCGAGTTCCGCGTGGTGGGGGAAGCGGAAAACGGCTCGGATGCCGTCCAACTCTGCAAGAAGCTGTCTCCCTCCATGGTCCTGATGGACATCGGGCTGCCCGGAATGAACGGGATCGAAGCCACCACGGAATTGCTGCGGCACTGCCCCGGCGTCAAGATCGTGATCCTGTCGATGTACGACGACGAGAACTCTGTGGTGAGCGCGATTCGGTCGGGGGCGCGCGCCTTCGTCCTGAAGAAGGCGTCATCCACGGAGTTGCTGGACGCGCTGCGCACCGTGGCGCGGGGCGGCTCTTACCTGAGTTCCCAGGTTTCCGACCGCTTGCTCGCCCGCATCCAGCGCGGCGACCTGGAAACACACGACCGCAGCCCGCTCGAGTCCCTCTCGCCGCGCGAGCTGCAGGTACTGCGGCTCGTGGCGGAGGGCAAGACCAGCAAAGACATCGCGGTGCTGCTCGACCTCGGGTTGCAGACCGTACGCAGTTATCGCAAGACGATGATGAAGAAGCTGGGCGTGAACAACGTGGCGGGCCTGACGCAACTGGCGTTAGCCGCGGGAATCACACCCTGGAACAAGCCTGATGCAAACCCCTTGGGGTGAGTGCGTCGTCCGCGACGCGCACGTCCACTTCTTTTCGCGGAAATTCTTCGAGAGCCTGTCTGCGCAGACCGGTAAACCGGCCGCCGACGTGGCCGCCACACTCGGCTGGGAACTTCCGCCGGAAGACCCGGCGCAGCTTGCGTCCAAGTGGGCCGCGGAGCTGGACGAACATGGCGTCGAGAGCGCCTGCCTGATCGCCAGTATCCCCGGCGACGAGGCGTCCGTACTGGCCGCGGCCGAAGCGTGTCCCGGCCGCATCGTACCCTATGCCATGGTCAATCCGCTGGCCGACGGGTCGCGGGTGACCCCGGGGTTGCGGGGTGTCTGTCTTTTTCCCGCTATGCACCGCTTCGCGATGCATGATGACGGGGTGGTGGCCATCGTCGAGCAGGCCGCTTCGAACGGCTGCGTGGTGTTCGTGCACTGCGGCGTTCTCACGGTGGGTGTGCGCAAACGGTTGGGTCTTCCCTCCCCTTTTGACATGCGCTTCTCGAATCCTCTGGACATCCACGGGGTGGCGTTACGGTATCCGCAGGTCAAGTTCGTGGTGCCGCACTTCGGCGCGGGTTACTTTCGTGAGGCGCTGATGTTAGCCGACCTGTGTCCAAACGTGTATCTGGACACCTCGAGCAGTAACTCGTGGATGCGATACGAGGGGCTGGATTTGAAGACCGTGTTCCGGCGCGCGCTACAGGTCTTGGGGCCCAAGCGTCTGTTATTCGGAACAGACTCGTCTTTCTTTCCCCGCGGCTGGAATCGCGAGGTCTTCGACGCACAGACGGCAATTCTCGGCGAGTTAGGCTTGAGCGACGGGGACGTCCGTGCGATCCTCGGCGGGAATGCGGCAGAGTTGCTGGGGTAATTAACCCGCCTCGAAATTTCTTCAGGGCCCGTCGATTCGCTTCCCCTTGACCTCAACCCACGCTTCGCCTCCACCCCGTGTTGGATGATCAGCGGATTCGCCGCAGAAACAGCGCGCCGAGCGCGACACCGATTAGCACGAAGGTGCCTGGCTCCGGAACGGTGGATAGGGGCGTGACGGTGGGTGCAGCGATATTGATGGGCGAACCACCGCCCGGCGGGTTCTGCGTAGTATTGGTTTGAAACCTGGACACCGTGATGCCGCCGGACCCGATGTCCATCACCAGCAGCGCGTTGCCGGCATCGAGCGTGGGAACGTTGAACCCCGACTTATCCAGCAGGAAGAGCGCGAACTCATCGGGCGTGCCGCTATCCTGGTTGCCGGTGAGCTGGATTTGAAAGCTCAGCGAACTGCCCGGCGCGAAATTTTCGGTGAACTCGTTGAAGAACACGCTGTCCGTCAGTTGGACGGATGAGCTGAGGTCGCCGCTGACCCCACCGGTGGTAAAGATTGAGCCCGCCGGGGCGCCACCCCCAAAACTGAAGCCGCTCAGCGTGACGGTATTGTTGGAATCGCCAGAGCCGCTCCCGTCGGTGAATTGGAGGTCCAGCGCGAACGGTGCAGCCACGTGACCGATCAGCGGCGATGTGTCGATGGTGACGTTGAAAATAGCCGCGGCCGAACTCGAAGCGGCTAGCGCAAGAAGACCCATGGTGAGGTGAAGGCATTTATTCAGCATGGTGATTATCGTCCTCCCGATCCAGCCAGAACGCGGGTGGTGTAGGTGATGCCTGAGTTGGTGGTGTTGATGAAATCCAAGGTCACAGTTGTAGAGGCGCCGGGCGAGAGGGAAGCGGCCGGTGCGTTGAGATAAGGGCTGCCCTGAGGAACAGCACAAAGCGTGTCGCCCGCGATCCCGAACAGGGATGCCGTGGAAGGAACGCCATCGAGAGCCACCGAAATCGGGCCGTCAATGACCGAGCTACCGTTGTTGGTGAGGGTAATCAACTGAGTAAAATGCTGCGTCGTTCGGTTCAGCCGGAAACCGCCGCGCGTGACCTGCACCTGCGAGCTGACATCCTGCCCACAGGGTCCGGAGGGACTGAGCAGGTAGGCGTTAACGCCAGGGATCTGCACGGCGATCTGGCCGGCGTCGTTGTAGCCGGCGACCACGGGCACGTTGTGCGGATCCAGCGGGAGGCCGGGTGGGACCGTGATGGGCGTGGCCGCGCCGTTCCGCCAGACCTGAATCTGGTACGAGAATTCGAAGGGACTGGATATGAACGCCACGTTGCCGAGGTTGTTCATATAGGCGTATCCCGAAGACCCGAAGTCGTGGGCGCCGGCGGCATCGTTGAGCACCACGTGGGTCGGAGCGGTGTAGTAGCCGAGCACGTCGCCGATGTTATTCAGGGCGGTTCCGCGCAACCCAGTTGTCGGCACGAAAGAGTAGGTTCCGTTAGGTTGGATGATCGCCGGGGCGACCCCGGGGAAGGCGCTACCGCAGAAAAAGTTCGTGACGTCTTCCAAAACCTGATCGGCATCGTTCAGGGCGTCGATGCCGCCGATGCCGGTGGTGTTCGCGGCGCATTGAGGCGGCTGGGGGAAAGGCAGAATGCGGTAGTTCGTGCCGTCGGACACCCAGACAGCACTGCAGCCGGTCCCTCCAGACGACGAGGAGGGATAAGCCGTGCTTCCCAGGATGCGGCCCGCGGAATTCAGGGCGTACGACGTGCTGGAGCCCGGCGTCTTACAAGCGCAGGGTGACGGGCACACCTGCGCCAGAGGTGCATCCGGCAGGACGGAAGGGACCCCGTCTTTCCAGACGGCGATGTGCGTCCGGGTGCTGCCCGATTCCTGAACCGTGCCGATCACAGTGCCGGCATCGTTAATCTTGTATGACTGGAGAACAGCAAGGTAGGCGTGTCCCGCGGGCATCGGCAGGATCTGCGGGACGCCGCCCGTCCACAGCACGGGAAAGCGGGTGGCGGCACCGCTGGAACCTGCGTCGCCAAGGACCTGGCCCTTGTTGTTCATGCTCCCATCGAGGTTGAACAACAGAAAGCCGGTGGGCGGCGGCAGCGTGGTGACCGTGTAAGACTGGGCCGCGGCCACGGCGGCCATGAGAAGAAGAATCGACGGCGATCGCATGCCAGCTCCTAAGTGAAAAAATCTTGCCGTCGATTCTATGGCTAGCGCGGCACTTGCAGCATCCTCCAATTGGGGTAGGAAGCCCTGGCAATAGTACCGGTTTACTTGCGGGTAAGGTGGGCGAGTTCGTCCAAAATCCGGACAAGCTCTTCCGGCGCGGAGAAGAAAGGCGCGTGATCCGCTTCCAGAGAGTAGACCGGATCGCACGGGACCGCCGACCGCATTGCCCTTTGCAGGGCGAGAGGCAGGATGCGGTCCTGGAGACACTCCACGTAGGCGCGCGGCACCCTGCCGAAGTGCTCGTCCGTAAGCGAAAGCGGCGTTTGAAACGGAGCCACGGGGTCGGCGCACAACAGGGGCAGCGAGGCTTCGATATCTGCAGGCGGGCAAAGCGGGTAAGCGAAACTCCTCACGCCATCCGAACTGATTCGGGTGCTGAGGCGATCGGGCGCCCAAAGGATTTGTGAGAGGTAGGCGGGATCGAAGTGCTCGATGAAGGACGTGATTGAGCAGGCATGGGGCGGTATCATGCCAGCCACATAAACGAGCATCCGAATCCGGTCGGGCGCGCGCTCGGCGGCCTGGCTGATAATCGCGCCCCCCATACTGTTGCCGACAAGAATAGAAGGCCCGGTAAACGAATCGAGGGCTTCGAGAGTGCGGCTCACGTAATCCTCGAAGGTGACACTCTCGACCGGAGTGCGGTCCTCGCCATGGCCGGGCAGATCGATCGCCACAGGGTTGTGACCGCGGGCACGTAGACCGGAGACAATCTTGCGCCAGCACCAGGCACCCTGCCAGGAACCGTGAATCAGCAGGACGTCAGTCATGCGCACCGGCAGGGTCGGCCGGTAGTTGTTCGATCAGCCGGACCAACTCCGCCTGACGCGATGTGCCCGTCTTATTAAAGATGCGCCTCAAGTGCGTGCGCGCCGTTTCGTAGCTGATGGAAAGTTCTTCGGCCGCTTGCCTCACCGACTTACCTTCTGCGAGCCGCCCGCTGAGCATGGCCTCTTTTGGTGTGAGCTCATAGAGTCGGGCCAGCGAGTCCAGGCTTCCGGACCTTTGCCGCTCCGGGTCGGTGATCAGGAGTACCGTGAATGGCAGGGGCGTCGCCACAAACTGTCGGAACCGGGACCGCACGGGGGCAGTCACAATCTGGTAATCGCGGCGCAGCGAGGGCCGGGGGACAGATATAGCGAACGGACCGGGAGTCGCGCAACACGTCACCAGATCGTTAATCGCCTTCCGAAGCCGGGCGTCGGTCTCAGAATCGGCGGCCGATAGCTCGCCATTTTTTAGGGAGAGGCCGTCACCGGCGCGAAAGGTCTCCTCGGCAGCGCGATTCGAGTAGATCACCCTGCCGCCTGAGTCGAGAAAGACTACCCCCCACGCCAGGGTATCCAGGACGGTCTCGCCGGCAGTGAGGATTTCGAGACGCCGATAAGTGATCCAGGCGCGGCTGAGACTCGGCTGCAGGAGGCGGGCGACCATCGCTCGCTGGTCTTCGCTGAAAGGGCCGGCGGTCTCGCGCTGAGCCGATAGAGTGGGAGCGCATTGCCCCTCGCGCGTCAGGATGACACTCAGCCCATAACCGCCGTCGATGTGCCGCATGTAGTCGTTGTAGAACTCGGAACGCTCAAGCGCGGAGCGCGGGAATAATTCCTCCGAGAGATTGACTCTGCCGGCGGCAAAATACGTTCCTCCACGCTCGCGCCACGGATTTAATTTGGAGTAGTAGTCGTTGTACGACTGGGCGAAGGGGCTACTGATTCCGAACCCGGCGATCACTTTGGACCGGTGGCGGCCGAGGTCATGGATCTGCAATACCGCGAAATCTGCGGCCAATGCTTCGGTATAGCGTTCGAGGAAGCGCGGCCAAATCTCTGGCTCCGAGGCTGCCTCATAAGCCATCCGTGCCAGTTGCAGAATTTCTGTTTCTGTGAAGGACATTGGCGATTCCCAACAAGACCCTCGCAAAACACCCCCGGTAGGAGAGGTATTATATCAAGCCATGCTGATAGGAACCGGCGGGGAAAGTTAGGGTTGAGCGACGCGGACGTCAGGGCAATTCTCGGCGGGAGGGCGGCAGAGTTGCTGGGGTTCTCAATTTCCGGCAAAATTGGCGAATAGCTACAAGGTCTTGAGAAACGCTATGAGGTCCCTCTTGTCCTCTGGTGCGAGCCTCAATCCGAACTCGTGGCCTTTGATTGGGCCGGGCGCTGTGTGGAAGCCTTTCGGCACGTAGTCGTCTTTCAATCGTGCCGGGTCGAGCCACTCCTCTAGCGTGTCCGCCTGGGCTGCGTGGCCGAAACCGTTCCGAAACCAGACGCCGCGAAGTGAAGGCACTTTGTAGAAACCGGTACCGCGCCGCGTCTTCATGGCGACCGTGGGATCGGTTCCGACGGAGATGGTCAGGATGTCGTCGGTCTTGCGGAGGTCTTCGGGGACTACAAAGCCCAAAGCCGGAGTGAGTTTGTTGTTGGTGTACAGCGGGGCCGGATGACAACCTGTGCAGCCCTGCTGCTGGAAGATTTGTTGTCCTGTGCGCGTGGACTCATTCGCGGGATTCGGATTGGGGGGAGGAGTCAATGAGTAAATGTAGAGCGCCATCGCGTAGAGTTGCTCGTCACTGTATCTTGTCCCTTCCTCGGCCGTGAAGACCGTTGGTTTCGAACTTGGTTGAAAGTCGCCGTAATACGCCAAGGTGTCCAAGCCCATGTTGATGATCGCGTACCTCATCAGATCGGCGATTGAGCGATGGCGAACCAGTCCTGTTGAATCGAGGTATTTCAAGTCCTGAATGCCGACGAGCGACGGTATTCGAACCGGATGAGACCGGCTGGTACCCTGTCGCGCCAACACGCCGGGCCGGGCGGCCGCAATCTGCCGGATGAATTCCTCTCTCGTCAACTGCTGCACGAACTGCTGCTTGGTGACAATCCACGGCGCCCCGAACAGCACCCACGCTGCTTCCAGGGTGCTTGCAAATGAGTCGTTGTTGCTCTCTCGGATCGCTCGCAGCCTTGCCTCGGGGGTGGGGCGTTCCGTAATACCCTGACCACCCTCGAAAAAAGAGCCGTCGGGCATTACCCGCGTATGACAATCCGCGCAGGCGTTCGATCCCACTTCCAGGACGCCCTTTTTGCGGATCACATACTGGCCTCCTGGGCGGAACGGCGGGAGGGTTCCCGCTTTCGAGACAGGCAGAAGTGGATCCACGCTGGACTGCGCTGGCGCGGGGCGAAATACCGTTTGTGATTCAAAGACGATCTTTCCAGCGCGAATCCAGTCTTCTTTCGTGTGCAGCTTGGAAGCATCAAAAATGATTTCAGGCTCCTTTTGCAGCAGGGACTCGCGGTAGCCAGGAGGCTCCCGGTCCGGGGCATAGACTGGGTAAGTCCGGTAAATCGGTCGGACCTTCAGGGCATAGTAGTCCTTCTCCGACATATAGCGGGGAGACCGATCGCGTGCCACCAGAGGAAGCTCGAAGCGTTTAACTTCGCGATCGTCCCAGGCGCGAGGAATGTCCGCGCGGAATTCCTGTCCGAAAGCCAAGGGGCACAAGCTGAGGATCGCGAGTCGAGCCAAGGAGGGGAAGCGCATTAGTGCGTCACTTTATCACACGGGCATTGCCGGGGCAGGCCTATATAAGGCTGTTGTGCCTCAGGCGGACGAACTCGCCGGTCCAGTGAGCCACATTGTTGAGGTCGGTCGTGGACAGCGTTGCGTTTTGCGGCCTGCCGGACTCGCGGCACGGGATTCCGTGTTGTTGGCGCTCTTGCTTTACATGCGGATGCCTGAGTGGGGAATCTTCTTGCCGTACGGCACCTTTTCCGTGCTCGGGTGGATTTTGGTCGGGGTGCCCATTGCGATGGCCGTTCCGGCGCGCTTCCTTCTCCGTTTGGCTTGGCCCCTTCGATTGCTCGTCGGCGCAGCGCTTGGGCCGCTCGCCTTGCTGATGATATTCGTGGCGCCGTTCGCAATCGCGGGAAAGATCCGCGAATTTACTCTCGCCAATACCGATGGCCTCTGGTTCTTCTCGGGTGTAGTCTCAACAGTCTCGTTCTTGGTGTACACAGCATTGGTGCTCGGATCAGCCAATCCCCACAGACTGCGGCGTCCCTTGTGAAAAGGACTGTAGCTTAATCGGGACGCTCCGGAGCAATCAGCCGGTAGAGCGTGGGGTGCGCCGGAGATGGTTCACCGCGCGGGCAGACCAGGCTCCTGCTGAACCGAAGAGCAAGGAACCGGCGACGCTCACGACTATGTCTTTCCAAATCCAATATGTGATGCCGTGCCCGTAAATGTCGCGGGAACTGCCCCAGTAGTGCAGCATACTGAAGCTGCATACGACAACTAACGCTACGATCGGTAGGACAGCCGCTTTCAAGGACGCAGACGTCGCGGGCCACGTTCTTGAGTCGTGGCCCAGAGCAGTCCACGCACCGGCCGCAAAGACAAACAACTGACCCGCGGCGTAGCACCAAAGGAAAGCAGGGCGAGACAGAAGACCTTCGACGGCGAGGATCAGCAGAGCGGACGTCCATACTGCAAGGCCTACCGCACAGACTTTCCAGGGGTCCTGACGGAGGTGCTGGAGTGCGGCACTGGCCAGGACGTCGGAGACGACCGCCGGTGTCATTTCTTTGTTCGCGAGAATGCCCGCGAGTTCCGGGCCAAACTCGTTTCGCCACCTGCGCGGATACGTTCGGATGAGCAGATCGCGGAGCTTCATACGGTTCGTAGCCTCTTCAACCCACAAGTTGCAAGGCGCCGCATTGTCTCCAACTGCACCCGCAAGTAGTTGAGACCGGCGGGCGTGATCCGGTAGGGACGCTGCCGGCCGCTGGCTTCAAGCGGTTCGATCGATTGCTGCTCGATCAACCGGGTGATCGCGGTATAGAGAGTGCCGGGGCCGAGACTGACGCCGGCAAACGTCGCCACATCCTGCATCACCGCATACCCGTGTTTGGGGCCAGAGGCCAAACTGGAGAGAATCAGCAGCTCGGGATCCGTCGCCGGCCCAGCAGAAGACTTGCGCGCCATACTACGGATTATGATACATCGTAATTCGTAGGATGCAACAGAAATATAGGAGTCGTGAATCTGAATACATCTTTGCTGAGAAATTTGCCGCCTGGACGCCACTATTTCACTCGCCAATGATTATTCGATTCCGGCCGGATTACCGGCACCCGTTTTTCGCCGGACTCCGGCCGACACCGGCGCCCGCGGCCCGCGGCACTTGCATGGCTTTAATCGGAACGTATACGGAACTGATGGATGCGGCCGGGTGGGGAGTGCGGGTTCGGAGGGCAATTTACGTCCTCCACGGACCAGAAACGCCCTTCCTGAACGATGAACAGCGCGAGTCGCTATGGCAGCGGTTTGAAGTTCCCGTCTATGCCTTGCTGCTCGGCCGTCGAAGCCGGCTGACGGCTTGGGAGTGTGAGGTGCAGGAGGGCCTGCACACTCACCCCCGGAACTGCGACTTACCCCGGGCAATCCGCCGCGTGGAATCAACGCCGTGCGAATGCGGACGCCCGGGGAACCGGTTAATCCTGCATCAGACGGACGCGGACAGCATCTTCTCGGCGGCTGCACAGCCGTCGCCTGCCGGCTTGTAACCCTGAACTTTGAGGGCACCTTCGAGCGCCTCGAGGATGACTAACACGTTCTCTGCGGTCGAGCCGTGTCCCATCAGGCCGATGCGGAACACCTTGCCGAGAAGCGGCCCGAAGCCCGCTGCAATCTCGATATTCTTTTGATCGAGCAGGTGCTGACGGAGTTGAGCCTCGTTGATACCTTCCGGAACACGGGGCGTGTTCAGCGTCCACAGACGATCGGCGGGATTCGCAACATGCATCTGCAAACCCATCGCCTCGACTCCCGCAACGAACGCCACATGATTGCGGCGATGGCGCTCCCACCGATTTTCGAGCCCTTCTTCCGCAACGATCGCGAGTCCCTCGCGTAAGGCGTAGAACATGGTGGCGGAAGCGGTGTGGTGATACCGGCGGTTGGAGTAGGAGCTGTCCAATAACTGGAGATCGAGATACCAGGTGTGGATCGGCGTGGTCCGGTTCTTCAGACGGTCCATCGCCGCATCGTTTACGGTCATCGGCGAAAGTCCCGGAGGGCAGCCTAGCCCCTTCTGCGTGCAGCTGTAGGCGATGTCGATGCCGTTGTCATCCACCAGCACGGGCATGGCGGCGAGCGATGTAACGCAGTCGGCAATGGTCAGCGCGCCGACCTCATGCGCGACCTCACAGATCGGTTTCGCCTGGTTGAAAACACCGGTCGAAGTCTCGGCCTGCACGAATGCTACAACACGCGGCTGTTCGCGCCGCACAAAATCGCGGACTTCCTGCGGGTCAAAGGGCTCGCCCCAGGGCTTGGCAAGAATCGCGACGTCGGCGCCCTGACGCCGCGCCATCTCGCCGATACGGTCGCCGAAAAAGCCGTTCGTGAGGAGCACGAACTTCACACCAGGCTCGGCGAAGTTTGCAACGGCTGCCTCCATCCCGGAACTGCCGGTGCCAGAGACCGCGAGGTTGAAGCGGTTTGCCGTCGAATAGGCATAACCGAGCAATCCGCGGATCTCTTCCGTCGTTTGAAAAAAGAAAGGGTCAAGATGCCCCACGACCGGCTGCGAAAGCGCCTGGTATACGCGGGGAGCGACCATACTGGGGCCGGGTCCGAACAGCAGGCGACGCGGCGGCTGAATGGGAGGATACGATTGGTGCATCCAATCAGTGTACCCTGCTACTTCTTCACTTTGCCGCGTTTGTACTCTTCGCGCATTTCCTGCAACTGGCGCGCGTGGGCTTCCGCGTGGCCGGCATAACGTTCGAGCAGCGCGGCGAGCGACAGCGGACCATCTTTCGAGTGGTTGCCCGTGCGCTCGAACGAAGCTTCCGGCAGGCTCTTCAAAAGCTCATGGTTTTCGGCGCGCAGCCGGCGGAATGTTTCGAGCGACTGCTTGGGCTTGCGTCGGGCGTAGTCGAGATTGGCCGCCCATGCATCCTGGTCCATCGCAACCAGAGTGGGCTTGTCTTCGGCGAGCACCTGCCGGAAACGATGCGCCGCTACCAGTTCCGTATCGGCGAGATGAGCAACGATCTGGCGAATCGACCACTTTCCGGGCAAGTGAAAATCTTCTTCCTCGCCGAAGACTCCGGTCAGCACCACGGCCAACAGTTCGGCACCGCGGCGGTAACGTTCGAGAAGTGCAGGTAGGTCGGATTGGGGCAAGTTTCAATTATAGCGAGGGGGGGCGTCAGGCAGTGGATCTCCTGATCTCCTAGAATGGAGGCAATGAAGCACAAAGTGGCAGTGTGGAGCGTCGCAGCCCTTTTCGTGGCGGCAGCGCTGTGGGCCCAGAAGCAGCCGCCGGATCCAACCCTGCGCCTGCCTTCCCGGGGCTTGAGGGGCGGAATCGCGGCCGGCACCGAATACGGTACGGAAGCCGGCATGCGCATGTACCTGAGCGGCGGCAATGCGGTCGATGCGGGAATCGCCGCCATGCTCGCGGGATCTGTGGTGGAGTTCTCGCATTTCGGCTTCGGCGGAGAAGCGCCGATTTTGGTGCGCACTAAAGAAGGGAAGGTCTGGGCTATCGCGGGTGTCGGCACCATGCCCAAATCGGCCACGGCCGAATTCTTTCGCAACCACAAGAAGAAGCCGGAAGAGATCTCCGATGAGCCCGATCAGAGGGGCATGAAAGACTGGGTTCCCACGGCGGGCATCTTGTCTGCCCTGGTGCCGGGAATGGTGGAATCCGCGTTGGTCACTTTGCGCGAGTTCGGAACCAAATCGTTCCACGAAGCCGTGCAACCTGCGATCGACCTCGCCGACGGCTTTCCGGTGGACGAGATTCGCGCCAACATTCTGAGGGCATCCGTAAAGCACCTGCAAGCATGGCCCACCTCCGCAAAAGTGTACCTGCCGGGCGGCCGCATTCCGGCGGTCGGCGAGATTTTTCGGCAGCCCGACCTGGCGCGGACGCTGCGGGCCATGATGGACGTGGAGAAGAAGGCGCTCGCTTCCGGTGCGAGCCGTGCGAAAGCGATCGACGCTGTGCGCGACTATTTCTATCGCGGCGAGATCGCTCACAAAATCGATGAGTTCTCCAAGGCCAACGGCGGGCTGCTGCGATACGAGGATATGGCAGCGTTCCGCGTACAGCCGGAAGAGCCCGTCTCCACCACCTTCCACGGCTACACGGTTTACAAGCCGGGCTTCTGGACCCAAGGTCCGGCGATGATTGAAACGCTGAACATCCTCGACGGGGTGAACCTTGGCGAGATGCGCCCCAATTCGGCGAACTACATTCATACGTTGACTGAGGCCCTGAAACTCGCCTACGCAGACCGCGACACGTATTACGGCGATCCGAAGTTTGTGAAGATTCCGGCCGAACGTCTGCTCTCGAAGGAATACGGGAACGAGCGGCGGGCGCTCATTACGAACACCGCCTCGCTCGACTTCCGCCCCGGGGCGGTGATGCCGAATCCGCCCAAGCATCCGTTCTATGCGCAGATCGCGCATTACAAGATCGACGACAACCTGCTCGCCAAAGACACCACCTGCGTGGACGCGATCGACAAGGACGGGGTCGCGATCGCGATCACTCCATCGGGTGCATGGCTGCCCTCGGTCGTCGCCGGCGATACGGGTATTCCGCTCACGGAACGCGCGCAGAGTTTTCTGCTGGTGCCAGGGAATCCCAATGAGCTAGCAGGCGGCAAACGGCCGCGAGTCACCCTGAGTCCCACGCTTGTTACCGGCGCGGGTAAGACGGTACTGACGCTTTCGACGCCGGGCGGCGACGTGCAGGAGCAGGCGCTGCTACAGGTTCTGCTGTATAACACCGAGTTCGGGATGAACTCGCAACAGGCCGTCGAGGCGCCGCGCTTTCAGACCGAGCACCTGGTCTCCAGCTTCGACAATCACGCGATCAGCCCGGGCGTCCTGCTGCTCGACGAGCGCACGCCGGCAGCGACGGTGGCTGAGTTGCAGAAGCGCGGGCACATTATTGAAATCCGCTCGCGCTATGCCAGCGGGTCAGCGCCGGTCTTAGTGCGGCTGATCCCGACGGGCCTGATTGAAGCGGGCGCGGACCCGTATTACTTCAGGATGTCGCAGGCGTGGTAGGTCCGCTGTTCGAGGAGCCCGGAGCCCTCGACCGGGATCACCTCGCGGAGCGCCTGCGCAAGCTTGCCGACGAGAACATCTACATCGGCGGAAGCTCGTGGAAGTACGAGGGATGGCTCGGCCAGATCTACCGTCGCGAGCGGTACCTCTCGCGCGGCAAGTTCTCGCGGAAGTTATTCGAAGCGGAGTGCCTGCGGGAGTACACGGAAACATTCCCCACGGTGTGCGGCGACTTCGCCTTCTACCAGTTCCCGAGCGAAGATTTCTGGAAACGCCTGTTCGCCCAAACGCCCGACCATTTTCGCTTCGCGTTCAAAGTGCCGGAACAGATCACGTGCAAGTTGTTTCCGTCCCACGCGCGTTACGGGCCGCAGGCAGGACAGGAGAACGAGGCGTTCCTCGATGCCGCAATGTTCCGGGAGATGTTCGCGCGGCCGCTGTTGCCGTTTCGGGAAAAAATTACGGTACTGATCTTCGAATTCGGGACCTTCGCGCGCCGGACCTTCGCGGAACTCGGCGAGTTTCTGGACCGCCTCGACCCGTTCCTCGCGGCACTCCCGGAAGAGTTCCGGTACGCGGTGGAGATTCGGAATCCCGACTTCCTGGACAAAGACTACTTCGCGACCCTGCGGCAGCATCGCGTGGCGCATGTTTACAACGCGTGGTCGCGAATGCCGGAACTGCGTCACCAGATGGCGATTCCCGATTCCATGACCACCGATTTCCTGGTCTGCCGCGCACTGCTGCGGCGCGGCCGAAGCTACGAGGAGGCGGTGGCCTCTTTTTCGCCCTACACCGAGGTGAAGGACGAAAATCCGGAGGCGCGCGAATCCATGCGAATCCTGATCGGACGGGCGCGCGAGAACAAGGAGTTTCTGTTCATGTTCGTCAACAACCGGTTAGAGGGAAACGCGCCGATGACGATTCTCTCGGTGGTCGACGACGAACCGCAAAGCTAGCGAGTTCCGTACGTTCCGCGCCGCCTTGCTATACTGAAATCGTCGCGGAAGGGTGGCAGAGTGGTCGATTGCGGCGGTCTCGAAAACCGTTGACCCTTCACGGGGTCCGGAGGTTCGAATCCTCTCCCTTCCGCCATCACTCATCCATCTGAGCGTCACGGACGCGCCTCTCGCACTCGGTTAGACTTGTGCAAGAGTCGCATGCATCCGGCCTCTCCAATTGAAATGGGCTTACCCACCAGGCACGGAATCCGTCGCGTCGCGTTCATCTGCGTGGGCGCTTTGCTGGGCACCCTCGGGATCGACGCGCTGCTGTTCCGTACCGGCTTCTATGCGTCCATCATCGAGCCCGATTCGTCCGCCGGGATCTTCGAACTGGTGCTCGCACGAGAACAGCAGGCTCAACGGCAGAACGGGGACAACCTGATCGTGACGCTGGGAGACTCGCGGTTCGCTTACCTGCCCCGCCAAGCCGACGAACTCACTCCCGAGACCGGGTACATGCTCCGCAGCGCCGGAGTGGCAGGCAGTGACCCGCGCACCTGGTATTACCTCATGCGCGATCTCGACCCGACGCGCCGCCGCTACAAAGCGATTGTCATCGGCGTCAACGACTACGACGACGAAGACGGGCCTCTCGATGTGAACGACGACTTGCGCTCGCTGCACTACGCGATCGTCCGACTGCGAATCGGGGACATCCTTCCATTCGCATCGTCGTTCAATGGCATGCAGGCCCGTTGGGAGGCCTTCCGGGGCGCGCTCTTCAAGGGCACCGTGTACCAGGCGGACCTCGCGGCATTTGCCTCGCATCCGCTCAAGCGCCTCGACTACGTTCGCCTGTGCCGTCGCGGCTATGCGACATGGACCTGGGATTACCAGGAGTCGCCCCGGAGCCTCGCCGGCCTCGCCGTCGACTGGCAGAAGTGGACTGTCACGTTTCCTCCGAATACGGATGAGCAGCAGCGGGAAACGGTGACGCGATTCCTGATGTACAAACCCTTTCCGCAAACCGGCTCGGTGGCCTCGTTTCAGCGGCGTTGGTACGGCAAGTTGATCGATCAATATCGAGGTTCGCCCACCAAGATCGTCTTTCTTCGACTGCCTCGCGGCCCGGTGGTCCGGCCGGCCAACCTCGTGATCAAGAAAAGTGCGTCCATTCGGGAGATGGCTTCGCGCCCCAACGTCATCCTGGTGGACGAGCACGCCTTCGAATCGCTAGAGCATCCGGAGTTGTTCAAGGACGGGCTGCACCTGAATCGAGAGGGTGTTGCGCAGTTTTCGGCCATGCTGGCGCGGACCATGCGCGAGGTGCTCGGACCCGTTTCGGCCCAAAACCACCAGGCGGCGGCTTATGCTTTTTAACACCGCCGCGTTTTTTCTGTTTCTCGGTGTAATTCTGGTGCTGTTTTACCTTGCCCCCGCTCGGTTCCGGCGGTATCTGCTGATTGGCGCTAGTTACTTCTTCTACGGCTGCTGGAACGTCAAGTTTATTCCGCTGCTCCTGTGCCTAACCGCGATCGATTATGCCGTCGCGATGTGGATGGAACGCGTGCCAGCAGGTCGTGCGAGGCGACCGATCTTATGGCTCGGCCTTGCCGCAAATCTCGGGTTTCTGGGATTTTTCAAATACTACAACTTCCTGGCGAGTAACTTGGCCTATGTCGTTGGGCAGCCCGAAAGTGCCTTCCGGCTCGATATCGTGCTTCCCCTCGGTATCAGCTTCCATACCTTCCAAAGCATGTCATACATCGTGGATGTTTACCGGGACGAACAGAAGGCAATTCACGATCCGATTGACTATGCGCTCTTTATTTGCTTCTTCCCGCAGTTAGTGGCGGGACCGATCGTCAGGGCACGCGACTTCTTTCGTGACTTATTTGATTGGCAGCCTCCCACGATCGATGACGTGTCTCGCGGGCTCTTTCTGCTTGTCCTGGGACTTACGAAGAAAATGGCGTTCGCCGATCAATTCGCTAAGGTGGCAAATGCGTATTTCGGAAATGTCGCGGGCAATCCAGGTATGTTGACGGCGGCGAGCGGAGTATTTGCATTCGCCATGCAGATCTACTTCGATTTCTCCGGTTACACGGATATGGCGATCGGAATGGCCAAGCTATTTGGGTTCCATTTTCCCGTGAATTTCCGCCGCCCTTATCTCGCGTCCAGCATCACGGATTTCTGGCAGCGCTGGCACATTTCGCTGTCCACTTGGCTGCGGGATTACCTCTGGTTCCCGCTTGGCGCCAACCGGCACGGCCGGGCGGTCACGGTCCGCAACCTGGTAGTCACGATGCTGCTCGGCGGGTTGTGGCACGGCGCCAGCTGGAACTTTGCGATTTGGGGCAGCTACCACGGGATGCTGCTCGGCCTGGAGCGCACCCTCGGTGTGCGGCCGTCCCGCGAGCCAGTCTTCCGGCCCTTTCGAATGCTCCTGACGTTCAGCCTGGTGCTGATCGGGTGGGTCTTCTTTCGCGCCGCCACTCTCCGGGAGAGTTGGTACGTCCTCGGACAGCTTTTCGGCGGAACGCCCGGGCATCTCCTGCTGGAGCCCTGGCATCTGGGGCTCGCTGCGTTGGCTTTGCTCATCGCACTTGCGGAGGAATACTCGGAATCGATAGAGCGCCTGATGGCGAGACCCGGGTTTGCCTACGGTGCGGCGATCGCTGCGATGATCCTATGCCTGGACCTGCTCGGAGTAGTCGACGACACGATTCCGTTCGTCTACTTCCAGTTCTGATCTGCAGTGCGCAACACAAATGCTTTCAATCGTTTAGCGCTTTAGCGGGAATCTCCTCCACACCCAGAATGCGGCCAGTTTTGAGCGCCGGCCGCGCGTGGTAAACCGCACGGGACATGCCTTGTCCAGGGGCCGCCTGCGAGGTCGGCCGTCAGGGCATCCATGGTATAGTGAAAATGCCTTTTGAAAGTCCAGCAATGACCTGGCCGGTTCCGACTGCCTCGTTAAGCCCGCACGATTGAAAGACAGAAAAGAGAAAGAGTGAAGAATATTTTTGTAGGCAATTTGGATTTCGGAGCGACGGAATCGTCCGTCCGCTCGTTATTCGAGCCGTACGGCAATGTGGAACGCGTGAACGTAGTGACGGATCGGGACACGGGCCGTTCGCGTGGATTTGCGTTTGTGGAAATGAGTGACTCGGCACAGGCAGACCAGGCGATTGCAGCTTTGAATGGCGCGAACGTAGAAGGCCGCGCACTGAACGTCAATGAAGCTCGCCCGAAGCCGCAAGGCGGCGGCGGACGCGGATTTGGCGGCGGCGGTGGTGGCGGTTATCGTGGTGGCGGGGGTGGAAGCGGCAGTGGTGGCGGTGGAAACCGGCGCCGCGAGCCCCGCTGGTAAGAATCGAGCCCGCCGGACGTAGCTGCGTGCGGTGGGCTGTCCTCCCGGACGCTAAGCAACAAACAAGGAGACTCGATGGCCACAAGATCGCGAACCTCATTCCAAAAGCGGCAAAAAGAAATCCTGCGACTTGAACGCCAGCGGGAAAAAGCCGCCAAGAGACTACAGCGAAAGAACGCGCCCCGGGAATCTGACGAGGGCGTCGCCACGATCGATCTCCCCGATTTCGCCGATGCGGACACCGATCCGGAATCGGAAGATTCGGCAGAGGGGTCGGAAGGCACTTCGGAAGAGCATCAGTAGTCTGCCCGGACCGCCGCCCCAACGGGCAGGCGGTCCGAGCCGTTCGTTGTAAAAGAAGGGGCAGTGATGGAATTCCGGTATCTGGGCTTCGAGCAACGGCAGAATGCGCGTGCTTATCGTTTCGACGGAATCGCGAAAGGAGAGCCCAACCGGCGATTTGTTGTCACCGCCGACATGGCCCTGTTTCTGATGCATCGCATCGCGATACAGGAAGGTCCCAGCCTTTGTGTTCTCAAGATTACCGCAGCCCTCGAAAACACTCCGGACGGGGTTTTTCAACTGACTGACGAGGATTTGCGCGCACACGCCACCGCGCGAACAGCAGCAGAAACCAAGAAGGCAGAAGCGCGGAAAACACCGGTTAGGCGAGCCGCCTCTGGCCACGAAAACTCGCCCTGGCGCAACCCCGGAGCGCTCAAACCGGAAGCAAGTTAGAACTGCCCCGCGACGAATTCTTTCCCCGCGGGGCGGGAACTTAAACTGCCGCCGATGTGGCTTTCCGGCTCAGGAAGCACTCGCGACAATACACGGGCCGTCCTTGAGTTGGCTTGAAGGGTACCGTAGTTTCCCGACCGCATTGCGAGCAGGTCGTCATGGTTTCGGTTTTGGCAAAACCGCCCCCGCCGGAACCCTGACGCTTGTTCTTACACGTCTTACACCGCTTGGGTTCGTTCTTGAAATTCTTGTCGTGGAAGAAGTGCTGCTCTCCCGCTGTGAATACGAAATCTGCGCCGCAGTCAACGCACTTTAGGACTCGATCCTGAAACTCCGCCATAGCAACTGTGCCCCGTTATCAACCTGAACTGTACATGGTGAAGAGGCAGGACCAGAGGGTCCCGCCTCCGAATTACTCGGTTTCCCGGCGACTTTTCTTCCGGTTTCGTTTGCGGGCAAGCGCCTGCTTCACCCGCAGCTTCTCGCCTGGCTTCAAGTAGTAGGAGTGTCGCTTGACATCCTTGATAATGTCCTCTTGCAGGACCTTTCGCTTGAAGCGGCGCAGGGCGTTTTCGAGAGTTTCGCCCTCTTGAAGCTTTACTTCCGCCAAACCAAACACACCTCCCAACTCAACCGAAGTTCCCGTGCGTTGCTAGGGGATCGAGACGCCGTAGACCGGGCATACTGTGGACCCAAAAATTCCTGCGCTTCACACAGAAGGTACTGATATCATAGGTGGTTGACAAATAAAGTCAAGCCTAAATTTCGGACCGGGATAGCAGCGTCTAACCGACAAAAGCCGGATCTGATTTCTTTTCAGGATTTTACGCTGAAATGGAAAATGTACTAGCGATCCTGCTGGCAGGAGGCGCTGGGGAGCGCCTGTTTCCACTCACGAAAGACACCGCTAAACCGGCAGTTCCTTTCGGCGGCGCCTACCGCATTATCGATTTCACACTTTCCAATTGCATCAATTCCGACATCCGTCGTATTTTAGTCCTCACGCAATACAAGTCTCTCGACCTGATTCGCCACGTCCGTGATGGATGGAATATTCTGTCGCCCGAACTGGGCGAGTACATTGAAGTGCTCCCGCCAATGAAGCGCGTCCATCACGACTGGTATCAGGGTACCGCCGACGCGGTGTTTCAGAACTTTCAGAGTATCGAAGCGGAAGCTCCCAAGAATACTCTGATCCTGGCGGCGGATCACATCTACAAGATGAATTACCGGGAGATGTTGGAGTGCCACCAACGGCACAATGCCGACATCACGATTGCGACCATTCAGGTTCCGCCGGAAGAGGCCTGCCGTTTCGGCGTTGCGGAAATTGATGACGCTTTCCGCATCACCGGTTTTGAGGAAAAGCCGCAGCACTCGCATCCCACGCGGTCCCGATTTAATCCGGAAATGGTAAGTGCCTCCATGGGTATTTACTTCTTTCGCACTGAGGCTTTACTCGATGTACTGCATGCGGACGCGCAGGATTCCACTTCGAGTCATGATTTCGGCCGCGACGTAATTCCCCGAAATCTCGACCGTTTGCGGGTAATCGCTTACGATTTTCAGGATATCAACGCGAAACAGGTTCGTTATTGGCGGGACGTTGGCACGCTCGACGCGTACTACGAAGCGAACATGGACCTGGTGCATGTTACACCGGAGTTCAACCTATACGATCAGCGCTGGCCGATCCGAACCAACGTCACCCAGCAGCCTCCGGCCAAGTTTGTGTTCGCGCAGGAAGGCCGGCGCATGGGAATCGCGGTGGATTCAATCGTGAGCGCGGGCTGCATCGTTTCCGGCGGGCGCGTATTGCATAGCGTCCTCTCGCCGGGAGTCCGCGTGAACAGTTATTGCGAAGTGGAATACTCGATTCTGATGCCCGCCGTGGAGATCGGCCGGTATAGCAGGCTGCGCCGGGCTATTGTCAACACCGGCGTCAAAGTGCCGGAATCGAGCGAGATTGGTTTCGACCTGGAGGCCGACCGTGCCGCAGGTCATGCCGTCACCGAAAACGGCATCGTAGTGGTGGCGTAAACGGGCAGCGGGCCGCGCCGGCCGCGCTCATTCATACAGGAGTTATTCGTAATGACGATTGCAAAGATTATCGGACGAGAGATTCTGGATTCGCGTGGAAATCCTACCGTTGAAGCGGATGTCTATTTAACTGACGGGAGTTTAGGACGAGCCGCCGTGCCGTCGGGCGCCTCGACCGGCGAGCACGAAGCAGTGGAATTGCGGGACGGCGACAAGGGACGGTACCTTGGCAAAGGCACCCAAAAGGCCGTCGGATACATTAACGGGGAGATCGCGACAGCACTCCACGGCAAGGATGCCAGCCAGCAGGCGGAGATCGACCGCACGATGCTGACGCTTGACGGCACGCCGAATAAGGGACGTCTCGGCGCGAATGCGATCCTCGCGGTTTCAATGGCCACCGCGCGCGCAGCAGCAGCCGCTCAGCGCACGCCCCTCTACCGGTATCTGGGCGGCGTCGGCGCATGCACGCTGCCCGTACCCATGATGAACATCATCAACGGCGGGGCGCATGCGGACAACTCGGTCGACCTGCAGGAATTCATGATCGCGCCCTTCGGCGCGACCCGGTTCTCCGAAGCTCTCCGCATGGGCGTCGAGGTCTTCCATACGCTCAAAAAGGTGCTGAGCAAGAAGGGCTATTCGACTGCTGTTGGCGACGAGGGCGGCTTCGCTCCCATGCTGAAGTCGAATGAAGAAGCGATCGAATCGGTGCTCGAGGCCATCGCACAAGCCGGTTATCAGCCGGGCACGCAAATCGGCATCTGCCTCGATCCGGCGTCGAGCGAGTTCTATAACAAGGACGCTGGCAAGTACATTTTCAAGAAGTCCGACAAGAGCGAGCGGACGTCGGAGCAGATGGTGCAGTTCTGGGCCGATTGGGTCCGCAATTACCCGGCGATTCTGTCGATTGAAGACGGAATGGCAGAGGACGACTGGACGGGCTGGAAGTTACTCACCGATACCATAGGAAGCAAAGTGCAGTTAGTCGGGGACGATCTGTTCGTGACCAACAGCGACCGGCTGAAGCGGGGTATCGAGGGCGGCGTAGCGAATTCGATTCTAGTGAAGGTGAACCAGATCGGATCGCTCACAGAAACCCTGGAAGCCATGCAGATGGCGGCGCAAGCTGGATACTCCGCGGTTGTGTCGCACCGGTCGGGCGAAACCGAAGATCCCTTCATCGCGGACCTTGCGGTCGCCACCAACGCGGGTCAGATCAAAACCGGATCCGCCAGCCGTACGGATCGCATCGCCAAGTACAATCAACTGCTTCGCATCGAAGAGAGGCTCGGGAGCGCGGCGCAATTCCCCGGCAGGAAGGCATTCCGCCAATGAAGAAACTCGTCCTGATCCGCCACGGCGAGAGCACGTGGAACAAGGAGAACCGGTTCACGGGCTGGACCGACGTGGACCTCTCGGAAAAAGGCCGTCAGGAAGCCAAAGAGGGCGGTCAAGTATTGAAAGCGGGCGGCTACACATTTGACGTCGCGTATACGTCCGTGTTGAAGCGGGCGATCCGCACGCTGTGGACCGTGCTCGACGAAATGGACCTGATGTGGATCCCGGTTCACCGCTCGTGGCGTCTGAATGAGCGTCATTACGGAGCGCTTCAGGGGCTCAACAAAGCAGAGACGGCGGCGAAGTTCGGAGAGGACCAGGTGAAGATCTGGCGTCGTAGCTACGACATCCCTCCACCGGAACTGTCGCCTGACGACGAGCGCTATCCGGGCCACGACCCTCGTTATCGCGGTCTCAGCCAGCAGGAATTGCCGCTCACCGAATGCCTGAAGGACACGGTCGCGCGGTTCCTACCGCTCTGGCATGAGACGATTGCGCCCGCAATTCAAGACGGGCAGAAGGTGCTCATCGCGGCGCATGGCAACAGCCTTCGCGCGCTGGTGAAGTATCTGGATAACATTTCGGAAGGCGAGATCGTGGAGCTGAACATCCCGACCGGGATGCCTCTGGTTTACGAATTGGACGACGACCTGAAGCCGCTCAACCGCTACTATCTGGGAGATCCGGAGAAGGTGAAAGCGGCCATGGACGCCGTTGCTGCACAAGGCAAGAAGAAGTGAAGGAGGGCGGGCGCCGGCTGCGATGCGGGCGGCGCCCGTTCAGTGTTTAGGTAAACGCAACCACGTCCGCGCTGACTGGCTGCTCCCCAACCGGGATCATGGTGAAGAGAGGCGTGGGCCGCCGATAGCGCGGAGACGAACTCTCCGATGCAAGCGGCGGGATGCGAATCACCGCAAGGTCGCCCGAGCCTTGGTTCAGCACCAGAGCGTACTGCTGATCCGGAGTCACCAGCAGAAACCGCGGCTCTTTCCCCACCTGTATTGCTGCTACCAGTTTCTTCCCCATCCGATCGAAGTCGAGCACAGTTACCGAGTCGGTCTGCGGATTTGCCACGAACAAGAAAGTGCCCGTGACAGCCATCGCATCGGGCGCACGACCCGCCAGCATCGTTTCCGCAATCTCGGTGCGATACGGGTAAACGTGGACCACTGCGTCCATGCCATCGCCGCTAATGAACAATTGCCCCTGGTCCAGATTGAAGACGAAATGGCGGGGCTCGACTGCGAGCGGCAAGCGGACGACTACCTTACCCGAGTCGACGCGGAAGAGGGCGAGGCTCTTTTCCGGGCGGCTTCCGACGATCAGGTGCCGGGAATCCGATTGAAAGCGCACGATCGAGGGCTCCTGTCCGCTCTCCAGGAAGCGTTCTGGAGCGGATTGCGCGAGTGAGGCGAGCGCGATTCTGCCGCTTTCGCGGAGCGAGATCGCAGCCACTTCGGTAGCGCTCAGGTCGAAGCTGTCCGGTACAGCCGAAAGACGAATCCGGCGCCCGGCTCGGAGGGTGGCGAACGGAAATTCGACGAGGGCAGCGGGCTCGCGGTAGAGCACCCAAAGCGCATCTTTGCGCGGCGACACCTGCATCTGCACGGCGGAATTTCCTGCCTTTACACGACGGACAACGGAGAGCGAAACTCCGTCGATTTCGTAAACGGTCCCGTTCTCCGGAGCGAGCACATACGCGCGCGTCGACGACGGGTGGGCGACGACCTGGGATGGCTCGGCATCGAGCGCAATCTGTGTGCGGACCTTGAAGCGCGACAGGTCAACAGCGGCGACGGTGCGACTTTGCCGGTTCGCGACGAAGCAGTAGCCGTGGAACGGGGTGGCCTTCTGACGCACGCAGGCGAAGGTCGCGGCCGTGGCGGCGAGCAGGCTGCGGCGGGTGATGGGAGGGCGGGACACTATCGTTATTGTACCGTCGCATCCGAAACAGCCGCAGCGCGGCTTGTGCGTGTTATGCTGTCAAGAGATCACCGCATTCCGAGCCGGAGAGATGGCCGAGTGGTTGAAGGCGCACGCTTGGAAAGCGTGTATAGGGGAAACTCTATCGAGGGTTCGAATCCCTCTCTCTCCGCCACTATTCCAGCAAATACAAAATGGTCGTTTCGAGCTTTGACGGGTCGTCTGTCGGATCGCTGTAGATCTCCCAAGACAATCCGGCAAAGGTCCGGTGATTTGCCTCGCGCCAGGCGTGGATCGCGTCGTGCGTCCCCTTCATCCGTTCGTAGGGGCCCACGTGGACTGCCACTGCGGCCAGGCCTGCCGGAGTTTCCGTGCAGTAGACTTCACCCGCCGGTTCAAACGCACGAACCACTTCTACGCCGAAGTCTATGTCCATCGGGAGGTCACGGCGTGAAGGGTGGTGATACAGAAACACGTTGTGGCCATCGGTGCGCAGACCCGGTTGCGTCCGCAGAAAGGCCCATACCTGGTCGAGTGCGGGCTTCCAGGCTGCTGCGATGCCGGCGATTGCAATGCGTCGCCGCACGGCAGCGAGTTTCCTGGAAGAAACCGTCTGGACCGAAACAGGAACACTCATGCCTCTTTGGTAACACACACGATCAGCCGATCATCCGCCGGCGCACATGCGGATCGCGACAGTTTTCCGGTACAGTGTTCATTCCGGCCGGCAACGCGATGCCATCCGGCACATCGATGCTTGCGCTCGCTCACGATCAACTTCATCTATGGCAGTACGCAAATCCTGTCATACCTGAACATCTCGAAGGCGCCACGACTCTGTTGAGTGACGCAGAAAGGCAAAGGTGCAGCCGCTTCCGCTTCGACCGGCATCGCAACGTTTTCACATTGAGCCATGCCTTGGTAAGGCTGGTGCTGTCACAATACGCAGCAGTAAGAGCGACGGATTGGCAGTTCTCGGCGGGTGAGTTCAGTAAACCGGAGATCGCCGCACCGTTGTTGAACGAGCCGCTTTGGTTCAACCTGTCGCACACGGATCGGTCTATCGCCTGCGTGACGGCGCGATTTCCGGATATCGGCGTAGATGTGGAAGACACGCACCGCACGGTAGATTACCTGGGGATCGCCAGTCACTCGTTTTCCCGCGCAGAATCGGATTACCTGAAAGGTGTGCCGCCTGCGCGGCAACGCGCAACTTTCTTCCGCATCTGGACCTTGAAAGAAGCGTATCTCAAGGCGCAGGGCAAAGGACTCTCCGTACCGCTCGACTCGTTTTCGGTTCACTTGCCTGCGGAGGCTACTTCCCACGCACCCGCCGTCAGCAACGCAGATCCGGCCGTCTGGAACTTCTTCGAAGTGCTGACGCCAGACGAACATCGAATCGCGATCGCGGCACGATCAACAAATGGTCGCCCCCTGGAACTGCACTGCTTCGATGCTGCTCGCCTTCTCGCAGCGCCAGAGGGGGAGCGATACAATCGAAAGCGTTAGCGTGATGACTCAATTCCGCCAACTCGACGAACAGGGATGGATTGCGCTCCCGGGAGTAATGGATGCCGCGTTCCTCGAGGAGATGAGAAACCATGTCGAGGCGTTGTGGGAGTCAGAGGGTGAAAACGCCGGCTCGGAGTTCCGCAAGGAACCCGGGGCGCGCCGCCTCGCGAACCTGGTGGATAAGGGCGAGATCTTCGAGCGCGTCATCGCCGAACCACGCGTGATCGAGGCGATCCGCCACGTCTTGGGGGACGATTGGAAACTGAGCAGCCTCAATGCGCGCTCGACGGACCCTTGGTGGCCGGAGTCTCAGCCGCTGCATTGCGATCTGGGGGCGCTGCCGGACGAACTCGGGTTCTGGGTGTGCAACAGTCTGTGGCTGCTCGACGATTTCACTCCGGAGAACGGACCCACTCGCATCGTTCCGGGCACGCATCATTCGGGGCGCATCCCGCAACCGGAACTGGAAGATCCCAAGGCGCCGCATCCGGACGAAGTACTGGTGTTGGGAAAGGCCGGCGACGTCGTCATCATGAATACGCATGCGTGGCACGGGGGCACCGCAAACCGCACCGGCAAACCGCGTCGGGCATTACACGGCCTCTACACGCGAGGCGACAAGCCACAGCAACAGTACCAGAAGAAGCTGCTGCGGCCAGAAACCCAAGCGCGTCTCTCGCCTTACCTGCGTCGCATCCTTGCCTTGGACGATCCGCGAAATGACGACGTCAGTTCGAAGATGACGAACATGACAGGATTCCTGCGCTGAGTAGGCCCCTGAGCCTACAGCGCTAAGTTTCCCTGGTAGGGCATTTTTCTCAGGTCAAACGTGGCTTCAAGGGTGAGCGTTCCACCCGCGGCATTGAATCGGACCACCCCATCTTCCAGCGAGAGAGTCTCGCTCCGGGGAAAGAAGATCATGAGCAGCAGCGCATCTCCCGCCGGGAGAGAGACCACTTGCAGGGCGGGAATGGGCCTCTTTCCCTTCACGCTGAGAAACGCCGTCTCCTGGATGCCCCGGCTCATCCGCTCGAGAGCCGCATTGGCCGCATCGGAATGCTCGGGAGGATCGCTCGCGGTCCGGGGCGGCTTCGGGTAATTACTCAGGCCGAGGATGTAGCACGCGTTTCGCAAGCCATTAAACTTTTCACTCAGGCCGCTGACGTAGAGCAACTTCGAGGCGCAGGAGAACAGGTGCCGTTCCATTCCGCCGATCGAGCAAGCGTCAACGATCGGAGCCGCGCTCTCCCAGCGAACCAGAACTCCGCCGGCCACCGCAACGGCGCCCGCACCAGAAGCCGCACGAACGGTGGCCAGGGTGGCCCAAGGTGAACTGGTGACCATCTCCTTGATCTCGGCGGGTGACCATTGATCGGCGGGGCGCACGACCCAGAACTCCTGCGTCGCGACACACAAGGTGGCAGCCGCCGTTAGTCCGAGAATCCGTCTTAGGCACATGCGTCACAACAGAATATACACGACCCGAACCGCAGGGGATATATTAGCCTTCATGCGATTCGCGATCCTGCCGCTCAGCGTCCTGGCGGCCGTTCTGCTTGCACAGGAGAAAGGCATTGAAAACCTCGCGCCTTATACAGCGACACCGCAAGTGATCGTGGACCGCATGCTGGCGCTCGGGGGGTTGCGGCCCGGCGAAAGGATGTTCGACCTGGGCTCCGGCGACGGCCGAATTGTTATTATGGCCGCGCAGAAGTATCAGGCGGAGGCCACGGGCGTCGAGTTCGATCCTACGCTGGTGCAGCAGAGCCTGGCACTGATCGAAAGACTCCAGTTGAAGCCGCGAGCCAGAATCATTCAGGGTGATCTTTTGAAACAGGACTATTCGTCCGCCGATCTGCTGACCATTTACCTGCTCCCGATCGCCAACCAGAAACTGATTCCGATGTTCGAGAAGCAGTTGAAGCCGGGCGCGCGTGTAGTCTCGCACAACACTCCGTTCGCACCCTGGTCGCCGGCGAAGATTGAAACGATTGAAAACGATGGCGAGGGTCGCAGCCACAAGCTTTACCTGTACCAGCGATGACTTTTGCCGTCGCTTTCGCGTAAATTTCAATTCCTCTATTGACTTGCTCCCGGGTGCTTGATAGTATCCCCGGCACAAGTGCAATCTGCGTTGCGGATTGTGCAATGAACAGCGGGGTTCTACATGAGGAGGGTCAGAATGCAGAAGAGCAACAGTTCCGTACCGCGTTTCCAACGCCTGGTTCCGCTCCTGGCGCTTGCCACGCTCATCAGCTTGTCGCCGTTGGCGGTAGCGCAAAGCGACCGCGGAACGATCACCGGCACGGTCGCGGATGCCAGCGGCTCTGTGGTGCCAGCGACCGTTACCATCCGCAATGTTGGCACTGGCGTCGAGTATTCGACTGTCGCCACCAGCACTGGAAATTACACGGTACCTTCTCTCCCTGCGGGACGTTATAACCTGACGGCTTCCGCGCCCGGGTTTAGCCAGTACGTCCAGGAAGGCATTACGGTGCAAGTCGCGCAGACGGCGCGTGTGGACGTGGTGCTCAAAATCGGCGGCGTGACGGAAAGCGTCACGGTAACTGCCGATGCAGTGCTCCTCAAGACGGAGGGCGCGGACCAGAGCCAGACGGTTTCCGGCGACCAGATTAATCGCCTGCCGCTCACAACGGGCGGCAACGGCCTCTACGGCACGCGCAGTCCGCTGGCCGCGCTCGATATGGTTCCCGGCGCTTACAGCACCACCGGCACGAATTTCGTCTTCCGCGTGAACGGCACGACGAACAACGCGAAGTTCCTTCTCGACGGGCAGGATATCTCATTGCTGGGCATGGCCTCATCGCACCTTTCCGAGTCGCACCCGTCCACTGAGGCCGTCCAGGAGGTCACGCTTTTGAGCAGCAACTTCGCCGCGGAGTTCGGGCAGGTGCAAGGCGGGCTGGTCAGTTTCACCACGCGGTCCGGCACCAATCAGTTCCATGGCGGTGGCTACGACTACCTGATGAATGAAGCGCTCAATGCCGGACGGCCTTTTACGGATGATGGTAAAGGGCACCTGGTTCGCCCGCGCCAGCGCAACAACAACTATGGATTCACGATCGGCGGTCCGGTGCGCATTCCGAAACTCTACAATGGCCACAACCGGACATTCTTCTTCTTCACCATCGATCAGTTCCTGCAAAAGGCGGTCGTCTCCGGAGCGGCGTTGACCGTCCCGACCGATGCATACCGCGCCGGCGATTTCAGCGCAGCGCTGACCGGCAAAGTACTCGGCACCGACCCCATCGGCAGACCGATCATGGAGAACGTCATATACGATCCCCGGAGCACCAAAACGGCACCGAACGGACTCGTCTATCGCGACCCTTTCGTGAATAACGTGGTCCCACAGGAATTGATCAGCCCGGTTGCACAAAAGATCCAGGCGTTGATTCCCAGGGCCACCCTTCCAGGCATCGTCCTGAATCTTCCGCTCGTAGACGAGACATACACCAAGACCACACTCCCCAGCTTCAAGATTGACCACCAGTTGAACGAGAAGACGAAGATCAACTTCTACTTCGGAACTTGGCTGAATTACACAGCAAAGAGCACCGGGGACGGACTGCCTGCCCCGATTTCCAACGCTCGCGAGTTCCGTACCAAGACGCCGTCTTTCCGTCTGAATGTGGACCGAACAATTACGCCGACGCTCCTGATTCACGCCGGAGTCGGCGAAATTCGGTACTGGCACATCGACGCGCAGCCGGAACTTACAAGAACGTACGATGCACAAGGAAAGCTTGGGCTGGTGGGAGGACTCGAAAATCCCGGCGGCTTCCCGCAGATCACCGGGCTCAATTCCAATCAGGGTGGGATCGTCAACTCGATGGGATGGTCGAACGCGACCCTGCCCCGGCTCGACGATCACCCGACCGCCGTGTTGAGCGGATCGCTGGTGAAAGGCAATCACACCTTCAAGGCCGGCGGAGAATGGTGGCGCGATTTTGACGGCTCGAAGAGTGGCGCAACGAATGGCAGCTATGCCTTCTCCGGCGCACAGACCGGTCTGCCCTATCTACAAACTACGACCCTCGGCGGCGGCAATGTAGGGTTCCCCTATGCGAGCTTCCTGATGGGCTTGGCAAACAGCGCCAGCATCCGCAACCGTTCGGAGACGCTCCGCAGGAAAACAGGCGTGGGTGTTTATGTGCAGGACACGTGGAAGGTCACTCGCAAGCTGACACTGGACATTGGAGTTCGCTACGATCGCCAGGATGCTTCGCGCGAGCAGCATGACCGCTCGGCTTCCCTCGATCGGTATGCCCCGAATGCTTCCGCGGGAGGCATCCTCGGAGCCACCAAGTACGAAGGCTACGGTCCGAAGAAATGCAATTGCCTCTTCGGGGACACCTTCAATCTTGGATTCGCCCCGCGGCTCGGGTTGGCGTATCAGATCAACTCGAAAACCGTCCTTCGCGCCGGATGGGGCTTTGTGTATGGCCGAACCGCGGCCACGAACACCGGCGGCTCGTCGATCGGAGCCGGTTTCAATACCTTGAATTTCACGACCAACAACTTCGGCGATCCAGCGGTTACCTTCGCCACGGGTTTGCACTATGATCTCGCCAAGTTGTATGAGGCCACTTACGATCCGGGAATCCTGCCTCTTCCGGCAACCATCGCCGCCGGACCGGGCTGGGTGGATGATACATCAGGACGGCCTGGGCGAATCAATCAATGGAACATCTCACTCCAACGCGAGGTCATGCGCGACCTCACCATTGAAGCTGCGTACGTGGGCAGCCGAGGCTCGCACATCGGGGGCGGCTTGACTAACCTCAACGCGCTCTCCATCGACGACCTTCGCGCTAAGGGCTTCGATATCACGAACGCCGCTGATCGTACCCTGCTGACCAGCGCTTGGAATTCGGCAGCAGCTCAGGCGCGGGGCATCAAGGCTCCTTACGCGGGGTTCCCGACAGGGCAACCCGTAGCCCAGACCTTGCGGCCATTTCCCCAATTCAGCACGGTGGCCGCAGTCGGCCAGCAGAGAGCAAACAGCTGGTACGACGCCCTACAGGCAAAAGCGACGCAACGCTACAGCCACGGATTGACTGCCAGCGCTGCCTTCACCTGGCAAAAGGAGCTCGAGCTGGGTAACGGGCCGACCAACGACGCCTTCAATATTCCCAACAATAAGAACATCTCGGGGTCCTCGCAACCGCTGTCTCTGGCCATCGGTCTTTCTTACCAGGCTCCCGCGGTCACCGGGAATCACATCGTTCGTGCTGTCGTCCGCGATTGGACGATCGGAAGCTTCTGGCGATTCGCCAGCGGCCTCCCGATCCCGACGCCTGCGTCGAACAACAACATGAACTTGTACCTGTTCCAGAGCACCCGGCAGAATCGCGTGCCCGGGCAGCCTCTCTTCGTCAAGGACCTCAACTGCCACTGCATCGATCCGAACAAGGACTTCGTGCTGAACAAAGACGCGTGGTCCGATGCGCCTGTGGGGTCGTGGGGTTACGGAGCGTCGTACTACAACGACTTCCGGTTCCAGCGCCATCCTAGGGAGCAATTGGGCATCGGCCGGCTGTTCCCGCTACACCACGAAGGCGCGTCACTCGAAGTGCGGCTGGAGTTTTTCAATATCTTCAACCGCGCGCAAATGGCGGATCCGATCGCCACGAATCCGCAGGGTGTTCAGCAACGAAATGCGCAGGGGGTTCCTACGTCCGGCTTTGGATTCATTAATTCGCAATCGCCGGGGAACGCCTCGGTGATCGACAATCCGACGAACCTCGGGGGCAACCCGCGCCAGGGGCAACTGCTGGTGCGCTTTAAGTTTTAAGCCCAGTGATAGACGATCTGGCCGGTCTTCCTTCGGAGGGGAAGACCGGCTTTTCTTATTTACGCCCGTTTCGTCCAGTGGACCATCGGTAGGCCGGCAACTGGCGCTTGGAAGTAGGGAATGCGGGACCCTCTGAGCGAGCCGATGTACACGGTCCGCAGGTCAGGCCCGCCGAACGTCACACTCGCCATCCAGGGGGCAATTCCCTGCCCCGTCGCGAACAGTACGTCGTGATTGACCTCGGCGCGCAAGAACGCCTGCTCCAGCGCTTCCACTTTGGCGGGATCGCCTTCATCGAGAAGGACGCGTTGATCTCCCTGCGGCGTCAGGACAAATAGCTTGTCCGAATAGACCAGGGTGCCCCAAAGATTCCCGTAACTGTCGAATGCGATTCCGTCAGGCCATGCCCCTTTGCCCAAACTGGACGGTCCGAAGATTTCGCGCTCCTTAGGTTGGCCTTTCGAATCCATGCGAAGCCGTGTGATGCAGCCGCCGGTGGTTTCTACCACGTAAAGGAATTCCTCGCGCGCGTCGAACCGGATCTCATTGGTGAAGTGGAAACCGTCGGCCACAATTCGAAACTTGCCGTCCTCGTACCGCGCCAGGTAGCCGTCCGCAAGATCGGTTCGTAGCGCGTGCATCCAGTTCTTGATCCGGGTGGAGACGGTGATCCAGATGCGGTCTTGCGAATCGCGCAGCACGAAGTTGACTTTCCCGATGGGCTCGCCGTCGATGCTGTCCGCAAGCACGCGCGAGGAGCCATCGCGCGTCATGATCTCGAGGCAGTCTGTTCCAAAATTCGAAACGAGAATGTCCCCGTTGCGCGCGAACGCCAGACCATTGGGCAAGGTGCCTGTAAGATACCGCGTCGCCTCACTGTCGGCTTTCTCGAAATGCCCCGAATTCCTCTGTGTGATGATCTGCTGCGAGCCATCGGGGGAGATGCGAACCAAGCCGCCTCGTGCATCCGCGCTCCACAACGTGCCGTCCTCTTCGGCGAGGATGCACTCGGGCCGTTGCAGGTCGTGACCGATGTATTGGATCGCCTGCTTGTCGATTTCGAAGTCCAGGATCGGGTTCGCTTTCATTGCCTCAGCGTTTGCTTTCCCGCAGCACCAACGTCGCGCCGCGCTCTTTTTTGGTGTCGATGAGATCGATTCTAACCGACCGTGATGTGCGGTTGCACAACGAGTATTGCGTATTCTACAATCAACCCCGGGCAGGGCAGAAAGCAACCCATCACACAATGACAACTCCATCCATTGCCAAAGACCGGCGTTTACGGCCCGCCTGGATTGACCGGCAAGACTATCCGCTGCGCCAGGGTCTCCTGAAACTTCTGGCGATCAAAGATTCAGACGTACGTCTTCTGACATTGGAGCAGTGCCGCTACGCAGTGGATCAGGGGCTGCATGCGGGAGGCGCATTCTCGGCCACCGTCCCGCTGGTAGCGTTGTATTACGGCGGATTTATAGACCTGGACCTGACGGACCCGACGCGCAGCGGACAGGACACGTTCGTATTGAGCAAGGGCCATGCGGTGGCCGCGCTCGCTTCCATCTATGCCGAATTGGGCTATTTCGACCGCAGCGTGTTGCGGAACTCGCGCTCCCATCAGAGCATACTGAATGGCCACCCGGGGCCGATCCTGCCGGGCGTAGCGATCGCCACCGGTCCGATGGGACAAGGGTTCGGCGTCGCACAGGGTTTCGCGATCGCCGGCAAGCTGACGCCCCAGGTGGATTCTTACTGCATGACCGGCGACGGCGAGTTGCAGGAAGGTCCCATCTGGGAAGCGGTGATGTTCGCGGGCCAGAGGCATCTCGACAATCTCTGCCTGCTCGTCGATCAAAACAACGGCCAGCTCGATATTTCAAGCCGCATGGTGTTTCCGATGCCGAAGCTGGAATCGGTCTTCGCGGCGTTCGACTGGGAAGTCCACAGTGTCGATGCCACTTCGTACAGCGGCGTCTTCGCGGCGCTCGAAGCGTTCCGGTATGGCTCGCGCAATGGCAAGCCGACCGCGATCATTTGTCACAGCACGAAGGGTTACGGCGCGCTTTCCGATTTCCTCAATAAGCACAAAGTGGTAATGAGCCAGGCGCTGCTCGATCAGGAGGTCGCACTCCAGAATGACCTCCGTTCGCGGCGCGTCGAGGATTTTGAGCGGCACTACAGGGCACTCGAAGGTCATCCGGAGGGCGACCGCCTGCAAGCGACTCTATCCGAATTAGCACAGCAGATGCACCTCGACCCCGAGCGAGGCTGGGCTTCGGTCGTCGGTCCGGTGGTGACGCGGCGAGTGCCGCCTCGCGATAAGCGCATCCGCTACGACGCAACCCTCCTTCCCAAAATCGATCCGAAGAAGGAATATGCCGCATCCGACATCGTGACCGGCGCCATGAAGATCTTCGCGCGGGATGCCCGCGTGGTCTCGATTGACTCGGATCTGGCGACGACAAGTGGCCTGGAAGCAGGAGTAGCCGCGGTCGATCAGCGGCGAGCGCTCAACGCCGGGGTGGCTGAGGCCAACATGATGGCCCTGGGCGAAGCCTTCGCGGCGCTCGGGTACAACGCGTGGACCAGCACCTTCTGCCCGTTCTGGGATTGGAAAGTAATGCGCCGTATCGCGGTGGGGCACCAGGAGCGGCTGGAGTCCGCCGCCTCGCCGACGGGCTGGCTCAGCGAAGGGCACGGCCTGGACCTGACGATGCTCGCGACGGCATCCAATTTCGAAACACGCACCAATGGCGCGACGCATATGGCGAACGACGACGCCACGATCTTCGACGGCATGGCCCAGTTGAAGATCATCGATGTCTCGTGCCCGCAGCAGATGCTTTCCATCATGAAGTGGATCATGGATGGGAATAAGGGCCTGGTGTACGTGCGGGTGATGCGGACTCCATCGGCGGTCCTCTACGGGAGCGATTACACCTTCGAATTTGGCAAGGGAAATGTCGTGCGGGAGAGTGCCGGGGACCGCGTCGTGATTGTCAGTAGCGGCCGCGGGGTGCATGAAGCGATTGGCGCTGCGGAAAAATGCCCTGGCGTGTCGGTGGTCGATATGCCGTCGATCGACGAGCAGCTTCTTCTGGAGCTTTACGATTCGGGAAAGACGATCGTAATCGCGGAGCAGAATAACGGCTACATCTGGCAGAACCTGCTCAAGGTGTTGTACCGCCACCGCGGCGAGCGAGCCGGGACCAGCAGAGTCATTTCTATCAATACGCTTAGCGAGGACGGCAAGCCGCAGTTTATCCACTCCGCGACGTACGAGGAATTGATCGAAGTCTACGGGCTATCCGCGGCGAAACTGGCGGAGCGTCTTCAGAAGATCATGGGGGAAAAGCAATGAGCGTGCCGACGATTCATGAGAGTGATGTCGAAGAGTTGGACCTGCCGGGTCGCCATTTAAGCTGGGTGGTTTCGCCGGACGGCATCCCCGCGCAACATTGCTCGGCCTGCGTCATCCGCGTGGCTCCCGGGGAGCGCGTGCGGCCTGCGCACAGCCACCCCCACGGCGAGGAGGTCATCTACATCATCCGCGGCTCCGGTCGCGTGCTGGTTGCCGGAGAGATATCGCCGGTGCGCGCGGGCACTACCGTGCTATTCCCGCAGGGCGCCATCCACATGCTGCATAACACCGGTACGGAAGAGATGAAGGTGGTTTGCTTCTTCGCGCCGTCCACCAGCCTCGAGAATTATGAAATGCACGAAGAGGTCGACTTCCCCGACTAGCGCCTATTGAATCGTCCAGCCGCCGTCTACCATCAGGACGTGGCCCACCACCATGTCCGAGAGATGGCTCGAGAGGAACAGGACCGCGCCAACCAGGTCTTCCGGTTGATTCCAGCGTCCGACCGGCAGCATCTGCGTGGTGGCCCATTCCTTGTAGCCGGGCTTTTCAAGAATTACTTTGCGGGACTCCGTCTCCGTAATGCACGGGGCAACCACGTTGACACTGACACCCTGCTTCGCCCATTCGAGCGATAGCGCGCGGCTCATGTGGTGCACACCGGCTTTGGCGACCGCATAGACCGACCGGGACTTGAAGGCGATCACGCCGAAGTTGGAACCGATGTTGACGATCTTCCCACCGCCCTGCGGAATCATGATGCGCGCGGCGGCCTGGCAGGCGAAGAAGACGCTCTTGAGCGAAGCGTCCATTGTGCGGTCATACTCTTCCTCGGTGACGTCGATCGCCATCGTGTTGCCCGTCCAGCCGGCATTGTTAACCAGAATATCGACCTTGCCGAACGTTTCCTTCGCTTTGTCGAACAGAGCCCGAATTTGCGCAACGTCAGAAACGTCCGTCAGCACGATCAAGGCCTTCCGGCCCATGGCCTCGATCTCCTCCCGCACTTTGGCGATCTCTTCGTGCCGTCCTTCGGGATGTTTCGCGAGCACGAGGTCCGCTCCCGCCGTCGCCAGAGCGAGCGCCAATGCGCGTCCGATTCCCTGTGAGGCGCCCGTAACCACCGCCACCTTGCCAGTCAGTCCAAAAGCCGAGTAGTCCGTATTCATGATGAGTTGTCGTGTGTGCGCCGTGGTCGATGGCCAGCATCGAGGCGCTGTGAATCGAGTCATCGTATCAAGCTTTGCCGCGAGCGTCCACTTTCCGACGCCGTCGTGGGATCGCCGGAGCATCGCAACCATTTGACTTCTATGGAATTGCTTGATAGAGTGCAGCGCAATAAGCGTTGCACATGGCGCAAGGCATGGGCCTTGCCAAAACTGGGAGGGTGCATAAATTGACAGCCCCTGGCGGTTTGTATACACTCCCGTAAGGATTTTTCGCGCTCGAGAGGATTTGTATGAGCATTCTTCGCATTCCCACTCTTCCCCTGACGCTGCTGCTGGTATCGGCGCCGAGCCTTTTCGGACAGCAGCGCCTGTCGGAAAGCACCGGGGTGAACCTGTTCAAGAACAACTGCACGACGTGCCACGGAATCACTCCCGCGGAACACGCCCCAACCGAGGCGACCATCAAGCAGATGCCGCCCGAGCGGATTTTCGAGGCGATCACCACCGGGTCGATGAAGACGAATGCCGCCAATCTCTCGGATGCGGAAAAACGCCTTCTCGCAGAGTACATGGGGGGCAGGAAGCTCGACGAGTCAGACGCGGGCGACATGAAGCATATGCCCAACGTCTGCACCAGCCATCCACCGGTGCGCGACGTGAATGCGCCGTCGTGGAACGGCTGGGGCGACCTCTCGAATACCCGGTTCCAACCCGCGAAAGCGGCGGGCCTCACGGCAGGTAAGGTATCTCGGTTGAAGCTGAAATGGGCCTTCGGATTCCCCGGCGCGACCGCGCTCTATGGACAGACGGTGTTTGACGGGCACGTCTTCGTCAGCACGAATGCCGGGTACGTCTATTCTCTCGATGCGGATAGCGGTTGCGTCCACTGGTCGTACCATTCGCCGGCGGTGGTGCGGAGCGGCGTCACCGTGGGTCCGTTAAAGGAAGGCTCCTCCAGAATCGCGGCCTTCTTTGGGGACATTCGCGGGAACGCCTACGCCCTCGATGCCACCACCGGACAAGTGATCTGGAAGGTTCTCACCGACGGCCACCCGCTTGCCCGCGTCACGGGGAATCCGAGGCTTTACCAGGGCCGTCTCTACGTGCCGCTTGCCTCGCTCGAGGAAGACGAGTCGCGCAGCCCGCAACATATATGCTGCACCTTCCGCGGCGCCGTCGTGGCGCTCGATGCGGAAACCGGCAAGCAGGTCTGGAAGACGTATACGATCACGCAGGAGCCGAAGGTCATTCGCCGCAATTCGGCCGGCGTCGATTATATGGGCCCTTCCGGAGCGGGCGTCTGGACCTCTCCTATCGTCGACACCAAGAGGAGGGCTCTTTACTTCGGAACTGGCAACTCCTTCTCCGAGCCGGCCACCACCGCGGACTCAATCATGGCGTTAAACATGGATACCGGAAAGATCCTTTGGTATCAGGTGGCAAACGCGGATGACATCTGGCATGGCGGCTGCAACCAGACTGTGCCCGGACGTGCGGCCCCGGCGCGCCCTCCGCAAGCGGGCGCTGGCGGTCGTGGCAATCCGCCGCAAGCGGGAGGTGGCGGCCGCGGCAATCAGCCGCCGTACCCGCCAGAGAATTGCGTACAGAAGACCGGACCAGACTGGGACTACTCGGCCTCACCAAATCTGGCAACCTTGCCGGACGGCCGCACCGTAATCATCGCCTCTCCCAAACAGGCTTTGGTGAGGGCGCTCGATCCTGACAAGAACGGCGCCACGATTTGGGAGCAGGACATCGCCCGAGGCATCGGCGGCGGCGCGGGTGAGACGGTATTCGGCGGCGCTATAGACGATAGGAACATTTACTTTGGCCTGCATCTAGGGAACGGGCTGGTAGCGATGGACCTGGCAACGGGAGTCGAGAAGTGGTTCCGTCCCTTGAAGAATCCGGAGGCGATGGCGAGCCATCGCGGTGTGGTTGCCGCAGTCAGCGTTATCCCCGGCGTCTTTTTCGCGGGCGGAATGGACGGCATTCTTCGCGCCGTCTCTCCGGTTGACGGGAGCCCGATTTGGGAGTTCGATACCGCGCAGGAATTCAAGACCGTAAACGGCGTCACGGCGAAGGGCGGTTCCATTGGAGCAGGCGGTCCCACCATCGCGAATGGGATGGTGTTCGTTGGTTCAGGATACGTCGGATTTCAGAATGGCGTGCCGGGCAACGTAATGCTTGCGTTCGCTCCGCAATTTTAGCGGGGACGACTTTGAGGCTCTTCAGGAAACGGCTTGCGCCAGGAGAGCCTCAGTAATCTGGTTGGCGGTGCTTACGACCTGCCGTCCGTAAGTCGTCAAGCGGCTATCCGGGAACCGCGTGAGGGGCGCTGAAATGCCAATCGATCCGATGACCACACCATCCTCGTTACGAATCGGAGCGGCCACGCAGCGTATTCCTTCGTCGAACTCGGCATCATCGGACGCAAACCCACGCGCCTTGATCTGGGCGCACTCTTTCGCAAGCTTACTGACCGAGACGATTGTCCGCTTTGTCAGCGCGGGCAGGCGGCCGGTCCCGAGCAGGGATTCCAGTTCGCGCTCGGTCATGTCCACCAGGAGAGCTTTACCGTGAGCAGTGCAATACAGCGGCACGGACTCACCGGTCTGGCTCGCTACCGCGATCCGCTGCGGAATGGCGACATGGTCGATGAACAGAGCCTTCTTCCCTTCCCGAACTGCGAGATGGGCCGTTTCCTTTGTCAGCGAAGCGAGCGCGTCCAAATGTTCGTGAGCGACGGCGATCAGCGCCTTGCTCCAGTCGCACTGGCGCGACAAACGCCAGACCGACGGCCCCAGAATGTAATCCTTCCTCCCACTCGGGTTCGCCAGGAATCCGCGGCGCTTCAGCGTATTTGCCAGCCGGAAGGCGCTGCTCCGATCGACGCCGAGACTTTCCAGCACATTGGGATCCTAAGCTTAGAATTCCACGTGGACAAGTTGTCGCG
>JADMIO011485802.1_pt1 | contig 109052 bp, 101 predicted proteins | sample 8958161 | NCBI WGS metagenome assembly JADMIO01 (sample SAMN16585339, study PRJNA669376) | soil metagenome | isolation source: Crop rotation soil | place: USA: Cullars Rotation, Alabama | collected 2011
ACAACTTGTCCACGTGGAATTCTAAGCTTAGGATCCCAATGTGCTGGAAAGAATAACTGCCCAGGACTCGTGGTACGCACGGTGTGCGTACCCTACGACGGCCGATGGGTGCCACCCGGAGCACACGTTTCAAGCAATAAGCTCGGCCGCCAACCGCGCGAAGATCGTCCGCATCGCGGCCAGATACTTTCGCGCTTCGGCCAGCGGCATCACCAGTGGCGGACTGACGCGCAGCACGCGTCCAGCCAGCGGCCCGAGCAGATGAATCGCCAAGCCGCGTTCGTCCCCCAGGTAGCATGCCTCGACGGCTGCGCGGGCTACGTCCTCGGCTGAGTGCGATCCCAACGCCGCGCATTCGACGCCCCAAACGGTCCCCTCGCCCCGCACGCGGGCCACGACGCCTGTCGCCATCAGATCGAGCAGCCCCTCCTCGAGCACGGCTGCCAATCGGCGGCCTTGATCGAGCACGTCCGACTGCTCGAACTCGTCGAGCGTAGCGAGCACCGCGGCACTTGCCAGGGGATTGGCGCTCCAAGTGTCCGACGCCTGGCCGTATTGCAAACTGGCGAAAAGCTCGGCCGAGCCGAGCGCGGCACTCACCGGCATTCCATTGCCCAGGCCTTTGCCAAGCACGACTACGTCGGGCTCGACGCCGTAACGCGTAAACGCGTACATCGGTCCGGTGCGTCCAAAGTTCGCTTGCACTTCGTCGAGGATGAACAGCAGATCGTGCTTGCGGCAGAACCGTTCGAGTAGCTGCAGGTACTCGGGCTGCGGATGATACGATCCTCCGCCCCCCAGGTAAGGCTCGGTGATGAGACAGGACAGACGCGGTCCGAACTCACTTGCGAGCGCCTCGAGCTCGGCCACATACGGCGCCAAATCGATCGGCTCGCGGCGACGGGCGACGTCGGCGCATTCGTCGCGCGGGAAGCTGATAAACCGCACGCGAGGATCGCGATCCGCGTCTTGCTCGCTACCGGTCACAGCGCCAGCGAGGCCCTTTTTGCCGTGAAAGCCGTAGCGCGTCGCCAGAATCACGTCGCTCGAAGGCCGGCGGGCCAGCGCCACCCACAGCGCCTTTTGAATCGCTTCGCTGCCGCTGGCCGCCCACAACACTTGCTCGATCCGCTGCCCGCCGGGCTGCGAGCGTACGCTGGCGACCAATCGCTCCGAAGCTTGGATTTCGAGCTCGGTGATGGCGTTGTAGGCGTTGGCCGGCACGGCCTGCACGTACTGTCCGAGTGTGGGCAAGCTTTCGAGTCCCAGGTACTCAAGCACGCGCCGCCACCACCCAAGCGGATTGTGCCCCAGATTGGTCACCAGCACGCCCGACGTGAAGTCGGCCAGCATCCGCCCGTCAGGCGTCCAGTGATAGCAGCCGGCGCTTTTGGCCAGCACAGCCAGGCTGGGCGTATAGGTGCGCAGGGCAAGCGGTTCGACGCGCGCCAGCCGCTCGCGCAGGGCGTTCGAGCGGGGCTCGCCCGCATGCTGGATCGAATGGGTCGCGGTTTGGCGCTCGAGTTGGGTAGTCACGGTATTGCCTGATTTCTTTGGTCCGAGCGCGGCCGGTGCGCGATCGATTACGTCACGAGTCCCTTGGTCACCATCATAAACACATCTTCGAGCGTCGGCTCCTTCTCGGCGAACGAGCGCACGCCGACGCCGGCAGCCAGCAGTTGGCGAAGCAGCGTCGCGCTCTGATCCCCTTCGCCGACCAATTCAAGCGTCACGAGATCGTTTTCGACTCGCACGTCGAGTGCTTCGGGCATGCTTCGCACGATAGCGAGGCCAAGATCCATTTTGTCGGTGAAGCGAATCTCGATCTGCTGATTGCGGCGGATGCGGCGATAGACCTGCTCGATCGGTCCGTGCAGCAGCAGTTGCCCGCGCTCGACGATCCCGATCGAGGTGCAACAATCGGCCAGCTCGGTGAGAATGTGGCTCGAAATCAAGATCGTCTTGCCCATGCGGCGAAGCTCCTTGAGAAGCGCTTTCACTTCCAGCCGCGCGCGAGGGTCGAGTCCGCTCGAAGGTTCGTCGAGGATCAAGACGGGGGGATCGTGCACCAATGTCTTGGCCAGGCACAGCCGCTGCTTCATCCCGCGCGACAGCCCGTTCACAAAGTCGTCGCGTTTGTGCGTCAGATCCAACAGCTCGAGCACGTCGCCGATGACCTGCTTGCGACGGCCGAGCGGAATTTGATAGGCCACCGCGAAGAAATCGAGAAACTCCCAAACCTTCATCCCGTCGTACACGCCGAAATTGTCGGGCATGTAGCCCACGCTCCGCCGCACTTCGAGCGGCTCGCGGGTGACGCTATGGCCGTTCACCGTGCCGTCGCCGCTCGAAGCCCGCAAGAGCGTGGCCAAAAAGCGAATCGTGGTGCTTTTGCCCGCCCCGTTGGGACCGATGAACCCGAAGAGCTCTCCCGCCTCGATCTTGAGCGACAGCGAATCGACGGCCACCAGGTCGCCGTAGTGCTTGGTGAAATTAGAGAGCTCAATCATTGGGGCCGCAGGCTGGGGCAGTGTGCGCGTCGATGATGACTATTTGCGAGATTGATTAGACAGGAGGATAACGCCCGGCGCGCGGAAAGCAGATAGGGGGCGGAAGTACAACGCACGTATTACTCATCACTCGTCCGCCCCGTTTCTGCGACCGGCAGCGGCTTGTGATCGGGGGCAGGCGAGGGATCGATGGGCGAGTTGAGGTGGGCGACCACCAGGTTGGCTTGCCGCGCCTGCGATGGCGCGGGCTCAATCTCCAGGCCTTCGAGCTGTTCCTGGTGCCAACCCAAGAGAAGGACTTCGCCCGTGCGGCGATAACTCTCGGCGAACTTCCAAAGCTTGGACAACTGAATGACGCTGGTGGTTGCTTGGCCACCAATCACTGGGTCCTTCGATTTGGTAGCCGGATCGAAGCGAACTTGCCAGTGCACCTCGCGTCCGGCGCCCGCCGGCAGGTCGCCCAACCAGGCCATCCGCTGCTCGGGCCCGATGATCGCGGCACCTGCCAGGTCGAACTTCGTGTGATTCAGCACACGGTCGTCGTCGGCCTTGTATTCAAACGCGCCTTGCGCGTCGAGCATCGCTTCAGACCGCAGCATCGAAACCGAGTTGGCCACGACGAAAAAGCGGTCGAGCGACACTTCGTTGGTCTGGCGGTACATCACATCGGTGAGCGACTGCGTGCGCAATAGCTCGCTGCCCGTGGCCATGGGCAGTATGAGCGTGCCGGCGTTCTCGGATTTCAGCGAGAAACGTGTCGATAGCGACGAGTAAAGGGCGGTGTATCGGCTGGCGTGCGCGCGGGGATACTCGGGCTGAAACTCGAGCACGGCAAGCTCGATGCGTGCCCGCGCGAAGCCGACGTCCAATTGCGCAAGCCGCGCGACCGCCACTGCAGCTACGATGGCGATGATCGGCGTAGCCAACCAGGCCCATTCCACGCGGCGAAACAACCTGAATACGCACCAGTTCACCGGCACAAGCACCAGCAGATAGACGCCGAGCACCTTGAGCACGAATCGCCGATTCGGTACCGCGATGCCCGCGGCGTTGCGAAGTGCGTCGATCGCTAGCACCGTGGCATGACTGTCGTCGCTCCAGCGGGCGACGTCGGCCGCCTGGCTCGACGCAGTGATAGCGTTTTGCATGCTGAACGGATCGGCATCGGGGACGCTCGACGGCGTGATCCCAGGCAGCGGCGTATCGGTAAGGCTCTTCCAAAAGTCGCCCGTCGCCCTGGCGTCGCGCGTAAAGAAGCGCAGACGACTGTTGAGGGCAGGGGACCGTGAGGCAGTGAATGCATTGGGGTTGCCATGCAGCTTGTCGGACGGGGACAGATACCCAACCTCGTCTATCTGAAATTTGTCGACACCCCCTTCGACCGGATCGGCTCTGTAAAAGCGCGGCGGCCGACGAAGCACGCAGGCGTTAAACAATGCGTCGTAGCCCGGCCAGATCAGAAGCTCGCGCTGCCCGAGCGCCACTGCCGAAGCAACGACGCGTCCGCGGCCCACGGCCCGCTCGACCAAAATTGGCGCGGCTGCCGCTTCGGCCAGCGTTTTGGCGCCGGCAGTGAGTACAAGCACCGCGGCCGAAATGGCGCGGTCGAACATGGGCGGCTGCGGTGTGCGCCAGCGCTCGGCCCAATCGGCAAAATCGTCCGCCGTCAGCTCGCGCGTCGCATCAGTCGTGGCTGGTAGATAGGGCGCGAGAAAACTTCCGCGCAGCGTATCGAGCGCTGCCGGTCCCGAAACGACAATCTGGCCCCCCCAGTGCAGCCAATCGACGCAGGCCTGCTGCTGCGCGGGTGAGAAGGCCGCGGGATCGAGATCGTCCCACAAAAGCACGGACAGGCTTGTCCATGCTAGTGGATTTAGCGGCAGCGGCACATCGCGTTCGACGGCCGGCAGGAGCACGCGGTAATGTGCATCGGCGATGGGGTCGATCAATCCGCTTTGTAAACCGGCAATCGCCGGCAGCGTGCGCAGGAACTGAAAACGATCGGGCTGACGGCTGAGCACCATCATGTAGAACTGGTGCGGCGCCATGATGGTGAGAGGAAACTTTCCTTGTGCGAGCGCTCGCCCGCGCACGCGTCGCTCCAGTGAGACGCTGATCGCTTCACGATCCCAACCCGGCCGGACGACGGCTTGCCCGCCCGATTGCTGCGCATAGGCGGTGGGCAAAAAGAACAAGGTTTCAATACTTTTCCGCTGACTTTTGGAGAGCACCGCAGGACGCGAACAAATCAGGCGATAAGGCAAACCAGGCAGCGAGACTGGCTCGACGGCCAACTCCGTCACAGCATCGAAGTTGTTCGCCAGTAGATCGACCGACGCGCCGATCCAATGGCCGGGTTTGACCATGGTTTCGGCTGCCGACACAGCGTTGGGCAGTGTGCTGAGCCGCAGTAGCTCGAAATCGTCTTTGGGTTTGACCGGCTTAGCCGGTTGCGATTTATCGCGCTTCGCTCGACAACCGCTGCAGCCAGGCAGGCTGACGAGCACGGCCGTCGCCAAGAACATGGCAACCACCAAGCGGTGCCGAACGATCGAGCGGTGATCGGCGCCGGTCGGCGCGACTAGATTCTTATGCATCGGGCCCTGCGCTGGCAGCCAAAGTGATTGCGCATGATGCGCACTAGCACATCGACTATCGATATTTGTCAGTCGCGATTTGTAGTTTGACCGCGAATTAGGCACTGCTGGACAAGCCAGCAGTGGCACCCAAGCTAATAAATATCGCTGGTCAGTCTACTAGTTCAGCATTTGAGTCTAGGGCTCGCCAGCGGAGGGACGCAACGGCTGCAAGACGCGTGGGAAAACTAAGCCGAATCGCAGCCAATTGATCGATTCGTCGGGCGAGCCCCATTCACGCCAGCGGGCATGGAGGGGCGATCCATCGCCGATAGTCTTCGGGTGTGTCGATGTCGTCGTGCATCTCTGGCGCGCTCGGCACGCTCACTTCAACGCATGGATGATCGCGCACAAGCTGGTTCAGGCCTTGGTTCGCTTCCAGACCGCGCGCCGCAGCGGCGAGCGACCAAGGAAACAGCACGGGATGCACGCGGCGATCGCCCGCCCGTGGCAAAACGATGCTAGGTGCCTGCGGATCATACGCCGCGAGCACCAGGTTGATCGTTGTCGCTGAAAGATGCGGCAAATCGGCCGGCGCCACGAGCCAGACGTCGTTGGCTCCGGGCTGCCAGCGCGATTCGACAGCGGAGAGGCCGCAGAGCACCGAGCTACGCATATCGGGCGGCGGCTGATTGGCGACGACGACCGTCGCACGCGAACGAGCACAAACTTCGGCCAACTGCCGATCTTCGGGATGGAGCACGACGACAGACTCATCGACACGGCTAGCCGACCAGGCGGCAAGCACACGCTCGATCAGCAATTGCTCGCCGCACGGGAGGAGCAGCTTGGGGCTGCCCATGCGCTCGCTACGGCCCGCGGCGGGGATGATGGCGAAGCTACGCAACGGCAGAAGCTCTGTCTTGCTGACTAGTCATCGGCGCCGGCCGAAACCAGATCGGTTTGTGGGCGTCCGGGTACCTGACCGCCACGATTACGATGCGCGACGAGTTCGGCCAGGATGCTGACCGCGATTTCTGGCACCGTCTGCGAGCCAATGTCAATTCCCACCGGCGCGAAGACGCGGCTGAGCGCTTCGGACGAAACTCCTGCGCTCGCGAGGTCTTCGAAAATCAACTTGATCTTGCGGCGACTACCGATCATGCCGATATACGCAGCGCCTCGGTCGATAAGGTAATGCAGCGCTTGCTCATCGTGATTGTGGCCGCGCGTGACAATCAGGCAGTAGGTGTTGGCGTCGAGTCGCAAATCGGCCAGCGCGCGAAACGGCGCGACCTGAATTTGGGCAGCGCGTGGAAAGCGCGCCGCGTTGGCATACTCCTCGCGATCGTCGAAGATCGAAACGTCAAAATCGAGTTCCGCCGCCCATTGCCCCACCATCTGGCCGACGTGGCCAGCCCCAACGATAAGCAATCGGCAGCGCGGCAGGTGTGGCAAATAGCCCACGCCTTGTGCGGCATACGCAAGCGGCCGTCCATCGAGCGGACGCAGCGCCGCCAAAATCGAACCGGGGGGCGGTACCGCGGCGGGTCCGCACTGGGCGAGCAACTGGCCCGCGCCGTCGAACAAGTAGATCGATGCGGCCGGCACACCGCTTTTGGCATCGAACGCGATCGCTTCGGTGCAACCTTCTTGCGAGCCTACCGCGGCAGCCAAAGTTCGCACATAGTTGCACGAATCGGCAGTCGCCAGCGGATCGACCAGCACCTGCATTCGCCCGCCGCAGATTAGCCCATCGTCCCAACCGTAATCGTGGTCGAGCTGAAAGGGGATGACCTGCGGCTGCTGTTGGTTCAATACGGTTAACGCTTGCCGCTTGACCTCGGCTTCGACGCAACCGCCGCCGAGCGTTCCTTCTTGCCGGCCATCGGGGTAAACCAGCATCAGCGCGCCCGCTTTCTGCGGGGTCGAGCCTCGCGTTTCAATTAGCCGGCAGTATGCGACGCGCTGCTGACGATCGAGCAAAGCCACAAGCTGCGAAAGGATCGAGTGCATCGGCCGGTGCGTGCCAGGTCGTGAAGAGCAGTGTGTAGGGACTTCGGCTGAGCTTAGCCGAGCTAGCCGTGCCTCACAATCACGGACGGCGAGGTTGATGCACTCCCGGCTGGTGGCTCACCCCTCCAGCCGCGTGTGAGCTAGCGTCATCGCCGCCAATCGATCGGGGTCGGGGGCCGCGCCGATGCCCGGCTGATCGAGCGCGGCGATCTGCGGCCGTTCGGGGGTATCGGTGGCGAGCTGGAGCGCGGGGCAACCCAGATCGTGGTGATAGAACCGGCTCGACGCAAACAGGTCGGCGGGGTACTGCATGGCTGGCAAGAGCGCGAGCGCCAGCGCAATCCGAGCGCCGATGGCACTTTCGAGCATGCCACCCACCCAAACTTCAATGCCTGCGTCGACGCAGGCGCGGTAAATCGCCAGCGCCGCCGTCAGGCCTCCGACGCGCCCGGGCTTGATATTCACGAATTTGCACGAGCCCAGATCGATAGCTTGTTGAGCGCGGGCTAGCGAGCTGACACTTTCATCGAGGCAAACGGGCGTGCGAATAATGCTCTGCAAACGCGCGTGGTCGATCAGGTCGTCGTAAGCCAGCGGCTGTTCGATCATGGCTAGATGAAAGTCATCGATCCGGCAGAACATATCGAGCTGATCGATACTGCCCGAGGCGTTCATATCGATGTGCAGCGTTTGCGTGGGGAACTGCGCGCGCACTTCGCGCAGCATTTCCAGACCCCAGCCTGGCCGAAATTTGAGCTTCACGCGTCGGTAACCGGCCTCGTAGGCGCGGCCGATGTCGGCAAGTAATTCGTCGATCGATTCGCAAACGCCAAAGTCGGCGCCCACGTCGACCTGGTCGCGCTGGGCCCCGATCAATCGATGCAGCGGCTGTCGCTGCTTTTGTGCCTCGAGTACCCACCAGGCGACGTCGAGAGCACCCTTGGCGAAGCTGTTTCCTTTGAAGTGTGCGAGTCGCTCGGCCAGCTCCTCGCCACTCGATATCTGCTGACCGACGATGGCCGGCGCCAACCAGCGCGCGATGCAATGAAACGCACCACCGGCCCACTCGGGGCTATAGCAGGGGGCTGCCAAGGGAGAGGCTTCGCCCCAGGCTTGATCGGCTCCACTCGATAGCCGCACAAGCACCGACTCGACGACCGCGTCTTCGCCATAGGCTGTGCGCCAAGGCGAGATGAGCGGCATGGCCACGTGATACAAGTCGATGGCGTCGATCCGCATGAACCGTCCTGATCGCGATGCTCGAAGTTGCCCGATGTTATACAATGTGGAAAGTTATCGGAAACCCGCCCGGACACGCGAATGTGCCGCTTATACGCCATACGAGCTAATCAACTCACGCGACTGGCCTGTCCGCTGCTCACGGCGCCCAACGCGCTCGTGCGGCAAAGCAAGTCCGACTATTCGGGAAAGACGCACCCGGACGGTTGGGGCCTCGGCTTCTACCAGCGCGCCGAGCCGACGGTCATACGCAGCACGCTTGCCGCGTTCGACGATCCCGGGTTCATGGCTGCGTCGAACGAGCTGGCGGCAACGACGGCGATTGCTCACGTGCGGCTGGCATCGGTCGGCGGCGGCGCCGAGCGAAACACCCATCCGTTCAGCCACGGTCGCTGGCTATTTGCACACAACGGCACGGTGGCCGGGTTCGCCGAAGTGAAAGCACGACTCGAATCGGCGCTGACCGACCGTTTTCGCTCGATCCGGCGCGGTGAAACCGATAGCGAACTGATTTTTGCCTGGCTGCTCGCGCAAATGGCCGATCGGGGAATCGATCCAGATGGAACTTCCAGCAGTGCTGCGGCGGGCAGTCGTTATCAGGCCGCGCAGCTCGGCGATCTGATGCGTAGTTCGGTCCGGCAATTGATTGCCTGGTCGGCCGAAGCGGACCCAGATAACCCTACGGCGCTCAATCTGGTGCTTACCGATGGCGAGCTAATGGCTGCCACGCGCTGGAATCGCACGCTGTGGTGGCGCACGGAAACCGATCGCCAGCCGTGTACCGCTTGCGGTGCAAGTCATGCGGCGGCGGGTTCGGGCGCTGAATATCGCGCGGTAATCGTGGCATCAGAACCCACGGCCGGCGATGGCTGGCAGGAACTGCGCGACGGTGAAATGATCGTGGTCGATCGCAATCTGTCGACCGAAGTATCGCGATTCGCCGACGAACGTAATTAAGCAGCAGGACTAATCGGCCGCAAGGTCGCGCCCGGTGAGCAGGCGCCCGGCTTCCAGGTATTTTTCCCGCGTGCGCGCGGCGACCTCTGGGGGAAGGGCAGGGGGCGGGCTGTTCTTGTCCCAGTCGGTTGTCTCTAACCAGTCGCGCACAAACTGCTTGTCGAACGACGCCTGGCTGCGCCCCGGCTCGTAGGTGTTCGCGGGCCAGAACCGCGAGCTATCGGGCGTGAGCACTTCGTCGATCAGCAGGAGCTCTCCATCGGCAAAGCCCCATTCGAGCTTCGTATCGGCGATGATGATCCCGTGACGCAGGGCGCGCTCGCGGGCGCGCCGATAAATATCAAGGCTGGCTTCCGCCAATCGCTTGGCCACCGGCTTGCCGACGATGGCAGCCATGGCGTCTTGCGAGATGTTCTCGTCATGCCCTGACTCAGCCTTGGTGGCCGGCGTAAAGATCGGTTCATCGAGCTCGCTCGACTCAACGAGCCCGGCTGGCAGCTTGACCCCGCAAACCGATTGCCACTTCTGATATTCCTTCCATCCCGAACCCGCCAAGTAACCGCGCACCACGCATTCGATGGGGACGACGTTGGCTTTGCGAACGAGCATGCTCCGCCCGCGCAGCGCCTGCCGGTCGGCCGAGGCTGGCAGGTCGAGCTGATCGACGTCGAGCGAAAGCAAGTGATGATGCACGCCCAAGACGTCGAACCAAAACGCGCTCATGCCCGTTAGCACGCGCCCTTTGTCCGGGATGCCGGTCGGCAAGATCCAGTCGAAGGCGCTGATGCGATCGGTGCTCACCACCAATAACCGGTCGCCCAAGTCGTAAACGTCGCGTACCTTGCCACGTCGAACGGGTAACTCTGGGATCGAGGTTTCGAGCACGACGGGGTGCGAAGCGCGATCGGACAAGATTCTCTCCTTTTTCGTGCAATCCCATCGTGCTCGAATGGCACGGGTGCAATCTAGTGGAAATATAAACGAACCAGGCAGGCCGCCAACCACATTCGCCCGCCGGATAAGTAGGTGAAGTTGTCGACAGTAAGATCACGGTGCCAAGCCACCTGGCTATTGCTTGCTGCTCGGAATCGCCTCGAATAGACCCTGCCGGCCGCCACGGTTTGCAACCTGCAAGCCCTCGACGATACTAACCATTGCAGCTCACTGCGGCCCCTTCGGCCGGGTCGATCGAACTGGCAAAGACTTTCGTACGGACGCTGCCGGTTCTCGACCAAAAGACATGTCACAGGGTTAGCGAAAGCGAGCGATGGGCCTGATACGGTTTACGCTCGACCCTGCAAGCCGGCGCTCGACTCGCCTCGTCGAACAGGCGCACATGGTCGGCATGGACATGATCCCCTGGTTCGGCCAGTGTCGGGCAACCGATGAAGGTTTCGAGCTGCGTCGCGACACGCGCGACTCGGGATCGCTCCGCGTGCCCTGGTGGGTCGAAGGCTATGGCGAGATCATGCTTTCGACATCGACGCTTATCGAGCGCCCCGAGCCGTACCTGCTCGAAGTAGAACTGGCCCGCGGCAAGGTCAACCAACTGCGCAATCAGCTTTTCGACTGGCGCAATACAGGATACGAAGTCGGCCAGGATATTCTCGATAAGGTCGCTGCCGCCGTTCACGCTCTTGCTGAAGCTGCGACTAATCAAGAAGAAGTTCACACCGCAGCCGGGCAGTCGCAGCGGGCGATCGAGCTGGCGCTCGATGCGGGCCACGCACTGGCGGGGAGTGTGGCAGCGCAGTCGCTCGTCGCCCGGCAGAAACCCACGGGCCGGCTCGAAGTAATCGTGGCGGCCAACCTGGGCAGTGTGCCGATCGACCCGGCGATCGAAGCCAAGATTCACGCCAGCTTCACGACCGCGGTCGTCCCTATGAACTGGGGCCAGGTCGCTGCCCGCGAAGGGGAGCTCGACTGGAGCCTGACCGATCGCCAACTCCGGTGGTGCGACGATGCCGGTTGGCCCGCGATCGCGGGTCCGCTCGTGCCGCTGGCGACTGGAACGCTGCCCGACTGGCTGCATTTGTGGGCCGGAGATCGCAACCAGCTCGAACGATTAACCGCCGAGTGGGTACGCACCGCCGTCGAGCGGTATCAAGGCCGCGTCCAACTTTGGCAGGCAGTTGCGGGGCCGCGGCGCGCCCAAGGACTCAGGCTCAGTGAAGACGAATCGCTGCATCTTGCCGCCATCTCGATTGAAGCGCTGCGGAAGATCGATCGCCGCACGCCCGTCTCGATCGTGGTCGACGCGCCGTGGGCCGAATTCATGCAGAGCGAAGAGCTGGAACTTTCGCCTTGGCATTTTGTCGATGCCTTGATCCGCGCCGGGCTCGGTTTATCGGTGCTTACGCTCGAAATGTGGCTGGGATACGAACCCAACGGCTGCATTCGCCGCGACGCGCTCGACCTTAGCCGGCAGCTCGACCTGTGGTCGCAGTTGGGGCTGCCGCTACTGGTCGAGCTGGCGATCCCCAGCGGCGACGCGCCTGCGACGGCTGGCTGTCCGGGCGTCTGCGGCGATGGTTGGACTCCCGAAGCGCAGAGCAAAATCCTGGAGCAATACCTGCCCTTGATTCTTTCTAAGCCCTACGTCCGCGGCGCCATCTGGCGGCAAGTTCAAGATACGCCCGGCGCGCAGCTTCCGAAGGCAGGACTCTTCGACGAGCGCGGCCAGGCGAAACCCGCGATGACGGTCTGGCAGAATTGGCGCGACGCAATTTGAGGCGTGCGGCAGACGTTCTCGTCTGCGATCGGACCTGACGGCCCGTTGTTGCGGGTGGTTCTCTTACGATCCGGTCGCTCGCCCACCGGCCTGCACCCGGTAGCCTGGTACGGCAGACTAGGCATTCTGCCGCGTCCTCGCGGCCCGGCGGCTTTGGATTTTTCGGCCAATCGCCACCGGCAAAACATCCGCCCGCTAACAAACTGCGATTGAATAGGTGCACTGGCGTTTTAGGCGCGATAGTTGCACGTGATTGCTCCCAGGTGAGTCGTACCCAAAGGAGCTAGCACATGTTTCCGTCTACCGTCGAGCGAGTTCCCGCCCACACCTCCGACGCCGCGAACCGCAAGATCGAAGAGCGCACGAACCAGAACATCCGGCGGTTCATTAATGCCGACCGAGAGTCCATCGATCGTCGCTTGGAAGAACTCGATCGCGAGTGGGACATTGAGCGCAGGCTGGAAGCCAACGCAGCCATCGCCTCGCTCGTCGGAGTTACGCTCGGCGCTACGGTCAATCGCAAGTTCTTCGCGCTGCCCGCCGTCGTGGCTGCTTTTTTGCTGCAGCACGCGGTTCAGGGTTGGTGCCCGCCGCTGCCGGTCTTCCGCCGGCTTGGTGTGCGCACGTCGTACGAAATCGATCGCGAGCGATACGCGCTCAAGGCCATTCGCGGTGACTTTGCCAATGTCAGGCGCACTAAGTCGCCGTCGGACAAGCGCGTACGCGAAGCAATCGCAGCCGTAGAACCGTAATACTGTAGGGTCCGCTATTGCGGACCAGTTGCTGTGATTCGCTCTTAGCGGACCAACGCCTTCAGACTTCGCGCAGCCATGCACATAGATCGCGCAGCACTTGCGTATAGATCTCGTAGTCGACGTGAAATCCGTCGGCAGCGCGGAATAGCCTGCCTTTGAGTTCGGGCGTCGGCAGCACGCGGCGAGCATTGAAAGCATCCGCTTTCGCCGCATCGTGAGCCTCGGCCTCGTAAAACGCGGCCACGGCCCGCGCTTGTTCAACGAATATAGGCCAGCACGCCCGTAGGCCGACCGGTTCGGCCAGATACGCCAAACCCGGCTCCTCGCGATGAAAGATAAGGAAGGCGAGCGCATCGCTAACCGAGGTATTGTCGGTACTGGCGGCCTCCAGCAGCGGATATGCGCGCGCAAAGCCCGTCGCGAAGACTGCTACGTCGATCGGCTCGGCGGGATGTTTCTGATCGACGAAAAAAGCTTGTCCGTCGGCAAAGTGCGAGACGTGCGAACGCACGACGACGCGACCCTCGCGAATGGCCGCCACAATCCCCCGATCGCCAATCGGCAATCGATCGTTGAGGCCATGTTTCGGTGCGCGTAGTCCCAATCGCCGATAACCACCGACCAATATGCGGCGCATCACATGGAAAGAACCCAGCTTCCACCACTCGGGCAGCCAAGCCGGCGTGTCGGCCGCCAGTTTGTCACACGGCACGCCCAAGGCAGTCTGTGGATTGATCCAGGGCGTGGTGCGGATCGCCAGCAGCGTCCGCTGAGCCACGCGACTTACGCGATCGGCAATATCCGACCCCGAATTGCCCACACCCACGATCAAGACGCGTTTGCCCGCGAAACATTCCGGCGCGCGATACTCGGCCGAGTGCATCACTTCGATCCCGGCTGCGAGTGCTTGCTCTTTTAGCTCGCGTGGAAACGCTGCCATGCCGCGGTGATGTGCGCCCGTGCAAAACACGATGGCGCGGTACTCCTGCTCGCTCATTTCGTGCGAAGCGACCTCGCGAAGAGCGGTCACCCAGTGGCCGGCGGGCGATTTGCGCGCCGTGACAAACTCGGTACTAAATCGAATGCGATCAATCAGTCCTTGTTCACGGGCAAAACGATCGAGATATTCGCGCGCCTGGGCGTGGTGCACGTAGTCGGGCCAATCGCTGGGCATGGCCGGGCCAAGATGCGTCGTGAACCGCGAAGTCACGGTTTGCATCCCCTCGTAAGCCGTGCTGAGCGGATTCGACTGATCCCAGATGCCGCCCACGTGCGTATGGCTTTCGACGGCTTGGAACTCAATGCCCGCTTCCGACAAAGCAGCCATGGCGGCCAATCCGGCGGGACCGGCGCCAATCACCAGGATCGGCAACCGCGCGTCTGTGCGATCGAACGGGCGCGTAGCAGCTGGCAGGGGCTCGGCCAACCAGCGCCGGAAACGCGTACACGCGCCGGAAGACTTCGGCATGGGCAGTGTCAAACTCTAGTTGCAACGCAGGACCACTAGCGAATCATTTAGCTTGTTTGCCCTGCGCGCGCCGTTCAAGCTTTTCGCTCCCCGGGCGACAAAAGACCAACGCCTTCGGATGAGTTTTCACCCGTTTTGTTGGGTGCCGCAGCGCTCAATGCCGGAAGTCCCCACGCCGCCGAGCGATACTCGCTTGCCAGCCGGCGCGCGAACCACGCTGGGGCCATTCGCTTCAGCCACCAGGCCAGCCGGCTACTTCGAGGCAAGACAACGTAGAACCTGCGGCTTCGCATCGCACGAATCGCCTGGTCAGCAACATATTCGGCCGACATCGTCGAGCGGCGGCATGCGTCGGCAGCCATCTCTTTCCAGGGCGCGCTTGTGAACCGTCCCGCCGCGACCAGTTTGGTATCGAAGAACGCTGGGCAGACGACCGTAACGCTCACGCCATGCGGCGCGAGTTCGGAGTAAAGCGTTTCCGATAGCGCCAGTACGCCAGCCTTGGCCACGTTGTACGCCGACAGGGGCGCCGCCGGGACGAGCGCCGCTAGCGATGCCACGTTCAGAATCGCTCCGCCGTCGGAGTTCGCTTTGAGCCAGTCGACAAAAGTGTGGCAGCCGTAAATCGCGCCATACAAATTGATCGCGAGCACCCAGCGCCAATCTTCGAGCGGATAGCGCGCGATCTCTCCCGCTGATCCGACGCCTGCGTTGTTCACCAGCAGATCGAGCCGAGGCCAACTGCCGCGCAGCCGCTCGCCGAGCGATTGCCATGCTTCGACACTTGAGACGTCGAGGTGCTCGACCTGTCCGTCGCCACCTGCTCGGCGCACTTCTTCAAGGGTTCGCCGCGAACCATCGTCGTCGATATCGCAGAGAGCCAGATACCAGCCATCGCGCGCCAGCCGCACGGCCAGAGCGCGGCCCAGTCCGCTGGCAGCCCCGGTGATGACGGCGCGGCGCATTTGCGACATTCTTGTTCGGCCTGTTTAGACAGCCAGGCGCCCGAGCAGGCGAGGCGAATGCTTTTTCGCAGCGCTACTTGAACCAGGCCGGGTGGGAAAGGACTAATTGTGACTATGGTTCACAATCGCAGGCGCCGCTACCTCCGCGAGCCATCGAGCACTTTCCCCATGCTTACCCGCTCTTCGACGGCGTAACCCACCTTCCTATAGAACTCGACAGTAGCAGCGTTCGTCTGCAAAACCTGCAGATTGATCTTTATGCAGCCGAGCTTCGCGAGCGCATCTTCGACCGTTCGCATCAGTTGAGTGCCAATGCCCGACTTGCGAGCTTCCGGATAGACGGCGAGCGAATAGATCCAGCCGCGATGACCGTCGTAGCCACCCATGACCGTTCCCACGAGCCGGCCGGCATCGACGGCTACAAAGAACAGCTCAGGTTGAAACTCGAGCTTTTTCTGAATGGTCAGCGCCGGATCGTTGCGCGGCTGTGTGTAACCAAAAACGCTTTTCCACAGAGCTATGACGTGCGACTCGTCGGCCGGCCGATAAACACGAATTTCGAGCTGCACGCCTGCCCCGATCGGTTCTCTGTCGCTGGCAATCGCTCAGCGGCTGGTCGCGGGATCTTTTGAATCCCAGACCAGCGCCGGCCGCGAAAGGTTCGCTTCCTGCGCGAGATAGCGCAATACGAGCGAGCCTATTTCGTACGGCCAAAGCAAGCCAGGCACATGTCGTCGCTTTGCGCGCGGCCGCTGACGAACGCCTTGATCGCGTCGAGCACGCCCTGGCCCATATGCCGGATGTCGTCGGCGGGGGTAGAAATCTGTTCTGCCAGCCGCTTAAGCCCGTAGAGTTCTCCAGTCGGGTTCATGGCTTCGCTTAGGCCGTCGGTAAAGACCAGCAGCGACTCGCCCGCCGCCAGCGACACACGGGCTGCCTGGTAGACCCACGTGCCATCGATCCCCAGCGGCAACCCGCTCTCCTCTTCACCGATCGATTGGATTTTGCCCTGTGCATCGCGAAAGAACGGTGGCATGTGCCCAGCGTTCACCACCGTGACTTGATTCTCGGCCGGATCGATCACCGCCACGATCATGGTGACGAACCGATCTTCCCAGCCTCCCCGCTCGAAGCTCTCGCTCAGTCGATTCACCGCTTCGGCAGGATCGGCGTGGCCGGCAAGATAAAACCGCGTTTCCGACGCCAGCCGCGCCATGAGCAGCGCAGCCGCTGCGCCTTTGCCCGAGACGTCGGCCACGACTACCGCCAGGCGTCCACCGGGGAGCGGAATATAGTCGTAATAATCGCCGCCCAGCTCGTAGGCGGGCTCGTAATGGTCGAAGAACTGATAGCCGACCAGTTGCGGCGGCGCGCTGGGCAAGAAACCTTGCTGCACGCGATGCGCCAAGGCCAGGTCGTTCTCGAGGCGCTGTTGGGCGAGTGCCATCTCGTGCAGTCGCGCGTTTTCGACGGCGAACGCCGCCTGGCGTGCGACCGAGGCCAGCACGTCGAGATCTTCCTGCTGAAATCGGCTGCGCTGATCGGTCGTGTCGATCTCCAGTACGCCAATCGCCACGTTGTCCGCGGCGATCAGGGGCGCGCACATGATCGACCGAATATGAAAGTCGGCGATGCTCTGACTCAAATCGAACCGTGCATCCGTGGCGGCATCGGCCGAGAGTATGGCTTCCTTGGCCTCGAGCACGTGGCGAACCACAGTTCGGCTGATGCGGATCGAGTCGGGATCGCCGCGGCGGACCTTCACAGCTTTGGGTATTAGCGGGCCCCCTTCGGTCTCGCGGAGCACGATGAACCCACGATCGGCCTGCGGAAAAATCTGAAACAGGCTATCGAGCGTTTTGAGCAACACTTCTTCCAGAGCGAGGGCCTTACTCAAGTTCTCGGTAATTTGCATCATCGCTTGCAGCTTGGCTTCGGGCTTGACGACCCACCGCAGCCCAGAGCTACTTTGCGAAAGGTCGAGCTTGGACATGATCGTGGCCGACCCGACTTCGTTCGAGTCGTCGACGAGCATGTTGAGCGTGGCCGAGGCGCTCATCGGCAGCGTGCCGCTGGGCGCGTTCTGCTGATGAAAAGAAAACTGCAGGTCGCAAATCTTGATGAGGTCGGTGTCCGCCAGTTGACGCCGACCTCGGATGAGCTCGCCGTTAACGTAGGTGCCGTTACGGCTGTTGAGATCCTCGATGTAATAACGGCCCGCGACCAATGAAATGCGGGCGTGCTCGCGACTTACCGAGCCATCTTCCAGCTTGATGTCGCAGCTTGGGTGCCGACCCAAGGTGGCCTGCGCGCGTTCGAGCGCAATCTCTTGTCCCAGGTTATTTCCCAGGCCATGAAGGACCTTGAGCAATGCCATAGTGCGCAGTGCAAACCGAGAAGAGCAGCGCCGACCGAGCGCCACGGACCAGGTGGGGCCGAACCAAATTAACCAGCGGAAGTGGTTGATTTTAGGCCGCTTCGGAAACGAGCGTCAACTGTTCGGGTGCACTTGACCCACTTGGCCTGTAAACCTAATTTGAACGCGTGCCGAGGTTTGTCACTCGCTTGGCTAGTCGAGCTCAGTCAGACCCACGGCTTCTGCGGGAATGCCGGCGCGGCATGCAAGGAGCGCCGCCCTTCGATTGCCCTGTGGTGTAATTGGTAACACGACTGACTCTGGATCAGTTATTCTACGTTCGAGTCGTAGCAGGGCAGCTTTTCTCTACGCTAGTTAGCATCAACGTTTACGTTGCTCGTGGTGTTGGGTGCATCAGTCAAAACTGGGCCATTACCACCTGATTTACCACCTAAATCGCCTGTTGGCGCGTTAGTGCGCTGCGACTGATTCGCAACTGCACTGTGTTCTTTCCAAAGCTCATCGGCCACGTCGTCAGCGTTTAGTTCGACGTAATAACGCAACGTCGTTTCGATGTGCCTATGGCGCATCAGTAGCTGCAGCGTGACGGGCTTCACACGCGTTGCCCATCGCGTACCAAAGGCGCGCCTCAGATCGTGCGCGGTCGCGAACTTGTCCTCGGCCTTGTCGACCACCACGTTCGCCTTGCGGCCGATGCGGCTCACGACCGCACTAACCTCGATATGGCCTAGCTGGGCCTCTGGGTGACGCTCTGACAGCTTGAACACGCGGCCAGTACGTTCGGCCTCTGGCGTCGTCTCAAACAGCCAGGTCGCAAAATCTGGCGTCAGCGGCAAGGCCCTGTCTTGATGCCCCTTCTCGGCCTCAGCCAGGATGCGCAGGCGCGGTCGCTTCCCGCTCAGATCAATCCAGATCGGGGCGTCATCATCCCAACTAAGGGCCAGCGATTCCTGCAGGCGTAGGCCGCTCAGCCAAAGACCCGTTAGGTAACGCTGCCACGCCGGCCCGTTGGTTTTCTTGACCAGCGGCGCGGCCGCGGTCATGCGTTCGTATTCCTCGGCTGTGATCGGGCGGCCGCGCATCATCTTGGATCCTTTGGCACGCTTCGGCGGATTGATCTTCGGCACCTTGGGCAGCATGCCGATTGAATGCGCCCAGTTGAGCGCTGCCCGCAACTGGCGCAAATGAGTGGCGATCGACGTTTCGCGGATGCCAGACTCGCGCAGCTTGGCCTGCAGCCGGCTGATCGCCGCGGCCGTCAAGTCGCGCAGGCGGGCAGGGCGGATGATCGTCTCGACGTGGTTGAGCGATGCGCCGGCCGTCGCTTTGGTCTTTACCGCCAAGCTCGCCAGCTTTTCGCGTTCGTACCGCTCGCGGAATTCTTCCCAGGTCACTTTCGACGGCTGCAGGTAGCGACCAGCATCTATGTCAGCCTCATGCTGCGCGGCAAGCTTGAGCGCTTGCTTGCGATCGACCTTGCCCAGCGACTTCTCGCGCTCAATGTTCGTATCGGGTTCAAGCCAGCGCATGTAGTACGCTTGCGCTCGCTTCACGTATACCAGTTTGACACGTTGGGCCATTTGTTGGTTGCTCCGGTTAAAACGCCGCCAGGTCGTGCGTCGTGCGCGCCTGGCTGGCAGATTGCGGCGGCCCATCCTGGCGCCGTGCTAGTGCACTCGTCTAGTTGTCTCGGGACTTCGCAGCCGGCCGACGTATTCGATCGGTACGACCTCGGCTATGTGCGGCTTGGGCAACGCAGCAATCAGCCCGTCGGACAACGTGCCGCCGGCCAGCACGACCCACGATCGCTGATCGCGGCCGCACGCCCAGCCGTAGACGTCGTAGCCTTCGTGACGATGCCAGGCGAGCAAACTCTCAAGCTCGGTCGTACACTGCTCGAGCGTGCCTACTCCAACGAACGCTATTACGCTAGCGCTGTATTGAATACCGGTTACATAGCTGAACTTTTCCCACGTAGACCCGTGGTTCGATCGGTTCGCGTACAACTCCCAATTCGCCAACACTTCCGCGAGCTCGGGAAAGGTCAATTCGTCGAACGGTTTGTCTTCCACTCCGTCGGTTGCAATCGGCAATCCTTCGCCCAATGCGGCCGCCGGCGATAGCAGTAGGCTGCTCGCCAGTACCATCGCGCGGCGGCGCGTGAGCGGGACCGTCATGCTTCACCGCCTTTCGCTATGCCGATCCGCGGCGGAAGTTCTCGGTTGTTGGTCACCTGCCGAAGATCGACGTAGTGCTTGTAAGCCAAGCCTGGTGTCTTGTGCCCGAGATACGCTTGTGCAGATCCCGGCGTTTGAATTTCCGAGGCCGTAGCACCCGTCCGTCTAATCCATTTGGGAGAGCCCTTCACGCCGGCGGCATGAGCAAGCTCGCGCCATACGTCGAAGAGCGTCGACCGATGCACGGGGAACGCTACAGCGTCCTTCGGGTCTAACCACTCGGTCAGTCGCCTAGCCGCGGCGATCGCTTCGGCCGGCAGGCTGCAGACGATCACGTGATTCGTCTTGTGCTGGCGGACCGGGAACGGGTTGCCCGACAGCAAATCCCGTAGCGGTATGCTGGCCATGTCGATCGGCCGAAGGCCCGTGTAGTACGCAACCAGTAGCCAAGCCGTGGCGAACACCGACCGTGGAATTCCAGTCGCGGGCCCCTTTGTAAACTTGCCTCGGAGCAAGGGGGCCGCAGCGAGTAGCGATTCAAGCTGCGGCGCCGTGTAGGCCTCAGACGTTAGCGCGGGACGCTTCACAGGCCGAACCCGCTGCGGCGGCTTGTGCAAGATGCCGTCACGCCAGGCAGCCCGCCAAATCGATATGATCGCTCCGCGCTGTCCGCGGATCGTCCAGCGACTTTTGCCCGTCTGAAGCTCGAATTCAAGCCAGGCGTTTAACAAGTCGTCGCGAAGCTCGCGGAGCACGATCGATCGGCGGGCAAATCTTTCGAGGTTGGCCAGCGCTGTCTCGTAGCCTTTGATCGCCGATTCGGAAATGTCCCGCTCGCGTTCGTATCGCCGCAGGTAAGTAGCGACGCGCATCTCGGGCGACGGTGCCTTGGGCCCGGGCATCGCCTCGATAGGCTTGCGTACGCGCACCACGCGACACGTCACGTGCGGCGGTTCGCAGAGCCCGGCCTTTGCCGCGGCACGCCAGACCGATAAGACGCGGCGACGCCTCGATCGAACCGTGTGCAGCTTGAAGCCGCGATCGATCAAGGCTCGCGTCCACCGATTCAACGTGCCGTCGTCGAACTGCCCTTCCTCGCAGAAACGATCGAAATCGTTCATCGCATGGCGATACTGCCAAAGCGAAGCCCCTCGCAAGCCTCGCGTGCGAACGTACTGGCGAAAGAACGTCGACAGCGTGTTGAAGGCAACAGGTGTGCCATTGCTGGCTGCTCGCGACGAGCTCTTGAGTTCGAGCACTTCCGACTGAGCATCCCAGGGGGCGCGACTCAAGAGTCACCCCCTTTCGTGCGTTCGTCGTGGCCGCGATAAGCGGCCGCTGCCGTACGTCGCAACCGATCGAATGGACGATCGCTCGACAAGCCCGCGCGCTGTAGCAAACGACCGTAGCGCGACCATACGTTGCTTTTGTGATTCGTCCAAACAAACACGGCGCCTTCTGGCGTTGGCCCGAGGCTTCTTAGGGATTCGATGGTCGACGGACTCAGTCTGTGCCAGTGATCACCCTGAGGGCCTTTGCGAGTTTCGGCCGGCAATCGGATCCACTGGCGTTCCAGATCAACCCATTCCCATCGCAATTGCAGAACGGTGCCGACTCGTTCGGCCGTGTCCCAAAGCACCGCGTTCAACGCAGACCACCAATCGCTAGCCTTGACCGCGCCGACGAAACCCCGCGCTGATTGGCACGCGCTCCACAACTTTGCGAGCTCCTCTTTCGACCAAGCCGACGTCGCGTTCGATAGTTTTCGCCGACCGCCGCGATTGCTGGGGATCGGCAAAATACAGCGAAGTAGTGCCGCGGGAATTCTTGGCACCAGGCCCCTGCGTGCAAGCGCGCGCCATAACGTAGCGGCTGGATATTTGCCGGGCACACTCGACCGCGCGGCACCTGGCGACGCGAGCCATTCGTTAAAGCCGTAGACCAGTTGCTCCGTAAGATCGGAAACCACCGGTTCACGATTGAGGTAGGTCGCGATCGCCTTCAATATCCTGCGATAACGCCCGACGGCGGGGCGAGACATTCTGTCTGCGCGCGGACCGACGAAGTGCTCTTCGAACAGATTACGAAGTTGACGATTGTCTGGCTTGGGTGCGCTCATACGGCACCGCCTTCCGTCGGCGACGCGTCCGACTCGATCGATGGACCGTAACCCAATCCGAGGGCTACCCGAACCCGCATATCCAATCGGTAGTAAAGCGGTTTGCGCCGTTTGAGAACTTCACAAATCCAGTCCTCGCTGACGCCAATTTCAGCGGCAAACGCGCGCTGAGTTAGGCGAAGCACCCGCAAGGCCTTTCGAAGGTCCGACGGGTACAGCCGCCGCTTGGTCATCACGCGCGCATAGAAACGCGGCGCTCGGCGGCACAGTAAGCGCGCTCGCAGCGATGCGCCGCTCAGCGATGCGTCATCTTCGTTACTTGGCCGTCGTCGTCTGGCCGGCTGTCGGACTTCTTTAGCCAGTAGCTCGTGTAAGTCCTCGAGCTCGCCGAGGCCCGGGGGCAACTGCGGCGCCTCGTCGATTTGTCGCGGGTCGATGTAGAACCGCTCTGCTAAGTTCCCCGAGTTCGTCGAGTGCCCGAGGTATTCCGAAGCATTTAATCCTGCGCGTTTACTTGCGGTTGCACCGCTACGGCGGATGGCTTGCAAACCCATGCGCTTGGTATCGACTCCCGCGCGTCGGCCGAGAGCGTGCCAGCGATTGTTCCATCCTCCGTCAACGAGCACGTCGAGGGGAAGTAACCTCGGGTCGCTCTTCGAACGAATGGCTTCGAGCGCCGTCATCGTCGCTGGGCGAAGTCGTCGCACTACGCGGCGCTTAGTTTTGTTCGCGGTTCGGACCAACTGCCAGCCAGTCGGCGTCTTGAAAACATCCGCCCACGTTACGGCGAATAGGTCGCCCCGGCGAAGTCCCGAGTCGAATGCTAGCCGGATCGCTGCGGCTTGAAGCGGGTCGGCATGGTCGATCAGCGATTGCAAATCCTCGACGGTAAAAGCCCGCGGCGAATGGTCCGGGACCTTTATCGAGCGAATTTTTGGCGGAAGTTTGCAATGCCCCGAGCTCTCGGCGCGCCGAAGCATGGCGACGATACTTGTTCGCCGCGACCGTGCGCTAATGCGACTCGTTCGGGACACGGCCTCGAGAAACTCATTTACGCACTTCGCGGCCTCGGCAACAGTTATGGGCCCGTCGGCCCACCGCTCGAAATGCCCGATTGCCGCTAAATAGTTCTTGCGCGTCGAATCAGCCAGATCGGTCATTTGGCAGTATTGGGCATGCCACTTGCGAAGTGTTATAGGCGGTGACTCAGGCTTGACCACTTCATGAGCCGCGGCAGGAAGCCGCGTCTCGATTGCAGCGAGCAGCTTTTCGAAGAGTTCGGCTGTCGCGTTCGAATCGGCGACAGTAGCGTTGCTCGATTCCTGAGACGTTCGACGTGAGACGTGCGCGGGGAAAGTAGTAGTAGGGGACATAGCGGGAGCCCTCCCAGCCCGCGAGAGACGCGAGCGCAAAAAAAATTGCCACCGTCTTTCCTCGGCTTAAAGGCGCTGGAAACGCCCGCGGGCCCTTGGTGTTCGCCGAAGCAAGCACCTTGGGTTCCCGACCCAAGCAAAGACGGTGGCAATCAGTTTCCTGAAACTTCACAGGTTAAGCCTTTTCCAGAGGTGTTTTGCCCGCAGGACGACTGCAGGGATTTTTAAGCCCGTTACAAACTCCGAACGTCAGCCAGGCTGTGATGGCGACGCTATGGGAGCCGGGGCCAATTGGCATCGATCATTTTGCCACCGCTCCGAGCGACAATCAACTAGGGGGCTTCAGGTGTCTGGCTGGGGTACGATGGCGGCCATGCGATTCTTACCTCGGCGGCACTGGTTTCGCTTTCGGCTCAGCACGTGGTTTGTGCTGTTGGGGATACTCTGTTGGGTGATGGCACTGCGGCCAAGTCTCAGCTTTGAACATGCGCGTCGTTCGAACGTTTACGTGTTCGCTTTGGGCATGGTGTTCGACAGCGGGCCGCGACAAGACTTTCTGTTGGTTGCATCAATCGGACCACTGTCCCTGCTCTGGCCTGCTCTCGCCCTTCTCGTTTTCCTCACCTCGAAAGCCTTCTGGGCCATTCGGTCGCGGCGGGCTCGTCCCGCGGTCGTTTCTGTGGAATGAAACATGCGCATTCCCTCGATACGCTGGCGCAGTGTGTTCAAAAGCACTCTGATCATTTCCAGCGCTCCGGCTGTCGTGCTGATCACCCTCAAATACTTCGACCGGGTTTCCTTTGCCGACGTGTACACGCTCATTCCGATTGGTCTAGTCGTCGCCTTCGTGGTTGCCATCTTCATTAACCGCGAATCGTGACACCCCGTTAAACGCACCACGCGTACGCCTAACGCGTTTCATTGCCGGCCGGGGACTTCCACCAAACGCACGTCAGCCGTTGCCGGCCGGCGGATGGTTCGCTCCAAATCACGTCGTTCGGCCGCAAGCTTCTCATCAGCGTTTCGAGCTTGTCGTTATCGACGCCAGTCGCCCAAATCGCTGCATACTCGTGATAGATCGATGGCTCTTCCGGGCAGCCGAAGTTCAGCAGCCTTTGCGTGTGCGCGGCAAAGACTCGAATGCCCGACCATAGGTCATCGTTCAGGCCGAGCAGGATAACGAGCCGTCGCTTGGGAATCAGCTTGACCAGGTCGCTGTCGGCGAACATGTCGAACGCGAACCGCTCACCTTGCGTGATCTTGATCGCCATGCCTACTCCGGTCGAATTCCCCCGCGCGCTGGCGGGCGATTGCGGGCCATCGATTCGAGGACGCGCGTTTGAGCTCGGCTTTCCTTGGCAATGTCGGAGAGAACTTCGACGACTTGCTTGTTGTCCGGAGCGCTGGGAGCCGTTGGGCTAGTCGGGGTATTGAAACCGCCGCGACGTCGTGCTCGCTCCAAAACCTCTTCGTCGGTTTGCATCGCCTCGGTTGGTTCGCCAGTGATGCCCGCCTGAAATGCACCGACCGCCTGCTTATTGACGATCGTGTTTCGCAAGAATGGAATGTCGAACAACCCGACCCCGAGCCCCGGAATTCTTCCAGTGAGCGCTCCATGCGCCATGTTCGAAGCCATACTGTTTTCGCCGAGGGCAGTATCCAAATTGGCCTCAAGGGCATCTTGCTGCAGTTCGTAATACTCGGCGTCTTTGGCGAGTCGCAGATTCTTCCGCTCTTTGTTGATCGCGCGATCGTGGGCAGCCATCATTCCAGCGAGCGGTCCTTGCCTCGCAGCGTCGTACTGTTGATTTAGATAGTCGCTGGCCTGGGCGTCCTCGAGTTCGCGTCCGAGGGCTGCGATACGTTCCTGATTGAGTAGGCCGGCTTTGAGGCCTGTACCGCCGCCGAGGATCGCCCGCTGGACTTGTTCGTCGGACAGCAGCATTTGCAGGCGCTCGTCGCGCCCGGCCCGGGCGAAATCGTTTCGCGCCTTATCCTCGGGAGTCAAATCGCGGTTTAAGTCCCGCTCAGTTTTGACGTCGACCTGCCGGCCGATCGCCGCGGCAATTTGCTCAAGCGTTTTGCTGGATAGATTTGCCTGCAACATCGCGGCGCCGGCGCCAAGGCTTTCTTCAAGTGTGCCGCCCGAAGCCTTCTGAAACTCCGCAATTGCGCGGCCAAATTCAGGCGTCGACAATTCCCCCGCGCGAGCGCCCGCCATGCCGCGGAGCTTCATAGCCAGATCGGCGACGTCGCCAGCAGATTTGTCCGGTGCTAGTTGGTTGATGCCGCCGATCACGCTTCCGAGTTGTCGTTCGTCGGTTGTGAAGCCGGCGACTCTGCTCGACGCATTGAGCAAATTCATCTGCCGCTCGAGGCTCGCAGGCCCGGCACCCGCGACGCCTTGAAATAGCTCGCTCGCTTCGGCTACTAAACTTCCCCTTGCATGTTCGATGGCTTCTTTAACTTCCGGTGCGTTAGCGATGTTGCCGGTCGCGTTGGTTGCTTGAAGGCTCAGATGGGCTAGCTCTTTGTGAACTTCCAATGCCTCTTTGCCGCGATCGCGCCAGCGCTCATACGCGCCGACGACGAGCTCGATCGCCGCGCCGACTGTGGCCACCCCCGCGCCGATTTTGGCCAGGTCGGCAACCTGCTCGGCCATCATGCTGTGGCTTTCGGCGTGCCCTTGTTTCCCTTCCTCGCGGAGCTTGCGGTTCTCGTCGACGATCTTCTGCATTTGCTGCTGGTATCGCTGCAGCGACCGCTGCAGGTCGGCGTCGTCGCTGGTGAACGTGGTCTGTACGCGTGTCATTTTCGAACCTCCCTGATTTCGAAGCGGAAAACCGCATCAGACGGAAATTGCCGGAACCAGTTTCCCTATGCTTTTCCGCTCGTGTTTTCCTCTAACCGCCAATCCTCAAACCGTTTGCGAATGGTCAGATTCCCGAACAGGGAAAGGAAGGAAACTCCAAAATTCACCCAATGTGACCGAATGCTTCGATGTCGCGTGGGCGAAGGCGACTGGGTGGCACCAGAAGGACCCGTCGCCCTTTGCCCCTATCTTGCCGCGTCCTCCGCGGTCACCATCCTTTGCTGGTTCTGTTGCTCGGTGTACCGGGTAGCACGGTGCCATATCGCGACGTCCGCGTCGAAGAGTTCTTGTGCTTCCTCGGGCATCGGCCAGCGCAGCACTGATCGGATCGATTCCCGTCGCAGCTTGGACGCTTCGCGTGCAAAGACTCGGTCGTAGTGCCCCATTGAAGACAAGCCGTAGCGACTGCCCGCGTTTACGTGTATGCCCACCTGATCCGCCCCAGCTTTCATCGCGCGATATCGCAAATGCGCGAAGGCCCGATGCCAGCGAAGGTCATGCGTGCTCCACGGCGGGTCCTCATCAACAAACGACTCAGCGCTTAAGGCTTGGCGCTTCAGCACTTCGCGCCCCGCGGCCAACGTTAGAGGCAAATCACTGTCCTGAATCAGTAGCGGGTTCGATTCCAAATGGTGCGCCGCCTCATGCAAGGCGGTGCTAATGTAAGTGCCGAGTACCGACGACCCGGTCACCCGGGCCCTGCGCAAAATCGCAACGATGCTGATCGCGCAGGCAAACCCTCGCCCGCCCCATAGGCCGCACGATTCGAGTTCGGGGCGCAGCACGTAATCGAGCGCTCCCCATGTGAACCCCACCGCATTGCCTAGCCAAAGCTCCCGAGGGACCGCCGATCGGCTCAGCAAATAGATTGGCCGATCGGCGAAATCCTCGGGTGCGATCCTCCGCAAGAGCTTTTCGGCCTTGCAAACGTGGCTGGGCTGTGCGCGCTGACTAGGCACTGGCGTCAGCCTCCGCCCGGGCCTTGGCGAGTTCGGCTTGGACTTCACGAAGCTCGGCCTCGCGCTGCGGTATCTCTTCACGAAACCCGCGGAGCAAAGCCATCAGCCGCGCGGCTTCCGGTTCGTTCGTTGCCTGCATCGCTTCGGCCCGCAGGAATTCAGTGCTGCGGCGACTCTTCGTCAGTTTGCCAAAGTAAGGATCTTGCACGACGAAATTGATATCGCCGATTCCAGCTTCTGCGTTCAATTCATGGATTCGGCTTCGAATCGATTGAATCCGGGCCTCGAGTTCGCGGACTCTGGCGAAGCGTTCGGGAATCAAATCCAATAGCTTGCGCCGTGCCCTTTCGATTTCCTGCAAGCGCGTAAAGGCTAGGGTTTGCTCGCGTTCGAGCCGAATGGCTACGGCCGAATGGCGCTTCATGGCTTCGCCCATTTCTGTCTCGTTGGCCGCATATTGCGACTTGAGCTCGCGATGCTTGGCGTCCGCCTCCGGGAACGTGGCGACGATCTTCGACAGCCGCGCGACCTCCGTCTGTCGGTCGACTTCGGCCGCCAAGGCCTCGGCCGTCATGCCGAGATCCGAGAGGCGCGTAGCCAGCGCTTCATGATCGAGGGCGCCGTCGATCACCTCGCCAGCCAGTTTCTCGAGTGCGGCTTTCGCCTTGGCTTCTTTTTCCCTCGCCAGGTTTTGCTGCGCGTCGAGCAGCGCTTGGGCCGTCGCCGAGCGCGGGACTTCGTCGTCCCACCGGGGTTCGTTAACTTTCGTCGCGGTTGACATAAATCGAGCTCCTCAAACGTGTGAAAGTGAAAACCAAAGTTTCGTTACAAGTCCCAAGGCATGGTGAGCGCTGACGCCATCAGTGCAAGCCAGCCTTTCGCGCGAGGCAGGTACTGTTCGTCGAGTTCATCGGGGCGTTGCTCCGCTTCCGCGATGTAGTTTGCCAGCGCGTTGCAATACTGTTTGTGACTGAATTCATTGTCCGTTTTCAGCATCGACAACAGTCGATCGCGGGCCGGTCCCATCGTTCGTTCCTCAGAATGCTTGGTCGCGCGGCGAGCCGGCGATTTTGGATTCGGCTTGTGCGATCACGCGACACAGTTCGGCCAACTTCGAATGCTCGCAAGCCAGGTCAGCATCGATCGTCAGCGCCAGTGTGCTGAGTTGCGCCCGAAGCCTCGCGAGACGGGCCCGATGCGCGATCGAGCCGTCGTAGTGCAACACCACGTCGCTGATCTCGCTTTCGAGGATTTCAAGTTGCCGGTGCATCAGGCGTGCTCTCAAGTTGCCGGCCGCGGAGTGCGACGCGGCGGAGGTTACGTTGCGATTGCCAGTAAGAATCCTGGCCATTGCTCATCGGTGTGTGTTTTGCATATTCGCGCGATCTTGCGAGCCAGGTCCAGTCGCTCGGTTCGCGTGAGTGCCTCGGCCCATCGTGCAAGCTCATCACGGTCCAAGTAGTCGCGACCCCGTGTTGGCGCAAGACATCGAGTCAGCATTTCTGCTAACCCGCTTGCGCGTTCGGCCCACAGAAGCACTTCGGTCGACGAAAGCGGTGCGACCGGATCGAGCGAGCGTTCGTAAGCAATCTCAAGCGCCCGTTCGGCCAAATCGTCCTTGAGGCCGCAAGCGTCGATGAATCGCCGCGCTGCATGGAACGGATCGTCGCGTCGCAGGTCTTCGGCAATCTCCGCATCCTTCAATCGGGAGCGTGGATCGCATATGCCACCATCGCAGAGCAAATACGGATTTCCCTCGATCAGCACAAAATCGATTCGTGTCGATTCGGTCATTTGAAAAACTCCGTTTGCTGTTCGTGGTCCTGATGGTCGGGAGCGTCTTGGTTGCGGTACACACGTCCGCGATCAATGCCCTGCTCGGTGACCATCTGACGCGACGGAGAAAAGTGCAGGTCAACGGAGTAAGCGTTGATCGCGCGGTTGCGATTCTTCGCAATGAATAGCGATAGCTGATTGGGTGGGCACGTCTTGTCGATCCGATGGGGCCAAACGACGAACAGGATCACATCCGCGTCTTGTTCGAGTTGGCCACTCTCCTTGAGATCCGACATCTTTGGGATGAAATCTTGGCGCGAGTCGAGCGACCGATTCAGTTGACACAACCCGAGCGTTATAAGTTTGTGTTTGTTGGTGACTTGCCGTAGTGCGATGCTCGTCTCGGTTACTTGCTCGAATCGACTTCTGCCGGGCGAACGCAAGAGCTGCAAATAATCCACGATTACACATTTCACATCGTGCTGTTCGACGTGGCGTTCTATCTGCTCGACTGCAGCCGCGGCCGTGCCGCATGATTCGGCAATAAAGCATTCCGCGCGCTCGATCGTGAAATCGTCCACCTGGCGAGTGAGAGTTGAGATTGAGTGCGGCCAGTGCTCCTGCGGAATGTCGGACGCGAACTGCAGCGTTCGTTGACCATACGTGCGGGCCGACATTTCCTCGGCGATGATCAGCGTCGGCAAGCCGGCGAGCGTCCACTCATGCGCGAACTGCGCACCGACAGTCGATTTGCCATGAGAGGGACGGCCACCGAGGATTCCATACTCACCGAATGCAAAACCGCCGCCGAGCGCATAATCAACTTCCGAAACGCCACAACTGACAAGGGGCACTAGGCCCTTTGCCAATTCTTGTACGTACGCACTGGTCGCCTCGCGAATCGTCGTGATGCGAGGTTCGGATGTTAGCTTCGGTGTCTCTCGCTTCGGAATCTTGATCTTGTCCCAATTGTCTGGCTTGGCATCGCGTAGTTTTCCGCGGGGGCCTGGCTCCTTGTTCGCCTCGGTCAGCTTGCGGCGAAGGTCTCTCTCGTTCCAAGGCGGCTGGCATCGCTGGTTGTATTCCAGCATGATCGGCCAAGCGTCGTCGACCGACAGGCCGAAGTCGAGCACAAGCACACAAGCCGCGTGGTACGTGGCGCTGTGTCCTGATTGCCCTGAGACAGCGCCTTCAAGTTTTGCGTGATACTTGCGCGCTCGCTCTTGGAGGGTCGTCGGCGATGACCAACCGACGGTCGACGATGACTCTGGTGGAAAATACAGCGCACACAACGTTTCGATTTCGGCTTGCCGGCTCTGCGGTTCACGCTGTCCGGCGAGGCGCCAGCCGGTTATCGCGAAGTACCGCACGCGATCGTAAATCTCTATCGCAGGTGCCTTGCGCTCGTTCGCCTTGCCGAGGGTTTTCTTTCTGCCGCTATCGAAAGGCAGTCGGCCGCGGGCGATCATCTTTACGCCGCCCTCCGATGGCGACACTTCCGCGTACGTGTCGAGCTCGCGGATTAGCCCAGTAGCCCAATCGTCGATCTTGCCGCTCTCGGGATCGCGACAGCTATCCAGATCGATGCCGACTAAATCGCCGTTCTCGGCGAATTCAAAACCAATCCCGTCGAATCCACCGGCGCCGTACATTTCAACGGCCTGGTCGAATGTTCCCCAGGTCGACGGATCGTTCGCCTTGGCCATTCCGCCGTGAGGGCTGAACGGCTTTTTGGTCCCATCGAGGTTGCGCCAAAGCACCCACTGATTAAGCCCGCGAAGCATTTCCGGGATCTTGTGCTGGTTGACTCTCACGTCGTGGCCTCCGCGTGCAGTGCGAGGCCTGTCTCTCCCCGGTAGTTTTGCTTCCGCTCAGCGAGGCTCGGAAACTTGAAATTCTCAGAAGCATGCGCGAGGCCGTTTTTCTTGCCGGACAAACGGCGTTTGGTGGCAAGCGTGTCCCATTGCTTGCGAAGCTTCGTCGGGCAAAGAACGTTCGATTGCCAGAACGAGTCACGATTCGCCCAATCGAAAAGCTCACGTATGCCTTCGTGTGTGCGATCGGGCCCATCCTTGGCCATCTTGCGGATTTCGTTGGCCCAGTTCTCGAGGTTGGGCAGACTGTGATTCGGGTTGAGTCGGAGTACGCCGGCCCAGATAAATTCCGCGACTGACATGTCGTCTTCGGAGTACGCCAGCTTGAACTTCGACCGCGCTGCCTTCTTGGCCGACTTTGACTTTGACTTGGGCTCGCTGGCGACGAGAGAGGTATTGTTATTAGTAATTGGTTCTTGATCTGTGGGTCGTTTGCTACCGTACCCCCGGAACGAAACGCCAGTACGGTCGTTTTTTTCCGTACTGTCTTTTATTTCCGTACCCTTTGGGGGGGCTTTTGGACGTCGATAGACGTTCGATCGGTTCAAACCGTCCGGGCCTTTTCGGGCCTCGACAATGATCAATTTCCAATCGGACAAGACGCTGACCGCCTTTCGAGCGCTTTTGGTCGTAACTCCAACGGCTGCAGCGATTGTCGCCATCGACGGCCAGCACACTCCGTCGCGATTGAACAGGCGGGAGAGCAGTGCGAGGACAGCAAAAGCAACCGTTCCAATTTGAGGCAGCAACGCGATCGCCCTATTGGTGACCGGCGTCCAACCGCCGGCGTCCAACCGGAGGTCGATCGATTCGGATTTGGGCCGCCGTGCCTGGGGTGTGGCCGCCGGCTCCGCGGCGGAAGGTGTGTGCATCAATCGACCTCGACTGATTCGCTAGGCTGCATTGCGAGAGAGGCCAATATCGCTACCGTTTCACCTAACGATCGAGGTTGACCAATCGCTGGCCGTCGACTGATCGCTTCGACGTCGGGATCGAATCCGTTTTGACGATCGACATCCGCCCGCGCGAGAAGATCCCGAAGCATCAAAGCCTTGAGCTCGGCTTCGAACTGGCTCGGTCGCGATTGAAGTGCGTGGTGAGTTGCGGTACGGTTCATATGGTTCGAGGAATTCGGTTTTCGCAACGGCTCGCCACGCCAGGGCGGGCCGTTTGCATTCGTGGGTTATTGCAACCGCGCCAGCGTTGGATCTCGCGCGATCACGAATTTGCGAGCGGCTGCGATCACCTCACCGTGATTAAAGAGTCGCGTTCCGCCGGGCCCGCGGTGTGTCGGCAAAATCCCGCGGTCTGCCATATCGATTAGCATCGCGGCCCAGATCCAGCGATCGCCGACAAATTTTTCGCTTGTGAGCCAGTGCACCAGATCAAGCGCGTCGTGATTCCAAGTCGACACAGCAGCTTCCTTTGATTCGGTCCATTCAAGCAACCGCATCCAACTAAGGCCGAGCGCAAGCTTTCCCTTCGGCCGCAGCGCGCGTCCAAGCGACGAACATGTCAGCGTCGACAAAGCAGCGCTTGCCGAGCGTTGTAAACGGCGCGCCGCTCGCTCGAAGGGCCAACCACGCTGATTTGGTGAGGCCGAGGCGCCGGCAAAACTCCGCGAGTGGCAAAAACTCGCCCGCGTTCAGCCCGACTGTGCCCGTAGAAATGGGTCGCGGCTTTGCGGGGGCAGTGCTCATATGCCACCGCCAGTTTCAGGGTCGCCCGATGTCCCGCGGCGACGCAACGCGGCTTCGACGTCGTCGGGATCAAACAGAACCGGGCGGCGGCTAGCACATATCGCGGGAATTATTCCACGGCGACGCCAGGCGAGAATGGTCGCTCGTGATACGCGGTACCGACGTGATAAATCGTCGGCGGTTGCCAGCGGTTCCATAACATGCCTCCAGGTGACTGAAGGGCATGCTAGGTGGGATTGGAATCGCTGTCGTATGCGAAAAGGTGTCGAAAGGTATCTGAAAAGGTATTCGAATTCCGGCGACAAATCATTCGGTAAATAGATTCAAGCCGTAGCCGCCGCAAGTCACGCCAGCAGTTTTGATTGCTCTTTCCCAATCAGAATCGGCGTTTGCGAGGGTTTTCAAAATTTGAACTGCGCTGCCCCGCCTGCTTTTCTGGGCAAGCTGGTCTTTTGTGTACGTATCGGGGAATCGTTTTAATAGCGAATCGATCACGTCGGTTCGAGGTCGAGTTAGCGGCCCTTTCTCCTTGCCGAAGACTGAGTAATAACGCGGCTTGTTGGTTTTTTCGACGCAACACTTTGGTGGCGATGCCGGCCGAACTTCAGTGGTGCCTAACGCCGATCCGTTCGCGTCTACGATTTTCAGATCCGTCTCGCGTGTCGCGGCAGGATCTTGCCCCAACGATGGCGTTACGTATCGAAAAGGGTTAACAACCGCTGGTATTTGCGAGAAGTCGCCATCCACAGTCAGAGGCGGATTGTTCACGTCGGCGGCGAGGGACGCACCGACCCGCTCCGATTCCTTTTGAAGTTGAACCACGAGCCAAGGCCAGTCGATCTTTGGAAGCCGCCTAAGCTCCGCCGCGAGCGCTGGCCATCTCGGCCGATCCAAATCTGCTGGCTCAATATAGGCAAAGAGTCGCAGTCGCGACAGAATTAGGCCTAGGTGCAAATCGACCTTTTCGAAGACCTCGATGAATCGCACGTGCGTTGCGCCAAGAAGCCATTCTGTCCAACTCGCCGCGTGCTCGTCCGGCCAAACCCATGTGATGGGATGCGGATTTGCCAAGCTTAGCGCAATGCGAACATCTTCGAATTGCATGAGCCGTTCTACTTCGACCATCGCGGCATGAAAGCGTTTGAGCCACTGCGAAGGCGTCTCGTCTGCGACGGTCGCACATGCCGACGCATCGACTTCGAGTCGGATCAAAGCCTCTACAGCAGCAATTGCAGCGAAGATGGTCATTTTCGCCCGGTCGGCCAGCGGCGCTTCGGGCTGCGGTTTGGGCGGTCGGCCACCTGCTACAACGACTCCGGCAAACTGCTGGGGGCCATATTGTGAGGCTAAGACAATCCTCGAGCGCGCATCATCAGCCATGAAGAGTGTTCTCCTTGCCCGGGTGGGCCGGAGCGGCGGGCCCCGGAGAACAGAAGGTGCCGGCCGCTCGAGCCGCGTGCGGGGAGCTACCCCGCGGACCCGGTTAAGCTGTCAGTTTACCGCCGACCCCCGGCTCGAGGTCAACCGCCGGCCATCCGCCCGTATTTGCGGGCCCAAATTTCGGCCCCTAAACTGTCGCCAATCGGGGTAAACATGGCGACGGCGGATCGCCGCAGTGCAGCTTGCTACTGGGTGCGCGCCGGCGACCACGGCACCGACGAGCCTATTGCGGCCCCTGTCGATTGGGAATTGATCGACGACAGCGATCGCGTCGTAGCACAAGGTCGCGAGGAAGGGATCAAGACACGGTAGCCCGCTCAGGCGCTGGGCCGTCGAGTCTCGTGTGGATAAACTCGGTGGATGACCAAAGGCGGCCCCCAAACACGCAATCCCTCCGGCACGTCGACTAAAATGTTGGCCGCCAAAGTTACCGAGGCCGAACACGCGGAGTACAAGCGAGCTGCAGCGCGTGCGAATCTGAGCTTGTCGGCTTGGTTACGCGACCGCTTGTCGAAAGCAGCCGAGCGAGAGAAGCGGCAATTCTTTAGCCGCTATAAAGACAGACCCGCGCCGAGCGATACAGGCTCTGAATCGAACAGTAAATTACGACGGCGCGAAAGCTAACTTGCTTTGCAGCTCGTGAGCGCTCAAGCCGGATTCTGCGCGTCGCTCACTTCAAGCGTCGCCTCGAAATAGCACGCGGCGACATGAAACGGCGTCGCTTCGAAGTTCGAGCCGTCGGCCAGCTCGACCGACACGACGTCCGCGACCGGGAATAGATCGCGCAGGGCAGCCGCGGCCTCCGGCCCAAAGCGAAAGTGCAACGCACGTGGCTGGGGTCGGTTGACCGGCCCGCCAATTGGGCTGCCAACGGTCCCTTCCCTCGCCTCGATCGCTTCTACGGTGTGATCTCGCCAGCGGATGATTGCGGCCGGTGGCATCGCTGCAGTTCAGCGAGCCAGAAGGGCGGCGACAACCACCCGGCATATCTTGTGGCCGCGGCTGAAATGCGGCCACGAGCTGCACGATTTTAGCCATCGGCCTCTACCAATGCTTGCCGTGTCCGCAGCCAGCAAGGCTTGCAGTGCTTTTGCGGCCTAGTGCGCAAGGTCGCTAACCTTGCTGCTACCGCTAAGGGCCCACTCTCCGGACTTGGTAAGCACGGACGCCTAGGGTGGCACATTTGCACCACAGGTAAAGGCCAAGTATCGTGATAAGGCAGGTGGGCACGCCGGCATAAAACAGGCAAAATCTTCGGGATGTACGCCTTTTTCTATCCCGCCAGCCAAGTCGGCGCGAACTACCAGGGCTTGTCCACCGTCGTAGAGTACAGTGGGGGACCTCTGACGGGCAAATTCTTGCCCGGCTTGCATTCCTGGTCGATAACCAATTACTGTGGAGCCCTCATAGGGCTGCCATTCTGCCGGCCGTTGCGCGCTGGCGACTTCGTTAGGGATAATATGGCGACAGCCGATTTGCGCTTCCAGTTTGATTCGATTGATTACCGCGACGAGGTACTGCGCCGCTTCGTCGAGGTTATGACCGAGATGGCTAAGTCGCATGCGACGCGGGCCGGACGAACGGTCGTTACCAAGGACGATTTCGCCGCAGTGGCTGGCGAAGCCTTCAAAACGGTGCACCAGGAATCTAGCGAGGGGCTAGCTAGTGCCGGAGCCGCCGGATCCATTTGAAGAGAGTAGCGACGGCGAGATTCGCCACCGGGAGCGGATCGGCGAATTTACGCGCCTCATGAAAGACCTAGCGCGTTTGAACGCCAAACGGCGCGGATCAACAACGGTCGACTGCACCGACGTCGATCGAGCCTATTTTGGGCTGGCGGTTGATCGACACAAGTCTGCCACCCGCGAAACACTTGGAGCGGTCGGAGTGATGGCTGGCTCTGGTGTCGCAGGTGCGCATCACGATAGCCTCATCTACATGACGGTTGGCGCGGTATTGGTGGGATTTGCCTTTGCGTACCAATACAATTTCGTGCCAGATGGAGCGATATCGAAGGCTTACAGTACCGTACGCGGCTGGTCGCAGCGCAAGGCGTGAACTCACGGTGAGCGCGATAGGTGAATGGTTGCGTGTAGGCTTCCCGATACCACCCGGAATACCACCTAAACGGCCTCGCATCGCCTCTTGCCCGAGCGCCACGCCCAAACGCGAATTGCGCGTTTCCCGAATGATTTTCGCAACGGCGCTCTGACTGAATCGCAAGTGAACCGCTCGGTTGGACTCTGGATCAGTTATTCTACGTTCGAGTCGTAGCAGGGCAGCTTTTGTTCTACTCTTCCCTCTAGAGCGCGGTGATCTTGCCGCGCTGGGCGGGACTTGGGCCGTCGAACTAGCGGCTAGAGCATCGCCCATTCTGCTCGGCAGTTCTTTGCCGGTATTTCACTCCCGGCCTGGGTCGGTCTGGTGCTCCGCCCGTGCGCCTATCGAAGGGTGCAACCAGGGCCTGTCGCCGTACTGTTGGGGTACGATGGCGGGGATGGAACAGCAAAGTGATTTATCGTCCGTTCCTTTATGGCGGCGACTTGTCGCGGCACTGTTAGCTTTCGTTGCGTCAGCATCCGTAATACGAATTCTGGTAGGCGAACTCTGGTTCTTTCAAATGGTCGAACTTGCCAAGCAAAACACTTCTATTCAGCCAGGCCACTTTGTGAGCTTCGCAGAAACAGTCCTATTCGGAATCGCATGTGGGCTTTCGATAGCTGGTTACCTGCGACTGGGGGGCCAAATCTCACCTAGGTTTCTGCTGAGTACCTGGTTCGTACTAGCTGCAATTCTGTGTTGGGCGCTTTCTTGCCGGCCCTTGTTGATACTGCCGGCAGACGACTTTGACCCGTTTAGTGACTACAAGGAAGTCTCGCTGAACTCTCGCGTCCTTTGGCCCGCTCTCGCTCTCTTGGTCTTCATCACCTGGAAGGCCGCTCGGTCCGTTCCACCGCATCCGGTTAAAGCCGCGGCTTAACGATGCGACTTCTTCCCCTTCGCCGCTGGTTTCGCTTTCGGCTCAGCACTTGGTTTGTGCTGCTCGGGATACTGTGTTGGGCGATGTCGCTACGGCCGTATGTTGTGGTGTCAGTTATAGAACCGAAACCCGCGGTAGCGGCGATTGTCGGTGGAGGATATGCCCACGGGCCCATGTGGCCTGTCGAATCACGGTGCATCAATCCCGCATTGCGCTGGCCAGCTATCGTTCTTGGTGTCTTCGTCGTTTGGAAAATCGGACAGACGATTCAGACCCGACGAGCGAATCCCAACGTCGCGATTGATGCAATTCCTCCGGTTGCCAGTGCGCCATGACCGATCAACTTCAGCCCTCTACTGGCCAGAGATACGTAGATGCTGGATTTCGGTTTGTATTTATTTCGTTGGCGGCCTTTGGCGTACTGATCGCGTTGGCTCATCTCTGCTCGTCAAGCCCGGTTTCTAATCTGGGCCCTTTAGCCGGGGCCTTCATTGTTTATGCGCCTCCGATCATCGCTTCGTTCTCCGTTGGGTTTCGGTTTTTCGATTGGCGAAGCAGGCTGGCTAGGCCGCGATTCACGGTGAAAGACACCTTATTCGCCACGACGCTCTTTTGCCTCGCGCTTGGATGTCACAGGCTTGCTCCTCTTACTGAAGGGCTTTCAGATTTCGCCGTGATTCCACTGATATGCGCAGGAATAGGATCGCTATTTCAATCTTCTTTGACTGGGGCGATGTTCGGAGTTGGCGTCATGGTTGTGCTTTTTTTGCAGGTCCTGTGTCTGTTCACGATATTCACTCCGATCCGTTCCTGACGCGTTTCGTCGTCGGGTAGCTCTTCGAAACTGGTTGCATACACGCCGCGCGAGGTGCGCGCCAGTAAGTGCGTCCTCCGGCGTACACCGAAAAGTGCGAGGGGGCGATTGGGGTTGGCTCGGATTATGCTTGCGCTATGATCAAAAACCCTTACAAGTCGCCAGCACCTGTTGCCGGCGCGCCAGAAACACCTTCGCGGTATCGCGCGGTCGGTTCGCCATTTCGTCGGTTGGTTTCTGTCATGTTCCTGGTTATCGATCTCTTGATCGGCTTGGTATTTGTTCTTGAAATTGACTACATCGACAAGCACCCGGACATGCCCATCGACGGCTGGATTCTCGCCGAGGTCTTATTGCTCTTTTTCGCAATTGCATTTTTCGCGCTTGCGGGTTACTGGCTTGGCAGGCCTTGGCACTCTGACTAGCTGCGTGACGCATGCGCTTTCTTCCCCCGCGCCGCTGGTTTCGCTTTCGGCTCAGCACATGGTTTGTGCTTGCGGGGATACTGTGCTGGACGATGGCGACGCCGTTGCATGTTGCAGACAAGCGCCCGCCTATTTGGGCGCACGGAGCTGTACTCGTTGGGGGAGGTCTCGTCCTAAATCCAGCGTTAAGTAGGCCTGCCTTTGCCTTGATCGCTTTCATCATCTGGAAAGCCTATTGGACAATTCGGGCGTCGCGGATTCGTTCGCAGGCAACTGCTTCGTAGAACACGCCCATGCGACTTCTTCCCCCTCGCCGCTGGTTTCGCTTTCGGCTCAGCACTTGGTTTGTGCTTGCGGGGATACTGTGCTGGGCGATGGCGCTAGGCCCCACGTTTACCCACACTCACGGGCGCACGCAGTATTGGCCCGGAGTGGGCGGCCCTGACACTTGGCTTGCAATAGCCGTCGGGTACACACGCAATACCTTTCTGAACCTCGACGCAGTGCCTCGGCGGCCATTTCTGTATTTGTATTCCAGTACCTGGCCTGATACGGATACCCCGAGAGTGTGGTTGCACGCGACGACAAAATTTGAAGCTGGCGGAGTAAACCCATACGACGGTATTGCAATTGGTCCGAACACCCTTCGCTGGCCCGCGCTCGCGATTCTCTTGTTCACTGTATGGAAACTCAGCCTCGCCGTTCGATCGCGTCGATTCAGTCGTGATTCGAACTCTCCGGTTGCGGGTGCGCCATGAGCGAGCGAACGCGTCCTGGCCAGTTCAAGTTGTCTAACGTGTTCATAGCAATCGGCTTCTTTTGCTGTGCGGCCTGGGTTGTGAGCAAAGGGCCTAACTGGCCTGCGTCGCTGTTGGCGCCACTCCTGATGTGCACCGGAATCGGGGTGTTGTGCGACAGACCGCTTTACGGCCTATTAGCCGGCTTCGTCGCGATACTTTTGCTTTCCCCCTTGATCACGTCGCGAGGTCTTTGATCGGCAATCTCAAACGATGTTGGACGCACGATCGCGTTAGACGCACCTCCTCATGGTGGTACGATGGCGGGCATGAAAAAAACCGAAGCCAGTCTTCGCCATCCGACACCGCGACAACCTCGACGAAGGGGAACCGGGTTTTTGTTGTTGGCGGGTGGCTTGCTGATGTGCGTTTGCTTTCTGTATTCGGCATTCGTGTATCGCGACCCCACTGTCGGTAGTACACGCGATCAGTTCCCTTCGCGACTGCTGCTGATCCTCTATGCCGTCTCGGCGATTACTTCGACTGCTACCGGAATGTGGTTACTCGGTTGGCGGCTGCGCTTCCGAATCAGCACTTGGCTTGCTGTATTGGCAATCATCGCTTGGCTCATGGCTAGCCGGCCGATTTATGTGCCTGAACAAGTTTCGATTCACTTTGCGAGCGCAAATGAAGCGGTCGAGATTCCCGGATGGCTACTCATGATGGACGGCGATCCGACGCGGGCGTATTACTCCCGATTGTCCGTAAACTGGCGACTGCGCTGGGGAGCAATTCCACTCGCCGCATTCCTAGCTTGGAAAGCCGCCTGGCTGGTTCGTGCTCGTTCGGCCGGTCGAACGGATGACAAATGAAGTTCATTCCCCCTCGCCGCTGGTTTCGATTTCGGCTCAGCACGTGGTTCGTACTACTGGGGATTCTGTGTTGGGCGATGGCGACGCGACCGACTCGCAATTACCAGAATCTGGATTTTCCATTTCAACACGAGTTCGACTTGTTCGGACTCGGAATATCCCTGCCTGACAACAAAGCAAATGGCTACGAGCGACATGTGTCCATGCGCTTGTTAAAGCGACTGCCATTCATCAAAGCGCAGTACGGAACATCTCCAAAGCTATTTGAAAACCCATATTTGCTTGGCTTCTATGTGCGGACATCGGTCCCGATTTCCAATCGCAATCGAATCAATGTAGACGTATACGAAGTTGCACTGTCGCCGCTACGTTGGCCAGCGGTTGCTCTCGCCACCTTCATCACTTGGAAATTCTTCTCGGCCGTCCGGTCGCGCCGAGCCAGCCGCACGGTCGCAGTTGCTTCGAGCTCTCCGGTTGCGGGTGCGCCATGACGGAGCGAACGGCGAGGCGGCAGTTTCGACTCAAGGATTTACTGGTTTCAGTTTCGTTGTTCTCCGTCTGCTTCGCAGTCGTAGGCTATGCGTTTGCAAACACGGACTACCCATTTCCCTTTGAAGTAGATCTTCTGTAGTCCTTTTCGCCTTTTGTACTCTTCGGTGCCGGTGTAGGGGCGTTGTTTGGTCGCACCCTCAAGGGAGGCTGGATAGGCGCTGGCCTGTTTTTTCTGTTGCTTATTCTCGTTAACTTCCTGCCGTATTAGCAGCTACGTCCCTCGCGCCTCGTTAAACGCACCACTCGCGACCCAGACGCGTTTGGTTGCCGGATGGTCTCCGTTGACTTGTTGCGATTGCATGCGCGACGCGCGCGCATGCAAGTACAAACCATGGCCTTCACCGAGAAGGGCAACTTGCGAGGCGATTGACGTTCGCTCGGATTATGCTGGCGCCATGAGCGAAAACCCGTTCGAGTCGCCAGCGCCCACGACGGACGCGCCAGAAATGCCTGAGCGCGAACGTCCGAGATTTTTGTTGATTCGACAGGTAATTGGCGTAGTGCTCCAGGTTGTCGGTCTCCCGATCTGTTTTTGGTTCTTCTGCCTGCAGGCGTACCTTGACGAACACCCAGAGATTTCCATAAACGCTTGGATCGTCGCAGAGTTTTTGCTTCTAGGTTTCGGATCAGTATTCTTCTTTTTTGTAGGCTACCGGGTCGGCCGCCCGTGGCCGGCCGCGCTAACGTTGAAGTCGTCCAAGACGACTCGCAGCCCCTTCATGCGTGCATTACTTGGTCTCGTTGGGGTCATGACTTTTATCGTTATCCGTGCTGCATTGACCGTCTTGTTTCCTGAGATGCGCTAACACCCCGTTACGCTCTACGCGCGCCGTGTTCACGTGTCGATCGCTATCGTAGTAGGATGGCGGGCATGCGCTTCCTTCCCCCTCGCCACTGGTTTCGCTTTAGCCTTCGGAATCTGCTCGGCTTGGTTGCCCTGCTTGCTGTGGGAATCGGCTATCCAACAAACTGGATTCGCCAACGACACGCCTTTCTCGCACAGGAGCTCGCTGTCTGTATGGGCTCCCGGGGATGGGTTAGTTCCTATGAGTACATGAGCGATCACCCCGTCACATCGGATTCAAAGCCGGCTCCCGCGCTTCTGCGGCCTTTTGGAGAGCGAGGTCGGATCAGGGTGTTTGTTTGGTGCGACGACACGACTCGTGCTAATCCCGCTCGACTACTCGAAAGGGCTGCCCAGGCGCGATGGCTGTTTCCAGAGTCAGAAGTTTTTTTCATTCATTTCGAATTCGATCGACGCCCCGAAGTAACCTTGCAACGCTACTGACTTTGTGTGCTTTATTCCGCATTTTGTCGCTAGCCTCGGCGCGCTGTTACGATTAGGTGCATGCGTTTCCTTCCTCGCCGCTGGTTTCGCTTTCGACTGAGCACGTGGTTCGTGCTGGTTGGAATAATCTGCTGCGTGATTGCGCTCGGGCCACTCAAGGTAAACCGGCGAAAAATACATCCGTACATCGGATTCCGTGCCAAGTTGCCGGGCGAATTCTCCAAGGTTGATAGATACGGTGTGCGCCACTCCTACGTGGAAGAGACAACGATTAATCCCGAGATGATGTGGCCCGGGCTGGCACTGTGCCTTTTCATCTCTGGGAAGGTCGCATGTGGCTTTCGGGCTCGCCTTTCGACGATTCGTTTTCTCCCTGAATGTTTGCTGGTGTTGGCTTTGTGCAACTTGGGACTCTACTTGGGCGGAGTATGGATGCTCGGCGGCAGTGCTTTGATTGGCACGGTCTGGCATGGCTGGTATTACGTCGGCAACCACAGGACTTTTACCGAAGTTTCGCAAACGGCTTGGATATACATCGAGGCGCACGGACTCGTCACGCTCGCGGCGATTGCGCTCTCGCTGGCTACTTATGCCAGGGTACGGGTGAATCGCCGGCGGCGTGCCCCTCGTGCGGTCGCGGTTGATTCAAGCTCTCCGGTTGCGGGTGCGCCATGACGAAGCCTGCACGACGCTTCACGTTGAAGCAATTACTCGTATGGGTCTCAATATCTGGGGTAGCACTTGCTTTTCTGGGCACAGTGGTTCGAAGCAATGACTTCATCCTGACCGCTACTTACTTTGTCACACTTCAGGTTTTGCTAATCGTGTTGCTTGTGCCCCGCATATGATGACACCCCGTTGATCGCACCTCGTGCGCCAGACGCGTTTTGTTGTCAGGTGGCCCTGGTTCGTGGCTTGTTGCGATTGCGCCGCACGAGGTCCGCAAGGCCTGCCATTCGATCCCGGCACATCGATTCGGCTGTCCATCACTTCGTCCGGACGAGGCGCGTAATCAGTACGCGCCCCGAATTGTGCAACTAGGGGACTTCAAGCGTACTGCCGCGGTAAGATGCAGGCATGGAACGTCGACAGTTCGGATTGGCACACCTGTTTTGGCTCGTCTTCGTGACGTCGATATTCTCCGCGTCTTGGTACTACCTGCCGATCAAGAACGCTTTCGACCACTTCTGGTGGTCGTTGGCCATCGTCTTCACAGCGACGGCACTGATTAGGATGATCAGGCACTCGATGCGCTTCCTTCCCCCGCGCCGCTGGTCTTGGTTCGGAGTTGTCACCTGCATTGCGTGGTCTGCAGTCGTCGGCTTTGCGCTGGCTGCATGGTCGCACGTCGATTACTGCTGGGTCGAAGGATTTCGCGGAACTGAGCTGCTCTTTGAGTTGGTATGGGTTCGAGAAATAGACTCTCGGCCATACGCGTTGTGCATCAGGGGTGACGATGAATGCGACAGGTACACAGGCTTCGTCGTCCTGATTCTCATGGCTTGGCTCGTTTTGTGCTTCGCTCGTTGGTGTATTAGCAAGGCTGCGGAGACGAATGACCGATTAGAACAAGCTTACAATCGTTCGATTGGGCAATCGCAAATCGAACGGTCGGATGGCGGGTGCGCGAAGTCCGAGCAATCGAATCGCTTGCAGTTCCGAGACCAGGATCTACTACTTTCTGTTTCGCTCATTTCCATCGGCATCGGCTTTGCGTTATTCGTGCAACGGACCGGAATTCCAACTGCTGCTACACCTTTGATACTGATCAGCGCGGGCGTCGGCGCTATCAAAGGCCAAGCGTTTAGGGGCGCCATCTACGGAATCATTCTGTCGGCGTTGTTGTATGTTCCGAATCTCCAATGATCGACCTCATCAAAGGTTCTCATTCCATTCTCATTGAAGCGCCTGTGTGCTGCTTCATTGCCTGGAAAGCCATTTGGGCCGTTCGATCGCGACTTGCGATTCGCGCAATCGCAGTTGATTCGAGCCCTTCGGTTGAGGGTGCGCCATGACGGAACAACCACCACCTGACCAATTCAGTCGCAAGAAGCTACTGCTGTCGGCCTCGCTCATTTCTTTAGGCATCGGCTTCGCAGCGTTCGCGATTACCAGGCGAGTCCCGCCCCCAAGCATGACCATGCTTGCAATTACACTCGTTCTGGTTTGCTCGGGAGTAGGAGTGATTACAGGACGCGCCCTTACGGGTGCATTAGTTGGTCTCGTTGTGTTCCTGGCGCTCATCGCTATCGGTACTGTATTGGCCGGCTTGCTTCCCGCGGCTCGCTGACACCCCGTTGAGCGGACTGGATTCGCTAGTTGGTACGCATGAAGCTCCTTCCCCCTCGCCGCTGGTTTCGCTTTCGGCTCAGCACGTGGTTCGTGCTGCTGGGGATACTGTGTTGGTTTGTCAGCACGCCATGCAACCTATACAGGCATTACTCCGTCAACACGCCTGGTGAATTCGTATGGCTGTCCGATACAACTGAACCGCTGGACGAATTTCCTGAAAACGTTTTCCATCTTCACACCGACATTTACCCAAATCCTCGACTCCTTGGACCTACGCTCGCACTGCTCGCTTTCATCACCTGGAAAGCCTTCTGGGCGGTTCGCGCACGGCGAGTCAGTGCCGTCGAGGTTGATTCGACCTCTACGGTTGCGACGTGACCCATGACGGAAGCGACACCAGGGCCGCGGTACACGCTCGTTAATTTGCTCGCTGCTGTTGCATTCTTTTCGGTAGCTGCCTGGCTGTTCGGGGTAAGCGGCAGGTACGGTGGAAGTGCAATAGTCCTAGGTGTAATCGTCGCAGTCGTTGGCATTGGCGCCCTTTTCGATCAACCGCTTCGGGTGCTCCTCTTGGTGATCGGACTGTTGGCTGCAACATGCATTGTGTCGTTCATTGTCATGGGACTAATACTCTCCTTCACCGACGCAACCACGCGTTAAACGCACCACGCGACTGACGCGATTCGTTGTCGGATGTCTCGCTGGCGGTTTGATGCGATCGCATAGCGCGCGAGTCGGCTAGTCTTGACTCACTCAGTGCGCGCGTGACGCAAATGCGCTGTCGGTTGACCGAAGGCTCGGTGGCAAACTAGCGCAGTGCAGCCGGTGCGCTTCCAACCCCCCCCACACGGAGGCCATACGTCGTCTTCGCGAGCGTAAGCAGCGTCGCGACTTACGTCGACGCTTCGACCGCAGGTTTCCGGCCCGCGTAGAAGGTTTGGGGAGCAAAAGGAGAGAGCGAAATGATTCGCTTCCGCTGCCCCCTTTGTCGGACCCGGCTCATTGCCTTTCGCGGCAGCGCCGGCGGACGAACCGTGTGCGTTGTCTGCCATGCTCCCATCGCGGTGCCAATGCGCGGGCAGCTCGCGGCCGGCGCCATTGGCACGGTAGCCAGTGTCATCGCATACGGTGCGTTTTGGCTACTTATGGTGATTATCGGCGTGCTGCTTCTGTTCGGACTGGCAGGCATCAACCCGATCGCCTGGCTCGGTTTAGGTTCTGGTTTTCCCGCATAATTCGTGCTCCGCATCTGCCCCTTGTTGAACCCCATGCGCCGCTAATTACTCTGGAATGTCGGGCTTAGGGGAGGGGTTAGGGACATGCTATCTGGACGCAGGGACAGATTTCGCTCGCCGCTTATTCCGGTGCGCCTGCGCCCGACTGGGCTGCTGTCCGCGCTCGAGTGGGCGGCTTGGCTGGTCGTCGTTCTGGCGATCACGATCACGACCATCGGTGCTATCCGTTTTGGGCTTACCCCGTTCTTGTGGATACCGCTCGTGACTTCGGTTTTGAGCGCTTGGATTGCAAATCTGATCCACGAACGCAATCTGCCCTAAGGTCTAGGCTTTGGCGGCAGCCTACGGCTAAGTAGCCCGCACCAGCTCGCGCGCGGAAACTAGTTCGGCTCCCGCGAGCTCAAGCGCTTCGTTCGCCATATTCGCCTTGCTTTTCTTGATTCGCTTCGATGTCGTCAGCGAATAACCGGGCGAGGATTTCGAGCGCCCTTCAGAGCTTCGATTCTCATCGGTCACTGCGTGCGCGGTTCGCGCGAGCTGAGCTTCAGTGTTACGATGTGGGCAATCTAGGAGATTGCTCGATGCACCTACTGGCAACTGCGCTGTTATTTGTAGTCACGGCCGTAGCCGAGATTCTGGGTTGCTATCTGCCGCATCTTTGGTTGCGACAAGGTAAATCGCCGTTGCTACTTCTGCCGGCAGCGGCAAGTCTGATCGTGTTTGCATGGCTTCTCTCACTGCATCCGACCGCTGCCGGTCGTACCTACGCCGCTTATGGCGGCGTCTATGTGAGCGTTGCCCTTATGTGGCTGTGGCTTGTCGATGGCGTGCGACCTTCGCCGGCCGATTTGCTGGGCGTCGGACTGTGTTTGGGCGGTATGACGGTAATCATGTTTGGCAGTGCGACGGGCTCGAAGTAACGCACGGAATCGGGGCCGTTACTCCAGTTGCCTTGTGCCGCGGTGGTACGATGGCTGGCATGCCGCGACGACTGTTTACACTCGACGAAGTTATTCGCCCCAATCGAATCCCGGCGCGCTGGTGGCGCAAAGCATTTCGTGCAAGCTTGCTGCTGCTATTCGTCTCGGGACTCGGAATGGCGATCGTTGTTCCAACTGGCATATACCTCGGTGCACTGAGCGGAAACGAACCTGAATGGAACACGACGCGAATCGCCATTCTGGTGTTAATGCAAGGCATGGTTGCCGGTTTCATATTTGGGATCCACAGTGGAATTCGATGGCGTGTAGCGGATCGGTACGAGCGAAAACAGCAAGTCATCCGCTGAACTGCCATGCTTGTTTTGGAAAATGGCGGTCATGCGCTTCCTTCCCTCGCACCGCTGGTTTCGTGTTCGGCTCAGCACGTGGCTAGTGCTGATGGCGATCCTGTGTTCGGCGCTGGCGACGCGGCCTCTGCTGTTGCCCACCTACCGGTTGCCGCCTTCAAACCATCGCTATGGATTACTTGTTCCAGGCCCCGACGGTGGCCGGGCGAAATATATTCCCCCACACTCAAGCTATCTGAATCCTGAACTGCGCTGGCCCGCTCTTGCGCTCGGCGTGTTCCTTGTTTGGAAAAATGGGCTAGCGATTAGGGCGCGGCGCGGTGGCCATGGGATCGCGGTTAGTTCGAACGCACTGGTTGCCGGTGGCGTGCCATGACCATGCCAACTACAGAATTGCGATTCGCTCTGAAAAATATTTTGATCGCAGTCGTGTTCTTTTCGCTCGCGCTTGGGAGCTTGGCGATCATGATGCAGCCCAGTGACTTCGGAATTATTCCGCTGCTGCTCGCGGTGTTGGCGATCATCCCATTAGTAGGATCGGGAATCGGGGCACTGTTCCAACGTGTGCGATGGGGCGCGTATCTCCTGGCGATCGAGTTGGCGTTGGCGTCGTTGCTGCTCGTTTACGTTGGCCTCACATTTGTCGGGGATTGACGCGCCCTCAGGTCGAATATTTGCGACCGGCGGTGATCCCCGAAGAATGCAATTGAGGGTCTTCTACGTTCCGCTGCGGTACGATGACAGGCATGAAACAAGCTGGCGCCACTTCGACATTGCGACCGCCTCGACGAACAGGGACAGCGATTCTGTTATTGGCGGGTGGCCTGCTGATGTGCGTTTGTTTTGTCTATTCGGCGTACATGTACCCGTACGCGACCGCCAGTAATACACGTAACTTGCTCCCGTCGCGCCTAATGCTCGCCTTCTATGCCGTCTGGGCAATCACTTCGACGGCAGCCGGAATGTGGTTACTCGGGGTGCGATTCCGGCTCAGCACGTGGTTCGTGCTGGCGGCGATCCTCTGTTGGGCGATGGCGACTCGCCCTTGGATCGTCGAAACGCAGGTCACGCAGAACTTGGGAGCCTTAAAGAGTTCGGTTACAGCCGGATCGAGCCAGGTGTTAATTGTTCCCATTCAGCTCACGACGTCGCGATTAAGTCGAACGATCAACGTCGCGCTCGTCTGGCCCGCCCTGGCGCTACTAACATTTATCGCCTGGAAAGCTGCGTGGGCGATTCGGAGGCGGAGGACCAATCGTGCGATCGCAAATGGTTCGAGCCCTCAAGTTGCGGGTGGTGTGTCATGACGGAGACGCGTCCGCAGTGCTCACTTTGGCGATTCTTGTTTTGGATAACGCTGGTCGTCGTTATCAGTGGCGCGTGCAATGCATTCTTCGATGCCTTGCGAGAGGCGCAGATTGGAGCGCTACGTGCGGCTTACGGAGGACGAAGATTTACAAGTTCACAGGCCGAGGCTCGCTACCAAAATCGACTATACAGCCTTCCAGACTCGGAATTCTTGGACAAATAATATTCGGCAGCCACTTTCGCGCGCGTCCACTGGCGTTGGCACATTGGTATACTCTCCCGTCATGAAACAAGTGTTGCTCGTCGCTCTTGGCGGTGGACTCGGTGCTGTTGCACGTTACAAGCTTGGCGGATTCATTCTGCACCGGTCCAGCGACTGGCTATTTCCTCTGGGGACATTCCTTGTCAACGTGCTCGGCTGCCTGATCGCCGGCGTTCTCGCGGGATTGGTCGAGCGGCAAGAATGGTTTTCCACCGATGGGCGACTGTTTCTATTCACCGGTGTCCTCGGAGGCTTTACGACGTTCTCTGCCTTTGGGCTCGAAACGGTGTACCTGCTGCGGCGAGGCGAGACGGCCATAGCTCTTCTTTACGCCGTGACTTCGGTGCTCTTTGGGTTGGCCACGTTTTGGATCGGACTGTCGGTGATTCCTCATCGTCAGAAACTGTCCTAATTGGTACACCCAGCCAAGTGCTCGACGCGTAATTCGCGATTCAAGTTCGATTCGACCTTCGCGCGCACCTCAGATCGATTAGGTAGGCGATACGCACGTTCTTCTCTGGTAAGATCGCCAATATTGAACCGTTGTTCGCCAAGCCCTGCCAGGCTCGCCAAAATGTTTCGACTGATTAAGACAAGCAGCTTGCTTGCGATCGCCATGAGCATCGGCTGCAGTCGGCCATCGGAGAACGTAAACGCCGGTTCTGGCCCTGCAGCTTCGGCCGCTGACGATGTAGCCATCACCGAAGCCGATGTAGTCCCGCCCAAGGATTATGCCGAAATGGTCTCGCGCATCGTCGGTTATCGCGATGCGATCCGCAGTGCGATCTCGACGGGTAAGCCCACTAAAGCCCATCGTCCTTTGGACGAATTCGATATTATTCTCCCGCGTCTATTGCCACTCGCTCGAGCAAGTGGCATAGCCAAGCAGCGCTGGGAGGCAATTAACTTGGCTGGAAAACAACTCGAAACGGCCTTCCATCAGCTTCATGCGGCCATCGACGAGAATCGCATGCCTGACTATTCGGCCGTAGAGTCCGATATTGATTCGGCAATCGAGTCGCTTAAAAGTTCAGCGAAATGAGCCACTCGATGTAGGTGGTTCGGCCTGCGGACGCACGGCTGTAAAGCGTCCGACTTCGAAAGACCGCGTCATTCTGTCCGGTCCATGCCATCGAGCGTGATGGTCCATCCGAATCGAATCAGTCGATTTTGCGATATCGGAGCTTGGCCTGCCCTTCGATCGCGCCGTAAGGCAAGGTCACCTGCTGAAAACGGGCTCGCCCGCGCACGACAGTGACGAGCTCGCCTTTAGTGTCACGCACGAGAGGCCCGATGGGCGCCGCCAGAAAGATAAAGAGATGATCCACACGGATCGCGCGAAGACGCTCCGACGACAGCACCAGGTACAACTCGGTCGGCTCGTCGTCCGCAGTCAAGTGTTCGTTTTGCATGGCGGCGTAATCCAGGGAACTGGCCTTAAACCGCTGTAATTCAAGGGCAAAACATATACCTAGGCGACCCCAATCCGCGATTTGGCACATGAAAAGTTCTTAATCATCGGATACTGCAATTACCACGCAGACGAACGCGAAGCGGACAACCGTCGCACTTTTTCCGGGACAGAATGATCTAGGCGGATAGTGGACCATCGAACCGTAGCGATCCGAGGTAAATCGCACGCCCCGTGCCAGACACGCCCGACGATCGAGCAATTTGGATGTCGCATGGATTCTGTGCTGTTCATCAACAATCGAGCGGCTTCGATGCGAACGGGCCTCGCTTTGAATTTCCCTATAAATCCCGATTTTTTGCTGTTTTCATGCGCCTTTATGAGGCGTTCGATGTACCTGATGCCGAACGTGGAACGTCGATCTCTTAGCAGATTTTTCTGCGGGGGTATCGACTGCGCGGATGGACAAAAGCTGTCGGACTTGGGCCAGGGGCCCGCTGATTTTGATCAAGGATAAGAAATTTTTTTGCCACTTTGGTCTGATGGGCAACCTGGGGACTTTTTTCCAAAAAGGCCCTAAAACCAGGGAAAAACACTCTTTAATACTGAGCCTTGGTACCTCTGCGCACTCCCCCTCGAAGGGGTGGTATAGCGATTTCTAGTTTTTTTGCTTGCGAACCAATCCTGTTCGCCTAATATAGGCTTCCATGTACGCAGGTCCGGGGCATTGCGCCGGTCCTAGCTCTTTTACTAGGTATCAATGGGGCTCATTGGGGTGTGGGAAAAAGGAGTCGCTCGTGAGAAGCACCAGTTTGATGAATTTCCTCAGCCGGCTCCGTGAGAGCTCGGTCAAGGGCGATTCTCCGAGATTCTCTCGGAGGTCGGGCCTTTTGCGCATTTCAGCAATTGCTGGATGCGTCATGCTCGCTTCGTTGTCGGTCGCTCGGGCCGATTACGATGCCGCGGATCAATCGATTAGCAACGGTGGTTTCGGCCCCAGCGCGGGCACCATCAATCAAGGCCAGTCGGTGAACTGGAACCTTGGTATCAATCTCGCCAACCCGAGTGAAAGTGGTGGTGCTGGAACCACTACCCATACGTTCAACGCGAACACGGCGACGATCAACACGCCGGGTGCCGCTGCCGCGTCTGGGAACTCTTCAGTCGGCGGTGGTGGATCCAGTCAAAGTTTCGCCATTACGAGCACGTACTATGCGCCTGGCTCGTACACTGCGAACGTGAGCCAATCGTTCAGTGCTCATGCGACCGAGAACTCGTCGTATGGTTTGGGTCAAGGTAATTTTGACGCGAACATCGGCTTCAGTGCCACGAGCAGCGCGCTCACCGTGCTCAACGTAGCGCCGACCGCGACCGACTTGAGCTTCGGCCCAGGCGGTGGCGTCCATACGAAGACGATCAATCAGGGTCAGACCGCCTCGGCGTTCATGACCGCGACCGATCCGGGTAACGACACCCTGACGTTCACTGTCAACGGCAGCGGTGCCGGTGCGATCGGTGGCGCTCCGGGTAGCACGCGTACCTCGAACACGGTAACTACCGCGGCGCAGCTCGTGCCCGGCGTGTTCAACATCAATGGCTCGGTAACGGACGGTAACGGCGGTTCAGCGAATGCAGCAGCGATTCAGCTAACCGTTCTCAACGTCGCTCCGACCTTGGTGAGTATCACTCCGAACTCGACCACTCCGGCCGGCCAGCCGTTCAACTTCTCGGCTAGCGCGACCGATCCGGGTGGACCTTCGGATCCGTTGACCTACAACTGGAGCATTGACGGTAATCCTTACGCCGTTGGTGCCAGCCAGAGCACTCCGGCGAACTACTTCCTGCCGAACACCACGCATACCATCTCGGTTGTGGTTAACGACAGCTTCGGTGGTTCGACGAGTGGTCAGTTTATCTTGACCGTGGTTCCAGAACCGTCGAGCTTCGTGCTCGCCGCGATGGGAATCGGCATGGCAGGCTTCGGCTGGTATCGCCGCCGTCGCCGCTCAGCCTAACGGTTAAGCGACTGACTTAAAGTAAACGCGTCGCACGGGCCGTTGATCTTGGATCAACGGCCCGTGCTTTTTTTATGCGCTATCAGCCATGCACGTTCGGAATCTTGCCGCATCAAGACGCAAAGCCCGGATGCTCCGCGGTCATAGCAAACGGTCGCTTGCCCTAAGATTCGTTTCGAGCGTTGCCGTCCTTATTGTGCTCAAACGCTTCTCACGCGCAAGCAGCAGTCTCCTGTGGAGCCGAATCCGACGGCCATCGAAACTGCATGGCGAAGTGCGGCCTATGCGATCGGCTTGGGCTGCGGGTGCGCCAGCGTGGTTCGCCGCCGTGAGCGCGCCTTACGAAGGTATGGGATCAGAGTCACGGTCGGGCAAGCATCAGTAGGGTTAACTCATCGTCTCCCAGCGCCCGGTTGTAAATCCGGACATCGGCTAATCGGCCGCGAAAGCCCGCTTGTGGGCCCGCGCCGATCCTCAATGGCGCTTCGGTCGAAAGGTCGAATTGGGCCGAATCGAATTGCTCGGAACGGGCGACCGTTTTTCCATCGACCGCGATTCGCAAGCGTCCTTGCTCGCGGATCCCAGCCACATGATGCCAGCCGGCCGCTAGGTCGACCGTTGCCAGTGGCGAAGGCTGACACCGATATACATGGCCGGAGGGAAGCGTGCCCGCGAACAGTTGGCCGCTATGAACCGCCATGCACCAGACGCGGCGATAAACTACATCGGGAGTCGTGTCGAGAGCAGCTAGGCGTCGCCACGTGGTATCGCCTTGATAACGATAGACCTCGGCCAACGGCAGTGTGCCGGCGAACATACCCCCGTGTGAAACGACGATCGGCATGACTTCTTTCTCGCTACCCAAACGGCCGCAGGAAGTCCAGCGATCGTTATCGAATCGATAGACGCTGCCGCCAGGCCACGTACCCACGTAAAGCTGACTGCGATAGATTCCAAAGCCATAGGTCTGAGTCGTCTCGGGTAAGCTTCCGACCACACGCCACCCGATCTCAGGCGTATAACGGTAGATCTCGCCGGCGTCGTAACCGCCGCCAAAAATACTGTCGTCAAACACGGTCAGCGCCTCGATGCGACGGCCATTGACTGTGCCAATATCGGTCCAGCGCGTCTGGCCTTCGTAGCGGAAAACGCCCGGAGAATAGGTTGAACTTGCATATAATCTGCCGCGGAACACTACCAGGCCGTTGATCGACTCAGACGTTCCGAGTTTTCCGCACCACTCCCAACGCTTCTCACCCAAGTATCGATATACGTTTCCGCCTGGATGTTGATTGGGGGAGTCGGGCAGACTCGATCCTCGTAGTCGATAGCGCCCGGTTGCTGCGTAAAGCTGGCCTTCGAAAACTGCGAGCGCCGTCACCGAATTCGCGCTGTCGGGGCTGCCGCAGTCGACCCAGTCCTCGGCGACGGGCTGCGCCTGCTTGAACTCGCCCGCGTTGGGGTGCGCGTACCTGAGCACGTGTCCGCTCTCGTCGGCGCCCGGTTCGCAAGTCGCGGCAAACAGGCTTCCGTCGTACGTGGCGAGCGCAAAGACCAGCACGGCTTTGCCTGGGCGGCCACAATCGATCCACTGCGCCTCGTGCGGACTTGCCGCTATGCCGAACTGAAGTTGACGGCGATTCGCCTGGCTGCTGGTTGCCGCGGCATTCGAGACCATCGATAAATGCCAGCCTCGTTCGGCCGACGGATCGAATTGATCGACTAGCCCACCCACGGGCTCGGGCGTCATTTCGTCGAAGTAAACCCATGCGCAGGTGCTGAAATCACCGCTGGCGACCTGCGGAGCGGCCGTCGCCGCGACCTCGAGCCACGCCTCGGCATCGCGTGCCTCGACCGCGGTTTCAGCTCGTCCGCTCGGTCCGGCGACTCTTAGATCAAAGTGGCCATGCAACTTGGAGCTTAGCCCCGAAACTTCGTGCGTATCTCCGGCCAGCGGCCAGTGCGCCACGGGCAACTCGGCAGCCCACACAAGTCGTACGGCCGACAGTGCAACAGCAATCGTCAAACCGGCCACGCAGTATTTTGCGTTCATCGAGGTACTCTCCCATCGTCGCCGCGAAGCTGATTTACGTGTAGCGCGGTTATCCAAGCCGAGGACAGAACTGACTGCGAGTGCGATCCGGCTCGCCCGGTAAAAATACCGCTACCAGCTAGGATGCGAAACTAGCCCATCCCGCAGTGAAAGTTTTACAACCGAAGTTGAAAACTGGGCGCAGTTACTGCGCGTGGATGCCGCGAAATCGAGCGGGCAGAGAGCTGACGAAATGAAAACAAAAGAGCACCCACTCGAAGTTCGAGTAGGTGCTCTTAAAGACATTCGCTATTCGCGTGCTTTAGCGTCAGAACCATCCGGCCGGCGCGGGCAGTGCTTGTCCGCCGGCAAAGTCAGGCAAGAACGCTCTAGTACACGCCTACGCCAACACTAAATCCGGGCCGATAGCCGTAGTAGCCTCCACCCCAGCCACCACCGTAGCCATATCCGCCCCAACCATAACCTGGTCCATAGAAGCCAGGACCACGATAGCCAAGTACGACTCGCGGGCCGGCGTAATAAGGTCGCGCGTAATACGGGCGATATACCGGGTAGCGGTAGCCGTAATAGCCACCCCACGGCCGATACGGATAATGAGCTTTGGCCGATGCGGGCACAAAACTTAGCGCCCCCAACAAGGCAAGAGCCAATAACAAGCGTCTCATGGAATCACACTCCTTCTGGAACGTAAGAACTCCGACGTGCTAGGCTCCCCTGGTGCAAATTTTACGCCTTAGCATCGTTAGGCCAAGTCCCGGACTGAGTTTCACCCCCCTGGCACGCGCGTGCGGCGATGTAAGTTCTGGTGGCGCATCGGTCAAATACGAAAAAGCCATCTGCGAGAACGCTACCCTTCCGTTGGCAAGCACCCGACGACTTGACGGCCACCAACCCCCCAGAATTAGCGTAGCAGCCACATTCAACGAGCGCGCTGGACGGTCAATCATCGTTTCGACGCGCATAGCGACAGTCGATCAATTTGGTTCGCTTAGGGCGTAGAAGCGTTCGAAACCTTTCGAAATCTGAAGCTGGTCACTACGGGCTTCGTCGATTCGAACACGGTATACGAAGTTTTGATGAACGACTATGCAATTCAAAGCCGTTCAACTCGCGCAACAAAAGAGCCCACCCGATCCAGCTTGCAGGAGTAGGTGGGCTTCAAAAACTTGACGCAGGCCGCGCGTAACGCGGCAATCCAGTAACCGATGTAGTTAGAGTGCGACTTTCTCGTCGGGCACTTCGTCACTTTTGTCTTCGGCCGTGGCCGGCAATTCGTCGCCTGCTATACCACGCGTCAGATCCTGGTGCGGGTCGGTGACTGTCATGAAGCCGAACATCATCTCCTCCCAGGTCTGCTCGCCAAAGCGAACTTCCTGAGTTGGATCGGGATTGAACGGATTGTCGCTCGAGTTGTCGAATCGTGCTGTGCAATGCAGCCTTGTCCCCTTGGGAATTAGTTTCGGCTCCTGCAGGTTGTACCAAAGCTGCCAGTTGAAGTCGTAGCGTGGCACGTCGAGCAAGATCTCGCGCGAGCCATCGGCGTACTCGAGTTCATAACGAAAACTCTTACCGCGCAGATGCATGTGCGGCAGCATGCTCAAGAGCAACGTATCGCGTCGGAACCGGCGCTTTGAATGCACTTCGAAGTTGCCGTCGCCTGGCGGAATGCGGAACGAAACGTTGCCGCAAATCGAGCCTTTGATCTCCTGCTTCACCGACTTGGCGTCGACAAAGCAGAAGCCGACGCTACTTAAGTCCTCTTGTTCGCTGCCGACCGACGTATAGTGCATCTGGAATCGCATCTTCGAACCGGCAGGAATCTTCATCGCCATTCCATCTGCGAATTTCCGAGCGCCCATACCGGGAGCAAAGCCAATCGTAGCGCCTCCCGCGCGCTCGCTGCCTTCCTGCCCAGGAGGCGCGATGAAGACAATGATGTGATGCACGACCGCGCGATTTCCTGGACGGGCTTCCGCAGCACAGATCCATTTATCTTCAGTGAATTGCGGATCGACCGTGAAATACTGGTAGTCGATCGTTCCCTCGGCCTGCACCTTGTACGGCTTGTCGGACATGGCAAATACCGCGTCGGGCTGCGGAATCTGCCAGCCTTCCACGAACTCGCGAGCCGCCGGCAAGTCGGCACGATCACCCTCAGGGCAACCACATTCGACCCACTGATACAGCAGTGCTTTCTCTTCGTCAGTCATGCGGGCATCGTTTGAAAAATGCCCGTATTCGGGATCGGCGAACCAGGGAGGCATGCGTCCGTCGTTCACCACCTCGCGAATCATAGGAGCCCAGCCCAACACTTCGTCGTAGCTAGTGAGCGCGAAAGGTCCGATCTGCCCGGGACGATGACATTCCACGCAGCGATTCTGAAAGATCGGTGCGATGTGCTTCGAGTAGGTGACCTCGCCATGCGGCGCCACGCGGCTCACGCGACCGATCAGGCAGCCAGTGGGCCGAACCAACGGATTGGAAACCGCTTGGCCGCCAAGAAGTTCGTCGACCGCGGTCGTCACGTAACGATTCTGAATCTCGGGGCGGGCATATCCCGACCCCGCGCCTAGACCGTATTGATCATCGATGGGACCGCGATAGCGAATCACACGCTCCGCGTCGAGCACGAAAACTTCAGGCGTGCGCTCGGCGCGAAACATGTCGGCCACAACATTTCCCACGTCCTTAAGGACCGGAAACTTGATTCCTTGCGAGCGGGCCTGGGCGGCAATCTTGGTAATCGGATCTTGCAAATTCGAGTTGATTCCGATGACGGCCACCCCGCGCTCCGCGTAGGAATCGGCTAATTCCTGAAGTCGCGGAGCATAGAGCTTGACTAAAGGGCAGTCGGTGCCCAGGAATGCCACCACCACTACTTTCGCATCGGCGAATTCATCGAGGCTGCGGTTCTTACCGTAGTAATCCGGAAGCGAGAACGGAGTGATCCGCTGGCCGACGCTTGACTGCTCGTTTGCAGTCGTGGGCCTAACCGAAACGCAAACGATCGCGACAACACCAAGTGCGCTAATAATTAATGCACGCATCGAACATCGAATCCTTTGTTGAAATCGTTCGGACCCGCGTCGCCATTTGTTGCGGGTGGCCCATTCAGAGTCAGTGCCAGACGTGACTCCGCGACTGCCGTGTGTACTGAGCAATACCCAGAATATAAAGGCCCGGGTTTCGCCAAACCAAGACCGCCCAACCACTTTGCGCAAACCTTAACGGTCGCGTAGAGAGGCTCGCGGCTGTTTCCCTACCTTGGAGGGATCCACACCGCAAGAACTCGCTCTTCGGTGGCTCTCAGACACCGACAGCGGATCGAAATGGTCCTTCGCACTATCCAATCGTTGGCGGCGTTAAGCAGGCAGGAAATCGCCATCACGCATGATGCGTGCCCTCGAACGCTACCGCAAATGACCTCGAGATAAATCAGCAGCCTGATTGAGACGGGGTTCCTCCAAGGTGAGGAATAAACGTCACTTACCCGCGAGCCTAGAACATTATGTTCCAAGTCATCATGGGTGTCAGCGTCGACAACCCCGTGGCAGTAGGTCCTGCTGCGTTCAATCTAAGGAAGTCATGCGAGTAGTCGAGGTCGATGCCGAGTGCCATCTGGCACATGGGAAAACAAAACCAATCGGCTTCGTACCATGTGATATTGGCACCACAGCCGGCGTAAATGCCCCAGAAGACATCGCTCCCATAAACATTGGTCAAACGAAAGCTCTGCGTGCTGCTCAGCGGAGTGCGCAGTGCCTGGCGCGCCGCGATCAAAGCGTTGAGGTCGGGGCTGGCGTCTTTGTCTAAGCGAAAATCAGCTTGGCCCAACCGGCCGCCCATGCGCGCGTTGAATTTGACCGATCGCTCGCCAGGAATGTCCCACATCACCGGTTTGTAATAGAAACCGAATCCGCCCTGTACGGTGAACTTTTGCAGTTGGTTGATGCGAACGCGGTAGAAGTCGTTCAGGTTTTGATTGAAAGGCGGATTGGGCGCGGCCGTGTTCAAGATCGTGTTGTCGGTGAACACGCCTGGCGTCGAAAATCGCGTATCGCGACCGGCGTTGAACGAATACCCGACGCCCATCTCGTTGAACAGCATCCAACGTTCGGTCGGAACGCCTAAGTGCATGCGGTACGACAGAGTGAACTGAGGTCCGGTATACAGCAGACTGCGAAGAAAGCCTCCACCCGTCGGAATGCTCGGTCCGATACGCACAATGACCTGTTTTCCGCCGGCGAGGTCTGCGAGAGCTGCTTGTTTTTGTCGCGAGCAAAGGCAGCTATCAAGGTCGAGAGGATCTGGCGGCGGCACATTCGAAGAAACGCCTTGCGCGTCGCGCACCGATTTACGAAGTCCCGCGCCTGGTCCCACGACGAATAGCGACGAAACGTTCTCTGTGCCCGCGATCGTGATGCCGCCGATAGGTCCATCGGGGGCCGGGACAACAATCGGTTCCTCGAACGTTACCGGACGGAACGGATCGGTCGCTGTGTGCAGCGGAACAGGCATAGCCGCTGCGATCGACCGCGAGGCTGCGATGGGAAGATAGCCTGGGGCGCCAACAGGTTGTGCGGCGGGCATCCCGGGTGCGTTCGAACTTATCGCGGCTGCTACGACGGCGGTTTGCTCGGGCGACGGCAGACGAACAATCGGCCCAATGGCGGCCGTGGCGCTGGCTACCGGCACATTAGCAACCGGCAAATTTGTGGTCGACGGGCTAGCGGGCACAGTCGCCGGCAACGCGCCTAGCGGATTGGCAGGCACGGTGGCCGGCGGCAGCGGCATCGGTTGAGCGAGCACCTTCGGAAGTAGTGCCGGCGGCACAAGCGCCGACGTGGCATTCGGCTCGGCGGGCGGCAGCCGAAACGAACTCGGCGCCTGGGCCATCGCCATTTGCAGGCTCATTAGCGAACTTGCAACGACGACGACTCCCCCGCTCATTGCAGCGCGAGCGCGCCACAGGCCGACGAGCGAGCGTGCGATTCGAGACGAGCGATTGCGTACCCACCAAGCCTGGCGGGGAGTGCGACGCGCGCACTCAATGTTTCTAGCACCCAGCATCAAAGGTCGGCCTTCCGTATTTGTTGCCCCCCCTGGCCGAGCACTGCTGGTCAGGGAAACAAAGCGGTAGCGGTATGGTGGACTTTTCCGTTAATTCGGCTTGTAGCGACCAGGTGAATGAAACGAGCAACCTTTACCGGCAAACTTTGTGCATCTTTACAGGCTGGGCGACCCGCGCTCGGTCTAAACAGCCTCGCCGCAGCCCGAAAACATTAACTGGGAAAGATGGAAACATGGCGGCGCCCGCCCACAACACCTGTACTGGGAACGTGGCGGGACGCTGGGGGGGCAGATAGACTGCCAGACAAGCTGTCCCTTTGTGCGCCGTGCGTGAGCTCCCCGATGCAACAACCTATTTCCGTGCAGCCTGGGCCCAGGCAACTTGGGCCAGCCGTATTGTCCGTACTCTGGGCGGTGTTTGGCGTTGGTGCCATATTCTGCACTGTCGCGCCACGCAATTATCTGTACGCCGACGACGCGCATGGGCCGATCGCAAGCACGGCGGCACTGACCAGCAAAGAAGACCTGGCCGCGGGGATGGTCGCGGGCATCGACCGGTTCTTGCTGGCTGAGACTGCCGCGTCGGTCGAACGCCGCGCGGCGCACTGGCATCGCGACTTCAGCTCGCACGAGGCGTACGAAAAGTCGGTCGCTCCGAATCGCGAGCGACTGGCGCGGATGATCGGCGCGCATGACAAGCGCGTTGAACCGGGGCGATTTGAAGTGATCGCCGAAGCAGGCGATGACGGCGTGCTGGCGACAATCGGCAAAGCCAAGGTGTATGCCGTGCGCTGGCCCGTACTGCCGGGCATCGAGGGGGAAGGGCTGCTAGTGCGCGGCACTTCGAACCAGGTTGTCATCGCGCTACCGGATGCCGATACCACGCCCGAGACGCTTTTGGGGCTGGCCGAAGGTTTGTCCGAGAGTGCGCAGTGGGGCCGGATGATAGCCCAAGCGGGGATGACCGTGCTCGTGCCTGTTCTCGTCGATCGATCCGACCGGAATTCGATCGCCGGTGGGCGGGCGACTAATCAACCACATCGCGAGTTCGTCTACAGGCAGGCTTTCGAGATGGGTAGGCACGTCATTGGGTATGAGGTGCAAAAGGTGCTCGCCGCTGTCGACATTTTTTCGAAGAGCAAAGATCTGGATCACCAGACGGTCGTCTATGGGTATGGGGAAGGGGGGTTGCTGGCCCTATACGCGGGGGCACTCGATACGCGAATCAAAGAAGTTGCAGTATCTGGCTACTTCGGTAGCCGCCAAAACCTATGGCGCGAGCCAATCTATCGGAATGTATTCGGACTCCTCGCGGAGTTTGGCGACGCCGAGCTGGCGAGTCTGATCGCGCCGCGAATTCTGCGAGTCTCTGCCGACCCAGCTCCCGCCATCGAAGGACCGCCGGCGCCGCACGATGGCCGAGGCGGGGCAGCTCCAGGCAAAATCGTTTCACCGACTTACGACGAAGTCGAAAAAGAGTTCGGCCGTGCCCGCACGCTGATTGCTGGCCTAAAACCGGTGCGCGAGTGGGAGCTAGTTCATTCGGCCGTGGCTGAGAACGCGTCGGCTCCCGATCGAAACACTAAGCCGACAAGTTTCTTCAGCAAGTTACAAGGCGTTTTGGGCGAGGCGCTCAAAGCCGCTCTCGTTCCGGAAAGCAATCTGCCTGACGCTCTCGCGCGTCAGAAGCGCCAGATCGAGCAAATGGTCGCCTTCACGCAGACGCTCTTGGCCGAAGCCGAGTACACGCGCCGTGCTTACTGGTCGAAGGCCGACATGTCGTCTCTCGACGCGTTCACCAAGTCGACGGCGGCGTACCGCGAGGAGTTCTATCGCGATGTGATTGGACGCTTCGAGCAGAAGCCGCTGCCGCCCAACGTGCGTACAAGACAATTTTGCGATGAGCCGAAGTACCGCGGCTACGAAGTTGTGCTCGATGTTTTTCCGGATGTGTTCGCTTACGGCATCATGCTCGTTCCTAAAGAGATGAAGGAGGACGAGCGGCGGCCAGTGGTGGTGTGCCAGCACGGCTTGGAAGGGCGGCCCCAGGACGTGGCCGATCCCAAAGTGAAGAACGCCGCATACAACCAATACGGTTGTCGTTTGGCCGAGCGCGGGTTTGTCGTCTTCGCCCCGCAGAATCCATATATCGGCCAGGATAAATTCCGCACGCTGCAGCGGAAGTTGAACCCGCTGGGCAAGACGCTGTTTTCGATCATCGTGCCCCAGCACCAGGCGATCGTCGACTGGCTGGCGACACAGCCGTTCGTGGATCCCGAGCGGATCGCGTTCTATGGACTGTCTTACGGGGGCAAGACCGCGATGCGCGTGCCCGCGCTTGTTTCGCGGTACTGCTTGTCGATTTGCTCCGCCGATTTCAATGAATGGATTTGGAAAAACACTTCGGCGCGCAGCCCGTACAGCTACGTGCCGTCGGGCGAATACGAGATTTTCGAGTTCAACCTGGGCAATACGTTCAATTACGCCGAGATGGCAGCGCTCATTGCCCCGCGGCCGTTTATGGTCGAGCGAGGGCACGATGACGGCGTGGCCCCCGACGAATGGGTGGCGTACGAGTTCGCCAAGGTAAAGCGGTTGTACGTTAAGTTAGGAATTGGCGACCGGGCGAGTATCGAATTTTTCGACGGCCCGCATACTATTCACGGCGTGGGAACCTTTGAATTCCTGCATCGGCATTTGCGCTGGCCAGTTCCGGCAGGCGAAACGCGACCGCCGGCACTCAACCAGTAGGCCCGGTTTCTCATCGCGGGACGATAGGTACTGGCGCCACGCACTGCTGGACAAGCCGGCAGTGGCACCCAAACTATCAAGCATCACTGGTTAGCCCACTAGGACACGCACGGCGGCTACTCGCAACGGGTAAGGAAGTTTATGGCCGAGGCACCCGTTAATCCGCCGCCTGGATCGAGCAGTGATCCGGGGCTTACGGGGCAAATACTCGACGATTATCGCGTGCTGCGCCGGCTGGGGCGCGGCGCGATGGCCGACGTTTACCTGGCCGAGCAAGTTTCATTGGGCAGGCAAGTCGCGCTCAAGGTCCTCAAAGCTTCGCTGGCCGACGATCACACGTACATCCGCCGCTTTCGGCTCGAAGCGCAGGCAGCGGCGGCATTGGCGCATGCCAACATCGTGCAGATCTACGAAGTAGGGTGCATCGATCATCATTATTTCATCGCTCAGGAATACGTAGCCGGTCAGAATCTGTCGCACTATCTCGATCGGCAGGGCCCTCCTGACGTGCGACATGCCCTGCGCATCCTGCGTCAAGTGGCGGCGGCGCTATCCAAAGCGGCCCAGCATGGCATCGTGCATCGGGACATCAAGCCCGAGAACATCATGCTCGCACAAACCGGCGAAGTGAAAGTTGCCGACTTTGGTCTCGCCCGCGTGACGGGTGATCATGGCAACTCGACACTGACGCAGGTCGGGATCACGATGGGGACGCCGCTGTACATGAGCCCCGAGCAGATCGAGGGGTCGTCGCTCGATCCCCGCAGCGATTTGTATTCGCTGGGCGTGACCGCTTATCAGATGCTCGCCGGAAAACTGCCCTTCACGGGCGAAACCCCGCTGAGCGTTGCCGTTCAGCATTTGAAGAAGTCGCCCGAGCGACTGGAAACTCTTCGGCCCGACTTGCCGCCGGGGCTCTGCCGCATCGTGCATCGCCTGCTCGCCAAGGATCGCGCGCAGCGCTATCGCGACGCACGCGAACTGCTGGCCGATTTGCGCGTGGTGGCCAGCGAAGTGGGCGCGGATGACGAACCCGAGACGACCGACACGAGCTACTGGGGACCCGATACTACGTCCGATCGTGGGAAGGCGCTCGCGGAATTGACCGCTGCGATGCGCGTGCTGCCCCACGCCAATCGGCGCGCGGGCCAGTGGCGATGGTGGTGGGTGGCGATCGCGGCCGCAGGCATTGCCGGGGCAGCGATTGCCTGGTCGACGAGCGAGCCCAACTTGCTGGCGGGGGCCGATCCCGAGCGCGTGCACATCGAGAGGCGGCCAACAGTGCTCGAGCAGTGGGTGCTCGCGATGCAAGAGGGGAGCGAAGACGCCTGGCGAAGCATCTTGCAGTACTATCCGCAGGACCGCTACTTCGTGCTGCGTGCCAAGCAGCAGCTCGCGCGCATGTACCTGCACGATGAAGCTCGCACCGGCGAAGCGCTCGAATTGTTCGACGAGCTCGCGAACTTGCCCGATGCCGAAGCGGAGCTGCGCGCCTTTGGTCTGGCGGGGCAAGCGATTATCTACGGGCTCGAAGCACCGCCAGTCGCAGCGCACGATCAGTCAACTCGTGCCATTGCGGCAGCATCTGAACGATACGGGCCTCGCGCAGCCGCTACTGCTCACGTACCGCTCGAATCTGCGCGCACTGAAGGAGGCGGAGTCGACGGAATATGAACGGCTGCTGCTGGAAATCGACCAATCGGGCAACGACTCGGCCGACGAAAGCGCGACCAATAGCCCTTAGTGAGCGTGCTGATGGCCATCAATGGCAGCAAGAACCCGTAGCAGCCGTTTTCTTGGGCGATGGCGGCAAGTCGTTCGCGGGATTCTTGCTAAAGAAACCCTGCGGCTTGAGCAAAAAGCCGATGTAGGCAGCGGGCATCACCGGATAATCCTCGGGCCGGGGGATGTGCGTGTGGCCGAAGGTGTACCAGAGCACGACGTCGGTTGAATCGATCGGGCGGTCCTCGTCGGTCCAGCGCATCAGGCCGTCGCCGCCGGTGCTTTGATTGGGATAGTCGCCCGCGCCATACTTCTCGTCGTCGCGGTAGGGCGTTACCCAAACGTGATAGTTCACAAAGCCCGCGCGCTTGCGCCACCAGGCGTTGGGCGATCCCATGGGCTTGGCATTGTCTCCGGGCAAGAACTTGTAGGCGACTGGCTCGCCCACGCTGTTACGTACCTGCGGATTCGAAATCCTCCAGGTGCGTGCTGAGTCGAGATTCAAGTGTGCCCGCGCCTGTTTTTCGGTCTCGAGACGCGTAGCTCGTGCTTGAAACGCATTTTCGAAAGGATTCGAGGCATCGATCGGATCGGGCAACACGTCGACTTGTTCGACGGTATTGGTCATTCCATCGAGATCGAAGTCGAGCCTGACGTTGAAGAAATGCTGATGATTCGGGGCGTAAAGCTGCGGGGCAACAAGATTGCCGTAACGCGGACGCTCGCCAGGGTGGGCCGCGCCAAGCGACAAGATACCCGTCAGCTTCACCTCCAACTGAATGTTGCCGTCCTGGTACAGATACCAGAAGAAGCCATATTCATAATTCTCAACCGTCGAGACCGACGAGATCACCAGCCGCCGCGACCGGCGCACTTCGGGCGTATTCAAGCGCCGATCGGTGTGCTTCCACAAGATTCCGAAATCTTCCTCGTGCATGCAAATCGCGTTCTTGATCAGCATCGGCTCGCCGCGACTGGTCACCAGATTCGCGTCGAAGTAACGGATCAGCCCCAGGCAGTCGCAGCCCAGCTCGAGCGAGTTGGCGCAGGCCCCCATACCGTATTCGCCCACGTCGAAGGCGTTCTTGCGCCGCTGCGTCGGCTGTGGGTCGCCGTAGGGAACTACCATTTCGGTCAGCGATGCGCGGTACAGAATCGAGCGGTCGCGCCCGCTGTCTTGGTAGCGAAGGTCGTGCAGCGTGAGGCCTTCGCGAGCGTTGAAGCCGATCACAAAGCTCCAGTTCTGCCAGCGCACTCGGTAGCCGTCGACGTCGAAACTCGGTCCCTCGGGCTGAAGAATCTCGAGCGCCTTGATGCCGGCGCGCGGAGTTTTGATTCGATCGGCGGCGTAATCGCACGAGCCAGGGGGCAGCGGCCACGATCCGAACTCTTCAACGCGAATGACGCGCATCGTATTCAGGTCGACGACTGGCCGTAGGCCTTCCAGCGGGCGCACGTAGCCATTTTCGCCAGGATCGGTGCGCAGAAAACAAAGGGGCCGGGCCAGGCGCATCGAGCGGTCTTCGTCCGAGCCGTAGTTGCCCGCGCTCCAAATGTCGACCATTACGAGCTTCGTATCCCGAATGCCGTAGTGGCGCTCGAGCGCCGCCTTAAACTCTTCGCTGGCAAGCACCGCCTGCTCGCATTCGATCTGCTCGTCGATCGTCATCGTGGGCTGCACGCCCTCGATCGACCGCCAAGACAGTAGCTCGTGCTTGGTCAACGATACAGCTACTTCGTGAGCGGTGTTCGTGGCATTGTCGAACAGAACGACAAAGGCTTCGCGCGGAAGCCCGCCATGCGCCGAAGGATCGTGCACCAAATCCTTCGGCGGCTCCTTCAGGCTGACTGAAACGAAGCGCGTGGTAGGCGTGATTCGGCCCAGCTCGTTCAGCAGCGCAACGGTCTGCTGCACTTCGTCGGCTGTGAGGGGCTCGAGCGGGTGACGCGGTCCGACGCGATGATCTCCGTTGCTCGAACCGGTCAGAACGTTCAAAGAGCCGAGCGGACGCGCAGTGCTGCTCATGATCGCGAACTCCTTGCCGCTCGAAGTTACGAGCGACGTTGCCATTGCCGGCAGACGTTGGCTAGTGGCGATCTTCTCAGAAAAAGAACGCCAGTGCCAGCAAGCGAATTCGTTAGCTGGAATATGCGACAATCGAAGCGACGCGCCTGCGATCGTGCCTACGAAGCGGCTGGCGTTCGGCGAAGGATCGGCTTACAGGCTCGTGCTGGCTGTGGGCTTCGCTAAGTCGCGTATGCACGGTGAGTTACACGCACATTGCGTTACAAGTAAGACGTGGCGCGGGATCAGGGCGGCACGATTGCGCGACGTATTGCCGCAAGTAGATCAGCCCCTCAAACGCAAGCCACGCAGCGTTGGCCTCAAAGGCCCACAAGTAACACCGCGACTCGCGGCACCCCCATGGCAGTTCAAATGAGCCATCCCAAACCGAATTCACGATACGCAGTTCGGCAAACAACAACAATCCGCACTGCCACAAACGGTGCATTAACAGATGAAAACTCCGCAGATTCTGCCGAACTGGATCGCTCCTTGAGCACTGGCCAGAACTAGCGTCTGCAATTCGCACTGTCATAGTAGTTTTTGCAAAAACAGGCAGGCGAGGGCGGACGGGTACAGTCTTCGCTATCAACAACGGCCGCAAAGCTCTTTCGCATGCCGTTCTCCGCCCGAGAAGACCTATCAACCTCGGTTTACTTCTGGCATACATCAGCACACGAAACAGAGTAATGTTGCCGTGCGTGCTCACTCCGCAAGGTTTTACAAACGCAGGTACGCTTACAATTCCTTAGGCATCTGCAAGGTTCTGTGGACCGGTGGTGAGACGAAACACCAGAGCTAATGCCTGCCTACGAAGAGATCCTCGCAATGTCTCTGCTACGCGGACGGCTGCGAGAGCATTCGTCTTGACCTGTCGCGCTAGGACTTCTCCGGGAACTTGCGCTGCGTGAATGTAGCTCAGTGGACGCTAGCTCCCGAGCATCTCACACTCCGCGAAAATCAGCATTTCTAAAACGTGGGCACGATTTTGTCCTAACGACGCGGACAAGTCTAGAGTTTGCCGCTAGCTGAAGGCGAATCATGCGTTTGGAGTCGCTTCGACCGCATATTAACGCAACGTAGCGCGCGCTTCGGAAGCTTCTTTTCTCGGGTCTGCGCGATTGTTACCGTATACGGTCTGTGAAAGGAGCCGCTGTGTCGTTTTTCTTGGGAGTGATGCACACCATGAATAATCAGGATGTGATCATTGGGCATCTGCGTGAGCAACTCGAATTGCTCACCACGCAGCTAGCGGCCGCACATGCAAGAGTGACAATGCTAGAACGTCAGTCATCGATCGCGCACGTTGTTTTGCGTCATGAGCGGCTTACCAAGCAAGAACAAGCGGTGCTGCTGCATTTTCTCGAATGTTTTAACGATAAAGAGATCGCGCGACGCACGGGTCGTAAGCTACAGACGGTACGCAATCAAATCACATCAATTATGCATAAGCTGGGCGCGCGTTCACGCGGCGAGCTTGTGGCGCGCGCGGTTCTGCCTCAGGCGAGCGATGTCATGCATCGTCATAGTTGAAATAACTATGGACTGCTGGCTTGCTAGCCTGTTTTGTATGTGCCTGGGTCTGATCACATGCTTACGGATCAACCAGTGGTGGCAGTCCAAGATGCAATTACACCCACGTCTTGGGGGACGATCTTATGACCGGAGCTCGGCTCGCAATCTGCTCGCGAATACGATTGTTTGGCGAATGCCTTCGAAGAGTACTGGCGGAAGAACTTCCGTTGGAATGTAGCTGGCATGATTCTGCTGAGGCGGAGCTGTCCGCCGCAGATTGGTTGAGCCGCGAATGTGCATTGCTGTTGCTCGATTCTTCGCTGCCTTGCGAACTGCTTCGTTCCATCGTCATGCAAATGCGGCATTTTGCCCCAGACTGCAAGTTGATTGTGCTTGTTACCGAGGTATCGGTGCCGCGCATGCTGGAATTGACGCAATTAGGCGGCCAGGGATGTGTCCGCGATAGTAGCTCCCTCGAAGAATTAGTCTCGGCAATCCGTCAGGTTCTGGTTGGGAGCACGTATTACTCGCCGGAGCTGGCAAACGCGATCATTATGCAGCTCAGCAAGCCGACCGATCGAAACGCATGGTGCCAATTCACGGACGATGCCCGGCTAACCGTAAGAGAACGCGAAATTCTGCGGCTGATCTCGGCCGAGAACTTGAGCAATAAGCAGCTCGCCAAGCGGCTGCATGTGTCGATTTACACGGTCAAAAATCACGTGCATAACATCATTGAGAAGTTGGACGTAGAAAGCCGGCACAGCGCCGCCGATCTGGCGCGTAGGCGCAACCTGATCTGGTCGACGGCCTCCTGAAGAACTCGGTCCGCCAGGCTGTGAGCCTTGCCTTCGACGCAAATCAATCGAGTGATCTGTTAGCGGCGGGCGCCCTCTTGTTAAGCGCGATGCGACGCCACCGAACCACCTAGCCGCCGCGTCCAGACTGATAACCGTGGTGACCACTGCGCCATTTGGTCGAGAGCCTGGTTCGCTTTAGCCATTGATCATCGACCGTAGTTCCTGCTAGTTCCACATCGGACCTGCTTCTAGTGCCGATGATCGGTCGCTCTCCTCGCGGTTTCACGCGATATAAGATGCACTTACCTATTTGCTCTTGCACCCAAGAGCGATCCGGCGAGGGCCCGTCATGTCCACCGTGCGAATTATTACGGCGTCATGCGGAGAGCGAGCTAATCAATTGCTCACACGTTTGAGCTCGCATCGAGAGTTTAAGATCATCGCTCACGTTGAATCGGAGCCCGATTTACTCATCGCGCTGCGGCGAACGCTCTCGAGCGAGGGCCAATTGCCCGACGAGCCCATCGTCGTAATTACCTCGCACGACGCAGACCAAATCGCCAGCGAAGGGTATTCGCGGCTTTTGGCCGAGTTTACTGAGCTGATCGTGTACTACATCGGTATCGATGAATCAGTTCGCTGCCGGAATGTTGCGGAACTCATTCACCTGCCGACTGACAGGCTATTCGAGGATCTGCAACGCGTGTCGCTCGGGTTGAACCTGGACGTGTCACTAGTTCGCGATAGTCCGCGCGAACTAGATCGCTAGTTAGTGCTTTGCTGGTCGCTTTGATTCATTGAAACGGTGCTGATCTGTCGCTTTGATGTCAAGATACGCGTACGACACGACATTTCTAGAACTTCACGTCCAACCGAGGTGCCCTATGGCTACGGGTCCGACACTTAGTGTGCAGGTCAAGTTCGACAACGGCCCGACGATCGACTCCAAGGGCACTCTCGATGATTCCGGGTCTTACATTCACTTCACCAAAGATATCTGCCGCTTAGCCAGTGTTAAGGGTTTCACCCTTAACGCCGGTCCTCTGTCGGAAATCGCAATGATTATCGTGAGCGCCGACAAATACGCGCCTGACAAGGACACCTGCCAGGGGGCGGTTTCGAACGATCGCCGCATCCAGTTCGGGTTCAAAGACAATGTCGATCTGTGTTGCTTGAACGGACCTTTCGTGGTTCGGTATCCGCTCACCAATAACTTGAAAGTGACCACCTGCGCTCAATCAGGCCAGCCGACCACCTCTGACAAACTGGACAAGATTTGGATTGCCAACGGCATGCCCATCGACGCGAAGGTCTCCGTGCTTGTGGTGCGCCTCGACCCCGATCGCATGCCATGTGACCCTTGCGCCAATGGGACCCCCGCTGCACAGGTGCCGGCTGGACAAGCGGCGCCTCGACCGTAGGGTCGTCGACTCGTCACGATCGCCGTCACCCACATTTCGACTATTTCACGTTGTGAGCGTGAGGAGTGAGTTATGCCCATTACGCCGACTTATCCTGGCGTGTACATCGAAGAGGTACCGAGCGGCGTGCGCACGATCGCGCCGGTGGCTACGTCGATCACGGCATTCGTAGGGGCTGCACCGCGCGGAATCGCGAATGACCCTGTTCGGGTGCAAAGTTTCGCGGAGTATCAGCGCAACTTCGGCCCGCTCAACGTCGCGCACCCCTTGGGATATGCAGTTTCCCATTATTTTCAGAATGGCGGCAGCGATGCGCTGATCATTCGCGTCACTCCAGCCGACGCAGCCACTGCACGCGTGGCGGTTGGCGGACTGCCGTTGGCGGCGTCGAGCAGCGGTGATTGGGGCAACAAGCTCCAAGCGCGCGTCGACAACCAGACGCGACAGGATCCGGCTGACGACACGCTATTTAACTTGTTTCTGTACGAGCCCGATTCGCGCTCGTTGGAGGAGTATCGCAACCTATCGACCAAGCCCGATTCGTCGCGCTTTGTACGCTCGGTGCTGGCTGAAGAATCGCAGTTGGCTCGTATCCCCGACGATGCGACGCCTGGCGGACGGCCAAGCGAATCGGGGGATCCTCAAGCGAACACGAATTGGTTCGACAAGGTCAATGAGGGGACGGCCTATACCCTGGCCAGCGGGGGCACGAACGGCAGCGCGATTGGCGACTTGGACATTGTTGGTGATCCCGCTGCCAAAACGGGTATGTATGCGCTAGAGAAAGCCGATCTGTTCAATATCTTGTGCTTGCCACCGGTGGACCGGGAAGGGGATACAAGCACAGACACCTACTCCAAAGCCCTGGACTATTGCTGGCGACGACGGGCCGTGCTCATCGTCGATCCACCAGTATCTTGGAAGAGTGTTCCACAAGCGGTCAATCAAATCAATAGCTTGCGGAATACGCTCGGTGACGAGACCCGAACGCGAAATGCAGCCATCTATTTTCCGCGGGTAAAGATGCCCGATCCGGCGAAGGGAAACCGGCTTGCCGATTTCGTTCCTTGTGGTGCCGTTGCCGGGATCTACGCTCGTACCGACGTCGCACGCGGCGTTTGGAAAGCGCCGGCTGGCGTGGAAGCGGGCATCGCCAACGTAAACAGCTTCGTCGTGAAGATGAGCGACCCGGAGAACGGCCAGCTCAATCCCATCGCCGTGAATTGTCTGCGAAACTTTCCGCGCCAGGGCAATCTGGTCTGGGGCGCACGCACACTGGCTGGCTCCGACGCGCAGGGCTCGGAGTACAAGTACGTTCCGGTTCGCCGACTAACTCTATTCCTTGAGGAATCGCTTTATCGCGGCACGCAATGGGTCGTGTTCGAGCCGAACGACGAGCCGCTTTGGGCCCTCATTCGGCTGAACGTGGGCGCCTTCATGAACGACCTTTTCCGGCAAGGGGCGTTTCAAGGTCGTAGTCCCAGCCAGGCCTATTTCGTCAAGTGTGATAGCGATACGACGACGCAAAACGATATCAATCGCGGCATCGTAAATATTGAAGTCGGATTCGCGCCACTAAAGCCCGCGGAATTTGTGATCCTTAAGATCACCCAAATCGCTGGCAAAATTGAAACCTAACGCGCGGCTCACACCCGACAATCTCCTCCGATTCCATAAGGATTGCGGTATGCCCGAATTCAAACCAGACAAGGGTCGCTACGATCCCTATAAGAACTTCAAGTTCCGCGTCAAGTTCCTCCCCTCCGGAATCTATGTAGCCGGTATCAGTAAGGTGACCGGCCTGAAGCGCAAGACCGAAGTTGTCACTCACCGAGTAGGCGGCGACCCGAGTACCAGTCGCAAATCGCCAGGTCGGACGGAGTACGAACCCATTACGTTGGAACGTGGGGTGACGCACGACACAGAATTCGAGACCTGGGCAAACCGGGTTTGGAATTATTCGCCTCCCAATCCCAACCAGCTTGACGGTGTAGAGGTCTCGCTGCGCGATTTTCGCAAGGATTTGGCCATTGAGGTTTTCAACGAATCTGGCCAAGCGGTCTTGCGCTACATAATCCATCGGTGCTGGGTCTCGGAATATCAGGCTCTGCCCGATCTCGACGCTAATGCCAACGCGGTGGCAATCCAGTCAATCAAGCTGGAGAACGAAGGCTGGAATCGCGATCGGACGCTCCAGGAGCCGGAAGAAGTGTCGCTGGCAGACATATGACGATCACCGTTAGCCGAGCCACCGGAATCGCCTTGAAAGTCAAGTCTCATGGTACGTTCGATAACCAACGCTGCGGTACTATCGGCTTGGGAATCAGCCTACTCGCTTGGTAATGCCGCGCGCGGCTTAGTGCTTTTGGGTTTGGCGGTTCCGGATAAGTCTGTCGAGCACTTGCTCCAGTATTCAATTGGCCAGCGCGATGCAGCGCTGATGCAATTGCGCGGCAAACTATTCGGCTCGCAACTCCAGGCATTAGTTTCATGCCCCAAGTGCAGCGAGCGAATCGAACTAAGTTCTCGCGTCGATGATCTGATTGTTCCTTGCGAGGAGCGAACGTCGGTCGTTGAGTACGAGTGTGCGAGCGCTCTTGGGCCATTGCAAGTACGACTACCATCCTGTCGCGACCTGGTTGCGATCGAACAAATCCAGTCGCCCGACGCGCGCAAATTCGAGCTCCTTCATCGTTGTGTGCGTACGACAGAGGGCTTGCCTGCCGATCGGCTGTTGATCGATGCCGTAGCTCAGGACGTGAGTGACTTTTGGTCGCGCAACGATCCTCAGTCAGACATTCGCTTCGCCCTCGAATGTCCTTCCTGTGAGTGCACCTGGACGAGTCGCTTCGATATTCCGTCGTTCTTGTGGCATGAACTTGATTCGTGGGCACGCCGGTTGATGACCGAAGTGCACTCCTTGGCTTTCGCCTTCGGGTGGAGCGAACAATCGATTCTTGAAATGTCGCCATGGCGCCGACAGGTCTACCTGGGAATGGTACGTCGATGAACGGTTACCTTAGCCATCTTGTTGGAGAAGGCTGCTCGGCGACGATTGAACCGCGCGCACTTTCGCGTTTTGAACCGGTTCCATCCGAAACGTCACTGCGATTCAACACTGGTGTGGCAGGCGCAGATCTCAACGTCGTGGATGACTTCGTTGAGGCGTCGGGCGTGTCACGATCGAGTGACATGACGTTGCCGGACGTGAGTGCGGTTGTGCCGCCTCCCGCACACTTCGACGACACTCGGTTACAAGCGCGAATCGCAGCGATCGCGTCGCAGCTTTCTGGGCTTCAGTCGCCGAGCCGGCTGAGCGGCGAGCTTGCGCAACCGGCGGTTCCGCAAACCGGGCTGTCGACTGCGCCGAAAGCACGGCAGAAGGATATCGAGTCTCTCGGCCCGACTACCCAACTCACGCCCATCGGAGCGGTTCGTGAAGAAGTTGTGATAAGGCCAGGCCCATCGCAGCCGCCGATTTACCCGAGCGACGATCGTCCCGCGCCCGAACAACCCGAATCGATTGCGGGACGGGAAGTGCTCCGTTCCGACAACTCATTGGTCGCGCCGCCGCGGGTGCCGCAAATTGTTCCAGAGCAATCTGCGTCATCGTCCGCAATAACACCATCGCAACCGAACGTAAGCGTCACCATCGGCCGGCTCGAGATTAAAGCGGTCCCGACGGTTTCGTCCGCCGGTGGTTCGCGTGGCGAATCGCGTCGGTCTCGTGTAATGAGCTTAGATCAGTACTTGCAACGTCGCGCAGCCGGAGGTGTGCGATGAGCGATCTGGCCATCGCCGCAGTGACCGCCACGCTGCGTTCCCTATTGTTTGAAAATATGCAGTCGCAGGCGGGCGTTACCAACGTGACCACCCTGCCACCCGATAAGGCTAACCAGGGCGACACGGGTCGTCGGTTAAACCTGTTTTTGTACCACGTCGACTTCAATGCAGCCTGGCGCAATCAGCCCATCCCGGGGCGTACGAAGCCAGGAGAGATAGGACACCCTCCCCTGGCTCTCAGTCTTCACTACCTACTCACGGCATATGGCGACGCCGAGCAGGAAGAGACCGATCATGTGCTACTCGGCACGGCGATGCGCGTTCTGCATGACCATCCAGTGTTGACAGCAAAGTTGATTAGGAACGCGATCGGTGATCCCCGCTCCCCGCTCGCCCAATCGAGACTCGAAAAACAATTTGAGCCGGTGCGCGTCACGCCGGAAGTGCTGTCGATCGATGAAGTGTCCAAACTTTGGACGACTTTTCAGTCGCAATATCGCGTGTCGGCCTCCTACTTGGCGTCGGTCGTTCTGCTCGAAAGCACAAAACCGACGCGCACCCCATTGCCAGTTTTGAAACGCGGCGAGGACGATTCTGGTGTCGCAGTCGCACCATTTTCATACGTTAACCTCGAAGAAGTCGAATATCGCGACCTCCGAACCCGCGAAGCAGCGCTACCGTCGGCGAAGCTTAACGACACGATCACGCTACGGGGCACAGACCTGCCGCAGAGGGATTTTGAAGTTCTCGTGCGCAATCCCAACGTCCAGCCGACTCCGCAAAACCCGTTTGCCGACATCCTCGCCCGTTTGCCGCCGCTCGAGGGGAGTGACGACCGCCGTATTTATGTGCGACTGGAAGACAATGCCGCCGATTGGGTCGCGGGTCCATTGTTTATCCAACTCGAACTATCGATCGACAAAGCCAAGAATAAGAAACGCCGCACGTCACCTTTACTGCTGGGGCTCGCACCGACGATTCGTGATGACTCGGGCTTGACCGCCACGTTCACGAATCAGACGGGGCACAGGCAACTCGTCGTCCGATGCCAGCCGCCGATTCTCAGGCAGCCGGATCGAACGTTGCCCGAGATTTCATTGCTGCTTACGCCGCTCGATGGGCGGCCTGCGCCTGGCCCAATCGCGGCGGAGCTACCGGCAAGTCCCGATCCTGCGGCGATTCCGTTCGACATTTCGAATGTTCCTCCGGGCGACTACTGGGTGCGAATGCGGATTGGCACCGTGGAGACCGTAGTCGTGAAGCGCGATGGTTTACGAATCGAATTCGATGCCCTGCAAACGGTGCGGCTATGAACGATTTCGATCGCTGGCAAGCTCGCAACGAGGCCGATTTGGTCGAAAGGTTGGCATGGCTGCGCTCACAATTCGAGATGCTGATCGACTCACAGATAACCGACCCACGACTTGACAATTGTTCCGAATCCGCGAGTCAGTCGCCAGCCGACGTCAATAGCTCAACGGACGCGGCGCTGGAAATACTCCGACGACGATTCGGCCTATCGCACTTCGAACATGACGTGCTCTTGCTTTGCGCCGCGATGGAGTTCGACACGCGGCTGGCCGGTCTGTGCGCAAAGGCGCAAGGAGATGCGAGTCGATCATATCCCACCTTTTCGTTAGCGATGACGCTATTGCCTGAGCCGTCTTGGGAAGCTATGTCCCCGCAAAGGCCGCTGCGCCGGCTACGCTTGATCGAGATTCACCAACCTCGCGCCACCCCGCTGATCGTGTCAGCATTGCGTGCGGACGAGCGCATCGTGAACTTCATCAAGGGACTAAATCAGGTTGACGATCGGCTGACCCCTTGGCTCCTGCCGCACGACCCGATGGACCGTTGCACGTTACCACCTTCGCAACAAGTTCACATTGCGCATCTTCAGCGCGAGCTTGCTGCCGTCGAACCCGGCGGTCACCTGCCGCGAGTGCAGTTAATCGGGGCCGACAACTCGAGCAAACAGGCCGTAGCGAGGCAGCTAGCCGACGATCTCGGGGTCCAACTGCTCCGAATATCGGCCGCCGCTTTACCAAGCGACCATAGTGAGGCAGCAAGGTTTGCCGCGCTCTGGGAGCGCGAACAACAGTTGCTGCCACTTGCCCTGTATATCGACACGGCGGAGCTCGAGAACTTGCCTTCCGATCGCTCCTGGTCGGCCCTCGAATGGTTTTTGAGCCACGCCGCTGGATTGATCTTTCTCGATGTGCGCGAGGTGCGGCCCGTAGTCGCCGTCAACACCCTTTGCATCGACGTGGACAAACCGTCACCCGCTGAACAGTACCAGCAATGGAGCGCGCGGCTGGACGACGACGCTGAGACTGCTTCGCGGTTGGCCGGACAATTCAATCTGAGTACAGCCCAGATCGAGCGAGTTGCCACCACTGCGCCGCACGATTGCCAATCGTTGTGGAACGCCTGCCGCGGCGCAACGCGGCCGCGTCTCGATGCATTAGCGCAGCGAATCGACGTTCGCGCCGCATGGGATCAATTGGTATTACCGCCGGACGAACTCGACCAATTACAAGCGATCGCCGCCCAAGTGCGTCAACGCGCCCGGGTGTACGACGAATGGGGGTTTCGCGCACGACTGAATCGAGGACTGGGGATCAGCGTGCTGTTTGCGGGAGACAGTGGCACGGGCAAAACAATGGCCGCCGAGGTCCTCGCCAACGAGCTGCAACTCGATTTATACCGAATTGACTTGTCGGCGGTCGTCAACAAGTACATCGGCGAGACGGAAAAAAATCTGCGCAAATTGTTCGACGCAGCAGACGACGGCGGGGCCATTCTCCTCTTCGACGAAGCCGACTCATTGTTCGGCAAGCGCACTGACGTCAAAGACAGTCACGATCGATACGCCAACATTGAGACGAACTATCTCTTGCAAAGAATGGAAGCCTATCGTGGTCTGGCGATCCTGGCGACGAACCTGAAGCAGGCGATCGATAAGGCCTTTCTACGGCGGTTGCGGTTTGTCGTCGACTTTCCTGTTCCGAAAGTTGCAGAACGGCGGGCGTTATGGCGCAAGGCATTCCCTCGAGACACGCCACTCGGTGAACTCGATTACGAACATTTGGCACGGCTCAGCGTCACGGGCGGCAACATTCATACGATTGCCCTGAATGCCGCCTTCGCGTCGGCCAACCAAGGGGCACGCGTCACCATGTCGCAGGTGCTCGAAGCGGCACGCGTCGAATATCGCAAGCTGCACAAACCCCAGAGCACGAGCGAGTTTCAGTGGACGCACGCAGCGGGGATCAACTCATGAACGTTAGCCTCCACATCGAGCGGATCGTGCTCGACGGACTGGATCACAGTGGCCTCGACAGCCGCACGTTGCAGCAGGCCATTGAGAGTCAGCTCAGGCAGCAGTTGGCAATTGCGGGAACAGATACGCAATGGAATCACGGCGCACATGCGACGCTCCGTGCATCCCCGATACGTTTCAATCGCACCGAAAGCGCGATTGGAGTTTCCCAACGAATTGGCCAGGCAGTGTGTGCGAGCTTAACCCAATGCGAATGACCTTCCTGCCATGATTTCCATCGAGCAACCGAGCAAGCGACGGAAGGGAAAAGGCCGAGACGATTGGTCGGCGGCTAGTCAATGCTCGCGCAATAGTTCCTCAACACAATTCGATGAATGTGAAGGATACAAAGAAGGCAGCACTTGGTCGAATATGTCGTCATTGTCGACAGCATCCGAGATCGAGTTCGATGAAGCTGAATCAGCCAGCACTAGTCCTTCCGACAATTATCTGCAAGCGTCATTCGCAACGGTTCCTAATAGTTCCCAAGCTTCCGATGATACGCAGTCGTTAACGTCAGTCGACACGAGTACCGGGCAAGGGCAGGTAGTGCACCGCGAGCGCTCGGTGAACAATCTCTTGGGAGTTGCATGGGCTTCGCGCGCGTTTCTCGCAGTCGCCGTCGAAAACAAAATCCAAACCATTATCGACTTTATTGAGGATCTGAGCCCTACGAAGCTGGCGGAGATGTTGGCCCAAAGCGCATTCCGCCTCTTGGCGCGTGCCGTGCCAGTAGTGGGCGAAGCATTAATACTCAAGGATTTATATGACTTGGGAGACCACGCGGTTGCGACTGTCGATGCCGCTTTGGTCGCAGAGACAGACGAGGAGCGAGCTCCGCTCGCCATCGGCTTCGCCGCTCTTATCGTCGAATTGGCCGTCAGCCAATTGATCAAGATGGGCCAACTAAAAATGCGGCGTCGAAGCAACATCCAATCCTTCGGTGACCACCACGCGAAGGGAACCAACGTTATATCAATCGAGAAGAATCTTAGCCCCTCTGAAATCGCGAAGCGACGAGGCAGACTCGCAGGGCATCCAGTACTGCAATCGGTTAATGACGTTAAGGCGCTAAAGGCGTCGCTCAGAAGCACATTCAAACCAATTCATAAATCGAACACGCGTGCGTTCCGAAAGCAGGTACTTGGATCTATCGGCGAACGCAAACATAAGTTCTCCACGTGGTTGCAAAAGTCATCAAATTGGGATGCGGGACGCCGTTCGCATCTCGCGAGCGGGGCGCCCGAAATGATCGGCATCGAGCTCAGAAGTCGAAATCGGCGCATGGGAGCGAAGTTCGAGAGGAAAGGATTGGGATTGGTAAATAAATACAAGAATGTCTTTGGATACCCAGTTGAGGAGCATACGGCAAAGCATCTTCTTTCGCGTGGAATTCTAAACGCTGAGGATATTAGTGAATGGAATCCTGTTGACTGAACCTTATTCAGAGACGCTTATTTCGCTCTACGTCCTATGTCCATCGCCCCTCAATCTCCACAACTAGTTCGCGGCGGCATCGTGCTGCTTGAAGCTGGATCGAAGACGGTTCAGCGAGTGATCGGATTGCAATACAACCCGCAATCGTTAACGCGATCGTTCCAGGCCCAGTGGTACGAGGCCCAACAAGGTGCCGAGCGCAGCGATCGTTTACGAATCAAAGGGCCCCCGGTCGAAACCATCAAGCTCGAAGCCGAGATCGACGCCACGGATCAACTTGAGTCGCCCGACCAGAACGAGGCAACCGCGAAATTCGGCATTCAGCCACAACTGGCCGCCCTCGAGATCTTGGTGTTTCCCACGAGCGGACAACTGGAATCGAACAACGCGATGGCCGGAGCGGGAAAGCTGGAAATCGTGCCGATGGAAGCGCCCCTCACGCTATTCGTTTGGAGCAAGAAACGGGTCGTTCCCGTGCGAATTACCGAGTTCAGCATCACCGAAGAATTCTTCGATCCACAGCTTAATCCGGTTCAAGCCAAAGTCAGCCTTGGCATGCGCGTGCTAACGGTCGACGACCTGGGCTTCTCGCACGTCGGCGGCCAGTACTTCATGAATTATCACAAGACCAAAGAAGAGCTGGCGCGGTTAGTTCCAGGCGCCGAAATCAATGCACTTGGATTGGAGAAATTGCCCGTATGAATCCCTTTACTCCAAGGTTTCCGGAGCTGAGCAGCCTGTCGACGACTCTGTTCCCCCAGAATAGCCGCTATCACGGCTATCAGGTGCAAAGCCTCACTCTACCTTCCGGCAAACGATTTGCGTATGTCGCGCGCCGTATCGTGCCGCTGCAAGAGCGGTTTGAGACCGTTCGTGAACACACCGTATCGGCGGGTGATCGGATAGACAATCTGACGGCCCAGTACCTCGGAGATTCCGAGCAGTATTGGCGCGTCGCCGATGCGAACAACGACATGAACCCTTTCGATTTGACGAAAACCATGAACCGCCGGCTACGGATCACTTTGGCCGAAGGGATTTCGGCGCCGTCGCAGATCATGTAACCGCGCCTCAAGAATTAACTTTCAAGGCACCAAGTGAGAGTCTAGGTCGTCACGATGCTTAAAGGCGTCCAACTAACGTTGATGGTCGGACCCGTGGTGCCCAAGCCTGCACCGCGCGCAGTGTTGGAAGCGCTCGTGTCGGCGGAAGTGACCACCAACGTTCAAGGTCCCAGCGGATTTCAACTGAATTTTGCGTTGAGCAATCGCTCGTTGCTGCAGACCACGTTTCTGCTGAGCGCGGGCACAATCGTCCCGATATTTCGGGTCGTGCTAGTCGCCACGGTCAACGGCACTCCCGAGGTGCTAATCGATGGAGTTATCACCGATCATCAAGTCACCCCGGGCGAGAACGGGATTTCACAACTTGTCATCACCGGCGAGGACCTCACTCGGGTCATGGATCGTCAGGAATTGAGCGGCATTCCATATCCCGGCACCAACTCGGTGGCCCGCATCGCAATCATCCTGGCGAAGTACATGGTGTACGGAATTGTGCCCGTTTTAGTCCCACCCTTTCTTTCCGATATCGAAAACCCGCTCGACTACGTTCCGCTACATAAAGGCACCGACCTCGAGTACATCCGTTGTCTTTCGGGGCTCGTGGGGCACACGTTTTATATCGAGTCGGGACCAGTGCCGCTGACGAACAAGGCTTACTGGGGCCCCGAGATCAAGACTGGACCGGTGCAAAAAGCTTTATCAATCAACATGGATGCGCACACGAATTGTGAGTCGCTGAAATTTCAATTCGACAATGAAGGGCGCGTGCAGCCATACATCGTCGTGCACGAACCGATCACGAAGTTTCCGATTCCAGTGCCGATCCCGACCGATATTAGCGTGCTCAATCCACCGCTCGGAGCGATTCCACCCGTACCCAAAAGTTTCAAGCAGGTCGAAGACACTTCCAATCTCACAGTGACCAAGGCCCTTTTACGCGGATTCGCAGTCGCATCGCAGACAAGCGACACGCTAACCGCCGAAGGCACGCTGGACGTAGCCCGCTACGGACAAATCCTCAAAGCGCGCCAACTGGTTGGGGTGCGCGGCGCAGGCATTGCGTTCGACGGACTGTATTTCGTCCGCAAAGTGACGCATGAGATTCGACGCGGGCAGTATAAGCAGAACTTCACCCTCGGCCGGAGCGGCCTGGTCTCCACCGTGTCGAAGGTGCCAGCATGATAAGTAACCGCAAAGGCGCGCGTGACGAACAAGGTGGATTCTGCGCCCGCTACTACGGGAAGTTTCGCGGCACGGTAGTGAACAACATGGACCCCAATGGCATGGGACGACTTCAGGTATTGGTGCCTGCAATTTCCGCGGTGCCCTTGGCCAATTGGGCGATGGCGTGTACGCCGGTCGGCGGATTGCAGCATGGCATGTTTGCCGTTCCTCCGCCCAAGTCGGGCGTGTGGGTTGAATTCGAATCGGGCGACCCGGACTATCCCGTGTGGACAGGTTGCTTCTATGGAGCAGGCTTCGAATCGCCAAAACAGGCGCCCACTCCCAATCCGTTTTTGCAATCGATCACGCTACAGACTCCCACGCAAAACTGCCTGGTAATTAATGATCTTCCGGGCCCCAGCGGAGGCATTCAAATCCGAGTCAAAGGCCAAACGGTCATCACAGCGGCTGAAGGATATATCGCGATCGAAAACGGAGCGGGGGCATCCATCAAGATGGTAGGACCCACCATCACGATTGACGCGACTCTAGTGAACATCAACGGCGGAGCGCTCACGATTACTAAGTAGGCGGAACTATGGGCGGATTTTTTCTTCATCAAGGCGCTCAGGTGATTTGCGAGCACGGCGGACAGGCTACGCCAATCGTTCCGAATCCGCGTGTGATGGTGAGTGGCATGCCGATCTCGACCATGAAGACGATGTATGCGATTGCAGGCTGCCCACTTCCACCCGGTTCGCCGCCATGCGTCACTGCCCAGTGGGTTACGGCGTCGTTGCGGGTCACGGCAGCCGGCGATCCCGTGGTGCTCGTCGACAGCCGTGCAGTCACCAGTCCCAACGGAGTAGGTCTCAAGCCTTTGTCCACTCAAACAAAAGTGCAAGCCCAGTAAATAAGTGCGTAACTTTGCGCCATGGACTACCCATTTCCTTTTATCTTCGATGCACAAGGACGCACCGCAGACGTCGACTACGATCGACACGTGCGGCAGTTGATTGAACAACTCCTATTTACGAACCAAGGAGAACGCGTCAATCGGCCGGATTTTGGTACAGGCCTAAACCAACTCGTGCATTCGCCCAACAGCGACATCGTGGCGGCGGCGCTGCAGTCGCACGTGCAGAGCTCGCTGCAGCAATGGCTGGGAGACGTGCTCGACGTACATGATCTCGCGGTCGAGAACGACGACAACAAACTGACGATTCATGTCAGTTATTCGCTCAAGCAGAGTGGCCTTCGTCGCGTCGAGTCCTTCGAAAGGAGCGCGACATGATCGTGGCCAATCCTGCCGTATGCGGCACGAGCGATCGACGAGCAATTGTTAAGTGCCAGAACGCCGCTAGCGAGAGCGTCCGCTGGAATGGCCTTGAATACGTGGAACTCGTCGGCCAGAACGCTCTTGGAAAGCTGCTCGTTTATTTTCTTTGTCCGGTACCAAAACATTTCGGGGACCGAGGCAAGTATGACGGATTGAAGTCCTCGAATTTCCTGCTTTGGGACGAGTCTACGCGGACCGAGATCAAGATCAAGGAGGTTACCTGGCTCAATGATACGTGCGTGCAACTGACAGCGATCCGAACGCTTTGCCCCGGGCATTGCCACGTATTGACGTTTGGCGGTGTTCGGGTCGATCCGCAGTTCGCCAGCTTCCATTTCACGGCATTCGCCGAGACCACTGAAATTGATCCCACGCCACAGGATTCGTGCACTAAGTCGGCCCCCAGCGAACCGCAACCCAACTACTTAGCGCGCGACTACGCTAGCTTCCGACAGCTTTTAATTGACCGCCTGTCATTGATTATGCCGGCTTGGAAGGAGCGGCATGTTCCCGATCTTGGCCTGGCCCTGGTCGAGATCTTGGCCTATGTGGGCGACTATTTCTCCTATTATCAAGACGCGGTTGCCACCGAGGCCTACTTGCACACGGCGCGACAGCGCATCTCGGTACGGCGACACGCGCGCCTGGTTGATTACCAATTGCACGAAGGCTGCAATGCTCGCGCTTTTGTGCACGTCGAGGTCGAGGGAAATGTTTCTCTCGATCCACAAGACGCGTTCTTCATCACCGCACATCCCGATAGCAAATACGCGGGACAGACGGTGCTGTCGGCCGCCACCCTTGAGAATCTATCGGACGACGCATATCAACCGTTCGAAATTGCCTGCGTGCGCGCACCGCAATCGCAGCCGCCACTGAGCGTTACCAACATTTTAGAACTCATTCGGGCACTCGTTGCTGCCTCGACGAGTGACGCGCCGGCATTTCCGCACGCTGTGGTCCGCTTCCTATGGGAGCAATTGTCGGACGACTTGCGGCGTTGCCTGAAAGCACAGGTTGTCGACGACCAACTACCTCTGACTACGCCCACAAGCGAAAGGGTTATCGGCGAGCTCACGAACATCATGCGCGAGTTTCGCTTGCGCGACGAACCGTGCTGTGGCTCCAATGCCCACGATCAGCCTGTTGCCACAACCTCTGACTGTCCCGCCTCGAATCTCGCGATCGTAGCCTCCGCCCTCGAAGGATTTGTCAGCGGACCGGCCCAACCACGCCAACAGTTTTACGAGGCTCACAACAGCATCCCACTCTACACATGGAGTGGCCGGCAGTGCTGTTTACCAAAGGGCGCAACGCGGGCAACCCTGAAAGACGGAGACCCAGACTGTCTGCCCGATTGCCGCAATCCGCGACCCGGACCGTGCGATTGCGATCCTAAGAAGGAATGGACGCTGCGCGAACTACGTTGCGGAGATTTGCTGGCGTTCGAAGAGGTTTTGGGGCCAAACACGCATTTGAAGGGAGACGCCAATCCCGGGCATCGCCATGTTGTGCGGCTGACCAGTGTCGAATGCACCATCGATCCGCTGACGTGCCAGCGAATTGTGGAAGTCGAATGGGATAAAAAGGACGCCCTGCCATTTTCCTTGTGTATTTCATCTGTAGGACCAGTGCAGCTTGGCTGCGTGCTGAACGAAGAAATCAGCGTGGCACGCGGAAATATCGTGCTGGTCGATCATGGACTACGGACCGACGTCCCGCAGTGGATCGGCGAGGTGCATTACGCGTCGCCTGAAAAGGAATGCGGCACCGACGATGCGTTGCCTCCCCCTCCGCACGAACCTGGTCGCGCTGAGCTATTGCAACCCGTACTGCCAGGAGACCTGACGTTTGCAGTGCCGGTCAACTGCGACGATTCCGCGAGAGAGCTGCTTGCTCCCCGAGTGCACAAAGCGCTGCCCGCAGTGCGCCTATTCGGTTTTCCCATGGCTAACGAGCCCTCCGACTCGGCGCGCGCCGCCGACACTGCACCGCCCGTTCTTATTAGCTGGGCGGATGTGGTCGATCCAGTCAATCTTCTGTTGCGTTATCACACGCTTGACCTGGACGAACAGCGGCGGATTGAGCAATTGCTATCACCAGCCGACGCGCGTTTCTTGCAGGAGGCCCGCGCAAAGGTTCGTCGCGATGAGTTTCAAGTATTTCAGTCCCGCCAAGCTCAACGTGCGCCCGAAGCCGCAACGTTAACTTCGACCACGTCGCTTGTACCTGAACTGCGCGGTGGCTTGGCGTCACTCGCTCGGGCGCTTCATGCGGCCGTGCTGTGGCATCCCAAACCGCATTTGATGGCAAGCCAAGGAAGCGCGCAAGACTTTGTGGTCGAAATGGACAACGACCGCCGGGCGCACTTGCGCTTCGGCGACGACGATCTGGGGCGACGGCCTGCCAATGCAATGTCGTTCTATGCCAGTTACCGACGTGGAAACGGCAAGGCGGGAAACGTCGGTGCCGAAAAGATCGTGCATTTGATGTATCGGAATCAACAAGTTGGCGGTATTCGCGCCATCCGCAACGTGTCAGCCGCTCAGGGCGGTTGCGATCCTGAAACTCTCGATCACGCGAGGCTGATCGCGCCGCGCCAATACCTCAAGCAGCGGCGCGCGATCACTGCCGACGACTACGCGACTCTCGCGCAACAGGATTTCGCGGACGAGGTGCAGCAGGCCCGCGCTACCTTGAACTGGATGGGAAGTTGGTACGAAGCGACCGTCGTGATCGACCCCTTTGCGAGCGTGAGGGACCCCGAGCAGCTCCGCCGCAAAGTGGCTTTGCGCCTGGAGCGATATCGGCGTATTGGCCACTTGCTCCAAGTGACACTGCCAGTCTATGTCGGCCTGGATATTGCAATGAACGTATGGGTCGAGGCGGGATACTTGAAGTCGCATGTGCGCCAGGCAGTACTCGATGTTTTTGGCAGCGGCGTGCGCGATGACGGAACCAAAGGTTTTTTCTCACCCGATAACTTCTCATTCGGCGATTCTCTCTACCTCAGCAGAATCGTGAGCGCGTGCAAGCGAGTTGCCGGCGTCGAGAACGTCGTCGTCACGCGGCTCGAACGTTTTGGCCACCCGAACAACTCCGCTCTAGACGATGGCCTACTGCGTTTTGCCGCGATCGAGATTCCGCGTTTGAACAACGATCCGCTACACCCGGAACTCGGGCGCCTGTGCCTCGACATACGAGGGCAACGATGAGCAACTGCATCGTCGACCGCACACCGGGCGCAACTTGTGATCCCGCTGGAAGGCGCGCCGTCAATTGCTGCGAGGGCACGGAAGTCAGCGTTCCACGAGCGCATGACAATCGACCCGGCTTGCCGTTACTTGCATATCGCGTTGGAACCCAGGGCACTTTTTTCGAGAGCTTACTGGCACGATTGGCCGCCTTTGGCGTCAATCGAGGCAAGCCGTTGCCCGATCCGGTTACCGACACCTCGATTCTCGAACGACGGATTCGGCGAACCACGGGATCGGGCTTGCCCGAATACGATGCGTCGACATGGGTTGGCAAGGCGCCCCTATTGCGCGATCTCTTGACGACGCGCGAGACATCCGACCCGGCGATCGCCATTTTCGATATGTGGTCGACGCTTGCCGACGTACTCACGTTTTATCAAGAACGTATCGCCAACGAAGGCTTCTTGCGCACCGCAAGCGAGCCGCGCTCTCTCACCGAATTGTCGCGCCTGGTCGGATATCGGCCACGGCCGGGCGTGTCTTCCAGCGTTTACCTGGCCTTTGAAGTCGATGACGCGACTCCGCAGTCCACTCTCGGCTTCGGGAACAACGTGGGTAAAACCAATGGCGACGTTACGATTCCCAAGGGGACCGCTGCCAAGAGCACACCGAACCCTGGCAGCGACGAGAAACCGCAAACGTTCGAAACGTCGCGCGATCTGATCGCGCGCAAAGAATGGAACGCTCTTCACCCGCGCGCGAGTACACCTCACGACTTGCGTGCGTCTGCTCTCGCCGATCTAGAGACGCTGTTTTTCGCCGGCGTGGGCCTGCGCCTGCGCCCCAACGACTTATTGGCAATTGAATACGATCCGGCCGAGCGCGTCGATCTGCGCAATGTTCTCGCCGTCGTGGAAGACAATCCGACCAACACGACCCGCGTGACTGTGAATGCGGATTCACTGTCGCCGAAGAAACTAAAGAGTCGGCTGAAACCGCCTCTAGTGGATTTCTTGAATGCACTTCCTGCCGTCGCACCTTTCGTTACGGCTACTTTTTATAAAGAGCTTCTAGATGCCGCACAGAGAGCAATCATTCCATTTCAAAAAGGCTCGCTCGTTGAAATCGATACGAATGTCGGCGGAATGGTCGACAATCTGGAAGAGTCTGGTGGCCTTGGAAGGCGCCTGACAGCCCTGCGCGAGCTAGCCAACCGATTTGAATCGCATATCTCACCTGTGGCACCCGAGCGAGGAGTATTCGATCCTCGTGCTGTCGCGGCGACCTTTAAATCGGGGCATGTCGACTTGGTCAACCGCTATGTCGCTCATCTAAATGCTGTCGACACATTGCTTAACGTGCTCGCACCTCTGCCTCCGACTCCCCTACGCGACATCCTCGCGAAAGTCAAATCCACGATTTGTGCCCCGGCAATGCTGCAGATCGAATCCACGACTGCGGATCGCCCAAAGGTATTCGTTGCACTCGACGAATCGGGGCTGATTGCGCCGACCTCGAATTCGGTACCGGTGCCTGCTGAGCTAGTCTTCGACGATGGAAGCGCGCTCGCTACGGCCGAGTACGCCTCGGTCGTAGCTCTTGGGGATACTCCGGCCGGCATCGTGCCGCCACCCGCGATTGCCAACAAATCTCTCGCGGACCTTCAAACGGACCTTCGCACTCGCACGATGACCTTACCGGATAATACGTTGTGCGTACTTCAGTTGAAGATAACCAACGCGGCGGGTCATCTCGCATCGGCGCTCCGCCTTTTGCGACGAAATAAGACGCTTGGCGACTTCGCAGGTATTGAGATCGAAAAGACGTGTTATTGTCGAGCCTCGGAGAGCAACGTCGCTATTGATCGCGATTTCGCGATACCAAACGCCCCCACTCCAGGGACCGCAAAGCCATATTGGGCAAAGATCAGTATATCGTGGCCGACGCAATTGACTTTGTCGCTCACGGACGCTAACTACCACTCCACTCCAGATGCCTCAATCGCAAACACCTGGAGGTTAGAAGCCGCTGCCGACCAACCACTCATCGCGCTGCGCGACGCAGTCAGAGGCCTCATACTCGTCACTCCTGGATCAGGTCGAGCGGCGATGCTGATCGAGTTCTTCGACGCACCAAGCGCTACAACGCCGCCCGCGGTCGCCGCCGTATTGCGCGACCTGGTGTTCTATACGACGCCATTCACTCGGGCCAATCCCAGTGCGACTTCGTTGCACGAACGACTAGCCACAGTTCATGGCGCACTATGCACCGACAGAGATTCTTTAGCCACCCCGACGCTCATCGCCGGATTGACGAGCGACTTCAATCAACCAGTCTTGGTTAGCTCCAAGACGATCCTCCAAAACACTCTTATTGACATGGGCTCTGCGGAGGAGCTATCCGATGCACTCCGCAAGAGTGATGCACCGATAACTCAACTTGTTTTGGACGGCGTCACATCGGTGGGCCGACACAATAAGGACTTTCTGGCAGACCTCAACGCGCTGCAAGTCGACACCTCAAGTCAGTTGGCTAAGATGCTCTCGCCAGCAACCGACATGAACAGTGGACTGTATACCATTGAGCACGCTGTCGCCTCCAGCGAAAACGGCATTCACCTTGACTCGACCTATTTGAGTGATTGGCGACTTAACACCTTGGCGCCAAAAGTGGCTGTCGCCAAGGCTACTATTGCTACTCTTATACCGATCGAGGCAGCAGTGACTGCCGAGCACTTCCGTGATCACACTACTAGCGATGTCTCAATAGAGTCGAATCACTTCGCGGACCTCTTGGGCGCCCAGGCGCTTACCAGCACGCTGCGGCCCGAACTTGATGCACTCCGTACCACTTTTAACCGGCGGTTAGCCGCGGAAGTCGAATCCCATTCACGAGCGATACCATTTCCTGACACTATCAAGACCATTCTCACGCTCGGTTCAAGTTCGCAATTGTCGACTCTTGACTCGAAAGACTGGACGCTTGAGCAGCAAATCTGCAGCTTCCTTAAGAACCCGCTTTCAGGCCCTTGTGTTCCCGATCAATCCGAGCTCTTCAAACTTAAAGTGGCCGTGGACGATCAGAGCGATAATCGAATTCGCTCCGCCGGAACGGCAATCGTCAAAGGATGGGAGCGACTCGTAAAGCTAGTCACGTCACCCCCATCTGATTCGCAAGATCAGCCGCACATCATAAGTGACATCGCTAATGCGGTTTCCGACAGCTTGGAACGGGTTGGCAGAGAATCGACGGGAGCATCGAGCGCATTCGTGACACTTGTTCAACTGCTGACGGGACATCCCGATTTGATTCCCCAGATCGCGGGACGACTTTTGCCCGACCAGCGCGAGTTGCTCTACGACACGCTTCGTCAACTTCGCGGTGGTGCGGGACAACCGGTTCCAAAGGTCTGGGCCTTTCGCTCGGAAGCACGCTTGTTTGGTTGGAACGCGCCGGAGAATCCACTGGTGGGTGTTGACGCGGACAAGGCGGCTAATGAGATTCCTGCAAATCTCGACAAACTGAAGAAGTATATAGACGACAGTAGGCAAAAACCGATTGTTGGCGCTACGGAAGATACCGAGAACGATGACCGGCTGTTCCTTGATGCGATTTACAAGCAGACGGTCCCCGGATCGCCCATTGTTGTTTCACTGCTGGGGCAACCTCCTCAACCTTATCACATTGAGAAGGTATCCAGTCATCCGCGCTCACTGTACAACCTGAGCGCCGATTGCACGACCGTCACGCTCGAGGTGGGTGAGACGTGGTGGACGCCGGCTAGCGACCCGTTTGATACGCTTCGGACCACGCGTGTCTTTTGCGACGCCGAGGTCCTCCCCCTGGCCGAAGCGCCCGAGCCGGAATTCGTTGGCGACGAAATAACTCCTCCGACGTCGGTTGTGCTGGATGAGCTGACTTTCGGGCTATCCGCCGGCGCGCCACTGATTGTCGAGGGCGCTCCCGAGGTTAACGGTACTGGCGGAAGTGCGTTAACGCGAGAGCTCGTGACACTGGTCGACGTCGATCAAATGATTGAGCTGGGACTTTACGGCGATCGCTTTCGCACTCAGCTCACTTTCGACCGACCGCTGCAGCACGCGTATTTGCGCGCGTCGATGAAGGTTTATGCAAACGTCGTCGAAGCCACGCATGGCGAAACCGTCCGCGAGGTATTGGGCAACGGCGATGCCACGAAGGCCTTTCCGCGATTTGGTTTGAAGCGGCCCGAGCTGACGCGCTTGCCTGCCCCGACCCCGCGCGGTGTCGAAAATATCTTGGAGGTGCGAGTTAACGACGTAGCGTGGAAAGAAACTGACGCGTTCATTGGATTGCAGGATCGAAGCGAAGCATTCGTTTCGTTCACCGATGCTCAACGTCAATCGGTCGTTGTTTTTGGCGACGGCCTGACGGGTGCGCGTATATCCACCGGTACCGAGAACGTATGCGCGGTTTATCGTGCGGGCTTGGGCGCGAAGGGAAACGTTGACGCGGGTCAAATCGACCAAGCCATCGGCGCACCGCTAGGGGTGAAAAAGGTGATCAACCCCCTGCCCGCGCAGGGAGGGACCGATCCCGAGGGAGAAGACACGCTGCGCTGGCATGTGCCGCTCGCTGTCACGGGAATGGATCGACTGGTTTCGGTTCAGGACTTTGCCGACTTCGCCAGTGCCTATGCGGGTATTGGCAAGGCCAGCGCGACGCGCTCGCAGGGAATCGTCCATGTAACCGTGGCCAGCCCCAGTCCACGACCATTCGACATGAAAGGCCCTATCATTCGGAACTTGCGTCGCGCGCTGCGATTATTCGGCGATCCTTCGCAACGATTTGCTTTGCACGACTGCGAGGTATCGCTGCTGATCATCTCTGCCAAGGTGAGAATTGAGCGCGACTACGTGTGGGAAAAAGTCGAACCACAAATCCGGCAATCGCTTCTTGCACAGTTTCGCTACGAGACTATGGAACTGGGCCAAGATTTGTTGTCGAGCGCAGCCATCTTGGCGATTCAAGAGGTTGAGGGAGTCGTGTACGTCGATGTTGACGTGTTCGATTCCGTGCGACAAGACCAGGTCTCGGATTTAGGTAATCGACTTCGAAGCCTGCAACTCCGCCCACGGATTCATGTTGATCTAGCTCGCTACGTTCTTGACGACAGCGGGGCACCTTCGGGTGGGAATGGAATTGGGGCGATGCTGGCAGGGTGTAGCTTGCGCCAGGCTTCCGCCACGCAGCAAGCTCCAGTCGCCTCGACGACACCGCCAGTCCCTAGTACGTCGCGAACAAATCCTGCGCCGATTGCGCCAGCAACCGGCGCGAAAGACAACTCGGGAGCTGACACTGCATCCAATCGTTCGACCAGAGATCCGTCGATCCCGGTATTTCGTTCCGCGCAGATTTGCTTTCTTCCGACCGATATTCGCGACACGCTAGTGTTGGAGCAGTTGAAATGACTGACTGGACCGAACAACTGTACGGTCTGCTGCCGACGGTTTATCAAAACCGCGACGTCGGTCAGGGCCAACCGCTGCGCCAATTACTCAGCATAGTTGGCGAACAGGTTCAACTGATCGAGCAAGATATCGAGGGATTATACGACAATTGGTTTATCGAAACGTGCGATTCTTGGCTGGTACCGTATTTAGGCGACCTGGTTGGACACGCCTCGGTACAGGGGGCCGCATTGCCCAGCAGCGCTGCTCTCGCCCGCAACCCGTTCATTAGCCATTTGCTCTATCCACGCCGCGAGATAGCCACGCTTGTCGAACGGCGCCGAAGGAAGGGAACATTACCCGTTTTGGAGGACGTGGCCAACGACGTTACTCGGTGGCGCGCGCGGGCAGTTGAGTTTTCACGTCTCACAACTTTCTTTCAACATACGCGCCATCCGCAAGCACGACTGGGACGCTCGGCGTGCGTTCGCGACTCGGCGGCGATGATACGCCTCAATACTCCGTTCGACCGTACTGCGCATACGGTTGATGTGCGGCCGATCAGCTCATGCGCTCCTAAGGGGTGGTACCATCCACGCAAAGTTGGCCTGTTTGTATGGCGGCGCAACATCTATTCGGCAACGCAAGTCACCCCTTGTGAGATTTGCACCTCTTGTGAAAAGCACACTCACGCGTATACGTTTGATCGGCTGGGACTTCGCCAACCCATTTTTATCAATCCGCGCGCAGAGGCCGAAGAGCTGTCGATCGCCAGCGAACAAAATCTTCCGCTGCCCCTATATCGTCATTTGCTTGCTAGGAAACCTTCGCGAACTGCCTCGTGCGACTACTACGGCTATGACGACAATGAACCTCGCAGCGTCGCCATTGAGCTGAAGTGGAACGAATCGGACCGGTGGTCGCTGGTTCCCGCACGCCACGTTCATGTGCGCGACTTGACCGATGAAAGTCACTGGCACGGGATTGCCAGCCACTTGCCTAATAATCATTGCGCCCTGGATCCAGAATGCGGGGTTTTCCTGTTCAAAAGCTCAAAGCGGCCGTGCGCGGTTCGCGTAACTTATCACTATGCAAGCAGCCAGGATCTCGGAGGCGGCGAATACCACCGGCCGGTATCGAACGTTAGCAATCAGCACACGGTGCGCGTTCGCCCGCCCGAGGGTTGTCGAAATAAGCCTTCGAATCTGTTTCAATCGGTGTGCTGCGCATTTCAACAGACCGATGAGGGACCGTGCGGCGAGAAGCTCGTTAATCCTTTGCAAGGCTGCCACGACGAAAGCAAGTCGGACGAGCAGCGTGGGCACACCACCTGGAAAGTTGTCAGCGATCTGTGCGTCGAGATTCTGGGGAGCGACACCTATCAGCTTCCGGCGAACGAGTCGCTCGAGATTGCTCCTGGCGTAGTTTTCGAGATTCGCGCGGCGAGCGGCTCCTGGCCGTTGATTCACGTTTGCTCGACTAACTGCGCGCCCTGTGGCAACCCCTGGCAAGTATCGCTTGGCCGCGAGAGTACCTTCGTCCTCGACGGGTTGCAGATTTGCGGGGCGACGATGCAGCTTGAAGATCTTTCGGACGATGAATACCCGCCGCAAGTGCAGCAATGCGACCCCTGCACGCAAATCGAAGCCGCGGTCACAACCAATAAACACTTTGAATCTCTGCGCCTCAGGAGGGCAGTCATTCGTCACACAACGTTTGTTCCGGGAGGACGCGCCGCCGCGTTTACATGCACCTGTCAACCGAATCACGCAAGCGTCGTGGCCCGGCTGACCGACGGACAAATGACGATCTCACGAAGTATTCTTGGCACGCTATATATCGACCATTCGCGATGCCACCATCGAGACGACAAAGCGGCGCACGGATGTACTTGCCCGCAAGATCCGCTGTCACTGCGAATCTACGATTCGATCATTGATGCCGCACATGGCCGCATGGCAGTGGCTGCCGAGTGTTGCTGGCCGGCTCACGCCGATCTTCAAATCGAGCGCACTACGGTCTTGGGCGACGTATGTGTGCAACAAATTGCGCATGCCGAGGACTCTGTGTTTTGTGGCATCGTTCACGTGCAACGCCGTGGCACGGGATACATGCGATTCTGCTATGTGCCGACCGACTGGCAGTCACTTGAGAGCCAAAACGGAAAGCGCTACTGCGATTTGATGGAGCAAATGCGCCGCGACTGGATGAAATGGCTGGACGCGAAGTCGCCGGGCGTCTGGGAATTCTTTGAAAAGAACTGCTGTTCAGTCTTTCGGACTCCCGTCCGCTTCAAGTGTCCCGACGGATACGCCGCAGGAGTGCAACAGGTGCCGCAAACCAATTGCATTTGTGATGAATCGACGCCAGCGGCCGCCGTTCCCGCCTTCCCGTCGGAAGTTCCGACGTTCGCCAGTACCCAGTACGGCAATCCCGGCTACTGCGAACTGGCGCTCGACTGTCCTCCCTCCATTCTTCGTGGGGCTGAAGACGAATCCGAAATGGGCGTATTTCACGATCTGTATAACCCACAGCGAAGCGCGGCGTTAGCTGCGCGACTTACGGAATACATTCCTGCTGAAATGGAATCGGCGGTGATTTATGCCGACGATTTATACTCCGCACATCTCGCGCGTCGGCGACACCATTCAACCTGCTCCTGCTAAGGCGACTTTAAAATGTACGGCGATTTCTCCCGCGATTCATTCGATTACCGCAAGCACTACCAGCGGGTTCTCATGCAGCAGGGAAGGCCGCTTACCGACTCCGACTGGAATGAGCAGATGTCGCTCGCGCGTGAAGCGCAATGGGAGATCGTGCGCTCATTGTTGGGGGAAGATCAAGGCACACTTGACGATGGGTTTCGGCTTGAAGGGAGTAATAACTCGCTATCCGTAAAACACGGCTCCTACTGGATCTGTGGCCTTCACACTACATTGCACTGTGACACGCCAATCCCCCCCGACAAATTGCCGGAGTCAACGACGCCAATATTTCTTGAGGCGTGGGAAGAGACAATCTCGCCTGCGGCCGATCCCGACCTGCTGGAACCTTCGCTCAATCCGAGTGACACCGCTTGGCGGACTGTGGTTGCTTGGCGATTGGGTATCCAGGGGAATAACGCCTCGGAATGTGATTGCCAGGTTGATCCCGCCTCGCCCGCACCTCCGTTGACGCCGCCGGCGCCCTCCGCAGCCCCACCGGCGCCCCATGAGACTTCGGCCGCAGCGGCGACAACTGAAAATGCGCCATCGCGCGTTCCAAAGAAGCACTGTGATTGCCGAGCTCGTCAACGATCTTTATATGTGTGCCGCACACCGTCTCAGACTTCGGCTGCCGATCCGGTTTGCCAGCCGGCCGACTCGATCGGCAATTGGCCGGGCGGTGAGTATCTGTATCGCATCGAAGTGCATCGAGGCGGCCGGGTACTCAAACTCTCGGATACCTCTGCGACGATTGATCAAAAAGATCTCGATACGGCCATGACCTTCAAATGGTCACGCGAAAACGCGTCGAGCGTCATCGCAATCGAGTGTCCCGCAAATACGCTGCTCACGATCGACGATCAGCGATTCTCCACTTGTCGCGACCTGGCTACCAAGGACCGACTTGAGCTGCGCGATCAAAGCGGGCGATCCGCGGATAAAAGAAGGCGGCTTGCGGAAGTAGTGCACGTTGATGACGAGACATTCACAATTGACGTCGAATTCGATCCTGCATCCGCTACTGACCCATCACCCTACTTGCTCACCAGCCATACGCATTGCGCATCACGCTCGTTTCACGTGCAGCGGTGGAACCACAAAGGTGAGGTTGTTTCGAAGGAAGGCGAGACCGTCAATCCGCGTCAATTCGAGAAACATGGATCGTTCGAATCCAAGGAACATTTTACAGTTTTGCCGAAACTCGCTCCCGATGGCGCCGTTTATGCGGTTGGCCATACCGATCGCGACGATCTCTGGATCGAACTCGAATTCGGCATTCAGATTCGTTTCGACAGATGCGCCTGCTACCGAGAAGGCGACTACTGGTTGATACGAACCTCTACCACGACGCCGAACGGCTTTTCGAACCTGTACGGCAAATGCGTCAAAGAGCCGACAGCCAAGCCGAACTCACCGCCGGCCAATACCCCTAGAGTTTTTAAGCTCCACCGCACGGGCGGCCATTACTGGGTTGAACTTGGCACCGTTTCTAACAACAACGGCCCCGGATTCCAACTCAATCCCGGCAATTGGAGGGGAGTCAAACTTGCACGAGAAGTAAGTGCGCTACCCACCGCTAATGCGCCGAGTACTACGCCGCCCGCCGCCGGTCCAATTAATCCGGGGGCATCGACTGCTCCGGCGCCCCCCAACAATGAATCGCCTCCGCATTCGTCAACGTTGTTGACCCCGGACGGATTCATGGCCCTCAAGGCCTACTTTGCCACGCCGCGCGACATGACGCGGCACATTCCGGCACGCTATCTGGATTACAAGCCAAACTCTGAACCGTACCGTCGCTTTCGCGCGCCGCTGCTGGTGAGCGACGTTCTGGAACCGACCGAGGAGAGATATCTCGCGAAAGTCGAGCGCTGTGTGAAGTTCTCGGATGCGGAGCGCGAGACGGTGTTTGGAGATGCGCGAACCGATTATCGTCTCGCGTCCGACTTTCAGAAATTATTCTGCGCAGGCGGCATTCGCGCTCTGATGAGTTGATGCCGCACATCGACGCATGTTGTCGCAAAAAGAGGATCACCACATGAACGACGTTGATCTGAAGAACCCCGACATTTTCTCGACCGAATTGCATTTTGCCCTGCTCAGCGAAGGCCTACGCGGTCCGCTGCACCGAAAGCTCATGCGGATTTCGCGTAGTGATGCTGAATTGGGCCGGATTTACGAGACCAAGTTGGGCGAATTCCGTCGCTACTTGCGTATTTCTCGCCGGCCGACACTGTGGAATCTGCCGACGCGCGTTATGGAATTGCTTTCAGACACAGTCAAAGTAACTCCGCCGCGCGAAGTATTCATGACACTAGTTTACGTAGTGGCTGCAGTCATGGTGTTGGAGCTTGCCAAGCGACAATGGTTTTCTTCCGAGCCGACGTCGGAATTGTCGTCGGGCCCATTGCATCTCGATATAGCTTATCGGGATCCCAATGATCCGGCTCCGCTCACGCGGACACACTTTCCGCAACTCGACGATTGGATGATCGCGGAGTTAGAGCGCGTGTGCCGCTCTGACGCCTGGCGAGCCGCGCTGGCTCGGCACATGTCTGAAAGTCTCAGACAAGTTGATGTAACTACGGTGAAAAAAAATTTGCCATCGTCGCCTCAACAGATTGCATTGACTCCCGCCACGAAGAACTCTACGCCGGCGGCACACAATGCTGAACAAGTCGCGCCTGAGAACGTCACATCAGACGAAGCAGTCGCGTCGGCAGCGAAGGGACCAACCGCCACCCAGACCCCTTGATGGTAGCCGACATGCCAGATTCAGAAACGCAGAAACGCGTGACCGAGGCCATCCTCTTGTGGCATACCTGGTTCGACGCAGGGCGAAGCGCGCTCGATCAAAACAAACTAGGAGCAGCCGTCGAATGGTTCACTGAAGCGCTGCGCTATGCTTGCGGCTGCGAGGCCAACGACTATCGGCGCCCGCTAAGCGAGGCCACGTTGGCGTATGCCCATTTCCGCCTTTCGGAGCAATTCGACACTTGTGCTTGCGATCGCTGCATACCGCGACCACAGCGAAACCGCTTTTGCCAACTTGCCGAAGAGCAGCGCAAGCTTGCCGAACAGCAGGCCAATTGCGCATTCGCCAAGATCGAAGTAACCCATCCCGAACTCCGACTCGCTAAAGGTCGCGCAGCTTTCGTCCTCGCCAATCTCCGTATGCGCTGCGGCGACTATTCGTCCGCCGCAAGCCACTTCGTAGAGGCATTCGATCTATTAAAAGACGTTCAATCGCAAGTAGCACTCGTTGAGTTGATTCTCAAGCACCAGATCGAAGTCGCCTATCGCCTTGCCGACGACGACTCGCTACTTAAAGCGGCCGGACTTCTCGAGCCGCTCCTTGTAGCGATAACCGGCCGCATCGCTGAACTTGCATGGCTTTTGGCTTCGAAGGCCGATGCGTATTTGCACTTTGCCAGCTACCAAAGAGCCGATGATCTATTTCCGCGATGGAAGCGCTTAATGGCGCGATGCCTATACGAAGATCAGTGTTCTTTGCAATGCGCGTATGGGCTCGAGGTATTCGGGCGCGCTCGATTGGCTATGGGGCATTATGACGAAGCGGAGTGTCTCTTAGCTCGCAGCGCCGAGATCCAACAACTTCTTCGCCCGCCAGTACACCCCCTAATCGCATTCCGTGTGGCATTGGCGCGCGGCGAATTGCTGAATCGTCGAGGACACTTTCGACAGGCCGACGAACAACTCACACTTGCTGAATCGCTTCTGCCACGCTGTCACGAACAATATGGACCCTATTCTGCCGAGTCGAGAACATATTTTCACTCGGCAAGGGGTCGATGGTATCTGGCGGGTGGGCAATTCGATGCGGCCATGACCAGCTTCACAACTGCATTGAATATGGCCCGGGCGGAAAGCGACTGCCGTTACTATTTGATCGTACCGGCCTTGCTTGGCCTCGCACGGGTCGAAAGCGAGCGAAGTCGCGTAAATTGTGCGTTGGTGCATGTCAACGAGGCACTTTGCATTCTGGACCGCGCGAATGCGCTTTCTACGGCCGAAGCGGCCTGGACAATGCACGAACTTGCCTACGCCTATCTTCAGGATAACAAGATCGATCAGGCCGAGCCCGCCTCTAACCGAGCGCTCGATACCGTAGTGCTTAGTCTCAGGCGCGGCCATCCGGACGAAATATCCATGCGGCTCGCGCGCGCGCAATCTTTGTGCGCTCAGCACTCGTCACAAGAGGCGCTTAAAGAAGTCGAGACCGCGCGCGCCCTTCTGACAAAGATCGTGCCTGAGGACTTCGCCACGGCCGCGCGCTGTTTGCGAACCGAAGCGGAGGTATACCACGCGCGGCGACAGCTCTCGTGTGCCAAGGACCTGCTCAGGTGCGCCAGTAATCTCTGGGCGGAGCATGAATGCCTTTTCGGCAAAACGCATCCCGAGCGCTGCCTGATCACGATCGCTTACGCCACGGTATTTGCTGGCGAAGACGATACGGCGAAGGCGAGTTCGATTCTGATAGAAGCTCAGTTTTTTGAGCAGGCGCTACGGCTCAAATTGTGCGCTGAGTACCTAGGATACGAACTTAACCGGCGTGGCAACTTGTTCTTCGCCCACCACCTCTATCGCGAGGCATTTTGGTTGTACAGTCTCGCAGTCGGGCAATACGAGCACGAGGGCCAAGCCGACAATCCACTGGTGGTCACGGTTCGTGCCAACATGCAAAAGGCGTGCGATCGCTTAGCCGAAATCGATGCCGATTGCCCATGCGTTCCCTGGCACACCGCGTGCAAAAAGCGTCCGTGTTGCCCTTGTAGCCCGAGCGACACCATTCCGCATCTATGTTGCCCCCGATGAACTCCAAGCACGGCCGACAACACGTACACGGGACTAGCGGCACGCTCGCATTAGCGTCGGTCGCTCGTATGGCCAGCGATCTCTGTCCGCTTGGCCCTGTCGAGGTTGTGGTAAGCAGATATAGAAAGGAGGTCGCCATGACGTAATTCCGAGTGTTCCGAAATCGGTCGTTTTTCACACATTTGGAGGTGTTCAATGTCAAAACTTGCGATTTTGAAGGAGCTCACCGATCTCAAGGCGATTGCTCAACGCAAAAGCGCCTTAAGTCGATGGGCGCTCGTTCTAGCCGGTGTCTACTTACTCTTCGGCTATGGACGCGAGGGTATGTCGTATCTGTCGACCGCGTCGCGAATGATGGGCAACAAGGTTCGGGCCAACGTCCCGCTCGAATTCGAGTTGGAACGAGCTCGCACAATGATTGGCGGCCTGATTCCCGATGTGCGTGAGAACATGATGGTGATCGCGCAGGAGGAAGTGGGAATCGATAGCCTGCGACAAGAGTTAAGCCGAGTGGAAGGCGAGCTGGGCACGCAGCGTGAGGAAATCGTGCGATTGCGCGCCAACCTCGCGGGCAAAGACAAGGATCTTCGACTGGCGAGCCGCAGTGCGACCCGCGCCGAAGTCAAGGATGAACTGACACGGCGTTTTGCGCACTATCAAGTGGCGGAAGCCACAGCAGCTTCGCACAAACAGTTATTACTGGCGCGTGAGACCTCGTTGAACGCGGCTCGCACCAAGTTAAAGCATATGCTGAATGCGAAGCGCGATCTTGAGCTGCAGGTGGCGAACCTACAGGCTAGGCTCAAGACGAAGCAGAGCCAGACCTTAGCCGGTTCGATCGAGGTGAACGATTCTCAGGTGGCGCGATGTCAGGGCTTGCTCAATGACGTGCGTGTTCGCTTGGAAGTTGCGGATCGTCTGCTTACGAGCAATGGCGACCTGACCACCATCGTTGCCGACGACACATTTTCGACGTCGGAGGATATTGGGGAGCAGATCGACCGTCACTTTGGAAAGCCGAGCACGGATGCACGGGTGACGGCTGTTCGGTAGTCAAACCGCGCGGTTTTATTGACCGATAAAAGAGGGCGCGGCGTGAGCGCGAACTTGCAATTCCGACGCCACACGCCGCGCCCCTTTTGAATTTCGCCATTTTACTCATTGCTGCGCCGCAGCGATATGCTCATGTAAACGCGTCGATCAACGCGAAACATTATCACCAACAGGACAGACTACGATGGCTAACGTCGCGGTAGCGATGTTTCACGGGATTGGCTCACATCCACCGACGTTTGCCCTGCCAATGGCCCGGCAATTGGAGTGCCGCAAGAGCACATCGGCCGATTCGCCAGCCGAAATCGTCTGTCGATCGGTTCTATGGGGACCCGTACTGCAGGACGAACAAGATCAGATGGTGCGGCAAATCAACGAGAACGGCAAGCTAAAGTGGTCCGGCCTGCGCGAGTTGGTGATCGATTCTTTAGGCGACGCCATCTCGTACCATCCATCTACGAACACTCGCGTCCAATACGACGCCGTTCATCTTCAGGTGGCTGAACAATTGTTCGCCTTAGGCGAGACGGTTGGCCACGATGCCATCCTTTGCGTCGTCGCCCATAGTTTTGGCTCAGTGATTGCCAGCAATTATTTTTACGACTGGCAACGGGACGACCGCGCAACGCAACCTACATCCTCTGTTTCCCGCGAGCTCTGCGAGCGATTCGCCGCCTCGCCGCTGACCCAAGGCAAGACTTTGGCGATGTTCATTACACTGGGCAGCCCACTTGCGCTCTGGAGCCTGCGGCAAGGAGACTTCGACAGACCTATCGATATCCCCGGTCCCACTTTTCGTTCCCAGTATCCAAACTTCGACGGTGGCTGGTTCAATTTCTACGACCCCGACGATGTACTAGCGTATCCTCTGTCAGGCGTAAGCGATGCGTATGCGACACTAGTGTCCGACATACCTGTGCGCGTTGGCAGTCTGCTCACCGGCTGGAATCCGCTGTCGCATTGTCAATACTGGCACAATCGCAGCGTCATCCAATATGTGTCCGTAGCTATTAAGCACCTCACACGCCATATCACACAGCAAGAACGCGTCGCGTAAGGCACACAGACATCGCGTTCATCGGCATATTGGTCGAGTAGATGTCGATTTTTGGGAGTTTTAGCTCTTTTTATCACGCTAACCGCACGGACTCTCACAAAGTACACCACGAGCCCTATTGTGCACATCCTGGAATGACAGGTTATCTGATCCGTAGCTATCGATGATCAGCATCTATTGAATTCCTTGGCTCACCTTTCGATACACATTCACTAGGAGAAGTCACATGTCACGCTCGACGCTAGCACTGTGCGCATCCATTCTGATTGTGTCATTTGTCGAAGGCAGCCGCATCTCTGCTCAGGCTCAACAGGCCGGTTGCGTCGAGGCAGAGAGTTCAACGGCAATACGTCTTTCAGCAGAATCAGAGTTCCTACGAGCCCTGCAACCCCAACTAGGTTTACTTCTGGGCGTCGAGGCCATGAAGTCGGCGGAGCGTGCTGGTCAGCGCATACCAATCGCCGAGCAAGCTGTGATCGACTCCTTGGGCTCGGCTGGAGGACTCCCGTTTCGAGGGGTGGGGACAGCCTTCGCGTTAGCGATTAGCTCCGATTCGCGGCTAGTAATCATAGGTGAATTCGGAAGCGATCTCGCACGTGTGTGGGATCTTGCAGCCAGCGATCCAACTGCAAGTAGCATTGTATTACGCGGCCACACAGGTGGTATCGTTGATGTAGCAATTGCCGATGATCACCATTGGGCGGTGACGGCTGGGAACTTCGATCAGACCGCTCGCCTTTGGAAATTGGATTCATCCGATCCGTCCAGCAATTTAACCATTCTCCCTGCCAGTGCTCCGGTGCGAGAGGTGGCGATCAATTCGCAATGGGTTGCAGTTGGCAGTGCTGATGGCATCGTCCAGTTATGGAAGAGATCCTCAAGCGGCGTTGACGCCACACCCATCGTACTGTCAGGACATGGCTCGTTGCTGTTCGGCGCCGACATAACACAACTGCAGTTCAGCAGTGATGGGAACTATCTTATCAGCTCATCTAATGACACGACCGTACGCGTATGGAAAGTAACGACGCCGGACCCAACGATGGACTCGATTGTGCTGACAGGACAGATGTTTCCAATTCTCGATGCCACGATAAGCGCCAACAGTCGATGGATTGTTTCTGGTGCCGAAGACGGCAACGCTCGCGTATGGGATTTGCAGTCCGCGCGTCCCGAGACGGCAGTGGCGACTCTGACTGGAGGCTCTCGGAGAATCCGAGCTGTAGCCATCCACCCCAACAGTTCGCTTGCGGCGACTGCAGGTGATGATGGAGTTGTGCGCGTATGGACGTTGCAGTCAGGGATCGGCTCAACGCCGCTAGCTGTACTGTCGGGACCAAATGGCTGGATAAGTAAGGTCGCGTTCAGCTCGAATGACAAATATTTAGTGGCATGTTGCAGCGATCACAAGGCGTGGCTCTGGGAACTTGGCGATTTAAGCTTCACATCAAACCCAGCTTCGCTTTCCGGGCACGAAGGAGGCATCGTCGACGTTGCATTCTCCACCGACGCTCGCTACATGGTGACGTGCGGATGGGATGGGGCCCGGTTATGGGATGCGCAGAAAGACGACCTACAAGCGCCCTATTCTACACGACAAGGATTCGATCATGCGGCAAGCGCCGATGGAAAATGGCTTTACGCGCGCATTGATGGCGCCAAAGGCAACCTGTGGAATCTGACTGTTCAGGATGCTGCATCCACGCTGTTTGTGATTGACGAGGATTCGAACGGGGCAACTGTGCGCCCAATATTTAGCCGCGACAGTCGCTGGCTTGTTACAAGCGGAGTCAGCAAAACGCAAGTGCATCAAATGAGCAATGGGACTCCCGGAACGCCAAGAAGCTTGAACGGTCATACCGGAACGGTGACCGCAATTGCCATTAGTGGCGATGGTCAATGGGTTGTGACCGGTGGCCAGGATAAAACAGTTACTGTGTGGCCGCTCGCCAATGGTTCAGGCGATCTTACGTCAGCTCACAGTATCACAGTCGCTACGGCCGCGCGGGCTGTTGCGATTACAAGCGACGGACGTCACGTTGCGATTGGAACACAAGGACAGTTATTGTACTGGGAGCCGGGATCTAGTGAAGTTGGGCCGCTCACATTGTCTGATGGGCCCTTTGTTTGGGACGTAACCATCACGTCTGATGACAAGTGGCTAGGTGCTCACATAGAGGACGGGGTCAGGCTGTGGGATGTGTCGCAATCGGATCCACAAGGCAGGACCTTCCAAATCGGATCGCGCCAGGCTGATCCTTTCAGCCTTGAAGGAATTCTCGCCTTTAGCATCGATCAAGGCCGCTGGCTGGCCACAGGCGGTAACGACCAGGTCGTGCACTTGTGGAATTTGCACGCAAACGACCCGGCTGCGGAGTCGAAAACTCTTTACGGACACACGGCGTCGATTACTGATATGAAGATTAGTTGTGATGGGCGCTGGCTTGTGTCGCATTCGAACAATGAAGTCTTGATGTGGGATTTGACCAGCGACCAGCCACAAACAACGCGGACTCGGATTCCAATGCCCTCAAAATCCCGTGATCTCACAACATTGTCGGTTTCCTGCGATCGCGGGCTTCTAATCATCGAACCAAATTTCTACATAAATGCTGGAATAGTTGCCCCGGGCGGACTGCTTATCTGGCGGACCCGCCCTCAAGATTTGATCAAGCAAGCGCAGTCTGCTGCCGGCCGAGAATTGTCGGTGCAAGAACGGCGAACGTACTTGTATGAATAAAGACAGAGTAGGTTCTCACCATTAAAATGGGTGCACTTGCCGCGCGAGGCGGCGGTATTCTTGTCGTTTTTGAAATGGTTCTCAGTTCGTATCGGCCACTCTGTTTGAGACGGCCTTGCAACAAGCTCGCCGGTATCTGCTGGACGTCACGTCTGGGCGCCACCGGAATCTAATATTGATGTTGCGGTAAGACACGCGCTGCCTACGAATGGAGTTATCAAGTTCATGCGCGAACGAAAGCCAGCTCCGGCGACTCGCGGCACAGTAAATACGGACGTGCAATGGCGTCACCGTGAGGCGAATCAGACTTGCCAACCGATAGATGCGCATTCCTGGGCCAGCGAAGTTACTCTATCAACAGTTGCGCGGCGGCAGTTCTCGGTTCCGACGAGCAAAGGTAGAGATTTTGCGAGTGTACCAGTCCGCTGCACGTCTATGGGGCAGATGCCGCCAACACTGACCGTGAATCGTCCAGGCGATTCGTTCGAACAGGAGGCCGATCGGATGGCCGCCCAGGTTATGACTGGGGACACCGACCGACACACTCCGACCATTACAATTGCTGTAGATGCTGGCCTTACGCGTGCGGTCATCCAGTCGCGATCGGCGACTCTGATGCGTGCCGCAGCGCCCGCGCCAATGTCGGCCCCAGTCGGAGAAGCCGTGCTCGGGGAAGCCACTGCAGTTGGATCTGGAGAAGCGATTGGTATTGGGATCGGAGCCTTCGCACTAAACGCCGTAGTAGCGCTATTGGCTTTGCTCTGGTCGGAGGAGATCGGACCGGAGGACATCGGGGCGAGCACAGTCGATTCTGCGTATGCGCCGGATACGACTGATGAAAATAAGTTTGAGTTCGTACCTCGAACCACCAGAAAGGAAAGAAACGCACTTACTGGTAGCGCAAAGGCCGATGCAGAACGCAACGCCGCAAAGCTACGACAGTGCGAAGAAATCTATGCTCATTACAAGAGTCTAGAAGAAAGGTTCAAAGGCTGCTCGGCCCTGGAAACAGAAATCAATAACATCAATACTTTGGAGCGATTACAGAAAATCGCCAATCTTCGTTCTGACTACAATCGAATGTTGTGTGACAACTACATGCGACACTCCACAGACCCCTCGTCAACTCCCACTTCACAAAAGATCCAAGAACAGTTTGAGGGTCATGTGGAAAAGGAACGTGAAAGGCGACAACAAATTCAATTCTGTGAGAAGGTGATAGCGCGTCAACGCGCACACAGGTTGATGCAGCAAGGTCTAGATACCAGGGCTCGAAATCCGAGTGGACCTCAGGTGCAGCGATCCGCGCGAAACGTGACAGCGCCACTTGTTGCGCCGCCTGTGGTTCAAGAGGTAATCAGTTCGCCAGGACAACCCCTAAATGGCCCGGCGCTGGAATTTTTTGAATCGAGATTCGGCGCTGATTTCTCTCACGTTCGCGTCCATACTGACGCGCGAGCCGCTGAATCGGCGGACTCGGTTGCGGCGCTCGCCTACACTGTCGGAAATCACATCACCTTTGCGCGTGGACAGTACCAGCCCGACCGAGAAACCGGGCGGTACCTCATCGCCCATGAGCTTTGCCATACGCTCCAGCAGGCTGGCACAGTTGGAACAACCTTCACCGACAGTCCACGCCCGTCGAAAAACGCTTCTCCCCGCGCTCGAGCGGAAGTCACGAGTTGAGTGGTTTTCCCACATCGCCGCTTACTCATGCGATCAATGGCGCTTTGAAGCTCGGGCCGCGAGTTACCGCGGAAGAATGCCGCACAGTGTGAAAAAGGCAAACTCCGCGCAATGTGCTGCAAATAGAGCAAGTGCTCCCGGTCGGACTCCGTAACACCCAGATCAACTTTTGGGGAGTAGGCCAGAACCTCAGGAATTGCTTGTTTTTCCAGATCTTGCGATGTCCTGCGAATTGATGCCAATGCATTTAGTGGGCGATGAGGGACTCGAACCCCCGACATCCACGGTGTAAACGTGGCGCCCCTGTAATTCAAGCGGTGACTGTGACAAATGTTGCGTCAAACGAGTTGGCCGTTTGCACCGACGTTTGCACCAAATCGTCCCCGATCGAATTTGCGAAGCTTGCTTTAGACGGTAACGATGGACTTTCCGTTGTTCTTGATGCCTGGCCCCGCCTTACTGCGGATATTAAGGCCGGCATTATCGCATTGATTCAAGCGGTAAGGGGCGGTTCCTGCGAGGAAGCTTACACGCTTAGCTGATAGAGACATTGGAACGACACGGCGTGCCTTAAAGGGTCCTCCTGAGTGAGGGTAGGGGGCTCGCGGTGGCCCGACCGCGGACAATTTACCGCTATTCAGGCAAAATACCCCTCCCACCACCACCCTGTGCCAGAGCCGATTGCCGACGGGACGTGGGTGGCAAGGCATAGCCTGCTTACTGACGGAAGCGTTTGCAAAAAAGGGGGATCAGACATACGAGAGTGAGAACTGAAAGTGCGAAGGTATGGGGCTCGGGAATGAAGCTTGTCAGCACGAGCTGACCTGAAAGCACCAGATGTGCCAAAGAAATATCTGTCGCAAGGTTTACCGGGATTTGCAAGGTAACCTGGTACGTTGCTGGAGGACCTGTGCCGATGGCCACGCTTCCAATTGTCCCCGCAGGTAAGGCGAACGTATCGGGCGAAACCAAGAAATCGGTCGTCGTAGCGAACACGCCAGCCATCTGCACCAATCCGGCGTCGAACATGAGATTGCTCCCGCTTAGGTCGAAAACTGAGCTGTTCGCCGTTCCGCCGGAGCCAACGAAAGGCCCGCTGTGACCGAAACTCGCATGCAGGCCGGAAATCGTTAGCATCGAAAGCGTCAAATTGAGTGACGCGGGGGAGAAAAACACGCCTTGCGCCGGGCCGTTCACGAGAGACAGTTGAGAAGGATCTCCGCTTATATCGTGAACATCGGCGACGATGCCCTGCGTGGGAACTAAGCCACTGACATTGACGTTTACGGGGTCGGTAAACACCCCGGCAAGCGTAGCTTTAACGTTCAAAGTCGTCGCTGCACTGTCGACACTGAAGAAAACAAGCTTTGCGTGCGCCAAGCCATTCATTCCAAGTGAACTGGTCAAGGCAACCACCGTCAATAGTGCGATTGAACACTTCATTGCGTATGTCTCCTTAAATCGATTGGAATCGATGTCGCCAGTTAGTTGGCTGGCTCATAACTTGTCTTCACCTCTCTGTAAAGCTCCAGCAATTTCGGCAGCGTCGTTTCGAGTGAGTAACGCTCTTCGATCAGTCTTTCGCCCGCTCGCCTAAGATGCGCGAAGTCTTCGGGCGTATTCAGAACATCGACCGCTTGCGACGCCAGCGTCTCGACGTCGAAGAAATCGGTCAGTAGTCCGTTTTCGCGGTCCGTGATCAGCTCGCGCACCGGTTCGGTGTCGGATGCCAGCACGGTCGCGCCGCAAGCCAATGCGTTGAACAGTGACCATGAGAGAACAAACGGTACTGTCAGATAGATGTGCAAGTCGGCGATCGACCAGAGCTGAGCCAAAGCCGGCGAGGGCAGCATGCCTGTAAAGATGAACTTCGACAGGTCGTACTCATCCTGACTCAGCACGTGCTCGCGGAACGATTGGCCACGGGTGAACCGCTGATCGCCGCCGTAAGCGATCCGATCGCTGCCAACGACGGCGAAGATCACGTTCGGATACGCTTGGTAGATGCGCTTGGCCGCCTGTATAAACACATCAAAGCCGCGCATCGATTCAAAGCCGCGCGACACGTAGGTAACGATCCGCGTGTCCGCGGGAATCACACGATCGGCAATCGTGCGCGGTGCATCGGCGTGGCGCTTCCAGACCTGGGTGTCAACGCCGTCGAAGACTGTGGTCAGCTTCGGCTGATAAACGGCCGGGAATCGGCTGCGCTGCCAATCGGTGGGGCAGTAGCCGGCGTCGCAGTTCTCGAGGTCCAAGAGCAGCATGGCGTTGCGGCAGTACGACCGAAGCACGTCGCGTTCTGCCGCCGGCATGTTCGGACGAAAGTCGAGGTCGCTATCGTGCGGATGATAAAAGTATTCGAAGTAATTGATGATCGGACAGTTCCACAGCTCGCGGAGAAACAGCGAAGAGCCGAAACCGCTGTGGGCCACGACCAGGTCAGGTCGGCCGCCCCACTGCTTGCACGCTTCGTAAACGCCGTGGGCGTGGGCTACGCTGTTCTCAAACGTGCGGGTGAAGTAGCTGTTATGCCGCGTGGCGCCACCGCGAATTTGATACGGCACCACTTCGATGCCGACAGGTTTGGCCGGGGGTCGATTCGTGACAAACGTCGAGCGGACCTTTTGGCCGTCGGCCAGCCTCTTCGCGATGTGTCCGAACTGCGCGGGAAAGTTCTGATGAATCCAAACGATGTGCATGCCGGTGCAAACAGCCTGGCTGCATTTGACGGAACGACATTACGGCAGATTCGTAATCGATTCTGTGTCCTTCTTCCGCGTAATGCCGTCGATGCCCACGGTCTCGAATAGCCAGTTGTCTTTTCCCTTGGTGTCGCTAAAGAGCTGATCGATCGCCTGGTCGTTGGCCAGCGTTCCGCTGGTCCCCACCGTCAAGAAGTTGTTGCCATTGTTCCTGGTTCCCGATCCCGTGCCCGAGATGTTGGCCATCTTCGTGGCGACGTCGCGAGCCGAAGTCCATTCATTAAGGATCGATTGCAGAGCAGGCGTACCGAGCGTCGTGGTGCCCGAAATCAAGATGCTGCCCTTGCCCCCTTCAGCCCCGTCGATCTGCTGCGAAGCATAGATCGTGTCGGCGCCGCCATTTCCGACGATCAAGTTCTGTCCACCTTCGCCGCCCGTCGAAGCCGTTCCATCCTTCTTCTTGACGCTTCCATACGTTCCATAAACCGTATCGGCGCCCGTGCCCCCCACGATCAGGTTGTTGCCGCCCGTCGAACCTTCGGCGCCGGTAATGCCATTGCCGTAGATCGTGTTCGTGCCGTTGCCGGCGATGATCACGTTACTGCCTTGGGCACCTTCGCCACCCGTCGAACCGCCGACCAGAATGTCCCCCGCACTGCCGCCGAAGAGCGTGTTGTTGCCGGCGCCTCCGTCGAGTGTCGCCTTGGTATCGATCAAAGCCGATGCGTCGAGAATATCGGCGTCGGCCAAACCGCTGGCGATCACGCGGCCCGTGATATTGGCAATCGTTTCGACGTTGTTAACCGCTTGGCCGTTCTCTTTGAGCGTGACCACGCGAATCGTCGTCGGATCGACCTGCTGGAACTGCACCTGATCGGCCCCGACCGTGCCGGTCCACACCAGATCCATCAAGTTTGAATTCTGAGCGTTCGGCAGAACCTGCACGCCTGTGACTTGCACCGACTTCGTCGCGACGGCTCTCGTGCCGTTGTCCTTGTCGGTCGCTGTAACGCTGATCGAGCGCGCACCGACAGTCGTGAACGTATGCTGCACTTGCGTGCCGCTCGCACCGGTCACGGTGTCGACCGCCGAGCCGTCGCCCCAATTGATGTTGAACGTGAAGCCGGCTGCCTGGTCGGCCGTCGAAGCATCACTGGCCGATAGCGTGTAAGTCTGCGCCTGATCGCGGAGGGGTACTGCCGGCCCAGAGATGCCCGTTGTGGGGGCAAGATTGTTGATCGTAAGCGCGACAGGAGTCGAGGTGGTGATTCCACCATCGCCATCATCGACGCGCACTCTTATTCCGCGAGTCGTTGGACCATCATCGATACCGAGGGCTCGAAGTTGCGACCAGTTCAGTACGGGAACTCGCCCGCTCGCGTCACCGAAAATGCCATCCCCATTGATATCCCAACTATAAGTCAACGGATCGGCTGTCACGGCGGGATCGCTGGCGGTCGCCATGAGCGACAGGCTCGAGCCTTCAGGAATCGCATACGGACCGCCTGGCAGGCCGACTGGTCCTACGTTCTCGAGAATTATTGCGCCAGGAGCTGAAAAGGTTACACCGCCTTGTTCGTCATCAACGCGCACTCGGATAGCAAATGTCGCTGGTCCGTCGTTGATCCCAAGCGATTGCAATTCTGGCCAGGTGAGTGTGGGAGATTCTCCATCGGCATCGCCAAATATTCCATCGCCATTAAGATCCCAGCTAAAGCTTAAGGGATCGGAACCAGGGTCGGTGGCGCTGGTCGCAAGAGTAAGACTTTCGCCTTCGCGGACAAAAAATGTCCCAAGCGGTTCGACCGTTGCGGCTACATTGTTAACAGTAAGTGTCGTACTGTAATCGGTTGAGGCTCCATCTTTATCGAAAACGCGTCCCCACACCGTGTAGGTACCATTCTCAACGAATACAAAGCTGGCGACGTTTGCGGTATTCGCCAGAGCATAGCTGGCCGCTAATCCTGCGGGACTAGTGGCGAAGCTATAACGGAGACCCGCTGCTACGTCCGCTACGCTTAGATCCGTCGGCGTTGTCAGGCTGACCGAGGCTGGAGTTGCCTCACTCACCGGTCCGGTGTTTGCCATGCCTGTCGCTGTCGGGGCGGTATTGATGACGGTGACCGGTGTACTGTAGTCACTCCAACCGCCATCCTTGTCGAAGACTCGTCCCCAAACGATGTAAGTACCGTTGTCAGCGAATGTAAAGCTGGCGACGTTTGCGGTATTCGCCAGAGCATAGCTGGCCGCTAATCCTGCGGGACTAGTAGCGAAGCTATAACGCAGACCCGCTGCTACGTCTGCGGTGCTTACATCCGTCGGTGACGTCAGGCTGACCGAGGCTAGACTTGCCTCACTCACCGGACCGCTATTCATCATGCCGGTAGCTGTTGGAGCCGCATTGACGATCGTGAGCGCTATGGGTGCTGAATCGGTCTGACCGCCGTCATCGTCACGTACTTGGAATTTGACGTAGTGTGCTGTTGGACCGTCATTCAATCCCAGAGCAAGCAATTGTTCCCAAGTCAATGTCGGGTTTTGACCAAAGGCATCGTTGAACTCTCCATCACCGTTGATATCCCAAGCAAACGTCAATGGATCATAGACGCCCGCTACGTCCGACCCGTTGCTCGCGATTGTTATTTCTTGGCCTTCGGTAATAAGGTATGGACCGTTGGTAATCGCTGTCGGTGCGAGGTTCCGAATCGTGAAATTCATCTCTTTCCAGCACAGTGGGATCCGAAGCTTGGAATTCACGTGACTTGAAGTCGCGGC
>JADMIO011434932.1_pt1 | contig 109032 bp, 96 predicted proteins | sample 8958161 | NCBI WGS metagenome assembly JADMIO01 (sample SAMN16585339, study PRJNA669376) | soil metagenome | isolation source: Crop rotation soil | place: USA: Cullars Rotation, Alabama | collected 2011
GCCGCGACTTCAAGTCACGTGAATTCCAAGCTTCGGATCCCACTGTGCTGGAAAGGTTATCTTTGGAACAACCTTGCAACTTTCACGCACTCTGTGATCTCTAAGTATCAGTATAATCGCGCATTCAAATTTCTTATTATTCTTCAATCGATCATTATGACAACGCATAAAAGATTTGTAAATACCCTCCTGCTGGTGATGATAGCTCTGGGCTTCACTACGATTTCGACTGCGCAGAATTCTAAGAAAGAGAAGGCCGCTAAGCAGGAGCAGGAAATAAAAAACCTGATCGATTCACAGAAATATGTGTTCAAAGCGCAAATGGTGTATCCATTGGGTGGCAGGAGTAGAAGTCTAACAACTGATTATGATCTCAGGGTTACAAAGGAATCTGTAGTCAGCTATCTCCCGTATTTTGGCCGGGCATATTCTTCTACGCCTGGATCATCGTCCGGTGGAATTGAATTTACTTCTAAAGAATTCGAATATACGGTCACCGAAGGCAAGAAAGGCGAATGGGAAATTCTTGTTAAACCAAAGGATACACAAGTGGCGAGAGAACTACGCCTTACTGCGTACAAGAATGGAACAGCTAATCTGCAGGTAAACAGTAACGACAAACAGTCTATTTCTTATTCGGGTTATATCACCGCCTTCAAAGCCAAGAAGTAGGATACTATATTGTTTTTCAAATTCGTTAACAGCCCAACGGCTATTTTTATAGCTGTATCGGTTAAATAAACCCTGTGAAAAATTGAAAAATATGCGAATCGTAAGCTTGATTCTATTTTGTTTTATCGTAATCAGTAGTTCAGCTCAGGAAAGAGAGTTTCCCGACTATCGATCAAAAAAAGAAAACTTTTCCCGCATGCAGGAAAAGGACTTTCGTTCAGATCTCGCTTCGTTTACATTCGGAGGGATGGATGAGAGCATGGGCAAGGGAAAATTACGCTCCGTACCTGCAACAAAGTTTGGTACTAATTTTATTTCATTTAACGGTACCAATATTGCCGGCAACAATGTTCAAGTCGTCATTACGGGTGGAACATTTGACGAATCGGCTCATAAGTACACTTACTATAATAAGACACACCTGGTAAAGATCGACGGCAAGCCATATTACGGCGCTTATGACGAAAAACCAGAAACCACTATTGAATCAGTTTTGGTGATAGTGAATAAGGATACTATTCCAATCCCCGCTGCGGCCTATAATGATTTGTTCAATCCAGAATTTACTTACATAGATAAATCAGGAGTCATCAAATCGTTTAATGGTGTTTATCTCTCTGGCGACAAACACACTTTTTACATTTACATGTTGAATCGCAAACCGAAGAGTAATTATGAAGTAACGTGGATCATACAGGACAAGACATATGTCCGTCGCGTTGTAGATTTTGGGTTCTTAAATTAATGAGCGCTATTTTAATTCTTAATCATCGGCACTCCCCTTTTACAAAATTGGATCGCAAGTCCCCACGGATCGCGCATCATTACAAGATGAGAACCGTCGTTCATTTGATGATCACTTACAAGTGTAGCACCGGCTTCCAACAAGCGATCTTTTTCACGCGAAGGGTCTTCTGAAACAAAAGCGATGTGCACTAATAAAGGATTCATCTCCCGATATGGTGGAACTTCAACGGTAGGGTTTTTATAAATCTCTATCAGGATCTTGTTACTGTCGTCACTCAGGAATGTGGTGAAGGGGGAGTCCTCCATTTGTCGCTCCACTCGAAGCCCGAGGTGCGTGGAATACCAGTCAGCCATGGCAACCGGATCCTCCACATTCAGTGCAAAATGTTCGAGTTTCATTACAAATGATTATTGAATAGTAGAAATATTCGCAACCGTTATTTTAATAACGACATTTTTTTCATCCATTGTTGCACGTGGTCCATCCATTTTACATCGCTTGTTGGATTGTTTAACCCAAATCCGTGTCCGCCTTTTTCAAAGAGATACATCTCTGTTTGCACGCCGCTCTTTTTCAAAGCATCGTGATAGGCAATACTATTTTGGACTTTTACCCCACCATCGTCTTTCGCATGAACCAGAAATGTTGGCGGTGTTTTATCATTCACCTGCAGTTCATTTGAATACAGCGTTATCTTTTCCCGTGATGGATTTTTCCCAATAAGATTATCTCTGGATCCCTGGTGCATTAAACTATCTGTAAGACTGATGACGGGATAAACAAGTATTGCGAAATCGGGACGAAGGTCAGTGTGCTTCTTGTTCGGAATTTGACTAGTCGTAAAGTGAGTGGATGCGGTGGATGCAAGATGTCCGCCGGCAGAGAATCCCATTATACCGATCTGATTTTTTTTCAAATGATATTTTTTTGCATTCTGCCGCACAAATTGAATTGCGCGCTGAGCATCCTGCAAAGGACCAATTTCTTTATTTTCCATTGTGGAGTCGGTGGGAAGGCGGTATTTCAAAACAAAAGCAGTTACCCCCATTGCATTAAATTGTTTCGCAACATCAAAACCCTCATGCGCAATGGCTACCACTCCATATCCTCCGCCAGGACAAATGATCACGCCTGTGCCTGTTGCTTTCTCTTTTGGTGCCTCGTAAAGTGTGAGTGTGGGAATAGTAATATCGTGAATGGCCGTTATTCCATTATCTCTTTTCTCCGTCCATTCATTATCAGCAACTTTTTTAGCATTGGGAATTGATCCGCTATAGAGAGGAATTTCCGTTTGTGATTTTGCAAGAGTATACATGAGCATTAGTAAACAAACCGGAAAGATTTTCATAAACACGAATCTATTAACTTTCTTCAAAAACTTTGAGTCGGACATGAGTCTCTTTCCTTCCTCCTGACTCCTGAATTCTGACTCCTGAATTTAACTTCCGTCTCCTAGCCCTCTTCCTGCGGCATTTGAGAAATATCAAATGCACCTTTTCTTAAGTTAATGCCGTATTCAAGATAAGCCTTCAAACAGGCGAGAAAATTCGCCCATCCCTCCGTATTTCTTCCATACCATTGAATCCCTTTCTCATCATTATCCCGTGCCTTCTCAGTAATGGATACGAAGGTAGAATCGTCTTCTAATGTTTTTAATGTCATCTCGACCAGTGTTTCTGTACCATCTACATCATTCCAATAATAAGAAATGTATTTGGGAGATTCAATCTTCTTCACGCGTATGGGAAACTGCATATCGAACTCTGGGAATTGCCAGGTAAGCGTTTCGCCTGTTTTCATTCTACCTGTGCTCGATAAGATGAAATATCCGGACATCTTTTCGGGATCAACGATTGCTTCGAAAACTTCTTCAATCGGTTTCAACACTTTGAGCGCTGCTTTGATTTCTAATCTTTGCTGGATACCCATAACAAAACGATTTGTTGAAAGGTAAACAAATTCGACTTATAGAAAACAGCGTGAAGTGGTGTTCAAGAAAATCTCTTTTGAAATTTTACTCGGGCACAAATTAATTAGAACCGATACATTGCGTAGAGGCCGTAACTCTGTCCGGCCATTGGCAGAACTGTAAGTCCCTTAGTTTGGGCAGCTTTATTTTTATGCCAGTGCGGGATCAGAATTCCAGCGAGTGTTCCTTGCACGGCTCCAATAATGATGTCAGTAGGAAAATGTTGGCCGGCTGCGTACCTGCAATATGCTGTAGTTGCGGTTGCGCCACCTGCGATGGTAAACAATACCCAATTGAAACCAGAGTTCGGATGATAGTCGGAATAAACCTTCGCCATAAAAAACGTTGAACTTGCCACTAATGCCACGTGCCCCGCATAAAATGAATTTTTTGCTCCTCCCCGCATTCTATGTTCCATGGGTACATCAGGATTATAGGCATATGGTCGGTATTTATCATGAAAATAAACTGAGCTGGTGTAAAGAAGACCAGTAACTGACATGGTTTCGAAGAACATAAAACCTACTTTACCGGCATCATGCCTGATTTTTTTATCTGCGAGTAAAAGAAGAGGCAGTGGCATAGATCCATAAAAGAATGCGTCTCCGACATCTTGTGCCTTCTGGGAAAAATGGTCAATTGCAGAACGATTGAATGGTATCACATCATTCCTATCAAGATTCTCAATTTGCTCTTCAGTAGATGGATCTTTGCTGTAGATTTTTGTGAATGCATAGCCCGACCATCCTGCGCCTATAAGGAGAACGGGAATATCCACTCCAGGTTTGAGTTTATATACCGGTTGTTGTTTTGTTTGCATGAATTGCGCGTTATCGTTAACCACAACAACGGCTGAATCAGCGGGCTTAACAGTTAGAGAGTCTTGCGCAAAAGCTGCGGAAACTAAAACGCAAAAACATAATAAAGTTGTAGCAATCTTTTTCATACAGGTCATCTTTAATGGTCTTCGAGGTCGTAATCATTTATGATTTTGCAATGTTTATGCCATGGGGTATTATCAACGGTAACAGCAACAAGCAATAGCTAGTTGACAAGCGGCAAAAGATTAAGATGAGAAACAAGGAGGACGATACACCCCTCGATCAAACTCTACCAATAAGTCGTTTGCGGGAATTGTTAAAAGATTTCTTTGGATTTGGCAGCTTTGAAATCAGTAGTTACTTTTGCTAACGGTGTTAGGAAAATACCATAACCAATGGGAATAACAGAGCGCAAATTAAGGCAAAGGGAAGAAGTAAGAGCTTCCATACTCGCAGCAGCCAGCAAGCTGGTGGAGAAGGAAGGCTGGCAGGCGCTCTCTATCCGGAAGATCGCAGACGCGATAGAATATAGTGCTCCGGTTATCTATGACCATTTTGAAAACAAGGATGCCTTGCTCCTGGAATTCACCAAACGTGGATTTCAGATTCTAAATGAGGAACTGACGAAAGGAAAGAAACGGTTTGTCAATCCAGAGCAACAAATTGAAGCAATGGCTTATGCTTATTGGAAATTTGCCTTTACGCATAAAACTTATTACCAGCTGATGTATGGTTTGGGAATGCCTGGCTGCGAAGCAGTAAAACAAATAAGTGAACTAAGCACATTCACTGAATTAATACTCGATCCTTTGCGAGCCCTGATATTGAATACCAAAAAGACTGACACCGATCCCTATTTGAAACTCCATACGCTCTGGTCTACCCTGCATGGCTTAATATCCATAAATATGATGGGAAAAGAAAACAGTAGGGATGAACTGAATGCGATGGTATTGAAAGATTTCATCACTGGTTTCATAGCCGGGATTAAGAAATGATTTTTTTTGACTAAAAACTTAACACTGTTAGAAAACTTATATATGATAAGAGAAATTCCAACTAAAAAAATGAAAGTAGAAATCTGGTCGGATGTGGCATGCCCGTTTTGCTATATCGGCAAACGAAGATTTGAAGAAGCCTTGAAGCAATTCGAAGGCGAACCAAATATTGAAGTGGAATGGAAGAGCTTCTTACTCGATCCGGCAATGAAACACGTAGCTGGAAAAAAAATCCACGAGGTGTTGGCTGAAAAAAAAGGATGGTCGATGGAAAAAGCAGAGCAGGCCAACCAACACGTCACACAAATGGCAGCTGAAGTCGGTCTCCGATACAATTTCGAAGACGTGATCCCCGCGGGATCATTCAATGCGCACAAGCTTACTCATCTTGCTTCAAAATACGAGCTACAGGATCAGGCAACAGAAAAACTATTCAGTGCCTATTTCATCGAAGGAAAAAACATTGAAGATGTTGATACCCTGGTACAACTTGGAGTTGCAATCGGTTTAAAAGAAGATGAGATCAAAATTGTACTCACAACCGATCAATTTTCGCAGGAAGTGAAAACGGATGCATTCGAAGCAGAAGAGTTGGGAGTAAGAGGAGTACCATTTTTTGTATTCGACCGCAAATACGCAATTTCCGGCGCTCAACCTACGGAAGTTTTTTTATCGGCCTTGCAAACTACCTGGAAAGAAATACAAAATGAAAGTCCGCCAATCTCAATTGAAAACGATACTAGTTGCCAGGTTAATGGCAATTGCTAATACCCTACAGACTTAATCAGTTCATTCAAAAATTAAAAAGCAAGATTTTATGTCAACAACTAAATGGGCGCTGGATAATGCGCATTCAGAAATTCAATTCAAAGTAAGACACCTAATGGTTTCCTGGGCAAACGGTACATTTAAAAAATTTGATGCCGATGTAAAATCGAATGGTGATGACTTCTCGACTGCCAAAGTTCGTTTTACCGCGGAAGTAGATTCCATTCATACAAACAATGAACAGCGCGACGCACACTTAAAAAACAGTGATTTCTTTGATGCGGCTAATCATCCGCAGATCATATTTGAAAGTGAAAAATTAGAAAAGGTGGATGACGATCAATATAAATTGTTTGGTCAACTCACCATGCGTGGTGTCGCAAAACGCATTACCCTGAACGTAGAATTTGGCGGCATCATGGAAGACCCTTGGGGAAATACAAGAACGGGCTTTACCGTCACAGGCAAAATCAATAGAAAAGATTTTGGCGTTAGTTACGGCGCTGTTACTGAAACAGGTGGTGTGTTACTCGGAGATGATGTGACCATTAATGCGAATGTTGAATTTGTGAAGGTGCAGGAATTACAACCTGCGTAGTCTTGGAGTTTTGGGTTCCGAAGCAACTTCATTTTCGGAACCCATAAACCCAAAACTCCAAACGTATTGGAGTTTTCAATAATTTGCGCCTCTACTAATAACGAGCGTAAATTATTGCTGATGAAAAAAAATTTGTTCTTCGCATTCTTTTCTTTGCTTGCGTGCCAGTTATTCAGTCAATCGAACACCGTCTCCATTATCCCGGAACCCGTCAGTGTAAAACTGTCTAACGGTGTGTTCACCTTACCTAAAAACGTGATCATCGAAGCAGGCTCACAGCCACAATTGCAACAAACGATTGCCTTTCTTAAACAACGTTTGTCTACAGCAACGGGTTCAACGGTTAGTGTCACTAGTCCTGCAACCAGTCCCACGGTTAGCCTGGTTCTGAATAGAACTACGGATGCAGCAATCGGTGAGGAAGGATATCGACTCTCTGTCACGCCGAAGAAAATTACCATCAGTGCGAATGAAGCAGCAGGAATTTTTTATGGTGTACAGAGTTTAATACAATTATTTCCACCCGCTATCGAAAGTTCAACTCCCGTTGCTGATACAAAATGGGAGGCACCAACTGTGGAGATTATGGATTACCCCAGGTTTGGTTGGAGAGGATTGATGTTTGACGTATCGCGACATTTCTTTACCAAAGAAGAGGTGAAGCAGTTCATTGACCAGATGGTTCGTTATAAATTCAACGTACTTCATTGGCATCTCGCTGATGATGAGGGTTGGCGAATCCAGATAAAGGCGTTTCCTAAACTCACGGAAGTAGGCGCGTGGAATGTAAAAAAGGTTGGATATTTTGGAACCTTTGCAGCCCCAGCAGCAGATGAACCACGAAATTATGGTGGTTTTTATACGCAAGATGATATTAAGGAAGTGGTCCAATATGCAAAGGATCGATTTGTAAACGTGCTGCCAGAAATTGATGTACCGGGACATAGTCTGGCCGCAGTTGTTTCTTATCCCGAATTATCCTGTACTCCCGAAGCCTCGACCTATAAAGTGAGATCTGGTGAAGAAATTATGGATTGGTCGAAGGGCGCACCTCCAATTGCACTCGTTGATAATACGCTTTGTCCCGCAAACGAAAAAGTATACGACTTTCTTGATAAAGTACTAAGTGAAGTTGCGCCGCTCTTTCCATTTGAATATATTCATATGGGCGGAGATGAATGTCCAAAGAATTATTGGGAGAAAACGCCGGCGATAAAACAATTGATGCAAAAAGAAGGATTGAAGACGATGGAAGAAGTTCAGAGTTATTTCACAAAGCGACTCGAAAAAATTGTTGAAAGCAAAGGCAAGAAGTTCATAGGTTGGGATGAAATCCTGGAAGGTGGATTGGCACCCAGCGCAGCAGTGATGAGCTGGCGCGGGATGAAAGGAGGAATAGAAGCAGCAAAAATGGGACACGAAGTGGTGATGAGTCCCACGGACTTTGCTTACATCGACTATATGCAAGGTGATGCGATCATTGAACCAAGAGTATATGCAACTTTACGACTCAGCAAGGCTTATCAATTTGAACCTGTACCCGACGGAGTTGATCCGAAATTTATAAAGGGAGGCCAGGCAAATCTGTGGACGGAGCAGATTTATAATATGCGTCATCAGCAATATATGACGTGGCCGAGAGGATGGGCAATCGCAGAATCGGTATGGTCGCCAAAAGAGAAAAAGAACTGGGACAATTTCTTCTCTCGTGTAGAAAATCATTTCAAGCGATATGATGTTGCAGAAATTAAATATGCTCCGAGTGTATATGAACCGATGTTTAAAGCTAGCAGGACGGCGGATAAACAGTTGCAAATTGATTTGAGTACTGAAGTGAAAGGCCTTGACATTTATTATTCGTTCGATAATTCTTTTCCGGATCGCTATTATCCAAAATATACTGCGCCATTGATTGCGCCTAAAGAGGCTGTGATGTTGAAGGTTGTATCGTATAAAGGAAAAGAGCGCGTTGGAAGGATGATTGCTATGCCGCTGGATGAATTAAAGAGGAGAGCTGACGCTAAGCGGTAACGAAGGAATTTCCGGATCTATAGGAATTCGTCTCCAACTGTTGCCACTGGCGGGGCCCTCCCTCCCCCGCCGTTCCGGCCAATCCATGAAACCGAGCGAATACCACCACCCCTGTCCATTCTTCGCAATGTCTTGCGGAAAAACAGGCAGTACCCCGGTATGCAACATTATCAACGCGCATCTTGCTTAAGAACCGGCTCACAATTATGATCGATCGTTTTCAAATGTCGCAAATGCAATAGCGAAAGTCAAGAGTGAAATACACGATATCGGTGAGAAAAATCTGTATGATATCGCGGAAAAAACAGATCACTAACTTTCATTATAAGAAAATTTGAACTTACATCCTCATTAACGCAGCTATCGTTTCAATTCCACTCCACAGATTTCGCAACTTGATATTCTCGTTCTCTGCATGCTGATTATTGTCGTGATTGGCGATTGGAACAGAAATACACTTTGCATTCAACCGCGCTTCAATCAAATATAAAGGAAGTGATCCCCCTGAAGTCGGTTGCAACACAACTTTTTCCTTGTCCGTTGATTGAACTGCAACGATGATCCTCTTTGCAATTGGAATATCCATGGACGTACGCTGCGCATTATACGAAGATTCATCCCTGATCACTTTTGCGAGCTTAGCATGTTGTAATCGTTCATTTATTGTAGGGTCATGATCTATGACAGTGTAACCTTGCGACTGGATATGATCAATAACCTTTTGTTGTTGGTTTTTCCAATCATTCCCGACAACAAGTCGCAGGTCGATCACGGCTGTTGCATATGTGGGAATCTGATTCGATGCTTGTTTGCCTACATTTCCGCTCTGCATTCCATTTATATTGAGTGAAGGAAGAATAATGGATTCACCAAGCGACTTGCCTTTCATTTCTTCGGCCTCAATTCCCAACTCTTGCTTCATTTGCTGATCAACAGAAGGAACATCAGCGAGCGCTTTCTTCTCAGCAGTAGAAAGAGGTTTCACATCATCGTAAAATCCTTTGATGGTCACCTTTCCATTTTCGTCTTTCATTGAGGATAATAATTTCGAGAGCATCATCGCAGGATTGGGCGCCCAATTTCCATAGTGTCCACTGTGCAATGGACGTGTTGGTCCGTAAACGGTAATGTCCAAATGTGTATCGCCTCTTACTCCAAAGACAATTTGTTTTTTTCCGGATTGATGAACGGGACCGTCACAAATGATCCAGCAATCTGATTTTAACAAGGAGGAATATTTCTCGAGAATTTCGTTTAAGTGCGGTGAACCAGCTTCTTCTTCGCCTTCGAAAAAGAATTTAATATTTACTGTTGGTGATTTGCCTGTAGAAAGAAGCGCATCGTAAGCATTCAATATTGCCATTACCCCTGCTTTGTCGTCCGACGCGCCCCGAGCATAGATGCGCCATTCAGGTTGGATCGATTCTGAACCGGAAGTATGAATCTCCTGAGCCACAGAAGAGATGACGCCATTGTAAATCTTTGGAACAAATGGGTCAAGTCCTGTTGCCCATTGGGTGGGATTCACAGGTTGACCGTCATAATGCGCGTAAAAGATGATAGTCTCTTTTGCTCCAGCAACGTTCACCTCCCCATAAACAACTGGTGGCACTCCAGCACTCGTGCCTGTCAACAATTGAATGTTGTCGATCTTTCGCTGCTTCATCATTTCCCTGATGAAGGCTGCATTCTTCCGAATATTTATAGTGTCACTGGCAATATTGGGAATAGAAAGAAAGGATAAAAACTCACTGAGAACTTTATGCTGATTGTCGTCTGTCCATTTCTTAACGCTTAGCGTTTCCTGTGATTGTGGGTATGCATTCAAAAAAGAAAGAAGAATGAATGCCAGCGCAAATTTTTTCATCAGCGATAGTGTTCTATCAAAGAACGGGAAAAAAATAGATTATAACATCATAAGATGAGCCTATGTCACTAATTCTGGAGTTAATTATTTCTTCAGCGAAGGATAAATCATATTTACAAATGCAGACTTGTCAAAAACCGAAATGTACCCTCTGCCCGGATCAGTGGCAATGATTTCTTCCACCGATTTGTGCTTCTTGATTCCTTCCACTACCCTGCCCCTCACCGTTTGCAGCATTGTTTTATATTCAAGTACATCCTTCTTTCCAGCCAATTGACCATGTCCCGGAATGATAATTGTTTTTTCGTCGCAAGTCGTAAGTATTTTATCAGTTCCCGCAATCATGCCGTCAATGCTACCTCCATTTTGTTGATCAATGAATGGGAGACCATACCTGACGAACACGTCACCACCATGTAAGACGTTTGCATTGTGGAAATAAATAATGGCGTCGCCGTCGGTGTGCGCATTCTTTACATGAATAATATCGATGGTTTCGCCATTCAGGTGAAGCGACATTGACTCATTAAACGTAACCTTTGGTAAACCTTCCTCCGCCGTGGCTTTTTGCTCAAACTTCATCAAGGTATTAAATTGATCCTGGCTCAATCTTTTCCGGGTATTCTCCTGCGCAACAATTATTGCCCCCTCTCCTCCAAGGTTTTGATTCCCACCAACGTGGTCACCATGGTAATGGGTATTGATGACAAACTTTACTGGCTTGTCGCTTATTTCAGAAATTGCCTTCTTAATTTTTTCGGTAAGCGGTGCAAATTGATCATCAATTAAGATCACTCCATCCTTCCCTATCAAAACACCAATGTTTCCACCCGCTCCCTGCAGCATGTATACGGCGTCAGTAATTTTTGTTGTGGTGATCTTGACAGTATCGAAACTTTGCTGAGCGCTTACCTGTGAGATGATAAAAAATGCGAAGGGTAATAGGAAATGTTTCATGATGGAAAGGGGTATTAATTATTAGGTATTGCGGATTGCGGATTGCGGATTGCGGATTGCGGATTACGGATTGCGGATTGTGTAATCGGTTCGTGCGTCCGGCATCCGGTATCCAGCATCTTCCTACGCAACTTCACTCTTCCCTTTTACTCCAAGTTTCTGCGCGATTGCCGCAACTAATTCTTCATTCGCAGGAAGTGAATACCTTGAAAGTTCCCAGTGGCGATTTTGATAAACTAGAATCAGGTTTTTGGGAATATAATCCTTGTTCGATAAAATGTTGATATGAACCCGCCGCATGCTCGTCTGATGCTCTATTACATTAGCATAGTAAGTAACCTGGTGGTACTGAAACTCTATCATGTATAGGCGAACCATGGTTGCCGTTTGGATATCAACGTTACTTCGGCTTCGGGCTAGGGATATGAAATTGAATAAGAAGTTAAGCAATCTCAACGTCAATTACAAATTCCAATGGCCTATCGCTTTTTACGAAAGGTATCAAAGCATTTAAATCGAAGCCAATGAAGATTGTTCGCAGTATTCCTTAAGTCGGTTAGAGGATTTTCTCAGGTCTTCGAAAAGAAAATAATGAGTTTCACTAGCGAGCGGCTTTCCAGGAATGGACAAAACCCTACAGTCCATCTGGCATTGCTTTTTGGATGAAGGCCTGAACCTATACTCGTATATAACTTCCAGATCCAATTGCGGAATCGACATGCTTTCAGCGTAAATCACTTCGTCACTTTTCAACTCTCTTCTGAGTGGAGAAATAACAGCCGTATAATCTTCGAACGCACAAGTATGTAAACTGCCGACAAATGCATGATCCTCTCCGGCTTCCATTTTCCTGAACCCTGTCATCCACTTTTGTCGGTTCAGGATATCGATTACCTGCAAATAAACCACCTTGTAAGGACGATCAATCACGGTTTCAATAATGGAGCGATCATCTACTTCATATGACACGTCCATTTTTGGCGGGTCAGGAATAGAGGCTTTCAATTTTTCGAGTAAAGCGAATTCAAAATTCACTTTTCCTATTGTTGGATATTCTTCATCCGAAGTTTGCCATTCCAAGCCCGACTGATCGTTCTTATCTGCAACCTGCTCCAAACAATTATGTGTAACAAGCACATATTCGTCGGCCTTAATATTGTTTTTTAATAAGCGATGCGCAATGATCATGTCGATACCTGAAGCCTTGACGAATTTACCCACCTTCATTTCGGAAACAGTTCCATGGTGGGCAATGAATTTTAATGACAGGTTAATCATTCCCTGGCAAGCGCCGCAAGGACAAAGCACCAATTGCTGGATCATCTTGCGTTGAGTATGGAATGCCTGAAACATCTTCAGGCACTGTTCAACAATTTCTTCTTTAGAGGAAGCGCCACCTTTTTTATACAACAACACGGCATCGCCTTCAATTTCTGAAACTTCAAAATCTGGATTTGCTTGCTGAAGAATGGTTTCCAGGAAGCCGCTGATTAAATGCGTTCCATGTTCCAATTCTATTGAGTTCATGAAGTCGGTATAACCACTGATATCTGGTATCAGGATGGTGACTGGTGTGGCTGGCATAAAATGGAGGTGAAGGATAAAGTTAGGAAGAAACGGACCACGGACCACGGACCACAGACCACATACCAAAGACGCGGCGGTTAGACCGCTCCCACCTTCCCGCCGATATACCCGATACCAAAATCTTTGTGCCCCCTACCGAACGCATGTTCGGGCGGGGTTGAAATGTGACGACAGAGCAACAACGACAGACGGCATACCTGAACGGTGAACTGGCGCTCATCAACTATATTTGCAGTTCTAAAATCACCAACTAATGTCGTTGTTAAACCAGAATAAAGGAGAAGGAAAGAAAGGCAAGAAAGATAAACCACAGGGACAAGGTTCTAAGTTTATTCAGAAGCCAGCCGCCAAGGCTCAGGGCGGAAGTGCCCAAAAACCTCATAAAGCAGGGGGAAGCAGGGGAAGTTAACGCAGCTGCCTGTCGATAAATTTGTTGCTTCCAAAGAACAACCTCTAAAGAATGAAAGAAAAACTGAAGGCCCTGGCGAGTGCGCTGGAAGGTGAATTATATGATGACGTCACCATGCGTACCTTATATGCTACGGATGCTTCGGCTTATCGGGAGATGCCGTTGGCAGTGGCCATTCCCGCTTCAGTGAAAGACCTCAGGACATTAATAGAATTTGCTCATAAAGAAAAGACTTCATTAATTCCCCGCACCGCGGGAACTTCATTAGCAGGACAAGTAGTAGGCAACGGAATCGTTGTAGATGTGTCCAGGCATTTTACAAAAATTATTGAACTGAAGGTGGACGAACGCTGGGTTCGCGTGCAACCCGGAGTGATTCGCGATGAACTGAATATGTTTCTGAAGCCCTATGGTCTTTTTTTTGGACCAGAAACTTCAACCGCTAATCGTGCCATGATGGGTGGAATGGTTGGCAACAATTCGTGTGGTTCAAACTCCATAGTGTATGGAAGTACGCGCGATCACCTTCTTGAAGTAAAAGGATTGTTGAGTGATGGATCCAGTGTCGAATTCAAATCCATTAATATCGACGAATTCCACCATCGCTGCGAAGGACCCTATCTGGAAAATAGAATTTATAGGAAGGTCAGATCTCTCTTGAGTAATTACGAAACTCAAGAGGAAATCCGGAAACAGTTTCCAAAAAAATCCATTCAGCGAAGAAATACAGGTTATGCAGTTGACGTATTGTTAGAATCTGCTCCTTTTACTGCTGGCCAACCTGATTTCAATTTCTGTAATTTGATCGCTGGCTCAGAAGGCACGCTTGCGTTTCTTACAGAAATAAAGTTGAACCTCGTTCCTCTCCCACCTAAAGAAATTGGATTACTCTGCGTTCATTTTCAAAATATCAATCAATCATTACTGGCAAATCTAATTGCTGTCAAATACAATCCTTCGGCGAGTGAGTTGATCGATCATTACATTTTAGAGTGTACCAAAAACAATCTTGAACAACAGAAAAACAGATTTTTTGTTTTGGGAGATCCTGGTGCCATCCTGGTCATCGAATTTTCAAAGAACACAAGAGAAGAAATAATTGATGTGGCAAAGAAAGTAGAAGAGGAAATGCGAACGCATGGTTTGGGATACCATTTCCCACTCCTTTTTGGAGATGACACGAAGAAGATTTGGACGCTTCGGAAAGCTGGATTGGGCTTGCTAGGCAATCTGCCCGGCGATGACAAGGCAGTTCCAGTGATTGAGGACACTGCCGTTGACGTTAATGACCTGCCGGCATACATTGAGGAATTTAACCAGATCCTTAAGAAACATAATCTTTATTCTGTCCATTATGCGCACGCGGGTTCGGGCGAATTGCACCTTCGACCAATCATTAATTTAAAGACTGAAGAAGGTAACAGATTATTTAGAACGATCGCAGAAGAAATTGCAACGCTCGTAAAAAAATACAACGGCTCATTAAGTGGCGAGCATGGCGATGGAAGGTTAAGAGGTGAATTCATCCGGCAGATGATTGGCGAAAAGAATTATCAATTATTGAAAGAAGTCAAGCGGGCTTTTGATCCTGAAAATATCTTCAATCCAAACAAGATTGTAGACACGCCTTCAATGAACACGATGTTGCGATACTCACCCGGACAACAAGCGCCGCAATTCAAGACTTACTTCAGATATTATAACCAGGACATACTACAACATGCTGAGCAATGCAATGGTAGCGGCGATTGCAGAAAAACACATTTGTCGGGAGGAACTATGTGTCCATCATATATGGCTACCCGAAATGAAAAGGACACCACCAGGGCCAGAGCAAATATTCTTCGGGAATTTCTTACCAACTCGAATAAGTTGAATCGCTTCGATCACGAAGAGATCAAAGAAGTAATGGATCTTTGTTTGAGCTGCAAAGGATGTAAATCAGAATGTCCTTCCAACGTTGACGTAGCCAAACTTAAAGCAGAGTTTCTTCAACACTATTATGAAGCCAATGGAGTTCCGTTCAGATCAAAGCTAATTGCCAATTTTAATCGCTCAGCAAAACTTGGTGCATTGATGCCAGGAGTATACAATTTCATGATGACAAATGGAACCGTGAGCCGATGGATAAAGAAATTTTCGGGTTTTGCTGTTGAGCGCTCCATGCCCACACTATACAGAACAACTTTGAAGAAATGGTTCAAAGGCCACAAAGCTTCTCCACCGTCAACCGTCAACAGTCAACTGTCATCTAATACTGTTTTCCTGTTTTGTGATGAATTCACTAACTACAACGATGTTGAAATCGGTATTAAAGCAATTTCATTATTGGAAAAATTAGGTTACGAAGTAATTATTCCTCAACATGAAGAGAGTGGCCGCGCATGGTTATCGAAAGGATTGTTGAAAGAATCCAAAAGAATTGCAAATAAAAATATAGCTCTATTAAAAGATCTCATAACAGACGAGAGTCCGTTGATTGGTATTGAGCCTTCGGCGATTCTTACCTTTCGGGACGAATATATAGACCTGTCGACTGATGAAAATTTCGAAGCGGCAAAAAAATTGGCGTCAAATGTTTACATGATCGAAGAGTTTCTCGTTCGCGAAATAGAAAAGGGGAATATTTCAAGTGAACAGTTTTCTACTGAAAAAAAATGCATTAAACTACACGGTCATTGCCAGCAAAAGGCATTATCGTCCATCGGTATCGCTTCAAAAATATTATCACTTCCTAAAAACTTCACAGTAGAAACAATTCCTTCCGGCTGTTGCGGGATGGCAGGCTCTTTTGGATATGAAAAGGAGCACTATGACGTTTCAATGAAAATCGGCGAGCTAGTGCTATTGCCTACGGTAAGGAAACAGGCAGATGATGTGTTGATTGCTGCCGCAGGAACGAGTTGCCGTCATCAAATCAAAGATGGAACAGGAAGAAAAGCATTGCACCCGGTAGAAATCTTACACGATGCGCTCAAATAAAAAAGAACCCCATAAGGGATTCTCTTAACCAATTTTCTAGACTTAGTACTTGTACTGTGAAGAGTGAATCTTCAAAAAGATAATCAGAGCATCAACTATCAACATTTATTAACTTTTAAGCCGCTTCTGAAGGGCGATGCTTCGCTTCAAAATCGATCTTATGCTCTTTAAATGTTTCGAGAAGTGCAGTCATTTTTGAAATAGAATCATCAATTTCAGTATGGATGCCAGGCAATGCGTCCGACAATAATTCTGAATTGAGATTAATGTTTTCTACTTCGATTTGGGTGAGTTTTTTTAAGACCGCCGTTTGGCTCTTCTTGACATCTTCCATCTGACGGAGGATTTTGTCCATCATATTAATTTGTAGACGGGGCTCCATAGGAATTGTTTTTACTAAAACGTCAAAATCGGGGGTCAATTGTGAATAAAACAGTCGTTCTATGCACAATTAAAAGCCATAAAGTGAAGAAGTTAGCAGTATTTCCAAGAATTGGAATTTCATTCTGGGGGCGTGAAGCACGCAGAAATAGTATACCCAAGCGATGAAGAATATCTGCAAGGGAATTCTGAACCAGAGATACGAAGGACCGGGACCCTGGTAAGTTCCTTTTTCATAATCCACCTGCCTGATTGCAGCATAGATATTAGCAGGAAGAATTAGCGCAAAAAATGTGATCAGGATCCATCCGTGGAGCTTTGTCCAAAACGGCATCGTCATTGTAACACCGGCAACTATTTCAAACACTCCGGTAAGATAGACTAGCGGCTTTTTCAACGGAATAATTTCGGGTATCATCATGCTCATGCCATTAGCATATCGAAAGTGCCCAATGGCGGTAAAGATCAGCATGACACCCATTGCAAGCCTCCCCGCAAAAAGGAAATTGGCACTTCCATCAAATGCGCGAGTCCATAATAATAATAAAACGAAAACTATCAATAAAAGAATTAAGGGTTTCATGATATGCTGAAAAAAGGTGACCCGCAGTCCAAAACTCCGAAGCGTTCGAGCTTCAATTTACATTGCGGCTTCATTAGAGGATGCGATTTAATAACCCCGGCATTTAAGCCGGGGTTTTGAAGGATCGGTTCCTAAGACCTATAAGGTTTAAAAAATCCTTATAGGTATCGGTCCACGACGTATTTATTAACCGCCTTGAACGGCGGGGTTACAAAAACATGTTCGGGCAGTTTGCGAAAAACCTAAACCATATCAGTAGCGTTTTCTTTCCACATTTCCACTTCCTATCAACTTCACAAGTCGAAAATCTTTTTCTTTGTGGACCGAATATATGTCTCTTTTTATTTCCTCCATCAATTCAGGCAGCAACGGAAATTGCTATTATGTAGGCAACGCAAATGAAGCGGTCCTTATTGATGCCGGCATATCCTGCAGGGAAATCAAGAAACGAATGGCGCGGCAAGGATTGCCATTCGATAAAGTAAGAGCAGTAATCGTGTCCCATGAACATTCAGATCATATCAGAGGAATCGAAACCCTGACGAGAAAATACTCCCTTCCCATTTACATCACGAACGACACGCTTAAATATTCAGGTCTTTACATTGACCGGCAATTCGTTCAATCATTCAGGGCTTACGAGCCGATTGTCATCGGAGGACTAAAGATCCATCCCTTCCCGAAGCACCACGATGCTTCCGATCCATATAGTTTCATCGTGTCGTCAGGAAATGTTCACGTAGGTGTGTTTACTGATATTGGGACGCCCTGTGAAAATGTGATTCATCACTTCAGCAAATGTCATGCAGCATTCCTTGAAGCCAATTACGATGAAAAAATGCTGGAAGAAGGAAGCTATCCTTATTATCTGAAACAACGCATTCGGGGTGATAAGGGACATCTTTCAAATATGCAGGCCTTAGAATTATTTCTGCGATACAGGCCGCCGTATATGAGTCATCTATTCCTTTCTCATTTATCACAAAACAACAACTGTCCCTCAGTTGTGGCCGACCTATTTAATCCTCACGCCGGAAATACTAAGATCATGGTTGCTTCGCGTTACGAAGAATCAGCAGTGTTTAAAGTGGATGCAGGCGAACCGGTAGATTTGCCAGTGATGAAACAGAAGCCCTCCTACTCGCAAATGCAGCTAGGTTTTTGATTGCAAAGCGTATTGTCAATGTTTCGAACCTGGTAACTGATAATTTCTTTTTCTCAATTCGCGTAATTCGCGTAATTCGCGTAATTCGCGTAATTCGTGTCCCAAAAAAAAGGAGTAGTAAAAACCACTCCCGGTAATCAAAAACTCTCTCTAAGAGATATCCAAAATTATCACGACGTCAAATTTCCTTAAAGAATATTCGATGAAGGTTTCTCATGATATCAATGAAAATTATTAATAGGCTCCCTTTGCCACTGATACGTTTTCACAAGGCTTTTGTAGTTAAAATCGATTACATTACTATTAGCAACCATTAGCCATGATGGATATCAAACACCTTCGACTAATTGAAACCGTAGCTGCAGAAGGCAGCTTATCGGAGGCGGCGAGAAAATTATACCTCACGCAATCGGCGCTTAGTCACCAACTAAAAGAAGTAGAATCACAAATGGGCACGCCGGCATTTCACAGGGTAAACAAAAAGTTGGTGATAACGCCTGCAGGTAATATTGTTTTGGCTGCAGCGAGGAAAATTTTGCCTCTGGTTGAGAATATTGACCTGGAGTTGAAGAAGTATTCATTAGGAGATATTGGCCAATTGCGAATTTGTACCGAATGCTATACATGTTATCATTGGTTGCCCATGCTGCTTAAAAAATTCAGTTTGGAGTACCCTAATATTGAAATTCAGATCAACACAGAAAATATCGATGAGCCCTTAAAGCTTCTGAAAAATGGCAAGGTGGATGTGGCCCTGGTGTTTCGACCTGAAAAAGATAATCACCTGGAATATGTTGATTTGTTTAAGGACGAATTAGTGTTACTCACTTCACCCAAACATCCACTTGCACAATATCCAATTATACACCCCAGGCATTTCGAAAATCAGGTATTAGTAACACATTCATCGAAATTTGAAACCGGCACCGTTTATAAGGATATTCTGGAACCTGCAGGCGTAAATATTCGCAAAGCTATTTATGTCCAATTAACGGAGGCAGTGATCGAAATGGTAAAAGCAAATATTGGCATTGCGGTATTGCCCAAATGGACAATAAAACCTTACCTGGTAAATGGAAGTCTTACGATGAAGAAAATAAATAATCGTGGGCTAATCAGGAAATGGTCTGCAGCAACGCTCAAGTCGAACAAGAAAGTCGAACATCTCCAATGCTTCACTGAACTTCTGAGAAATGAAATTCTGATCTAATATTATTTCACGTGCAATTGCTGGAGTACTTGTGCCAGCCTATTTTTATCGTTTGCGTATTTCTCAAGATTGACAAGTTCAACCTTCCGAAATTCAACAGGATGACTTTCGCTTTGAAGTGAGATGTATCCTTCTTTCAATAATTTACCGTCCTGCTTTGCAGATGGTTCATAATTCGAAACATTTCCGCCACCTATTTGCGGCTTCTGATATTCGAGCACTGTTTCACCCTCGACCATATGCCTGATTAATGAATCGCCCAACACTAATACTTCAACCCTCACCCACTGGTCGCCATGATAAGTTTTAGAACGAGAATTAATACAATGATCCGTAAACAACTTCCCATTCATTACCACATTTGTGCCCGGAGTGCAAAGGTTTGCAGTGGACCTTGCATGTTTTCCATTTCCTCCTAACAACTGCACTTCGATAGAAATAGGAAAATCTTGTTTCAATCCCATTGTTTTGGGATCCTGGCAATGTATCATAGCGCCACTATTTCTATAAGCCCAACCCGGACCGCCCTTTGCCTGGTCGCCAGTAAACCGATATTCAACCGCCAATAAATAGTAAGAGAATTTTTGCTTATAAAAAATGTGTCCGAATTTTTCATCGAACGCATTATACTGATCGTAAGAAACTTTCATGACGCCATCCTCAACACGAAAGGTATTTCCAAAATCTTCACCCAGTGGATACCCGGTAATCTTCATCTTCCAACCATCCAGGTTCTTTCCGTTGAACAATTGAATCCATTCATTTTTTACATTGTCGTTTTGTGTTGGGCAAAATTCAGTGAAGGCAATTAAAAGAAGAGTCAACAATAGTTTCATTGACTAAAATTATATTATTCGCCACTTAAAAATGCGAACCAGATAAATATAAAACGCTGCAACTCAGAATCTCAAACTTTAAACATTAAACCTCAAACTTTAAACCTCATACCTCTACCACCCTATCCCATAATCCTCCCCATGATTCGAGCTTCCACCCCAAAAGCTTCCATGCTTCCAATCAAAATAGATGGCATTGATTGGGCCGGATGTTCTATCCTCAAAACTCAATGTATATCCCATTTGTCGCAATTCTTTTTTTATCCAATCCGGCGTTGCTGAATTCACTATGATCGATCCGGGCTTTGGTTTTCTATCGTCAATCTTTGTTCCTCCAAGCGAAAGCCACAATTGGTTTGTATTAATGTTTGGCGCTTCCACCGCTTCTTGAATCGTCATCCCAAATTCAACTACATTCAAAAAACATTGCAACAGATTTTGATCCTGCGTGTCACCACCTTGTACGGCAAAGGCCATGAACGGCTTTCCATCCTTCATTGCTAACGTGGGCGTTAACGTTACTCTTGGACGTTTGCCAGGTTCAACCACATTAAATGGATTGATGGTTGAATCCAATACAAAACTTTGCATACGCTGACTCATGCCCACTCCTGTTTTACCAGCAATACAGGCCGGTGTCCATCCACCACTTGGCGTAATGGAAACAACCCATCCTTCTTTATCCGTTGCCTCTACTGATGTTGTGCCGCGACGAAGCATGTCGAGGTAATTCTCATCAATTGGAGATTGATTAAAAGCAAATCCTCTTTGCTGAAGAAAATGTAAGTAAGGATTTGTTTTTCCTTCGTATGGATAAGGATCACCGGGTCCGGCCTTTGGATCGTTCTTATCTGAACGAATTAATTTAGCTCTCTCCTTTGCGTATTCTTTTGAGAGTAATCCTTTGATCGGTTCAGTTGGCGCAAAGTAGGGATCACCATAATAAAAATCACGGTCAGCAAACGAAAGGTTCATCGCCTGGTAAATCGTATGGATATACCTTGCTGAATTATATCCCATACTCTTCAGATCAAAATTCTCAAGGATGTTTAGCGCCTGCAACATGGCGGGGCCTTGTGTCCATTGTTGAAGCTTGTAAACATCAATGCCTTTATAATTTGTTTTAAGCGGCTCTTCCTGCATCACTTTCCATTTTGCCAGATCTTCCATTGTAATCAATCCTCCTTGTTCCTGGCAACCCCGAACGAATTCTTTTGCAATGTCACCTTTATAGAATCTGTCGTATGCCGCATAGATCGCGTCCTTTCTGTTCTTTCCTTTCTTCAATGCCTCCTGTTCCGCATCTACCATCTTTTGCAAGGTTTGCAACAAATCCGTTTGCTTGAAAATTTCACCTGCTTCGGGTGCTTCGCGCTCCTTTCCTTCGTGAGGAAAGAAAACAGCTTTCGAGTAAGGCCACTCTTTAATCATTTTCTTATTGCGCTCAAAACTGTTTGCAGTTTGCGCCTCTATCGGATAACCATCTGCCAATTGCATTGCGGGTGCTAACACATCTTTCAAACTCATCGTTCCATATTCTGCAAGCATCGTGCATAGGCCTCCAGGAGTACCCGGAGTTACGGCTGCAAGTGGACCGTATTCCGGTGGAAAATTCATGCCCTTGTTCTTAAAAAATGAAACGGTTGCTCCAGTTGGTGCAATACCCAATGCATTTATTGCAATCACTTTTCCGGTTTTCGGATTATAGATCAAAGCCTGCGTTTCTCCTCCCCAACTTAACACATCCCACATGGTACAAGTGGCAGCAAGCATTGCACAAGCAGCGTCCACCGCGTTGCCACCTTTTTGAAATACCATTGCTCCTGCTTCTGCCGCCAACGGTTTCCCTGTAATGGCCATCCAATTCTTTCCATGAAGTGGTGGCTTCTGTGTTTGCTGACTTACACAAAAAAACGTACAAATACACAAACAAGAAACGAGTAATAGTCTCATAACTATTTTATTTGATTTTTTGGGTCCTTCTCAATATGCACCTTTGCATCTTGTGTCCTGCATCTTGCATCTTCTTAGTATCTTATATTATGCGATCTCCTTTCAACGCCGTGTAAGTTTCCTCCGAGAACTGCTTCACTGCTCCCTCGATTCCACTAGATAATCGAATTGGCACCACAGTATTGTATTGACTTGCGCGCGAATCGAGGTTATAAAAATCCAGGCGAAAGTAACCTGTTTGCTGTGCCGACGTTTCCAGGTCAAATGGCGCGGCCCCAGACGAGAAATAATTATACATGCCACCATTGTATCTATATGAATCCTGAACTGTCGTTTGCTTACCAAGATAGGCCACTGCAACTACACCGTCCACTTTTAATTCATTAATCCTTTCCATGAATTTCACACTGTCCGTTTTATAAACAACATCAAAATATTTATACGCTGGTATGGCATGGTACCCGTGCTGTTCCAAAACACTCACAATTGCATTCTCCAGTCTCTGGCGATATCCATCTTGTTCAATCCTTGCATATACTACTATTTGCTGGTAATTTTTTTTCACATACGTTGGAGAACGAAAAGTATTGCTGGCAGTCTTAGAACCGGAACACGCCGCAATCAAAAAGATAACGGTTGACAGCATGAGCTGATGTAATCGAGCATTCATAACAGAGGCGGTTGGGATACGCATGATCATTTTTTTATTACAACTAAGGTAACTGAATCTTTGCTCTTACCCCTCCTTAACCGTTAACCTCAAATGCAGACGCTTGCGGTCTGCATCCTGACCGGCCGAAGGCCGCGTCAAGACCTGAAATCTTCTTTCACCTGGCTCCAGAATGCATCCAAAGCAATGATCCTCGGCTTCAAAAACGAAATGATTTTCGGCCAATCGGATTTATTCATCACACTTACTTCCTGCATCTGAAAGAAAATTCTACTCAATCGTTTTCCTTGTTCATCTGAAACTTCAGATGCCCAGGTCCATTGTTCGCTTGTGATCTCTTCTAACAGATGTTTCCATTTTTTCATTCGCGAAAAATACAACTGACGCGATTCTTTATCGGGGTGTGTAAGTTCAATGGCAATAGAAGTGTGGCGATTATCCACCTGCATCCGGAAATAAATATTCTTTTGCCCAGTGCGATAATTTATCCAATTGATGGATTCGTTTTCGGCCGACATGATTGGCGACATATATTGGCCAAACGCCGTCCAGAATTCCTGCCTGAGTTGAGATGCCTGTTGTCGCGAATACATGCGGGCAAATGTCTCAACTATTGTTTAAATTGTGTCTTCCATCCCTTTATTCTGAAAGATCGCTACCAGTACGTTGATCGGATCCCGTAATCCGAAACATGATGCCCTATTATTTCTTGTTCAATGAAGAGGTTAGTTACATTATTTGTTATTATTCTCCTTGCTATCGAGGGAAGGGCAGATCACATCACCGGCGGTGAAATGTATTACACCTTTCTCGGTGTTGCGAATAACGAATACCTCTACAAGGTCACGCTCAAACTTTTCATGCGATGTAATAGCGGTAGACAATTCTTAAATCCAACTATTGTTTCGATTTTTAATAAAGGCTCGGGAAATCGCATATCGGATGTGACAGTTCCATTGCTACGTCAACAGGAAATAAGTTTGAACACAACTAATCCTTGTATAAGCAATCCCCCGTTTGTTTGTTATGATGTGGGATTATACGAATTTAATATTTCGCTTCCTCCTTCTGCGGATGGTTACGTACTCGCAAGCCAGGTAAATTATCGGATTGCGGGTATCAGCAATCTGAATGATGGCTACGGACTTATTGGCGCAACATATACTGCGGAAATACCAGGCACCTCGGCATCTCCTAATTATCCAATCAACCATTCCGCACATTTTGTTGGAAGCGATCTCGTAGTTGTATGCGCTGGAAATTCGATGACCTATAGCTTTGCCGCAGAAGATGCAGATGGAGATGAACTGCAATATAGTTTTTGCGATGCCTACCAAAGCGGTACCAGTTCGCAAGGCAGTGCTGCTCCCCCGCCTCCATATGCTTCCGTTCCATACGGCCCTAACTTTAGCGCCACTTCACCATTGGGCGATCAGGTGAAAATTGATTCGCATACTGGCTTGATAACAGGAGTAGCTCCGCCAGCAGGAATTTATGTAGTCACGGTTTGCGTAAGCGAAGTGCGCAATGGAATTATAGTAGCTACGCAAAGAAAAGATCTGCAAATAAACATCACCGCGTGCACCATTGCTGCTGCCAGTCTTCCTTCAGCATTTATGCTTTGTCGTAACTCGAAAACGCTAACCGCCTATAATCAATCGACGAGTCCCTTAATTCATACCTACTCTTGGCAATTCACCAACGCCAATGGAAATATTTTGTTCACTTCATCAGAAGCAACAGCTACTTACACGTTTGCTGATACGGGGACTTACTTTGTAAAACTCTGGATAAACAAGAACGAGCAATGCTCCGATTCGGCCCGGTCAACAGCTAGAGTATATCCTGGATTCGTACCAGCTTTTGATTACAAGGGAGTATGTTTTTCGAAACCGACCATGTTCATGGATAAAACAACAAGCAGATATGGAGCGGTAAATTCATGGTCGTGGGATTTTGGTGAATTTGCCACCAACAACGATACATCATCTTTTGCGAATCCAACCTACACTTATCCAGCGATGGGTTCAAAAGATGTTAACCTCATAGTGACGGATACCAAAGGTTGTAGAGACACGATTGTAAAAACTATTCCAATTTTCGACAAGCCACCAATTCAATTGCTTTTTCGTGACACGCTCATTTGCATTCCTGATGCAGTACAACTGCATGCTTCGGGCAGTGGAATATTTAGCTGGTTGCCGGCGCAAAATATCCTTGGCTCGAACACACCTTCGCCAACCGTATCACCTATTGCTTCAACAACATATTATGTGCTGTTGGATGATAATGGTTGCATTAATAAAGATTCTGTGATTGTTCAGGTGACTGATCATGTGGACTTGACAGCAATGAATGATACAACAATTTGTCAGGATGATCTAATCCAATTGAACGTGACATCAAACGGCTTTCAATATTCGTGGACTCCTGCGAACTCCTTTGTGGATGCGCACGTAAAAGATCCGGTATGCATCACACATGATGCCACCCTCTACGAGGTAACGGCGCGAATCGGTAGTTGTGTTGCGCATGATGGAATCAAGGTGAACACAATTCCTTATCCAATTGCGAGCGCAGGTGCAGATACAATGATTTGCTTCGGTGATCCGGTACGTCTCAATGGACTCACTAGTGGAAATATTGTTCACTGGCTACCGGCTGGCAGTCTTGACAACGCAAACACCGCAAATCCGCTTGCGCGACCTCCATCAACCACAACATATGTGCTCACGGTTTTTGACAATAAGGGATGCCCAAAACCTGCGCAGGATAGTGTGACAGTTACAGTGTTGCCGAAGATAAAAGCAGATGCTGGTCATGATACTTCTGTTGTAGTTGGACAGCCTTTACAGTTCTCGGCCAGCGGCGGGATTCAGTACGTGTGGTTTCCATCTATCGGATTGACCTCAACATCTATTCACAATCCTGTGGGTGTATATAATAATGAGTCCGATATAATCCATTACCGCGTACTAGTGTTCAATGCGGCGGGCTGTTCAGATTCTGCATTTGTTACTGTAAAAGTTTTTAAATCGAACCCGCAGGTGTTTGTCCCGAACGCTTTTACTCCAAACGCAGATGGTCATAACGATGTGCTGAGACCAATCCTCGCGGGCATTCAAAAATTGGATCATTTCAACGTTTATAATAAGTGGGGGCAACTAGTATTCAGCAGCACACAACCAGCAAAGGGTTGGGATGGAAGAATATCAGGAACACTCCAGGATGCGGGAACATATGTTTGGATGGTGACTGCTACCGACTACAAGGGTCAATCGATTTTCGAACGCGGCGTGGTGGTGTTAGTTCGCTAAGCAAAAATTTTTGAGACTTTCCTCGATTCTTAATTCGTGCAATTCGGGTATTAGCTGGAAACGACCAGCGATGTGGAATCGCTGGTAAATTTCTCCTTAAAACTTTCCCCATATTCCCAAAGGTCGCGTTTGCTTAGGAATAATATTCCCCGAATGGTTCAGGATTCGCTACGGGATTTTCAAAATCGATTATGGCATAAAATTGATGCATATAGACACAGAAAGACGAACATTATGAAAACAGAGAAAGACACTACAGCAACGCCGGAAACTAAAGAAGACTTCAGCATGAGTGCTACCATTGCGGTATCAACGTTATTGCTGGCATTTATAGGATCTAGTTTTTATGTTTTGCTAACCAGTTACTTTGAATTGATTTAAATCCTTATCCTGAAAAATCTACCGTACTCATGAACCCGTACCGTATGATTACTTATAAATCCGATATCCGACCGTATTAAATCTGATATCCAATTGGTATCACGACTCTATCTAAAACCTTTGGGTTTATATAGCCCCGACTTAACCATCGGGGTTTTTTTTATGTGGGAATTTGTTGTCCGGGAATTGTGAAAAAATCATACACTTCATAAATCAGGTGCCCTGATTTGATGTGAGGATCCGCATCCATAAGCTCAGCTACTTTCTGTTTATCTGTATGGTTAACAATTAAAATCCCAATCAGCACCGGGTCGTTAAGCACAGGCCCAAAAATCGAGATGTCTTTTTGTTGCTCAAGTTTGAATAGATATGCGAGGTGCTGCATTTGAATTCTCGCTGCTTCATCCTTGTCCGGAGCTTCTGGCAAACCGGCCTTTAATAGTACAAGGCTGAAGGGTTTCCCCGTGGCAACCTTTGACATGATCCATTCGGGAGTAATTTGTTCCATTCCGTAATGTAAGAAGAAGAACCAAGATCCAAGATTGAAGATCCAAGGAAAGAAGAAAAAAGGATAAAAAATAAAAACAAGATAAAGCGCAATCCCTTAGCTAACACAATTAGCCAACTTTCGTTTGGAGTTTACTTTCTAATTGTTTTTATTTTTGGACCTCTTGCTTTTATTTGCATCCTGCATCCTGTATCCTGCATCTTGCATCTTGCATCTTGTATCTTTCTATGGTACGACACACAACAACCATATTACAATTCGCCGAGCAGGGAGAAAAAACCGGCTGGACTTATGTTAAGATTCCAGTAGCAATTGCCGAGAAATTGAAACCAGGAAACAAAAAGAGCTTTCGCGTAAAAGGAAAAATAGACGAATTCCCAATCAGAGGGATTGCATTGCTACCGATGGGCGGCGGCGACTTTATTATGGCGCTGAACGCTGTTATGCGAAAGGGAATTAAAAAGACTAAAGGTGCACGGGTAACACTTCAACTTGAAGCAGATGATAAATTTGAATTCAGGCTTCCGCGCGAATTAATGGAATGCCTGGAAGATGAGCCGAAAGCGTTGAAATTTTTCAAGACCCTAGCAAAGAGTCATCAAACTTATTTCATAAAGTGGGTGACGAGCGCAAAAACAGAGCCCACTAAAGCGAAGCGCATGGCGCAAATGATCAACGCACTATCGCGAGAACAGGATTTTGGAACAATGCTACGCAGTGCCAGGCAAGATCGCGCCGATCTTTCGGGATCATAAGTTCATTACATTTGAATATGACCAAGACCTCATTTATTTCAATTGCCACAACGGCCGATGTTCCTGAACTGGTTGAACTGGTAAATAGCGCTTATAGAGGAGAAACCTCTAAGCGTGGATGGACAACCGAAGCCGACTTGCTTGATGGTATCAGAACAGATAGAGAGTCAATGACGCAATTAATTAATAAAGCAGGGAGTACTGTGTTGCAATTCCGCAACGAGAACGGAGATTTGATTGCTTGTGTCAACCTCCAGGATCAGGGTGAGAAATTATATCTCGGTTTGTTGACCGTATCTCCATTGTTGCAGGGAGGCGGCATTGGTAAGCAACTATTAAAAGCATCGGAAGAATTTGCGAAAGAACATAGATTCAAGTCGGTTGTTATGTCTGTCATTTCTATCAGGGCAGAACTGATAGCATGGTATGAGAGACATGGTTATGGGAGAACAGGCGAAACAAAAGAATTCCCTTCTTCGGATCCGAGGTTCGGAATACCGAAGAGGGAATTGCAATTTATTATACTTAAGAAAGAGATTACCGAGTAGGTTTTATAACGGCACTTTATCAGAAGATAAAGATGAATCCAAATATCAACGCAACGGCTGCTCCTATCCATGACCACTTCACGCGGTTGGCTTTCTTTTCATCATCGATAAGATAGGCTATCAATACGCCGATTACAAAAAGGAAAAAGCCAAGAGCAAAACCTCCAAGATGAAAACCCGTTGTGCCGCTCATCTCGTCGCGAAATGCCTTTTCCAACTTTTTATTACTCAGGGTTCCGTCCTCATTGATTGAGTTACGCAATTTTCGTTGCGCAACTTTGAATTGCATTTTCTTCAAAAAGGACATTTTCTTCCCCGTTACTTTTTCATAGTCGGAGGCCTTAAGATACGCGAGGTCTTGCAAACTAATCACCTTACCCTTTGCAATAGGAACCATGATCTCTGTTGCCTTGATTGGACTGGGCGTAGGATTCAGAGCGGATGTTGCAGCAATAGGAACAAGAATGGCGAGTGCCAGGACAATGGTAAAAATCTTTTTCATGAGTGAGATGTTTTGTATGATTGAATTTCGTACAAAGATTAGACCGCACAAAAAAACTTCGTATAGATGGGGCCGGTAGGAAGAGTGGTTGCTGGTTGCAGGTTACTGGTCGCTATTCTTGAAATTCGAGGCCTGTTTATGAATTGCCAAGGATTGAAGCGTCCCTTTCATCTTGGTCATCCAAATTGCCGATCCCTTAAAGCGTTTTAAAGAAAAGCCTTTCGGTCTATTTAATGTTTCTGCTACGGCAAGAGTTCTCATCGTTTCAATTGCAAATTAAAATTAAAGGTCAGAAAGCAGTACCACTTAAAGAAATCAACTGCGAGTTTGAAAAGTAGCCACCAGTAACCAGCAACCAGCAACCAGCAACTAGTATCCAGCATCCCCTATCTTTGGCCATGATCCAGGCATATAATTTCTTGGCGAGTTGGCAACTGTTTCCTGAGAAAGGAACTTATGAAACAGGTGAAAGGCCAAAGAGTGGCATTTATAAAATTGAATCTCCTGAAAATAAGCGAGAGCTTTCCTTTAACCACAGCTGGGTTTCCCTTGACAACAAAGCATACACATCTGAATATACAATTGGAGCAGATGGCGACTTGCACACATTTGATGACCACCAACTGGCTGATGAGGTTCAGGTTTCATTCATCGATAGCATCAGCTTCGAACTTCATTTTTACAAAAGCAGGCGAGTTGTGCTGCACGTAGTTCACGAGATTCTTCCAAATGGTTATCTTAAGATCACACAACAAGGATTTCAATCCGATGGGAGTCCTTATACAAATGTTGAGATTTATCACAAACAGATGAGCGTGTTGCCTTATGCCGCTTCGGTGGCTGGCGCATTAGTCAAACCTACCGAAGAAGGAGTAATCAGACACAAGGCGCTCACTGCAATGGAAGAACAAACCAACATGCAGTTAGAGCAGATCAGAAAACAGATAGAATTGCTTGCATTACAAGCGCAGGAAATCCATAAAAGAAAAGAATTGTCCATGATGATCTACAACGCCAGGCTTTCTTTTAAGCCCGAGATAGGACAAACGTATTATCTCTATGAAAAGAAGGACAATTCCCACATGATCTCATTGATATCTCCAAAGGAATGGGGAGAAGGAATGCCCTATAAATCTTTCGTTGCCGCGGTGAAATTATTGGCGGATCATACCTGGATGGAGTTGTGAAGAGGCCGTTAGCCTTTAGCTATTGGATTGGAGAAACACGGGATTATGTTGCTCTTATATTAGCGTTCCCAAATTAATAGGGCTTCGATTCCTGGAGTTGCCTATTGCCTATTGCCAATTGGAGCGCCACCCAACGTGAAACCATTAATAACCGTACTACGCCGGCAAAAGCAACGCTTACCGGCATTGAGTAATCAATGGTATCTTTAAGCGTTATTTTAAAGATGCGAGTACTAATTGGTTTTGTTTTATTCACATGTTTATCTGTAACTGGAAACGCCCAGATCTGTAATCCCCCCGGGCAAACACCGTCATCAGCATTTCCAGTTTGCGGTACTACTACATTTCAACAGACCACGGTTCCCACTTGCTCCACCCATGATTTATATGTTCCGGGATGTAGTGGCGTTGGAAATGCGCTGTATCGCGACAAAAATCCTTACTGGTATAAGTTCACTTGTTATACAGCAGGTACTCTCGGTTTTGTGATTACTCCAAATGATCTTGGCGATGATTACGACTGGCAATTATATGATATCACCGGCCACAGTCCCGATGATGTTTTTATTATCAATACACTTGTTGTAACCGGCAATTGGGCCGGAACATATGGGATTACAGGTGCACGTGCTGGGGGCGTCAATTATGTTCAATGTGCATCAAATCCTGCCGCATACGAACCCAGCTTCAGCTTTATGCCGGTGTTGCAGGTAGGTCATGAGTATTTACTATTGATTAGTCATTTTACCGATTCTCAAAGCGGCTATTCCCTCAGTTTCACTGGAGGTACTGCTGTGATCACAGATCCAACTGTTCCGGGATTTGATAAAGCGGATGCGAATTGCGGAGGCGATGTAATCAGGTTGCTACTGAAAAAAAATATTAAGTGTAGCAGCATTGCAGCTAATGGTTCCGATTTTTTTATTACTCCCTCAGTAGCAAATGTGATCAAAAGTCAAAGCGTAAGCTGTACAAGCGGATTTGATGCAGATTCTTTGCTGCTTCAACTCGATAAATTTCTTCCTCCCGGTACGTATACACTGCACGCCAAGAACGGAACCGATGGGAATACTCTTTTGGATTATTGCGACAAGCCCATTCCAACTACGGAAACCATCGAGTTTACCGTGCTGCCAAAAGTACCAACGCCGCTGGATAGCATCGCTCCTATTAGTTGTGCACCAAATAAGCTCCATTTTATTTTCCAAAAGCCTATGCTCTGTTCTTCCATCGCGCCGGATGGATCTGACTTTGCAATATCTGGCACCTATCCGGTAAGCATAACCTCAGCAACAAGCAACTGCTCAACCACCAGTGAAATTGTGGTTACCCTTTCGCAACCGTTGCAAAAACAGGGCAGTTTCACGGTGACTTTGCAAAGAGGTAATGATGGAAATACTTTATTCAATGAATGCGGCGAAGAAAGCCCCGTCGGATCTTCGGTGAATTTTTCAGTCAAGGATACGGTAAACGCAGATTTTACTTTTAATATCAACTACGGCTGTAGTAACGACGTTGTCAATTATTTCCATCCTGGTGGAAATGGAGTTAGTAGATGGACGTGGGCTCTCGATGAGAACATTAACAGCACTGAACAAGATCCAACTGCGACTTATTCTATTTTCAATACAAAGAATGTTACGTGCATAGTAAGTAACGGTTTTTGCAGCGACACATCAAGGCAACAGGTTATACTGGAGAATTTCTTGAAGGCCGACTTTACTGTGTTTGAAGACAATTGTCCAAATGAAGCGGTGCCCATTACGAACAACTCTATTGGAAAAATTACTCAATTGAATTGGTCGTTTGGAGATGGCACCAATGACACGGGACCAAATCCGCGTCACGTTTATACTACTCCCCGGGGAGCTACAGTATATATGATTTCCCTGACGGTAACGGACAGTTTCGGTTGCCAGAAATCGATCAGCAAAAAAGTAAAAGTATATCCGAGCTGTATATTAGATGTGCCCAACGCTTTCAGTCCGAACAACGACGGTCACAATGATTTTTTGTATCCGCTCAATGCTGTAAAAGCTGAACAACTTGAATTCTACGTATACAACCGCTGGGGCCAATTAATGTTTAAGACCAACAACTGGAAACAGGGATGGGACGGGCGTTTCAGCGGTCTCCCTCAACCTGCGGGTTCTTATGTATGGATGCTCCGCTACAAGGACCGAGACACACAAAAACAAATATTCCGAAAAGGCACTGCAATTCTGGTGAGATAACATACTTAACCCAATCTTATCAACGTTTTGACATTTCCACACCTTGTGAATAAGTAACTTTACAGACTTGCCATACCGTTTAGTTATATTTGAAAAGGATGGTAAGTTGGTGGTATTAATATTGAATGAAGAATAGTTACCACTATTTGTGAAATTTAAATTGAAGCGAATTGACAGAAACTATTATCAACCTTGAAACCGTTAACCCTATCGAGTTTTTCGGAGTAAACAACGGTAAGCTAGACATTCTAAAGAAGAAATTTCCACTGTTAAAAATATTGTCGCGAGGCACCCAAATCAAGCTGAGCGGATCGCCTGAGCAGGTGGAAAATGCTAAAGAAAAGATCGACCTCATTGTGCAATACTTAGAACGAAATGGACACTTGAGCGAGAACTATTTCGAGCAAATACTCGGAGGTGATGATGCCGAGACGGTAGATCATTTCATTGATCGTAATCCAAACGACATACTGGTTTTTGGCCCCAATGGCAAAACCGTTCGTGCGCGTACAGGCAACCAGAAGAAACTAGTGGCAATGACCGAACGCAACGATATCATTTTTGCAATTGGACCAGCAGGTACCGGTAAAACGTACACAGCAGTCGCACTCGCCGTTCGTGCGCTCAAGAATAAAATTGTAAAGAAAATCATTCTTACTCGACCTGCAGTAGAAGCAGGTGAAAGTCTCGGTTTTCTCCCCGGTGATCTGAAGGAAAAAATCGATCCTTATCTGCGTCCGCTATACGATGCACTTGACGACATGATTCCTGCAGACAAGTTGGGCTATTATATGAGCACGCGTACAATTGAGATCGCACCTCTCGCATATATGCGCGGACGTACTTTAGATAATGCTTTTATAATCCTTGATGAAGCCCAGAATGCCACGGACCTTCAATTGAAGATGTTCCTCACCAGGATTGGACCGAATGCAAAAGCGATCATTACTGGTGACCTTACGCAGATCGACCTTCCAAAAAATCAAAGAAGCGGTTTGGAAAAGGCTTCAAGAATCCTGCGCAATATTGATGGCATTGCCCATATTGAATTAGATGAGGAAGATGTGGTTCGTCACCGATTGGTGAAATCGATTTTGCGTGCGTACGACAAGGAGCATAAGGAGAAGGAAAAAGAAAAAGATAACGATCGCAAATAGTTTCCCACGAGGAAGCGACACATACTTAAGGCATCTCACCAACCAGATGCCTTTTTTTATTTTTTATCATGTACGTTTGCTGAAATGCTCTTCATGAAAGGAAAATGGATCTTCGCGGCGATGCTATTCTTTTTAAGCTGCGGAAATGATGATACATATAAAAAAGCTGAAGATGCTGAAGATGCGGGCCGGGAGTTTATCCGCGCTTCGCTCGACGGCAATTATGAGAAAGCAAAATTTTATTTGTATAAGGATTCAGCTGATTTTAATATCCGCATCCTGAATAAATGGAAGGCAAGTTATGAGCTAATGGATAGAGATGAGAAATCGGGATATAAATCAGCTTCAATACGACCTATTGAAATTTCGCCGTCAGATTCTACTACCTACACCTACACGTACTACAACTCATATAAAAAAGATACGACCACCATCAGGATTCTAAAAGTGGATGATGAATGGCTGGTTGATTTGAGAGACCTTCATTAATGAACAATTATTTACTGATAGCAATTGGAGGCGCGCTTGGAAGCGTGAGTAGATATGGTTGCCAGCGATGGTTATATGCGCTGTATCCTCATCCGTTTCCTTTCGGCACTTTTACAGTAAACATCAGCGGCTGCTTATTGATTGGGCTGTTATTCGGTCTTGCTGAAAAAACCACAGCCATGAGCCCTGAATGGCGATCTTTATTGATGGTAGGTTTTTGTGGAGGCTTTACCACTTTCTCTTCCTTTTCATTAGAAACCTTATCTCTATTTAAAGTTGGTCAGCCTATTTTTGCGTTGCTCTACATTTTTTTGAGTGTGATCATTGGTTTGCTGGCGGTATGGTTTGGAGAATTCCTGATCCGGAGTTTGTGAACACCGTCGCGAAAATTTACGCATTTGATTTAAGTAATAACTAATTAACCATGATAACCGTTTCTCATCCCTGGCATGGCGTTTCTTATGGACAGTCCTCTCCTAGAATTGTGAATGCCATCATCGAAATTCCGCAGGGTTCCAGGGCCAAATATGAAATCGATAAGGAGAGCGGATTACTGAAACTTGATCGGGTGATTTATTCTTCGTTTTATTATCCCTGTAACTATGGATTCATTCCGCAAACCTACGGTGATGATAAAGATCCGCTAGACATACTTGTGATCACTTCACTCCCCGTGCAGGCAATGTGCCTGATGGAAGCCAAAGTAGTTGGTGTGATGCAAATGGTTGATAGCGGCGATGCGGATGATAAGATCATTGCGGTTGCCGCAAAAGATCCCGGCGTAAATCATTATAATAATATTGAAGAATTACCCAAACATTTTTTTGACGAGCTTCGCCATTTTTTTGAAGAATATAAAAAACTCGAAAATAAAACAGTGGTGGTGGAAGAATTTGGAGATAAAGCCACGGCTCTGCGAATTGTTGAAGAGGCCATCCAATTTTACAAAGAGAATTTCAGGCAATGAATCTTACGGAGCCTAACAGAAAAAATATGACAGTTCAAATGGTGTTGCTGTTGTTATTAATTGGCCTCGCGGCTGGCATGTTGAGCGGCCTGGTGGGTGTTGGTGGTGGCATCATCGTAGTTCCCGCACTTGTATTCGCGCTTGGTTTTACTCAGCAACAAGCACAAGGCACTTCCCTTGGCTTACTCCTTCTTCCGATAGGCATTTTTGCGGTCGTCAATTATTACAAACAAGGTCATATCGACATTAGAGTAGTACTCATCATGAGTGTCGCGTTCATATTGGGGGCTTATCTGGGAAGTAAATTCGCATTATCCCTTCCCGAAGAAAGAGTCAGGAAAATTTTTGCGATCATTCTGTTTTGGGCAGGTATTAAAATGATGGGATGGGATGCGCTCTTCATCAAATGGGTCAAAAATATCTTTTGATCAACCTTAATGTATGTGTTCTTTCGTTCGTGTCTACATTCACGATTCCCTGACTGTCAATTTTATCAATTCTTACCTTACCAGATGAGTGAATAATTTCATGGTCATTTAATAAGATACCTACGTGCGTGATCTTGCTATCCGCGTTATCAAAAAAAGCAAGGTCGCCCAGCTTCGATTCCTGCAAAAACCCAATCACTTCACCTTGCGTTGCCTGTTGATAGGCATCCCGCAGTATCGCTATGCCAAAGGCTTTATACACGAGTTGTGTGAATCCGCTACAATCAATCCCAAACACGCTTCTTCCTCCCCATAGATAAGGAGTATTGATAAAGAGATTGGCAATCTTTAGAATGTTTTTTTCGGTCTTCCTGTTTTGTTGTGGATCGATATGATTTCCTTTAAATATCCAGTTGAACCGTCCCCATTCTGCTCTTCCATTTGTTAGTCCTCTCAAGTCACTACCGAAAGAAAGGTGCATTGGCTGGTCATTAAAAAGGATATCGTTACTCCAGTCACCGGTGATATGGTGAGGAATTGCCTGAAAAGTCGCGTCAGCAAGATGGTTCTTCGTCACCCATCCCTCATATTGATCATAGTGACACTGAACTTTCACCCAATGTTCCTCTCCTTTTTCGATTACAGTTACCATCTCTCCAAATAAGAGCTGGCTCACCATTTCACTTCTATGCATGGGAGCTAAACGCATGGGACTAACAGGAACACAGCAAACAGCTTGCATCAAAAAAAATTTAGCTGCACGAAACTAGTACAACTAGGATGAAAGGAAGACTAGGAAAGAAATAAATATTTATGCTAGCTATCCTTATTTCCTTTTCATCCCCAGTTAAATGTCATCCCGAGCGCCAATAAATGATTCTCGCTGTTATAAAAAAGTAAGCGAGGGATCTCGCGGGTTTGAGTAACTATGAATTGATAATTGGCTATCGAATTTGAGGGACCTGTGAAGATCAATAAGAGAACAATTATGCGAAGAGTCTTTAATGCAGTTAGTCTTTTCATCTCGAGAGATCCCTCGCCCACTGAAAGTCCCTGATTAAATCGAAGATCGTGAAAGTGGGCTCGGGATGACATTTCGTGAAGGTGTAGGTGGATATGAACATAGTGGTCATGTTCTTATTGTCAACTGTCATCCGGCACACTCCCCAGGCATTAGGATGGCCAGGATGAAAGGAGGGCTAGGAAATTATATAAATCCATCCTGTAATCCTTTTTTCCTAGTAATCCTAGTATGCAGAAACTCGTTTACTGCATCTCAGGCATCATAATAACCCGCTACTTCCGTTATATTGCAGCGCAGCTACATGCATATGAATAGACCTGAAAAGTTCTCTGAATATTCAGATCAGCAACTGCTTGAAAACTTTTATAGGGACGGTAATACCGAATGGCTTGGTCATTTATTGCCTCGCTATACCCTTTTGTTGCTGGGTGTATGCATGAAATATCTCAAAAACGAAGAGGAATCGAAGGACTGCGTTCAGCAAGTATTCCTCAAAGCAATAACGGAATTATCTAAATACAAGGTTGAGTATTTCAAAGCGTGGATATATATGGTGGCAAAAAATCATTGCCTCATGAAACTTCGCGATCAGCAGGGAAAGAGAGCCGTTGAGGTAAATGACATTCATGTGCAGACTGTGGACGAAACACTGGAAGGAAATCCGCATGTGGAAAAAGATGAACTCCTGGAGAGAATGGCTGATGCGTTGGATCAATTAAACGCGGAGCAAAAACAATGTATAATTTTATTTTACCTTGAAAAAAGGTCGTACCAGGAAATAACCGAGATAACTGGATTTTCGTTGATGCAGGTGAAGAGTTATATCCAAAACGGAAAACGCAATCTGAGGATCATGTTGGAAAAGAAAGTAAAGACTGGAAAACCATAAAATGTCGGATTTATTGAACATATTGTCAAATAGCAATAAGGACATCGACAATCAAAAGCTGATGGACTACCTAGCAGGAAAGCTTTCCGCGCAGGAGAAGCATGAGTTTGAGAAACAGATGGCGGAAAGTGCGATGGTCAATGATGCTGTTGAAGGTTTGCAACAGTTCAGGGATCAAAAAAAACTGGATGCATATGTGGAACAGTTACACAAGCAACTTCATCAGCACTTGCATCAAAAAAAACGCCGGCGCACACAATGGTTTGAGTGGAAACAAGACCAATGGATACTGGTTGCAGTAATTGTAGTACTATTGCTGATGGTGATCGCGTATGTAGTGATCAAGAAATTAGGCCATTCATAAGATATTTTTCCAATTTTGCATTAAGAGCCGTGACGGGTTACGTTCATGGACAACCGAATGTGTGCCAAAAAAAAAATCGGCCGGTCTCACTTTGATTTCTGAAAGATAGTTTTTACATTAGTTAATCCTATCATCAACTCACTCTCTCCTCTTTATCCTGGAAACCACCCCTCACCTTCCTACGAATAAGGGCCACGTCCAATAACCCCATAGGTACTTGCCAACGAAACCATAAATTGCTGCTATGGAAATAACTCTTGTATACCCTAAGCATAGACGATTCTTTCGTTGCCTTATGCTACTGTTGGGCATTTGCGTTATCGCAGAAAATGCGGTCGCTCAATCCCTTAAATTTAATGGGACCACTCAATATGGTAGAGTTACTAATGCGCCCGAATTGAAGTTGCAGTCATTTACAATTGAGATGTGGATCAAGCCAGAAGCAACCGGGACCGTTTCCGCAAACGGCAGTGGTAATGGTGGAATTCTTAATGCGATTCCATTATTAAGTAAGGGGACAGCCGAAAATGAAGCCGCCGCTATAGATGTTAACTATTACCTGGGTATTCGTAGCACCGATATGAAATTGGGAGCGGATTTTGAAGACAATGTTTCTTCAACCAATCATCCCGCATTTAGCAATACCGCCATTCAATTGTGTAAATGGCAACATGTTGCGGTCACATATGATCAACCCAATGGCCAGTGGAAAATCTACATCAACGGAGCACTGGACAACACGGTTAACCTCGGTTCTGCTTTTATACCTCAGAACTTGAGTGATGTAAATCTCGCAATTGCGTCAAGTGTAAACTCTTCCAATGTGAATGCCGGTTATTTCAATGGCAAAATGGATGAAATAAGAATATGGAATGTTGTCCGGACTTTAACAGAAATCAACAATAATAAAAACGTTGAAATTGCCAGTGCGCCAGGTCTTGTTGCCAGATATGGATTGAATGAGGGCGTCAATAATATTGCGAATAACTCTTCGGCTTCTGTAAGTAATTTAAGTGCGACGTTATTTAATAGTCCTGCGTGGAGTAATCAGTTCCTCGCTAACTCCGCCCTGGATTTTGATGGAGTAAATGACTATGTAACTTTTGGCACCGCTGCCGCTCTGGGCCTTGCCAACTTCACACTTGAAGCCTGGGTGAAGATTGAAGGTCCTGGCGTGGTGCATACATCTACCGGAAGTGGCGGGTTATCGAACGTTATTCCCATTGTTACAAAAGGAAGAGACGAGGCGGACGGAAGTAATGTGGACATGAATTATTACATGGGAATAAAATCAATCGGAACTAACTATAATATCGTTGCCGATTTTGAAGAAGGATCAGGTGCGGCTAGTCCGGGACTTAATCATCCACTACAGGGTTCTATTAATATTCCGCAAAATGTATGGACGCATCTGGCGTGTACTTATGATGGTAACGATTTGAAGTTATACGTTAATGGACAACCAGACGCTACACTTCACGTAGCCCAGCCTGTCCGATCAAATAGTATTCAACATGCAGCTCTTGGTACTGCTATAAACTCAACTGGAGGAGCTGCTGGGTTTTTCCAAGGAAGAATGGATGAAGTGAGAATATGGAACAGCGCAAGGTCCGCTGCACAAATAGCTGCTAACTATTCGTTAGAAATTCCAAGCGCTGCGGGATTGGTTGGCCGCTGGGATATGAACGAAGCCTGCGGCGCAACTAATAATACGGGATCAGCAACAGGAGTGAACGGTACGGTGAACGGGGCAGTCTGGGTTCCCACAAATTTTGATCTTCCGCCTTCGCAACCGAGTAATATTAGTCCGACAAACGGACAAACCTCTGTGGCAGGTGACCAGGTAAGTGTGACCGTAAATGATCCTGAAGGCAAATCAATGAACGTGACTCTGTATGGTCGCGTGAAGCCTGCGGCGTCTTCGGCTCCAAACTTTACTATTATTGGTTTGCCAGACACGCAACATTATACTGAGGAACCACAAGGACTAAGTGGCGCGGGTGGTGGTCATAATGGAATTTTCAAGGCACAAACACAATGGATAAGAGATCATCGGGTGGATAGCAATATCATCTTCGTAATTCAACTTGGAGACTGTACAGAAAACGGAGAACGCAACGAAATAGAATGGAAGAGAGCCGATACATCGATCAAATTTATTGAGAATCCTAGTGTACCACTACCAGATGGTATTCCATATTCTATTTGCGTAGGCAATCATGATCAGGGTAACGCCGCAGGAGATCCAAATGCTCCAACAAATTTCTACAACCAATATTTCGGAACAACAAGATTTAACGGGCGCGGTTATTATGGCGGTCATTTCGGATCGAATAATGACAACCACTATGAATTGTTTTCTATTGGTGGAATCAATTTCATTCACATCAGCATTGAATACAACAACAATAGTGGCAGCACAAATCAGACTGCATTGCAAAACGTGTTGAATTGGGCAGATGGATTATTGAAAAGTTATCCCAACCATAAGGGAATTCTGTCTTCCCACTGGATCCTCGGAACGGGATTACCTGCCAGCTTCGGAGGACCAGGACAAAAGATTTATGATGAGCTTAAAGACAATCCGAATCTCATCTTGTTGTTGTCCGGTCATATTCATGGAGAAGGACGCAGGTCTGACACATACAACGGATCAACTGTGAACACTATTCTTTCCGACTACCAGGATTATCCAAATGGAGGGAACGGGTTCCTGCGCATTATGCAATTCCGGCCTTCGGAAAATATTTTGTGGATCAAAACTTATTCACCAACGATTAATGGTGGCGCGGGCGGATTTCAGACAGGAGCTAATAGCGAGTTTACGCTTCCGATGAGTTTAACAGCTAACCCATATTCAATTGTTGGCGTCAACAATAATGTGAATTCAGGATCCGCCACAAGCTTCACCTGGAACGGCTTACTACCATTAACAACCTATGAATGGTACGTAACAATTGATGATGGTGAAAATGTAGTTACCAGTAATGTTTTTCAATTTACAACTGCGGGCGCATTGCCATTGACGTTATTAGACTTTAAGGCAACCAACGAAACGAACAGTGTTCAACTTGATTGGAGCACGTCAGGCGAAATAAATACGAAACAATTTGACGTAGAACGATCATCAAATGCGAGCTCCTTCACCTCAATCGGCATTGAGAAATCCAGGAACGCAAATGGCGTTCAGCATTACTCTATTGTCGACAACAAACCATTGTCCGGAAAATCCTGGTATCGCCTCAGGATGGAGGACAATGATGGAAATGTGAAGTACTCAAAAACTGTTTCTGTAAACAGAAGCAGAACTGGAAAATTTGATGTTGTTCCGAATCCTTCTGTTCATAATGAAATCAGGCTTGTTGGAATAACGAGAACAAATGAGCAGGTATTAATTAAGGTGTATGATGTATCAGGCCGACTTCAATTGCAGCGCAATGTGATGACAACGGGCCAGGATATCGTGCTACAGCACCATTTGTTACCGGGGATTTATAATGTAGAATGTATAACCAAAGCAGGAAAAGAAAATAAGCAAATTATTGTCCGGTAAAAACCAGTCAAAGACGGCCGTCCTGAATTGTGAGCAATGCGGAGGCTGAGTTATCAGCTTAAAGAAATTGTTTGGGACGGCCTCTTTTTCAATCCCTCGACTCCGCTCGGGAGCAACAGGCAAGGTAGAAATCCTGAAGAGGGCGTGGATAAGCAAGTTGGGATTTCGCTTCGAAGACGAGACGGAAGACAGCTCTTGAACTTCGAATCTTTCTTCCCTGATCTCTGTACTCCGGAGAAACAGGTTTCAAATCATAAATCAAGTTCCAAGAGTCAGGGTGCGTCTTTCGTCTTCGAATCGAAATCATTTGCCGAAAGTTCAGTATCGCAATTTATCCTCCAACTCCTGCCATTCCTTAAACACTTTGATGGCCTCAGGATGTGGTAAATGAACGAATGGAATTTGTCGATGCATGAATGAAGTATTGATCTCCTGGTAAATAAAGTCGTCATCAAATTCGATTGCTGCCGCATCATACCTTGTATTTGCATAAACCACCTTCTTCACTCTGGCCCAATAAAGTGCGCCAAGACACATTGGACATGGTTCGCACGAAGTATAGACTTCGCAGTCATCGAGTTGAAAATTCCCAATATTCTTGCAGGCATCGCGAATAGCAACTACCTCGGCATGCGCCGTGGGATCCATTGTAGAAATGACCATATTGCTGCCTCTTCCAATGATCTCCTCTCCTTTCACAATCACGCATCCGAATGGTCCTCCTTTTCCAGCCAGCATTCCTTGACGCGCCAACTCAATCGCGGCCTGCATAAATTCTTCATCTCTCTTCAAAACTTTTCTTTTTTTATGGTGTAGAAAATATTGAATGATTTAAAGCTGCAATTGACTATTTTTCGAACTTGAATAATGCAATATGAAAAAAGCACTTTTACTGTCAAGTGTCCTGTTCAGCCTGACAACCTATTCGCAAACTATCCGATACTTCATTTCGTGGCCAAATGCAGTGCATCACGAAGCGAATATACAACTGGTAGCCAGGGATATTCCCAAAGGTCCTGCCATTTTCAGAATGAGTCGCTCCTCACCCGGCAGGTACGCTACCCACGAATTCGGAAAGAATGTTTACAATGTCAAGGCTTCTGACGTGAACGGAAAACCGTTGACAATTGAAAAGATTGACGGCGATGTGTACAGGGTACCTCAACAGAATGGCTTTGTAAACGTGAGTTACACGCTATATGGCAATCATGCGGATGGAACCTATGCGGGTATAGATGAAAAGAGTATCCACCTGAATATGCCCGCGGTATTTATGTGGATGAAGGGAATGGATAACGCTCCCATAGAAGTATATTTTGATTTGCCGAACGGAAGCACCTGGAAAATTGCCACGCAACTTGAACCAACAGATCTTCCACATGGGTTCAAAGCGCCGGGACTTCAATTTTTTATGGACAGTCCAACCAAAGTGGGCGATTTAATTTTTAAAGAATGGAAAGTTTCAAACTCCGATGGACGTTCGTATCAGTTTCGGTTGGCGCTTGAAGCAAAGACAAACGACTCTACAGCTACTGCCTTCTCTGAAAAAATAAAACGGATTGTACAGGAAGCGCAGGCAGTTTATGGAGAAGTGCCACGATATGATTATGGCACTTACACTTTTCTGGCGAGCATTAATCCATATGTTAGAGGTGACGGAATGGAACATCGAAATTCAACGATGATCAGTTTGCCGGGTGACTTTGATGGAAGCGATGATTTGGTAGAAGTATTCTCGCATGAATTTTTTCATTGCTGGAATGTAGAACGGATCAGGCCTAAAACACTTGAACCATTCAATTTTGAAAAGAGTAATATGAGCGGTGAGCTTTGGTTTGCCGAAGGTTTCACGCAATACTATGGCGACTTGCTCACGCATAGAGGCGGGTTCTCAAAACGGGAGGACTATTATTCATCGCTCGCATTTTACATTAATACGAAGGCCGTATCGCCCGGAGGACGCAATTATTCTCCAATTGAAAATAGTCAGCGAGCGGTTTTTGTAGACGCAGGTGTATCGATTGACAAAACGAACTATCCGAATATGTACGCATCCTATTATCCGCTCGGGGCAGCAATTGCGCTGGCCCTTGACTTGGAGTTGCGTACGAAATTCAATAAAACCCTCGATGACTTCATGCAATTGGTATGGAAACAATTTGGAAAAACCGAAGCGCCTTATACTGTACCAGGCTTGCAACAGGTACTGGAGAAATTGACAAATCCATCATTCGCATCTACGTTCTTCAACAAATATATTTTTGGGCACGAAGAATATGATTACAAAAAAAGCTTGGAGACTGCGGGACTAACACTCGCAAAAGTAAATGAAGGAAAGGCCTGGGCGGGCAGTGTGAGATTTAGCGAAGACAATGGGATTGTCATCAATTCAAATACGGTAGTGGGCTCACCTCTTTATGAAGCGGGCCTGGATATTGGAGATCGATTGGTCAGTGTAAATGGAAAAGAAATAAAAACAACAAAAGAATGGAATGAATCTATTCAATCGTTCAAGCCGGGCGATAAAGTTGAGATTACATTTAAACACAGAGACGAGGACAAAAAGACAAGCTTGACACTAAAAGAGAATCCGTCATTTACAGTCGTTCCTTTTGAAAGCGCTGGCAAAACGCTAACTGACGCCCAGAAGAAATTTAGGGAGCAGTGGCTGGGAAGCAGAGTCAATAGGCAATAGGCAATAGGCAATAGGCACAGATGCCGGATACAGGATGCAGGATACAAGATGCCAGATAACAGATGCAGGATGAAAGATGGAAAAAGAAAAGAATTATTGAATAGGGATTGAGCTAGGAATAAATAAACACTTCCGAATGAAGAAGTACCGACCAGTAACCAGCAACCAATGTTTTTCAACCGTCAACCGTCAACCGTCAACTGTCATCAAATAAAACTTGGAATAAGGTGACATCAATTCCTACCTTTAATTCCTAAAATCTGGCATATGGGATTTGTTCAACGAATCGACCAATGGAGCCAGGCACATCAACCCGCATGGTTGGTCGTTATACGCGTGGTTCTGGGCGTCATCCTCCTGGCCAAGGGCATTTTCTTTATCAGTCATGCCGATCAATTAACCAGCATCATCGCCAATAGTCGCTTCAGTGGCATGGTCACTTTCCTCGTGGCCTTTATCACTTTCAGCCACCTTTTCTGCGGCGCATTTATAGTTTTGGGGTTGCTTACGCGATGGGTGGTTATTCTTCAAATTCCTATCCTTATAGCGGCAGTAGTATTTAACGCATCGCATGCTACTTTTTCACTCGGTTCAGAGTTCTGGCTTTCATTTGTGGTGTTGATCTTATTGCTGTATTTCCTACTCGAAGGAGGAGGCCCCTACTCGATGGATAATTATTTGAAGAAATATCTGTTGTGATTTTTTCTTTGCTCGCTTGCCATATCTTTCGTGACTGACATGTGTTTAGCGGAAGCAGGTCGTTTGTTGCTTGTCGTTTGTCGATTCTCATCCAAACAACATTTCATTTTTTATATGCGTTTAGTTATCCCAATCGTCATCCTCTTAATCGCCTCCAGTTTTGCTGGCGGATATTTTTATGGTACACATGCCAGCAGGCAAACTGCAGAAAAAAAGGTCACCGGCATTGGCGGGGTCTTTTTCAAATGCAAGGATCCTAACAAACTAAAAGAATGGTATAATAAAAATCTCGGATTAAATACTGACAAGTATGGAACTACATTCGAGTGGAGGATCAGCGATAAACAAGATCAGAAAGGATATACGCAATGGGCACCATTCATTGAAACCACTAAATATTTCAATCCATCGGATAAGCAGTTCATGATTAATTATCGCGGGCCGCAAGCTTCTGCATTTAAGGTTTGACATTAACAGTAAACTAAAAAACTGTAAACTGAAAACATTTCTACGCAGCTCCAATAGAATTCAAATAATCTAAAACCACAATCGCATCATCTCCCCCTTTCTTCGCATGATGCAATAGTTGCAATCCATGTGGACCTTTCGAAGTTTTTAATTGCGGAAATGCCGCAAGTGTTGTTTTAACGATGTCTATTCTGCCAAGCATGGCTGCGCAGAAGATATTCATTCTTGCTCCGTTCTCGAGCAAATAGATCGCGATATCTTTTCGGCCCATATGCCCGGCTCCTTCCAGTGCAGTTTCAAAATCTCCTCCGCCCCAATCCCAACAAGCGTTGAGCAATCCTGGTTGTTGTTGTAATAAAAGTTTTACTTTCTCCAGATCATTATGTCCGGCAATCACAAATTGCTTTACTAGTTCCTTATCAATCGGATCCGGTTTTGTTTGCTGCGCGATTGCGTTATGGGAAACAAATGCACCCGCTGATCCAAGCAGAGAAAGCGTGATGAATTTTTTTCGGTCGATGGAGTTGCTCATAAATGTGGAGTTGATCAATGAATCTAATGAATCACGAAGAAGAATAGTGCTGAAATGTGATAAGTGGAAGTGGCCAACTGGCAATTGGCAATAAGCAATAGGCAACTCAATTCGAAAGTTGTTGACAAATATGAGAGTACTGAATAGTTTTAAAAGAAAAATCGCGGCTGCGCCGCGATTTAATTTCTTATACTGGAATTTCGATTTTTACTTTAGCTTCTCGACCTGGATTGCCAATTGCCTGTTGCGCATTGCCTATTTCGGAGCGTAATGCGAATACTCAAAGTTCATTACTGATATTGAATATAGAGAGGTCTAGGCTTCAACTTCAACAACTGCTCCGGCTGCATGATCTGTTGACGATTTACATACTTCGTATCATTTTTATAAAATAATTTGAAGCCTGTAAACTCAACGGGCTGCGTGGCGATGAAGTGCTGATAAGTACCAATCTTTCTTTCTGATTCTCCCCATCCGTCCATATCCATCACAATTTGAACTTCTGGTCTTGTCTTGATTTGTTTATAATTGGTCACCATTGGATTGGTGAAGCGATGCACAACAAGAATCTTTGGCGGAATACCATTTTCCTTTACCAACTTGGCGAGGTAGTTTGATGTAAAATTGATATCGGCTGCGTCGAAACTTCCAATAACAGATCCTGGTTTCTTTCCGGTCTTCATAGAAAATTCCGGATCGATACCAAGGTGCACGTTTGGCATTTTCAAATATTTCTCCAGCAATGGCACTTCAGTTTCAAGATTACTTAACCCCACTTGAATATCGATAAACACCAGGGCATCGATTTGCTTAGCCATATCCAAAACTTTGTCGATCTCCTTGAAAGGCATGCGCAATTTGTATTTACCATCAGCGCCGGGACTTCCCTGAGCAGTTACGGCAATGTAATGAAGGGCGGGTTGTACTGGGGTAGTGCTATCTGCTGCAGCCCATTTCTTACACTCCTGTTTGAGTTTGGCCAGCATTTCATTGGGCGGCAATTCGCCCAAGATACCCATCTGTTTAGAATATAAGTTCCCGTAAAAAGCAACAATTCGTTTGAATGGAAGTACAGCACCCGGCGAAGGATATGCGGTCTTTACCGGCCAGCGGCCGGAAGAATCGCCGTTGGCGATCAGGTGGATTCTTCTTGTAAAATCAGCGGTATCGAGCGTAAGAGAGGTAGCGGGGGAACTCTTCACTTCTTTTTCCTTAATAGTTGTGTCACCTTTCTTATCAGCCGATGCGGCAGCCTGCTCACATGAAGTGAACGAGAACTGGAAAGCTATGGGAACCAACAAAAAGCATGTACGGAGGCTTGCCAAGGACCGGGATGTTTTCACAAGTAATTGAATTAGGTTGTTAATTGAAAATGTCTGCAAATAAACATTAAAAAACGTGCCATTGACGATTATATTTTTCAACAAACGTGAACATGTTGACAATAGATTCCGTCTTAACAAATGGATTGGAAATCAGACCACGGCTCGTTCCTGATCATGTGGCATTGCATGCACTTTTTCCGTCTTCAATGCGTGATAAGCCATAATAGTACTTATAATGAGCAGAAGAGCGCCTAAAATGAAAGGTGCACCGGCATAGTGTACAGGGGCCTTGGGTCCTGTGAAATATGCAAATAGATTAGTCATGATCAAAGGGCCAACAATTGTGGTGACACTCATCAAACTGGTGAGTGCTCCCTGGAGTTCACCCTGTTCATTGGATGGGACGTGCGAGGTAATGATTGCCTGAAGGGCTGGACCCGCGATACCTCCGAGGCAATAAGGAACGAGAAAGGCGAATATCATCCATGACTGTGTAGCAAACGCAAATAGAAGCATTCCAACAGAGTAAAGCGACAATCCCACATAAACACTCTTCTCATTACCTAGCCACGGATTTACAACACGGGTTAGCCCTCCTTGCACTAAGCCTACCATTAGTCCAACAACCCCAAGCGAAGTACCTATTAGACCTGGACTCCATTTAAATCTTTCCGTGAGGAAGAATGCCCAATTACTTTGGATGGCATGGGCTGCGATATACACCAGAACCAATGATCCTACCAGTTCACCAATGCCCTTATACCTACGAAAGAGAAGCAATGATCCTATAGGGTTTGCCCTCTTCCAGTCAAATGTCCTTCTCCTGTCTTTAGGCAATGACTCGGGCAATATGAAATATCCCCAAAGCCAATTTAAAAAACAAAGCACTGCTGCTGCAATAAATGGAACACGAGGACCGAGATTACCGAGTAATCCGCCAATCATGGGTCCTATCATAAAACCCACCCCAAATGCAGCTCCAATCATTCCAAAATTTTTTGCCCTATTTTCATTGGTACTAATATCCGCGATGTATGCAGCGGCGGTAGTGAAACTAGCGCCGGTGATTCCGGCGATCACTCTTCCCACAAAAAACCATCCGATGTTGGGGGCGAAACTTAAAAAAAGGTAATCAATCGCAAATCCAAAAAGAGAAATCAGAATGATAGGTCTTCGCCCATATCTGTCACTGAGGTTTCCCAGCACTGGAGAAAATAAGAATTGAGCAAAAGCAAATGCAAACAACAACCAACCCTGCCACCTGGCAGCCTCACTAATGTTACCATGAATCATTTTCTCCAGAAGCTGCGGCATCACTGGAATGATGATTCCCCATCCAATCACGTCAATCAATAGCGTAACGAAAATAAAACCGATTGCTGCTTTTCTTGTATTGGCCATATTTCAATTTAGGAATGCGAAGGTGGACTTTTTTTTCAAAAGAGGCTTGCGCCTCTTTGAACACGAATTGACGCGAATTACACCAATTTTCACGAATTAAACGGGAAAAGAGATCTTATCATTGGCTTATTCTGATAGCGGTCATTAAAATGTGTGAATGGATTAAAATAGATTCTTCTTATAAAAAAATTCGTGTGAATTCGTGTAATTAGTGCAAATCCGTGTCCACGCCGAAGGCGTGAAAAAAAAATCCCGACCCATACGGGTCGGGATTATATTGAAAGAGAAATTATTTTAGTATTTGCTGTAATTGCTCTTTCCAGAGAAGCTTCTCTTGTTGTTATTCGGACGATCTTCTCTTGGTCTTGCTTCAGATACGCGGATGCTACGACCTTCAACAACGCCGTTGTCTAATTCAGCGATTGCTTTTTTGGCAGCCTCATCATCAGGCATCTCAACAAATCCAAATCCACGGGATTTACCAGTGTATCTGTCCATAATAACTTTAGCAGAAGTTACTTCGCCGTAATCTGCAAAAAAATCTCTTAAGTCTTCATCGGTTACGTTGAAGCTCAAATTGGAAACATGAATGTTCATTCGTACTAATTAAAATTTAACAATGATCTGGGAAAAGCAAGTGTAAAGAAGACTATGCGTGCTGATTAATGCGTAGAATAAGACGTTCAATTACAAAATGCTAACCTCGAAAAAATTTGCGCAGCAAATATAACGCTTAATTCTGAAACGGAACTAAGGAGTTTAAGAAATCATTGTTAACAACAGAGGACCACAGTCGACGGACTACAGACCACGCTGAAGAAAACAAAGGGAAACGACGGACCACACAGGCGCTATCAGATAATAATAAAATTTGCCTTCATTTGCCAGACTTGGTAATTTGCTGATCCAATCAGGTAAATGAAGAATTTACTGGATAAGCCCACTGCTGAAGAGGTGCTCTCGCGAATCGAGCGCATCTGTGCCACCACAACGCCATTGTGGGGAAAAATGAATGCGGGACAAATGATGGCCCATTGCCAGGTTCCCATCAAAGTTGGGCTTGGTGAAACAAAGCCAGAGCGAAGATTAATGGGAATTATTTTTGGCAGATGGGTGAAACAAATGATCCTAAGCGAAAAGCCTTTTAAGAAAGGACTACCAACCGACAAATCATTTCTTATTACGGATGATAGGGACTTCGATAAAGAGAAGAATCAATTAACCAAACTCGTTGCAAGGTTCCAGGCGGAACAAAATCGAATTGGCAAGGCGCCTCATCCATTTTTTGGAAAGATGACAGCGAGAGAATGGGGAACTAGTATGTACAAACATTTGGATCACCACCTGCAGCAATTCGGGGTATAAGAAACCGGGTGCTCCTTTTACTGACTTCTAACTCCTGACTCCTTTTTTACCTCAATTGACGTGTACAAAGTCCGGGCGTTTGATCAATTGCTTATTGTATTTGAATCTGACGTTCGTATTAATTTCTATTCTCCAGCTATCGTTATAATAATTCTTGCGGGGAAAATAGATTCCTTTCAATTCTACTGTTCCAAAAATCAAGCTTTCATTTCGAATACGAATTCCACCGCCCACCGCCGTGTAGAGATTTTGACCATAGTCAACATTATAAAATCTGAAATAAGTTCCGTCGGCAAAAATAAACGGCGCAAACTTAAACAACACTACTGACCATGGACTAAAAAATACCGATTCTGCTTTACCTGAAATGCGCATATCGCCACCAAGGTTATTAAACCTGAAACCTGGTAAACCAAATTCACTTTCGAGCATCAAGGGTTCATTCAATAAATTCTGACATTGCTTTCCAATTCCCGCACTGAGAAATGTACGCTGCTTCCATCGCGGTCCCATTTGTTTGAGTCGACTGAAATAATCGAGGTTCGCGAGGAGGTCGATGTCTTCGGCCTTGCCCTTATAAAAAAAACTTCCAACTCTCGCGGTGTAATTAAAATATCGTTCTTTAGACGAGAAATAATACCTCTGGAAATCTACACCAACATACGGGCGCTCTCTAAGATTCTTTCTAGTCCATCCGGCAGTTAAGGAAACATCAACTCCTTCAGGCACGTCTTCATTTCTACCAAATCCATAAATGTATTGGGTTTTGTAGAAGTTTTGTTTGAAAACGCTTGCAGAAGCTAGCACTGCAAAAAGGTCCGCGTAACGATAATCATAAAGCTCTGCATATTTCAATGGCTTGTCAGTAAAGTCACGGTTCAACACCCTAAGTCCAATTAATCTTCTCAACCTATCGTCGTCATTTTTTCCCCAAATATGATCGGCGCTCATGTTCCACCCTACCCATGCGTCTACGTTCGTGTATTTATACTTTAGATCTATATTATAAAGCGAGTCGGTAGCATACATATTTTCCGTGCCATGCACGCTGGTCTCAAGAGAATATGTCCAACGCATATATGGGTTAACGAGGGGCCTGACAAAAATTAGGTAAGCACTATTTTCTTCGCGGTTTCCACTACTGAACGACTTCGCGAAATCGAGGTAGCCGGCATACGCGTCAATAAAACTGCCGCCGATATTTCGTTTAATATATTCTGCGCCGCGACCAAACCGTTCGTTTCTTTTAGAATCGTAAAGCGCACTGATCTGTATTCGATCGCCCCACCCAAATGCATTGTCTTCCTTTAGTGCGATCTGCGCGCTCTTCATATTGTTTGCGTGAACACTACCGCCCAGTGAAAGCACATCTTTGGTGTACACTACAATATCTACTGAATCACGAGTTCCTCTAACAGGCCGCACAATGAACTTTGCATCCTGCAAATATGGTAAATCACGAAGGTGGCGCTCGTTATCCCCAAGTACATAGGGCGAAAGCGGTTGATTTTCTTTAAAGAAAAGGTTATTCTTAATGACGTAATCTCTGGATTTGCGATGTAGGTTATTTGCTACCCTGGTGAGACCATTTTTCACCTGCTTGCTTGTGTCGCTGATAGATACTCCAAAATCGAGCGTAGCAATATAGATATGCCGAATGATTCTTCCCCGGTAACGTTGATAAGGGAGGTCGTTTCGCTCCAGTTCTTTTGCGGCTTCTTCCTTGTTCGTATCGGCAAGGAGGTTTTCGGCCAATTGTCCGATGATTCCTTTTTGTTTGAGCAGAAAACTATCGATACCCTTTCTCTTTGTGGTATCTTCTCCATTTCTTTTCGTGGAATCTTCCTGTCCTAAGGCACAAGTCCCCGCCAGCAATAAAAAGATTGCCAGAAGCCAAAATCTAGGGGTGTGTTGTCGTGCGTACATGTGTCCACAACTCATCATTCAGGGTTGCATGCAAAAGGAATACCCGCCCGTTTCATTTGATCCTTTCTTTCGTGCAATCAATCCCCGGATATAACAATTGAAACGATTATGGCTGGCATTTAGGTACCCCGGAAACTAATATTGCCGTGGTTTTAACCATCAAGACTGGAAAAATATAACCATGATAAACAATCAAACCCATTTTTACAGCCCCGGCGAAGGCAGGGGAAAAAAGATCCTGTTTGCGACTTTTCCCGCTGACGGGCATTTCAATCCACTAACGGGATTGGCCGTTCACCTCATTGAGTTGGGATACGATGTACGCTGGTACACTTCCCGCTCATATGCCGGAAAGCTTAGCAGGTTGGGTATTCCCCATTATCCTTTCAAAAAAGCAGTTGACGTAACCGGAAGTAATATCGACGAAGTATTCCCCGAACGCATTAAGAAAAAAGGACAGGTTGCAAAGATGAAATTCGACATGATCCATGCATTCATCCTTCGTGGTCCCGAGTATTATGCTGATATACTCGACATTTATGAGTCATTCGAATTTGATCTGATGATCGCTGATAATTGCTTTACGGGAATTCCATTCGTAAAAGAAAAGATGAATGTTCCGGTGATCGCAATTGGCGTATTGCCGCTTGTGGAGACTTCAAAAGACCTGGCACCTCCCGGCTTGGGTATGACTCCATCAAATACAAAGGCTGGTCGTATTAAACAATCAGTGTTGCGTTTTCTCGCCGATAACATTCTCTTTGGAAAACCCAATAAAGTGATGCGGAAATTGCTGGATAAATATGAGATTTCTCATAATAATGAGAATGTTTTCGACCTCGGTGTAAGAAAGTCAACACTGTTTCTTCAAAGTGGGACACCCGGATTTGAATACAAGCGGTCCGACCTCGCAAAAAATATTCGATATATCGGCGCACTTCTTCCGTATAAGGAGAAAAAACAATCCCTAGCCTGGCATCACCCCAAACTAAACATATTTGAAAAAGTGATTTTAGTAACGCAGGGAACGGTGGAGAAAGATGTAACTAAAATTATTGAACCCACACTGGAGGCATTCAAGAACACAAACTATCTGGTGATTGCAACAACCGGCGGTTCAAGAACTGCTGAATTGAAAGCAAAATATCCGCAGGAGAATTTCATCATTGAGGATTTCATTCCTTTCGATGATGTGATGCCTTACACAAATGTTTACATTACCAATGGTGGTTATGGCGGCGTTATGCTTGGCATCGAGAATGGCTTGCCACTGGTTGTAGCAGGAGTTCATGAAGGAAAGAACGAGATCAATGCGAGGGTTGGCTATTTCAATCTGGGCGTGAATCTCAAAACAGAAAGACCGCAGCCTACCCAAATATTAAATGCGGTGGAAGAAGTAATGTGCAATGGCGTATATAAACAGAACGTAAATGAACTCGCAGAAGAATTCAATCGATATAACCCGCTTGACATAACCGCATCATATGTTTCGGAATTGACTAAGAGGCATACGAAATTTGTATTCAGGAGTTCGAGAGTTGAAGAAAGAGTTTACTAGTGTAAAAAAGATCCGATCTTTTATAAAAGATCGGATCTTTTTTTACACTCCGGCAATCCTTTTTTTATACTCCGCAAGCGCAGCATCCAACCTTTCTTTTGCATTTTCATTTCCCGGTGCATTGTGTGAAGGATGAATAAATAGTTTGACACCACGGTCAGCAAGGATTTCTGCGACCGTTGTCACCGTCATCCATACAGCAGTCACAAATGCCATTGTGGAAACCGGGCCTACTTTGTCCTGGTGATTTTTTAGTAGCACCGAAGCATCTTCCAATGGGGCGCATGTATCCACTACTAAATCAGCAACATCAAAAATCGTTTTTCCGCTGGAGTGCCGGGTGGTTTTTCCCTTTGCCGCTGCTGCAGACCCATAGGCAATTACCTTCATTCCCTTCTTTTTCGCTTCAATAGCAATATCAATATTCACGTTGTTGATTCCTGAATGCGAAAACAACCACATAGTATCCCTTGAATCAAAATCATATCCTTTCATTATCTGCACGCCATATCCTTCTACCCTTTCCAGAAATACAAATTGATGCACGCCCATCTCGCCGGTGATGTGCGTGAAAAAACTGAGGGGCAATTCTATCATCGGGTGAAATCCCACGAAGCCGCCAATCCTTGGATAGATTTCTTCAATAGGTATTGTAGCGTGACCACAACCAAACATATGCACCCACCTGCCCTTTTCAATTGAGTCCGCCATCACGCTTGCTGCTTTTTGTATCTGTCCCATTTGAGTTTGTTCGATGTTTTCCATAATTGATCGAACATTTTGCAACCATTGTTTCGCTAACATATCTTTTTACGGTTTTCGGTTTACAGTTTTCGGTTTACAGTTTTCGGTTTACAGTTCACAGTTTACAGTTTACAGTCCCGACGCGGCTTTAGCCGGTCGGGATGCAGACCGCAAGCGTCTGCATTTTCAGTTATCGGTTCCCCGTTGCCTTTTGACCACAGCCAGTTGCTGGTTTCTCATCGCTACTAGTTTATCCGTTGCCAGTTCCCTGTTGCCTATTGCCTGTTGCTGTTTACTGATCGCACTATTTTATCCGTTGCCAGTTGCCCATTGCCTATCGCCTGTTGCTATTGCCTGTTGTGCCGTCAACCGTGATATATCAACCGTCATCTGTCAACTGTCATCTGTCAACTGTCATCTGTCATCTCTCCTTCGTGGTCCGTGGTCTTCTAAATATAAATATCGAAAGAATCAACATGATAAATAACTCCACAAAGATGATTGTGGTTAACTGTTCTATTCCCCATTTTTTTGCAATCCATCCCATCAAATAATTCAACAGTATATTTCCGATAAGCGCAAACAATAATACAAAACTGAATGCTGTTGCCAATCGTTCTTTATATTGATCACCTACAATTCCTAACATGATAGGGAAGCCGCCTGCCAATCCCATTCCAATGGTGAATAGTCCGGCAACCAGGAAAAAATATTCATTTGAAAATCTCAATAACAGATCGCCCACAATTAAGAGCAAAAAAGAAATGATCAGCATTCTTACCGGAGCAACTGATCTGAAAACGCTTCCTGTTAAAAGTCGCATTAAAGTAAGACCGCCCACTGAAAATGACAACGCGTATAGTGCCTGTCCTTTTTCGATGGAATGATAACCCGTTAGATAGCTTGTTGTCCAATTATTGATAAGTGCTTCATAGCTGCTCTGGCAAAAAAGAAAAAATCCAATCAGGATGAGCAGCGATTCTTTGAATAGATATTTTGATTGCTTTAGAGGAAAGCCTTGTGCCTGCTTTGAGGGAGGAAATTTTATGCAGGCATAAAACACGTTGACTACCGCTATTAAGAGACCAGTAAATTGTAGAACGATTTCAAAAGAAAATTTTTCCCTTAATAATCCTAGAATAAACGGCATTCCCAATGCGCCAATTCCAAAGAAAACACCCAGCAGGCTTAGGTTCGCAGTTTTTGACTCTTTGCTGATATCAGCAACAACTGCATTCACTGCGCCGTTGATGACGCCACCAAAAACGCCCACAAAGAAAATAGAAACCTTTAACCAGAATAACGATTGCGCTGTGGCAATTCCTTCAAATGATATGAAGAAGCCAAAACAAGAAAGTATCAGCAGCCATTTGTATCCGAATTTATCTGCGATGGGACCGAATACAACGGAGCCTATGAGAATCCCAAGTGGCAGAATGGAGAACAATGTTCCAGACGCTATTTCGTCTAATTGAAATTTCAATTTAAGGTCGGACGCAACAGATCCTAACGTTATCAATTCAATCCCGAATAATAACATACCCATGCAGGCTGCAATGAATACGAGAGTGTTGTTGTACGCGGGAGATGAAGTCACGGTTACTGGTTACTGGTTACTGGTTACTGGTTGCTGGTTGCTGGTTACTGGTTACTGCTTATTCAATCGAGTCTTTCAATAAAAAGTTCGTTTATGATCGAGCTTCTATTTATGTTTGTTGTTTGCGTGCCCGCCGTAGCTTTAGCGAAGGCGGGTTGTTTGTCGATTGACGATTCTCGATTGTCCATTGACGATTCTCGATTCACAATTCCTACCTTCTGACTCCTGACTACTTCTACTTCAAACCGCCCCAATCTTCTGCAAAGCCAAATACCCCGCTCCATATAAAGCAGAATTATCTTTTAATGCCGATGGCTCTAAAGTCATTTGCTTTATGCTAATGGGCTGCGACCATTTACAGGCTTCCTCGTAAATCATCGGAAGAAATTGTAAGGCGGGTCCAAACACCCCTCCCCCAAAAATTATTTTTTCCGGGTTGAATAAGCTTACGAGGTTAGCAACTGCCATTCCCCAATATTGAATGCAGTTCTGCATCACCTTTATCGCAATTTCATCGTTGCGATCAAAGGCTACGAAAACTTCTTCGGCAGTCACCGTATCTTTTTTTAGCACACCGTTATAGCTTGGATTTTGTTGAAGCAGTTCGGCAGCAACTTTCGCGATGCCGTTGCCGGAAGCATTGTATTCGAAACAACCGCAAGACACATATTTTTCTTCGAATGGTTTGTTCAAAGCCATCCATCCAATTGCACCAGCAATATCATTCGCGCCGTGCAGAATATCGCCGCCGATGAGAATTCCGGCGCCAATCCCTGTTCCAACGGTGAGATAAATCACATCTTTGCATCCTTTCGCGTTACCTTTCCATTGTTCCCCGAGAATACAGCATGCGCGATCACTTTCAATGATCACTTCAGCCGAAGGCCATGACTTCCTGAATTCATTTTTCAATGGATAATCTTCCCAACCTGGAATATTGGGAGCCCAAACAGTTCCGCTCCTAATGCGACTGATTCCAGGCACAGCCACACCAATTGATTCGATATCGATTGATTTTTTTTTCGAAATGAGATCTCGGGCGGAGGAGAGGATTAATTCGCCCACTTCCTGACCGGTGCGATGTTGAAGAAGCGCTGTTTGTTTTTGAATGATTTCTCCCTTCTCTGAAAATAAAGCCAGCGAAACTTTTGTAGCGCCAAGGTCGATTCCTAAAACAGCCATCCGATGGTTTAGGGCAATGTAAGATTTTTGTTGCGAGTTTCCTGTTTCCAGTTTAAGGTTTAATGTTTCGGGTTTCGCGTTTTGGGTTCATTCAATCCAAGTACTGTCCTATAATGCAGAGCAAAGCTTGACAAGGATCGCCTTCGTTCGAAAATTGAAATAAAAAACCCCGCATAATGCGGGGCTTAAAATTTTATCGAAGCTTATCTATCCGGCAATCGGATCTCTAAATCACTATTCTTCCAAGTTGAGACCTTGCTTGCCGTGATCTTTTACCTTGGATCTTTCTTGTTCCTTGTATCTTGTATCTTCTTAAGCTCTTTTCTTATTCTCGGACTTCATCTTCTTCGGCTTCAACATTTCTTCAATTGCCTTCTTCAATGCATCGTGCGTTGGCTTGCCTTCAAACTTTTCACCGTTCAGAAATACTGCAGGAACGTCACGGACTCCTTTTTCTAATCCGTCTAAAAGATCGGCTCTTACTTCCCAACTGTAAGTAGAATTCACGAGACTTTCCAAAAACTTCTTATTGACCACTCCAACTTCCCTTGCGTACTCTTTCAGCGTAATTGTACCCAATCCTCTTTTCTTCTGAAATAAAATCTCGTGCATTTCCCAGAACTTTCCTTCCTGCACTGCGCCCACGGCAGCTTCAGCCGCTTTTTGTGCTTTCTGATGTATTTGCGTCAAGGGAAAGTGACGAAAGTTGTATCGAACCTTTCCCTTATAATCTTCAAATAATTCTTGTATTACATGATCAGCCTTTGCGCATGCATCGCTTTCGTAATCTCCATACAGAACAATGGACACGGGAGCCTGCTTGTCACCTTTCCATACTGTCTTTTGAGGAATAATCTCGATAATTTGATTCTTCGTTGCCATAATTTTTGCAATATAGGTAAAACCGCTCTTTTTTGATGTTTTACAACACCTTAGGAGATCATTTTTATGTCATTTTTAGCTTTAATGCACCATCTCTTCCCGCTCACCGATCCTGGATGAGTGCGGTGGATTCTCATTTCGAAACACCACAATGCCATCAAATACATCCACCAAAACTGCTTGTGATTTATCAATATCGCCAGCCAAAATCTTCTTACTCAACTGATTAACTATTTCTTTCTGGATTAAGCGCTTCAAAGGTCTGGCTCCGAATTGAGGATCGAAACCATTCTCGGCCAGCCAATCAATGAGGTACTCGGTAAACTCCAGTCGGATGCCATTCTTATCAACCAGCCTCTTCAAGCCGTTGAGCTGGATGTTAATAATTTGCCGGATTTCCTTCTTCATCAATGGCTGGAACAGTATGATCTCATCAACCCTGTTCAGAAACTCGGGGCGTATTGTTTGACGAAGGTGATTCATTACTTCTACCTTAGTTTCCTCCATGATCTGATCCTTATTCTTTTCATTTACCTTTTCAAAATTCGCCTGGATAATTGCGCTTCCAATATTGCTGGTCATGATGATAATCGTGTTTTTGAAATTCACCACCCTACCCTTATTATCGGTCAGCCTTCCATCATCTAAAACCTGCAACAACACATTCCATACGTCCGGATGTGCTTTCTCAATTTCATCCAGCAACACTACCTGGTAAGGTTTACGTCTTACGGCTTCAGTCAATTGTCCGCCCTCATCATATCCAACATATCCGGGAGGTGCGCCTACTAATCGGCTAACCGTATGCTTTTCCTGGTATTCGCTCATGTCAATCCTCGTCATCATACTCTCGTCATCAAAGAGGTAATCAGCTAAAGCTTTCGCTAATTCTGTTTTACCTACGCCTGTAGTTCCAAGGAATATAAAGGAACCAATAGGTTTCTTCGGATCACTTAATCCAGCTCTGCTTCTTCTAATAGCATCGGCCACTGCAACAATCGCTTCATCTTGTCCTATAACCCTATTGTGCAATTCATCTTCGAGATGCAACAGTTTTTCCCTTTCACTTTGTAACATCTTACTTACCGGGATGCCAGTGGATTTTGAAATTGCTTCGGCTATGTCTTCCGCGTCTACTTCTTCTTTTAAAAGTCGGCGACCTTGTTCATGATATTCATCCAACTGCTTTGTCAGTTCGTTAATATCTTTTTCCTTTTGCTTTATTTTTCCGTAACGGATCTCGGCTACCTTTCCATAATCTCCTTCACGTTCCGCCCTCTCCGCTTCGAGCTTCAGGTTCTCAATTTCCGCTTTAGCATTCTGGATTTTTTCAACGAGTTCCTTTTCCTGCTTCCACTTGGCCTTTAACGTATCTCGTTCTACTGAAAGATTAGCGATCTCGGTATTCAGCTCTTTTAATTTCGCTTCATCATTTTCTCTTTTGATAGCTTCTCTTTCTATTTCTAATTGACGAATCCTTCTCTCCAGTTCATCCAGCTCTTCAGGCATGGAATTCATTTCCAATCTGAGTTTGGCAGCACTTTCATCAATAAGATCGATCGCTTTGTCGGGCAGGAATCGATCCGTGATATAACGATGCGAAAGCTCTACTGCCGCAATGATTGCTTCGTCTTTTATTCTCACATGGTGATGGGTTTCATACCTATCCTTTAAACCCCTGAGAATAGAAATCGCATCTTCTTCATTCGGCTCCTCAATCATCACTTTTTGGAATCGACGTTCGAGTGCCTTGTCCTTCTCAAAATATTTTTGATATTCATTAAGTGTGGTAGCTCCAATCGCGCGTAACTCACCTCTTGCTAGTGCCGGCTTCAATATGTTAGCCGCGTCCATTGCACCTTCCCCTCCGCCAGCGCCAACCAGCGTATGGATTTCATCAATGAATAAAATGATCTCACCATCACTTGTAGAGACTTCTTTGACAACGGCCTTCAATCTTTCTTCGAATTCTCCTTTGTATTTCGCGCCAGCAATCAACTGACCCATGTCTAATGCATAGATCACTTTTGATTTCAGGTTTTCAGGAACGTCACCATTTACAATACGGTGTGCAAGTCCCTCGGCAATGGCGGTCTTACCAACGCCGGGTTCACCCACCAGTATCGGATTATTTTTTGACCTACGCGAAAGAATATGAAGTGTTCTCCTGATTTCTTCATCTCTACCGATAACAGGATCCAACTTTCCCTGTCGCGCCATTTCATTCAGGTTCTTTGCATACTTGTTCAGGCTGTTGTATTGCGTTTCCTGCGTTTGAGATTTTACAGTATCACCCTTTCTCAGTTCCTGGATCGCTGTTACTAATCCCTTTTCCGTTACGCCTGCGTCCTTCAATAATTTCGCGGCGTTATCATTTCCTTGCAGAATGGCCAGCAACAAGTGCTCAGGTGTTACGAATTCATCATTGAATTTTTTCAAACTCGCGGTAGCCCGAAGGACAACGTTGTTGAAGTCCCTGCTAATGGATTGAGCAGGCTCGCCTGATTGGATTTTAGGAAGTCGACTGATACTTTCATCAAGCTTCGATTCCAGAAAACCAGTGTTCACATTATTTTTCTTCAACAGAAATTCAATGGGTGAGTCATCGTCAGTAAGTAACGCCTTCAACAAATGCTCTGTTTCAATATTAGGATTGCTATGTTCAAAGGCCAATTGCTGGCTTTTTGAAATAGCTTCTTGTGCTTTAATTGTGAAATTGTTCAGATTCATAAAGAATTTTTTCTCTGATTGAATTAATGAAAATTCTGATCAGACCTAAAAGGTCATTTGCTTATTCTTCAAAAGCAGGTAAAGAGGTCACTCAGGCACGAAACGTCAATAAACCACGGATTGGAATTGCAATTGGGGGTTGTAACAGTTAACAGAGGCTAACTTAAATAAATTTTACATTTTTTGTCGCAATTATTAAATGTTTTCAGGCAACCAAACGTTTAACAATTCCAACTATAGCTGTACCTGCTTTTCAAATAACTTAGCCTTAACTACAAATCCTAATCCAAGGGCAAAACCCGGCACTTATGTCATTAAAAATCAGTTCAGTCCGTCGCTATTGCAGTTTATTCGTGGTATTCCTGTTATTCTTTCAGGCCGTTTCAGCGCAGCAGAATTACCCCGAGATTGACCGAGCCTTCAAAATGAATCAACAGGCGTTGGGTAAGGACGCTGTCATGATGATTTATCGAAGCGGTAAGATTGTGTATGAGACTGCTATCGGTGACATAAACTCCGGTAGTCAGCAACGCATCGCGTCCTGCAGTAAATGGTTGACCGCAGCGTTGGTGATGACGTTTGTGGACGAGGGTAAGATTTCGTTGGAAGACACGATCGGTAAATTCCTTCCAATTTTCACCAAATATGGAAAGGGCCAGATCAAAATCTGGCATTGTCTCTCCCATACCGCGGGCTTAGAACAAGAGCCCGTGAAAATGGTGACGCTTGTTAACCGGAATGCTAAATATAATTCCCTGGAAGAAGAGATCAATGATTTTGCGAAGAAGCGCAGCAGCATAGCTATTCCGGGAACCGAATTCAGATATGGAAACGTAGGGTTAAATATCGCCGCAAGAGTTGTTGAAGTAGTAAGCGGAAAGGGCTTCGAGGAAATTTTCCAGGAAAGACTCGGCAAGCCATTGAATTTCTCGGCAACCACTTTTACAAAAAATGGAGAAATCGCCAATCCTTCAGGAGGTGCATGGTCCACCGCAGCCGACTATATGAATTTTGAAATCATGTTTCTCAACAAAGGAGTATTCAAAGGAAAGCGTATTCTCAGTAAGGCCTCAGCCGAAAAAATGTTGCAGGCTGAAACCAATGAGTCTATGATCAAATATAGACCTGCTGCTGCTAAAGGTTTTGATTACGGATTCGGATTGTGGATACAGGAAAAGGATGCCAATGGAAAAACGCTTGTTGCAAGCAGTCCCGGATTGTTTGGTACCTGGCCATACGTGGATTATTGTCGTGGCTATGCATGCATCATCTTCACAAAAAACCTGCTCACCGAAAAGAATGCGGATATTTATATCGCGATAAAGAAAGAGGTAGACAAATATTTTCCGGCTACTTGTAAATAATTCATATTGCGATACGAACGTAAAACAGAACGACTCGCTTCCCCAAAAGTTTTTTATCGAAGATTGTTTGCGAATTTTCTTCTCGCCAGTCTGATATTAAGTATCAGTTTGCTTATTGGAATTATCGGGTACCGATACCTCGCTTATGCAAGTTGGATCGATTCTATTCACAATGCCTCAATGATCTTAAGTGGTATGGGACCGGTGATTGAGATAAAATCTACTCAGGGAAAGTTGTTTTCTTCTGCATATGCATTGTTCAGCGGAGTAGTGTTTATTTCAAACATTGGCATCATCCTCGCACCCGCCATTCATAGATTGTTTCACAAATTGCATTTACAGGACAAATAAGTTTACGGTTGACAGTTGACAGTTTACAGTTTACAGTTGACAGTTTACAGTTTACAGTTGACAGTTTACAGTTGACAGTTTACAGTTTACAGTTGACAGTTGAAAGTTGACAGTTGACAGTCTACAGTTGACAGTTTACAGTTGACAGTCACGGTTATTATTTTCCTGCTGTCATCTGTCATCAGTCCTCCGTCATCCGTCAACTGTCATCTGTCATCAGTCCTCCGTCATCCGTCAACTGTCAACTGTCAACCAGAAACCGTTGTTGGTTGATAGCACCGCAAAAAAAATGGTATTAGAACGAAACATTCTAATACCATCTGATATTTAAAATTTATATACTTACTCGTTCTTCACCAACACCACGCGCGCTCTGTCAGCCTTAAATATTTGTTCATAAAATTTTACAAGTTCAGGATAAGTTTCCTGTTTGAAAATTCCGCTCTTTCTATCAATGCTGCGTGAGTAGAAAATCTTATTTCCATCAATGCGGTAACTACATTGATATGTTCCGAATGGGCTCGTAATTTCGGTTTTAGAAGGAATAGCTTCGGGTTTATATCCTTCCGGCAGCTCAATAGTCACAGAATCGCGATCAACGAATGCATGCTTGAGCCAGATTGGATAAGTTCTTTCTTCCAATATCAATTTGGTAGAAGTTCGGTTTAAAATATTCGGATTGATAAAAATTCTTTTTCCCGTGACCTGTCCGTAATTGCTGATCACTACCTCCAGTTTCTCATTTACTTTAGGTCTGCGAGTGCGTTCTTCTTTGTATTCATATTTGACGATATCAAATGTGGCCAGGTCAATTTGATTCTGGAAATAGTTATTCATTTTCTCCTTATTCAAATTAGCATTGATAAGGTCATGATAACTTTCCTGCTGCGTTCCTGCATAGTCAGTGTTCGATTGGAACGAGAGGCTACCGTCCATATTTAATTTCGCATTGATCTGTCTTATTTGCGTATTGTCGCTACTCGTATAAGACTTTGTGGATACCAACTTACCCCCATCTTCAGTAATAACCAGAGCGTGACGATCACCAGTCCAGGACCCCATGAATCCTGCAACTGCATTCTGGCTCGTGCACTCCAACCAGGTGGTATCCTTTTCCTGCGGAACACAAAGTATTACGTGATTGAAATGCGCGTTTGGAAAATCAGTATGCACGTCCTCCATTCCTTCGCCCGCTAATATTAGCGTGTAATAAGATTTTACGCCAGCTTCTTTTAAAAGCGAATACATGTAATTAGACAGGCCCTTGCAATCTCCGTATCCACGCTTAGCCACTTCTGACGCTTCGAAAGGTCTCCAGCCTCCAACGCCCAATTGAATACTTACATACCTAGTGGTCTTTTGCAGGAAATCATAGAGGATGCTGATTTTTTCGTCGTTCGATTTTCCATCAGTGAGTTGATGGACTTTCATCTTAACATCCGGGGGAAGTTGATCTCTGCCGTTTGTAAGAACCGATTGAAATTTTCCCATCTCTTCCCAACTCGACATAGAACCCTTATAATCCTCGATCTGAAATTCAGAAGGCGCGGTTACAACCATCGGAGTAACATATCTCCATCCTGGAAACGCATACTTAAATTTGATGGGAACTAAATTTTGAGCAGTCCACTGGTAGGTTTTTTTGCCTCCTTCTTCCTTCAAAGCAGGTTCACCTTTGTAATTAAAAGTCTTGTATCGCAGTTTGTAATCCGAAGGAACTGTCACTATGTAGCTTGACGACTCAATCGCGCAATTTTCTTCAACAAGAGGAAACCAACTTGGAAAGAACATGGTTTGCTTATGAATAATACTGTATTCAAATTCTACGGTGTAAGGATAGACTTTGTAATAGAAGTTATATTCTTTGTACCTGCTGTCGTCTGCGAATTCTGTATTACCACTCCTGTCTGCTAAATCGCCTTTTTTTAAGCTCTTGATTTTTTTGCCGTTCATATCGTAAAGGTTTCCCTCGATATAATCGATATTCCTAAACTTGTCGTATGGCACAACCAAGCCAGCATATTTGTCGCCATTCTCATTGAAAATGGTATATACCACTTTATAATATTCAATGGCTTTGTCGGTAGCTTTCAATTCAAACCTTTGCTCCTCTTTTCTTACCACCACATTAGCGTCTTTGCTTAACGTAGGCAGTATTTTGCTCACAGCATAATCGTCATCGCCTCCCGCAAAACATGCGAGGCTGCCGAGCATTGCAACAAACAAGACAATTTTCTTCATAGGTTATTTTTTCTTTTTGAATACGATCTGCTCCGCGTGTTTCTTCACTACATAGTCAAAGAACCCGCGCAAGCCTTCATAGTCCTCCGGCATAAATGTGGCCTTGTTGATTTGCAAACGTGATTTCAACCTCACGCTATTGTCAGCAACATCAATCAGGTATTCAAAATATCCTTCACCTTCATTCATCGCCACCTTGGCTGATTTTGGAAGTTCGTCTACAACATAACCTTTTGGTATCTGCATGTTCAACACATACGTTTCATCAAAGGCGTATGGCATTTCCACAGGGTATTTTCTTTCTACCGACTTAAAATAATTGTCTTTATATGCCTCTACCATCAAGGGGCTGAAGTAAACAATATCCTCGTCGCCGAAATTCTTTAGGTTAAGATTGTATTGGACGTGTAATGGAACGTCATAGTTACTTATGGAGTCGATTTGCAATGGACCAATATTTATTTCAGCAGGGTATGCTGATTTGATCGACTTCTCGAAATCCTCCATACCTTTTTTACTGATTCTTTCTCTTGTAGCGATTGATTCAAAGTAGCCAAGATTGGTTGAGAATTGTCCCACTGATTCACCCTTGTCGTCTGTGCTGATGAACACGGATGTCACTTTTCTTTCTTTCAATGAATCGGGCGAGAGCACAATTTGCTGCGGTTCCGTTGCAATAAGGCGAGCATATCCATTGTAGCATTGGGCAGACAAATGACCAAATCCAAGCTTAGGCTGACTTGCGTCGAGGAAATAGTCTTTGTTGTCTACACTAGCCAGACAGATCACATAGTTGAATCGATCCAATAATGGGTATAGTTCATGGGTATATCCATGATCACGAGTTCCGAGAATGATCGCATCCGCAACTATCCCTTCATGTTTAAGCATTGCAGTCAGCAACAGGTTGATGTCAGCCACATTTCCGCTCTTAGCTTTAAATGTGTTTTTTAATCCCGCGCTCAGGTATAACGCGCTTTCATCAGTGCAGGTAAAATTGCTTCGTACGAATGCATAAATCTTTTTCGCCTTCTCCAGTTTGGTGGAAGCGCCAGCCGTGATTGCCTTTATATCGTCATCCAGCCAATTGTTATTCTTATCGAGCAAAGCGCCGAAGTCTTCGTCTTTCATCAACTCTTCCGTCACTTTGCCCCAATTGCCCATAATATCTTTGACGGGCTGCTCGGGAAAGCGATATTGCGACAATTGAAATTCAATTTTTGAAATGTGATTGCGCAGTGTAGAGGTGAACTTTTCTTCTTTTAACAGCGGCACATCCTTCATTATCCACTTTGTGGTGGCTACGTTTCCTCTCAAGGTGATAGACTCGTTTGCACTTGTGCCGCCCGGTATGATCACGGTGAAGTTTTCGATGGAACTTGACTGTGTTCTGCCGGAGAATTCAATATAACCCTGCGCGATGGAAACATAATTAAAGAACTCAGGGATTGACACTTCATATTCACTCCAAAGAACAGGGTAACTGCCCTGGAATTCCCATGGCTGAAGATTAAATATAAAATCCGACTTAATGGTGTAAGTGTACTCAATAATAGATCCTTCCTTGATAGCTGGCAACGTAAACTTGCGAAGTGTATATCGCTTACTTAGCTTGTCTTTGAATATAGACCCGTTATCCAATTTTGTTTCAACTATTTTCCCATCTTCCAGGTTATAGGTATATCCTTTCAGGTTGTCAATCTTTTCTTCATTCTTTCCGTCAGTATACAGAGGCACCTGTATGTTTGCGGCATCAAATCCATTCTTGTTCAGGATTTTGATACGCGTGGTTTTTTTGTGGATCAAGCTAAACCATCCTTTAGCGTTCCCTTCGAACCAGGATGATCCAATGTCAGCAATGACCACTGCGCCCGCAGAAGAATCGAATTTTGATTTTGAAAGATCAAAATCAGCGGGAGTTACTTTGTTGAATTTGAAATTCAGCTTTAATTGAGCATTTGCCTGCAGTTGGAGTAATAGAAAAGCAATGCCCAGCAAGCGATAGAGTACTTTTATCATTGAAGGTGGTTTTAGGCTCAGAGTATTACGCAATAATATGCCATCCGAGTATATCGCCTGCAGATTTTGATCCCGATTTCTAAAGAAATTGATCAGCGTTAGGTCTTTTTGCGTTCACTTAAAATAAAAAAAAATCGCGAATCAATGCCATCTTCCTGGAAAACTGAGGGTAAGAAATGATAACTGTGTAGTTTTATTGGATAACTGTGCAAATCGATGAATAATTTTGTCCCTTGTTTGAATGATTAGTTCCACACACCATACATTTCTGATTAAACAGGAGGCAAGTCGCCTTGGCTTTGATTTTTGCAGTGTGGCCAGGGCAGAAAAACTTGATGATGATGCCCGGCGACTGGAAAATTGGCTGGGTAAAGGCTTTCATGGGTCCATGCGATATATGGAAAATCATTTCGATTTGCGGGTTGATCCAACTAAGCTGGTACCGGGAGCAAAATCTGTGATCACCCTAATGTTGAATTATTATCCAGCCGTAAGCCAGCAAGAAAATCGTCCAAAGATTTCCAAATACGCTTATGGCCAGGATTATCATGAAGTAATAAGAGAAAAGTTGAAAGAGTTGCTCAACTTTATGAAGGAAAAAATTGGTGAAGTGAATGGACGCGGTTTTGTTGACTCAGCACCTGTGCTGGAACGCAGCTGGGCAGTAAAAAGCGGATCGGGATGGATTGGAAGGAATGGAAATCTTATCAATAAAAACGCTGGCTCATTTTTCTTTCTCGCTACTTTAATTACCGATCTCACTTTAGAATACGACGATCCGTTCGTCAAAGATTATTGCGGAAGCTGTCGCAAATGCATTGACGCATGCCCAACGGATGCGATTTTGGAAGACAGGGTTATCAATGGAAGTAAATGCATTTCCTATTTCACCATCGAATTAAAGGATATGCTTATTCCGGAAGAGCAAAAGGGAAAATTTAAGGATTGGATGTTTGGCTGCGACATTTGCCAGGACGTGTGTCCATGGAACCGCTTCAGTAAGCCGGGAAAGGAAACAGGCCTTACTCCCATTCCTGAAATCCTCAATTTCACTACCGCTGAGTGGGAATCATTAAGCGAGGATGCGTTCAAGAAAATTTTTCGTTCGTCGCCATTAATGCGTTCGAAATTCAAAGGAATTCAGCGGAATCTAAAGTTCATCCAAGCCAATGAGCTTTAATTACAGATGTAGTCCCACCCTAAACGAAAGTCTCTTTAACGAATAATAATACGTGTCGCGCATCTGCTGGCAGGGTGTTCCCGGCGCAAATGGGCAATATACATTTGATACTTCTTCAGACATTTTCTTCAAACTAAAACCACTGCTGAACACCAACGCGTGTTTTCTTAATGACACCTTGTATCCAATACCGCCATCATAGTACACACCGGGATTAAAGTCGCCATTGCGCCACGTTTTCTGATCGGACTTTAACCAGGGATAGTTTGTGCCGATATCATTATATACAAAGACAGCGTCTCCTTTGACCGGAAATTCCTTTCTTAATTGAAAAAAAAGAGGAATCGATCGGTATCGATAACCGTCGATTCCTACACCTGCACCTACCATCCACGTTTTATATTCATAGCCATTCACAGTTTGAAGCAAAAAAGATTCGTTTTGTTCGCCAGCAACTAAACCAATCTGGGTAATGGAGCTGAACCCGCAAGAACATTTCCGTTTGCTTTTATCCGCGGTTTGTTGGGCTTGCGTAGAAATTCCAAGAAGCAACAACATTGCGATTATATACAGGGAGTTTTTCATTGCAGTCGTCATTTATTGTAACTGATCTTACTCATCAATTTGACATTATCAAGATTGGAATAATCAAACTGATACAATCCATCATTGGTAACCACCAAAGCCTTGTTGTTATACGCGATTACATCATAGGTTGAAATATTCCGGATCTGTTTAAGCAATTTTATGTTTCCAGGGTTCGATGCGTCATAGATTTTCAATCCCTCATCACCGTCACAAACAAATAGAGCGTTTCCGTCTTTTGACAATCCATGTGGCTGCGTCATCGTATACGCCTTAACCAAAGTTGGATAGGTTAAGTTTTCGATATTCAACACTTGCAATTCATTAATGTTTCCCTGGCAAATAGTAGAAGTGCGCAGCGTAACATATGCATTTTTATCATCTGCTATTACGGGGTCACAACTGCGCACGTGGCTGAATTGAGCAACCTTTGAAGGAGCAGCCGGATTCGTAGTTTGATAGATAAACATACCTGTTGTAGAACCAATAAACAGTTTGTCTTTGAAGGGATAGATGGTTTCAATATTCCATCCAACGCCAAGAGTATTTACCCACTTCGGGTCCAACGATGAACTGATATCAAATGCATTCAAATGGTCATTAGTTACCGTGTACAGGTAATCGTTCAACAACGCAAACCTCGCCATTGAACCTCCAACTCCTGCGCCAAATGGTGAGGACGCAGCTTTGTCGCCCGACGCCGAAGCTGACATGAAATAGGCGCAGTTTGCGCATCCAAACCATTGTGGACTTCCACCACCGCAGTCCACCATAACCGAAGTATCCTTCCTGATCCAATCCACGATGATCAAATTGCTGTCGGCAACAAAACCGTTTGCATATTTTCTAAAAGGAAATGCGTTCTCAGTAAATTTCTTTGGTACTACATGAAGCGGGTCTGTGATATCCATCGTCACCATATCCTCATAGGCGTCAGCATACAGCGTATTGCCCTTGACGGCGATATCGATGTTGCCTGGAATATCGATAAATGAAACCTGTTTCAAAGCGTTTGGATTGCTGTTGTCAATCACATGAATGCCTCTATCAATTTCATTCAGAAAAATGTAATTGCCCCTGATAAATAATTTTCCGGGGCGTTCCAACGGTTTGGCTGGATTGCTTTTCATATTAGCCCTCACCTCGGCCACGGTACGGTAAACGGGGTTATACATTGTGTAGGTCCGATGACATTTGTCTTTCAGACACGAACTGAAAAATGCAGAAAAAGAAAACAATATCAGTAGCGTGGTAAAATTTTTCATGACCGGAATTTTCATAGCTGACCAAGCTGCGAAAATTTCCGTTGCATGGATTTTAATTTTTCCACAGTTCTATATTTGACTTGATGGAAATTGACCGAAGATGTTTGGGATCTCCGTTACCACTGGTCTTAAGCAAATCGCTAAATGCATAGAACAGTTGAGGGCCAACCTGTATTTTGTTCTTATTAAATCCGAATAAGACGGATGTGGAGTATGCGAACTGATTTTTATTAAACAGCGATTCGTTTTCGTAGTACGCCCTGTTTGCGCCATCATAGTGAAGCGCATTGGTATTGATCATTCGCGCGTACATAAATTGATTTTCCCAATTGAATCGCTTTGCAAATTGCCATAGCAGTGTGACTGGTATGCTGATGAAATGATATTTGTTATGATACGGACTACTTCCATTTGACTTATAATAGCCATTCACGCGATCCATCGATAAATTATTCTGGTTAAGAAATACCGTGCTATCCACCTTGTCGCCCACTTTGATGCTGTTGGAAAAATAATGGTAATAAATACCTGTACCCAACTTCCATCGCGCTCCAATTGATTTCATGGTGTATGCACCAATGGAAAAAGCACCACTCGCTCTCACGTCCGAAGGGCGGCTGTACGATGAGCCTCCGGAATTAGCAGATTGCGGCATGTAGCTCAAACCCGCTGCAGTAGGTCCAAACAATATTTGCTGACCTAAGTCCGATGCTCCTGCTGAAACAGAAATGCCAATCCGCCAGTTTGTTTTTTTCAACGGTGGGGGATTATTTGATTGCGGAGTTGATTCACTCAGCGGCAAATTATATGAATCAGCAACTTGCTTATCGAAATGTTGTAAAGCGTCATTATACCGGACTGCCAAAGGAAATGAATTACGGACATCCCTATCGAATACAAGATGGATATCCTCATTCAAAGGATCTGTTGAAAAAGAATTATACCTGTCTGAAGAAATCGGCAAACCATTCTCCATTCTTGTTTCTATTGGCTGACGGAGATGTGTTGAATTATTTGCTACAGAGCTCCCCGATTCACTTTCCTGTTTTTGTACCAGTAGTGGATCGGCTGAGGATGTTTTAATTTGATCAGCAAACGCGCTTGTTGTTGGAGGACTCAACCGTTTTTGCGCGTCTCGTTTTTCATTTTGTTTTGCTGCTATAGTTTGACCCGGTTGTTTGTTGTGATTGGCAAAGTTCTTATCAGGTGAGGATGGCATGAAAAAATAAGTTGTGCCTCCAAGTACAATAGCAGTACCCAGCAGCCAGAAAAATACAGGCGATCTTCGTTTTCTTTTTTCCAGACCGGATTCTATGCGTGTCCAAACCTCCTGCGAAGGTTTGAATCGCAGCTCCAGCATCTTGTCCTGCACATTTTTTTCAAAGTCGGCTTTTTGCATACACCGGCGTTTTTTGCTCAACAACATTTTTTTTAATCCAACTCACCAATAATGCTCTTGCCCTCGCATATTGTGAACGAGACGTTCCTTCATGTATTCCTAACAATTCACCAATCTCCACGTGTGTGTATCCTTCAACAGCGTGCAAGTTGAATATCGTCTGGTACCCTGTTGGTAATTGCCTGATGAGTTCCGCCAATTCTTTTACACTCATGCTGACCTCCGGATTGTCAGTAGCAACAGGATGCAGGTTAGTTTCAGAAAAACTGAGGTCTACCCTGGTGCGACTCTGCTGCTTTAAGAAATTAATAGCGGTATTGACCATAATCCTGCGGATCCACGCGCCCAATTCCCCATCGGATTTATATTGGTGAAGGTTCTTAAACACTTTGATGAAGCCCTCCTGCAATACGTCTTCGGCATCCGACATGGATTTGGTATAGCGATAGCACACCCCCAGCATGTATTCAGCATGCTGCTCGTATAGAAGGTGTTGCGCTTCACGCTTTCCTTTCAGGCAGTTTTTTACCAGTTGCTGATCGTTCATCCCTATCGGTAAAAGGTTGACAAAGATGGGCAACAGACCGTTGCTTTGCAAGCCTTTTTTTTTCGGTGGCACTCTTTTGTTGCTGGTAGCTGGGTGCTAGTCGCTACTGATTAATGATCGGGGTTTGGAAGCAACACCCGACGATCGTGAATCGGGGATCGAGAGTATTTCGCGGCAAACATCTACTTAACCCAGAGTGCCTTTGTGTTGCATCAAAGTGTTCGATAGGAAAGGGCTATCGCTTGGGTCTGGCTGGGAACAGAGCAGCTTGCGTATTGTAAGGCAGTAACTAGTAACTAGCAAAAAGCATCCACAAATCCTCTTCGTTATTATAGACCGGTTCCGTGTTAAAGGCGGCAACCAGCAACCAGCAACCAGCAACCAGAATCCCCTAAATTTGACCCAATGAACACCCTCTCATCAAGGGATCAACAGGTAATCTGGCATCCCTATACTCAAATGAAAACAGCGGAACTGCCGGTGGCAGTCACACGGGGTGAAGGCGTTTACCTGTTCGATGATAACGGGAACAAATACATTGACGCCATCAGCAGTTGGTGGGTCAATATTCATGGGCACGCACATCCCTTCCTTGCTGAAAAGCTTTATCAGCAGGCAAAGAAACTGGAACATGTAATGTTTGCAGGGTTCACGCACGAACCTGCTGTTCAATTAGCGGAACGACTCCTACCCATGCTGCCCGGAGAATTTTCAAAAATCTTTTATAGCGATAATGGTTCTACTGCGGTGGAAGTGGCGATGAAGATGGCGATACAATACTGGAGGAATACGATGCATGATGCAGGATACATGATGCAGGAAGAACATCACAAATTGAAAGGCAATCGCACTCGGGTAGTTGATGGAAGACGCACGAAGATCATTGCGCTTAAGAATTCTTATCACGGGGATACGTTTGGAAGTATGAGTGTGAGCGAAAGAGGAGTTTTTACTTTACCCTTTAAAGATTACTTGTTCGAAGTCGTTTTTCTTGACATACCCACCAAGGATAATATTGAGCCCATCAAAAAGAAGATTGACGAGATCGGCGAACAGGGTTGTTGTTTTATTTATGAACCGCTTGTGCAGGGCGCAGGAGGAATGACGATGTATGAATCTCACTTGTTGGATGATATCATTCAAGCCTGCAAAAAGCATGATATTATTTGTATAGCAGATGAAGTGATGACCGGCTTTTATCGAACCGGTAAAATGTTCGCCAGTGAGCATATGCAGAAACAGCCGGATATCATTTGTTTAAGCAAAGGAATCACGGGAGGCATGATGGCTATGGGCGCAACTGCATGCACCGAAAAAATATTCGAAGCGTTTCTCAGCGACGATAAATTGAAGACATTCTTTCACGGTCATTCATACACTGCAAACCCACTTGCCTGTGCAGTAGCTAATGCAAGTCTCGATTTGCTGGAAGTTGGCGAATTCAGGTTTCAGCTCGACCAGGTGATTCGCTTACACAATAGTTTCCCCACACATCTTGCAGTTCGAACATCCCGCTTCGCAATGAAAAATCTACGCCGTTGCGGAACGATATTGGCTTTTGAAATTGAAACGAATGAAAAAGACGATTACCTGAATACAATTGGTAAAGTCATTTCAAAAAAAGCCCTAGAAGCGGGCGTGTTATTGCGACCACTTGGAAATACAATTTATTTCATGCCTCCTTATTGCATTACCAAGCAACAACTAGAGCGAATCTATATAGTTACACAGGAAGTACTTCATGACCTCTAATTGGGAAATTTTGCCGGCGCCTTTTAAAGAAAAAGGCCGCATCTGCGGCCTTTTTCTTTAAAAGGTGGGGTCTGGTGGCGTATTCGAATTGTTATCTCTTTCTTTAAACGTATATGGTAAGAAGTTGCGCTTCTTTTCTGTGTTCGGTCTCGCAAACCTGCGAGTGTCTTCCATACGAAGCCCTGAATTATATAATTCAATGCTGCGATGTTTATAAATGAGATCCAGGATCTGCTGTTGTGTGAGCGGACCAACAATTGGAGGAAGATCGGCACCAACACCAAACGGATCATTCGCGGGTTTTTTAGTAACCACCTTGTTTAATTCAGCAAGCGCATTGGTTAAATCAGGTGTTGCCATTCTTGCATACGCCTCTGCTTTAATCAATGTGATCTCACCTGGAAGATAGATTGGGAAAGCAGTAGTACTTGCAGCTCCGAAGCCTGCTACCCTAAGTATCGGTGCAGTAGCATTAGTACTGATATAAAATGGAAACCGCTTGTCCAGAAGATCAGGTTTCATGGTTCCAAATAGTCCCATTGTTGAATCCAACGGTGCAGCAACGTTGTTCGTTGATGTTATCGTTTCAAAAATTGGATTAAGACTTTGCAGATCAAAATTCATCGTAGACTTCTTCGTAAGGTCAACCGCGTTTGCCGCAGTCAATGCAGCCTGGTAATTGCCAGTATACAACGAGTACCTGGCCTTAAGCGCATACAATGTATTGACGATATCAACTCCTGCAGGAATGTTTGATAAGAATCCACTACTGATCGGAGTAGTATTGATAGCGGCTATCGCTTTATCAATTGCAGCAATCGCTCTATTAAATCCATCCACGCGATCATTAAACGTCACGTTCAATCCCGTACTCGCCGGCACCTTGTCCCAATACATTGCGAGGTCTCCAAGAGCCAATGCATACCAAATAGTGGTGTAACCTAACAAACCACTTGCATATGCTTTGTCCGTTACAACTTTATCGAGGTTGTCAAATATCTGCTGAGCATCATACAACACTTTATTGCTGGAGGTCCACAATGCTGCAATGATCGTGTTGTTACCATCTACTGCCGGTCCACCCAGGAACAATTGATATTCGGCAGTATTACCCTGGTTTAAAATGTTGTATTGATAAGTGCTGAACGCATCTACTACAACACGATTGTACAGTGAACCAGCCCTGCCCAATGAATATACGCGTTGTAAACCTACTGCAACACTCGTCATTGTTTTTGGAGAACTAAACACATTTTCCGCTGTAGGCCTTCCGGGATCAGTATAATTCTTTTTACACGAGGTGCCAATGGCAACCGCAAGTGTGGCAACTAATAGTAATTTTTTATATTGATGATTCATAAATCTTGATTTGAGGTTTTAGAATTTAGCACCGATCGTGAAAGCAAATGTTCTTGGAATAGGTACTGAACCGAAATCAATTCCTCGTAATATCGTGCTTTGTCCCGCAGCATTTACTTCAGGATCATATCCTTTATAGTCGTCCCAGGAAATCAGGTTGCGTCCAGTGAGGCTAAAGCTCAAATCATTGAACACTTTGAACTTTCCAAGATGATAGCGCACTGCGAGTTCTCTTAACTTAATGAATGATCCATCATCTACTCTCCACTCTTCAATTTGATATACGCTATTGATCCATCCCCGTGGTAATTGTCCCCTGTGTTCTTGTTCAGCTACTTTTCCATTTCCTACACCTTGCCTTGTTCTGAAATCAGCATTGAAAACATCCACGCCCTGAACTGCATCGAATTGCACTGACAATTCAATCTTTTTATAAGAGAAAATGTTTGTCAGCGATGCTGTGTAATCAGGATTTGGATCACCAATTACTCTTCTTAATGGCGTAGCAGTTGATAACGGCAAACCATTCGCATCTCTTTGCGGTGTGTAGGTGAATGCGTTGTTCTGAATACCTCTTTCTATTTGCGGGAAGCCTGTCGCATTCTTGATTTGATTACCGTTTGCATCGGTGGCGAAGAATGTTCCGTAGAATATTCCAATCGGATATCCTTGCAACACTGCGACCGGCGCACCACCATTAGTTGGATACACGATCAGAGATTGGCCAATATTTTCTGCCTTATTTCTGTTTCGACTATAGATTGCTCTAATGTTCCACATGAAATCCTTGTTCTTAACAGCAGTTGCATCTAGTGCCAGCTCAATTCCTTTATTGGTCAATGATCCAAGATTATCCAATAGAGTTGAGAAGCCATTAGTTGGTGCAATCTGTCGTGGAATCAACAGATCTTCCACTTTCTTATTATACCAGTTGATTTGAAGGCCGATCCTATTATTAAAGAATGCTAAATCGGTTCCTACTTCCAGTTCCTTTTGCTTTTCTGGTTTTACATTTTCATTCGCTAATTCTGAACTGGACACAAGATAAGAACGTCCAAGAAAGGATCCGGGAGAATAGGCATTGAACCGTTGATATGCGGTGATACCAGTCAAATTACCTGATTCTCCATATGCTACTCTCAGCTTAAAAACATTCCACCAATCCAGTTTCATGTTCTGCCAAAATTTCTCGTCCGACAAAAGATAGCTGCCACTCGCCTTATAATATGTTTGTTTTCTTTGGTCCTCTCCAAAAACGGATGATCCATCAACCCTAATAGCACCAGTTAAAAAGAATCGATTAAAAAAGCGAAAATTCTGTTGCAGATAAGCACCAGAAATAGAAAGTTCGCTTCTGCTATCACTGCCCGGAATGATTGTACTTGCTCCATTCACTGTTTCAATAAATGGCGTCAATCCTCTTCCCTGTAACAAGCTGTACCTATTTTTTTCATATTGGAGTGAATATCCAACTTGTGTAGTAGATCCAATATTTTCATTGATGTCGAATTGATACGTACCGTTCAACTCATGATTGATCTGAAAGAAAACATCATTACCCGTACTCGCGTATCCATTCAATGTTGGATCCAGTGTTGCTCCACCTCCCCAAAATGCAGTGCTCACATTATAAGCAAAAGGAGGCATGAAGGTGGTTCCATTCTGTGAGTAGTTGTCAATGCCCAGCGTATAATCGAAAGTCAAACCCTTCATTGGTTTGAACTTCAACCCGGCAGACGCTATTATACGATTGACTTCTTCTTTTTGTTTAAAGTCCTCGATTACTGACACTGGATTCACGCGACCGCGCTCACCAACTGCCTGTATCTGACCGTTAGCATCACGCTGCCATATATTGTGGAAATTTCCAATGATGGTTACTGAGTTCATTGGAGAGAAGAATGAATTACCATCTGGCTTCTCGTTCGCGACGCTGTTGGTATAATTCAATCCAATATTAAAAGTCAATTTGCTATTTAGCTCCTGTTCAAGATTAGACCTGAAACTAAATCTCCTGAAGTCAGTGTTTTTAACAATTCCCTGGTTGAAATAATAAGATCCACTAACGTAATACTTCGTCTTATCCGAACCGCCACTAATAGAAATATTATTATCCGTTCCTAATCCTGTTTGAAAAATATAGTCCTGGTAGTCGTAACGAGTGACAGCAGTTGTATTGGTTAGCGCCGGTGTTAGGATGTCCTGCGTTTGAGCAGTGGGGCCATCTGGTGGTCCGCCAAATTTAGTCGGCGCCTGATTTACGTCAAGTTTTTCACGCAATTTACTGCTCATAATGCTCGTGCTGAAACTAACGACGGGCGCACCTTTCACTCCCTTCTTCGTGAAGATTTGAATAACGCCTGCATTAGCGCGGGAACCATAAATAGCTGCGGCAGCTGCACCATTCAACACTTCCACTCTTTCAATATCAGCAGGATTAATATCTACTAGCCGGTTTTGTCCCACGTTACCAACGAAATTGGAACCATCATAACCACTCTGCGTATTCGTAACCCTGTTGGTAGAGTTGTTTACGATCACTCCATCAATAATATAAAGTGGTTCAGAACTACTGTTGATTGTATTTACTCCTCTCAATCTAACAGACACACCACCTGCAGGATCTCCAGAGTTCTGGATAATTTGTGCCCCAGGTGTTTTGCCCTGCAATCCGGCAAGAACGTTTCCGGAATTAGCGCGGGTAAGTACATCGCCTTTCACTGTGCTGATATAACTACCCAGTTGTTTTCGCGTTGTTCCCTGCGAAGTTCCGGTAACAACTACTTCATCGAGACCTAATGGATCTTCTGCAAGGTTTGAATTCAATGTGTAATTACCGGGTCCGGTAACATTTACGGTTTCTTCTTTTTTCTTAAACCCAATTCCGGAAAATTCCAGCGTATGCGTTCCCGGTTTCAGGTCGGCATTCAATGTATATCCACCTGCAGCATCAGTAGCAGTTCCATATGTTGTATTTTTCACAACCACAGAAATTCCAGCAATTCCTTTGCCTTCGGCTGATGTAACTGTTCCGGATATGCGAACCTGCGCAGCTGCAGCCATGCAGAGGCACTGGAGTAGCAGTGCAATTGACAGGCAGGATACAATCCTTTTTTTTGTTTTGTTTCGGCTATTCATATGAGGTCGTTTGGTTTTTGAAAATTAAAAATGTGGGCGCTGTGTTATCATCAGATCACCTGCAGGCCGGCGGACCGATATGGCATCAGCAAAGCATCATCAGGAGGAAGTTCAGTAATCAAGAGGTCGATCTTTTTTAAACCGCAAACGGATATCTTCTGGGTAGTGTCGATCTTTTCTGAAATGCTCAGTGCAACAATTTTTTCAGACGATTCGATCATGGCTCTCTTCACCTGGACCACCTCCCAGTCGCTATCGGTTATGCCGTTGCTGACATCAATAGCGTTGATGCCCAGGAAGCAGATATCTGCTTTTATTTGCCGGATTTTCCAGATGGCTTCGCCACCAACAGTGATTTGGGAGTTGCGGGAGATGCGGTCACCAATAAAAATGACGTCGATGTTCGGGTGCTGTATATACTCAAGAGCGGCCGGCAGACTTCCTGTTATGAATGTAGCACGCAATTGTTCGGGTAACAATCTGGCTAGTTCAATAATGGTGGTACCGCCCGTGGTGAGTACAAACATGCCATCGTGGATAAGGTTGGCCGCTTTTTTTCCTATGATTTTCTTCTTGTCCTGCGAATAAACATCAGTAGGTTGAAGCGAGGAATGAAAAGATTTGGATAAGGCGCCACCGTGAACTTTAATGATCCTGCCCTGGTCGGCCAGTTCATTGAGATCTCTGCGAATAGTATCTTCTGAAACTTGCATTTCATTGCAGAGGTCGATTGACAAAACACGGTTGTGGACATTCACCCGGTGGAGGATGTGAGCTTGTCTTTCTTTTTTCAGCATAGCAGTTATGAGGAACCGAAACTAATTAAGATTTCAATATAAACCGCAGAATCCCGCAAAAATTATCTTAAGGCCGCAGAAATCGGAACGCGGTTGGAAAGATTGCGCTTCGAAGACGAAAGACGCTTCGCGAGGTTCGAAACTTCTTCTTATTGTCTTAACTCCCAAAATTTCGAGTACAAAGGCAGAAACCTCAAACTCGACAGATCAAAATAAAACACTGACTTTTTACGGAATTTAAAATAAAACTGATCGGACGCTACAAATTTGTATTGGTGCTTTGAATTAAGGCTCGCGTCTCCGTACTCGAATAATTAGATCTGCGAGAAAATAAATGGTCTTCGAATTTCGGGCTGCGTCTTCAGTCTTCGAAGCACTATCGGGCTCACACTCACTGAAACTGTACCGGGATTACAACCTGCGTTTGATCCCACTCCATCACAATAGAATTTGCTTCCAACCGAAAAGTTAGTTGCTCTACCGTGTGATCAAGTTTTTTAGATGGAACCTGAACCCTGAGCAAATCGCGGTTTTGATTGTATTCCATTCCCGACTGGCCGGTTTCACTGTTCAATATGATCGTCCAATTTTCTTTGTCGGGTATACTATACCATGAGTAGGTTCCTGCTTTCACCGGTTTTCCTGAAAAAGAAACATCTTTCGAAAAAGTTATTTCGGTGGCTTCATCGGCGCCGGTTCTCCATACTTTTCCATACGGTTGCAATCCACCAAAAATATTTCTGCCCTTCTTATATGGTCTTCCGTAAGTGATTTTGATGTTATCGTTAGAAACGGTTTCGTGCGGACTTTTGCGCGCTTCCTGGCAAGCAGGCAGAATAATTATTGTGCTTAGGAAAATGAACAATAATTTTCGCATGATTAATTCATTTTAGTTCGCGGGTTCAACCAGGTGCTTTAGGTTTTGCAACGACGCTTCCATATGCGGGCCCAGTTGTTTATCGTATATGATGCTTTGAAATTTTTGCCAGGGATACCATTGCAAGTGAAAGTCGAAATACCATTGCACCACTGTATAATTATTTCCCGGCACCAATGCAAAATCACTCTGTGATAATCTTCCGTTGTTTTGTCGCCAGTTTGTTTTTACGGTATCCGCTTTCACTTCATGCAAATCAACTGCTACTACGTCGGTTTCCAGTTGAGTATTGGAAATCGTTTTTAAAGTCTTCATGGAGTCGGCTACAATTACAAATCGATTCCATTTTTTCCATGCGTTGATATTACTGATTTCGAGAATGATCTTTTCTGACGGAGCGCTAATATTGATAGCGCGTGATACCCGCACATGTGAAGGCAACAACAATGATAGTGCCGTAATCAATGCGAATAATACTACGGCGCTGATTACAACGAGTTTAAAAATCTTAATCATTCGATCACGAATTACACGAATTATGGCGAATTACACGAATTATAGCAGCTGCCGGCGCTTATTCCCACCTAAACACTTTAATGGCTATTGCATACACCACTATGCACCATCCCAAAAGAATGAGCATTTCGCTTCCAAGATTATTAAGGTGCTGGCCTTCGAAGGACAGTTTACGCAAGCCATCGTTCAGCGCGGTGAGCGGTAGAAACTTGATAATGCCCTGCATGCCTTGTGGCAGCAATGATTTTTGAAAGAAAGTTCCTGAAAGAAAATATTGCGGAAACATGAACAGGTTTGCATAGATCGGAATGACGTTCTGATTTTTCGAGACACTGCTGATGATAAAACCAACACCCATAAAAGCCAATAATCCTAATAGACAAAGGAAGAGCATTTCAAAAAAAGTAACCGTACCATGAGCCAACCTGAAATTGTAAAAGTATTTGCCGAAAAGTATAATAATTACGGCAGTCACCAATTGAAATGACACGCGTCCAATACATTCGCCAATTACAATGTATCCTTTCTTAATGGGTGTAGAATACATTCTCTTTAATACAAGCGTTTCTCTAAGCGTGAAGAAAAGAAACGCCACTCCAAAAACCGCGGAACCAATCAATGAAAAACCCAGCATACCCGGAAGAAAAAAATCGATCATGCGGTATTCTCTACCCGGAATTACTACTGGTGCTGATAACGTAGCATATGGATGTGGATTTGGATGAAACCCCATTTCAATATTATTCAGTATACCGCGCAGCGTATTATTGAACGTTGGAAAATCTTTTTGGGCTGCCGAAGAAGTTTTGGTTTGAATAATATATTTAGATACGCCAGTATCTGCCTTCACAATATTGAGTATAGCCGTGATTCTACCTTTCTTGAGATCATCCTGGATTTTTGCTTCGGTTCCTTTATGAATGTCAAAAATGCCAGCTCTTGTAATGGCCAGGAAAATGTAATTGGACGTGTCACTTGCTTCATCAATCGCCACATCGAACGACGCTCCAGACCTGCCGCCGAGCGCGCCGAAGATGGCAATCAGCACCATGGGAAAGAACAAGCTAAAGAAAACGGCCTGTGGACTTTTGAAGATGGAACGAAGCGCTGCCAGACAAACAGCATATGCTCCCTTCCATTGGTTGTACCGTTGCTCCATTGAGGGGCGAACTTAAATAAATTTTGTTTACCTGCCGTAGCTTTAGCAGAGGCAGGGAATTTTGTTCCCTCCCTTTGGTCGGAATTTCAAAATTGGGAAATTGAGAGGTTAACTCAATCCATAAACGGAAAACGACAAACGGCAAACGACAATCGACAATCAACAAATCAGAAACCTCAAACCTCAAACTTTAAACTTTAAACTTCAAACAATTTTATGGGTCCCCTCGCTGAAACATTCCACATCAACAACAACATCAATCTTTATTTATTGGACGCCATTGCCGAGGAACATCTCAAGGATCAATCGGCTTCGAAAGGAAGAAACGTTGGCGAACAGTTTGCACATATTCACAACGTGCGATTGATGTGGCTCCAGGTTGCTGACGCCTCGCTCATGAAAGGACTTGAAAAAATTGAAAAGGAAAAGGGAATTACAAAATCGATTCTTAAGAAATCATTGGACGCATCCACTAAATCCATCGAGTCATTGCTCGAAAATTCAAACGGAAAAGTGAAAGGCTTCAAACCACATGCCACTGCATTCCTTGGTTACCTGCTCGCGCATGAAGGGCATCATCGGGGTCAAATTCTTTTATGCCTGAAGCAGTCCGGGCATATGGTAGATAAGAAGATTCAATTTGGAATTTGGGAATGGGGCTCGAGACAATAGGCAATTGACAATAGGCAATTGGCAATAGGCATCCCCAATTCGCAACCCGTTTATGATTGCAAGTGCTGAGATTTCACTTCGAAGACTAAAGAGGCAGTAGGGACTATCGAAGTCTGGTCACTTCCTATTTGGAGGGCTTGCGTCTCAGTACTCAAATAAATGTTTGTTCGAAAATAGGGGAAGCCATCGAACCTTCGAGTGCGTCTCTAGTCTTCGAAGCATAATCATAACGATGATGTAAGCTAAAAGCAAATGGCTGACACGCCTACTCAATAGAAAAATCAAAAGGAATTCTTGACTGCGTAATGCCCATCATTGCCTTAACGCGCTTGATGGTGTTGTATAATTTATAGTTGTCCTCTCCCAACTCTTCCTTGATTGCCTTACTCTGGTAGGTTTGCTTATAGCCACCAAAAATCTTATCGAAGAAAGATTGTGGTTCTGGATATTCGCGGAGCCGATAGTCTTTCACCTTTGCCATTCTTGCTGCGCAATCAATTGCATCCTGGATACCTCCAATGCGATCTACTAATCCTAATTGCAGTCCGCGATCACCACTCCATATTCTTCCCTGCGCGATGCTGTCAATATAGTTGATGTCTTTCTTTCGTCCTTCTGAAACACGAGATTTGAAATCGTGATAAATAGTGTCGATTTCATTCTGAATAAGTTTCTTCTGCTTATCAGAAAGTGGTTTTACAATCGTCAACGCATCTGCTTCCGGGCTGGTTTTTACACCGTCGAAAGTGATACCTAATTTATCATCAAAAAATTTCTCCATATTTGGTATCATCGCAAATACACCAATGGAACCCGTGATGGTGTTAGGTTGGGCAAAAATGGAATCCGCATTGCACGATAAATAATACGCGCCTGAAGCTGCAACATCTCCAAAACTTACAACAACCGGCTTTTCTTTTCGTGCGAGCGTCATTTCGCGCCAGATATTTTCACTGGCCAGAGAGCTTCCGCCTCCAGAATTAATACGAAGCACAATCGCTTTCACATTCTTGTCTTCCCGCGCCTTTCTTATCAACATCCGATAAGTGTTGCTTCCAATTTGTCCGTCCTCCCCTTTTCCATCCACAATATCACCCTGCGCATAAATCAGTGCAATTCTTTCCTTGCCGCTGACTTTATAGTTGATAGCTTTCGCATATTTTTCTAACGCCACAAAATTTACCTGCGCATCTTTACCCAATTTCAATCGATCTTTAATCTCGTCTTTTACTTCATCATCATATTTCAATCCATCCACCAATTTGTTCTGAAATGCGTCGCTGGCAAATTGAATGGTATTGTTATCCGCATAAGCCCGCAATTGAGCGGTATCCATTTTCCTCGAGTCACCAATTTTTAATAAGAAGTGACCATAGATGTCGTCAAGAATCTCTTTCGTTTGCACACGGTTAGGTTCAGTCATCTTTTGCTCACGGAAAGGTTCAGTAGCACTTTTGAATTTTCCGGCATAGAAGATCTGCGGTTGGATTTCCAGTTTGTCAAGCGTCTTTTTAAGAAACGCCAATTGCACAGCGAATCCTCTCCAATCAACTCCACCCTTGGGATTACAATACACCTTATCCGCAACCGAAGCCACGTAATAAGCCTTTTGAGCAATTACATCTCCATATGCATATACAAAGCGACCGGTTTTTCGAAAGTCCTCCACCGCATTGCGGATTTCTTCACTAGCCGCAAAACCATTGTTATTTCCATTGCACTTAAGATAGATTCCTTTTACAGCACTATCTTCTTTTGCTTTCCTAATAATGCGTACCACATCGTATAAACCTGGAATATCGTATTGATCGGCCGATCCAAAATCTGCGAGGGGGTTGTCTATCAATCTTTCCTGGTATGGAATGGAGAGATCAACTACCAGTACCGCCTTTGAACCAACATGCACTTTGTCAGAAGAGGCCATTGCACTAATCCATACTATCATAATGAAGAATCCGACCAACGTAAATATGAAAAGGGCCAGAAAACTTGCGAAAAACATTCTGATGAAGCTCCTCATGGGGTATATTTTTTTGAACAGTTGTAAAAATAAAGATATTTGATTCCTTTAGAAATGTTGCAATACATGAATCAGATATATTTACTGATAGGTGGTAATATGGGAAACAGGCAGGAAAATCTGGAAATTGCAACCAGAAGAATCGCTGCAACCATTGGCGAGATTACACAAAGATCTGCTATTTATGAAACCGAGGCCTGGGGCCTTGAAGAGCAGCCCGCCTTCCTTAATCAGGTGCTGTTGGTATCCTCAACCTTCACCGCGCAGCAAGTGCTCCAACAAATCCTCAATATAGAACACGACATGGGAAGAGAGAGGATCCAGAAATTCGGGCCGCGCATTATTGATGTCGATATACTTTTTTTTAATCGCGATACCATTCATGAACCCGGATTGAACGTTCCCCACCCCCAATTGCATCTTAGGAGATTTACACTGAAGCCCCTGAACGACATTGCGCCTGAATTCAGGCACCCGGAGCTGGGAAAGACCATTTCGGATCTGCTTGCAATATGCCCTGATCCACTTACTGTGAAAAAGTTATAAGCGAAATTTTCTTCATTTACGTTTCTTTTGCGGCGGAAATATGAATCATCACTTCATCACCATAGAAGGCAACATCGGCGCGGGCAAGACCACTCTTGCGCATTTGTTGGCAAAGCATTTCAACGGACGACTAATCCTGGAACAGTTCGCTGATAATCCCTTTCTTCCTAAATTTTACGAAAACCCGCAACAATATGCATTTCCGCTGGAGCTATTTTTCATGGCCGAGCGCTTTAAACAACTGAAGGAATTGTTACAGCAAAAAGATTTATTTCAAACGCTCACTATCTCCGATTATTTATTCACTAAATGCCTTTTGTTCTCCAAAATAAATCTGCCTGAAGACGAATTCAGGCTTTATCAACGGCTATTCGAGATTGTCAATCAACAATTGGTTCAGCCCGATATATTGATATACCTCCATGCCCCGGTAAATAAATTGCAGGAGAATATTAAGAAACGAAAGCGGCCATATGAACAAAATATTCCCGACGAGTACCTTTTCAGTATCCAGGAAACGTATACGCATTACATTAAGCAACACAAAATGAAAACAATAATAGTGGATGCGAGTGACGCAGACTTCCTGGGAAATGAAAAGCATTTGCAAACTATTATTACCGCGTTGGAAAAAGATTATGAGGAAGGACAACACTATCTCGGCCTACCTTAGCAAGGACAAGTATGAGCTTAAGTAAGGATAAGAAAGACAATTTTGCTGCACTCAGGTTTCCAGAATTCAGAAGTTATATTCTCTCCCGCTTTTTTTTCATCATCGTACTTACGATGCAAGCCACCATCATCAGTTGGAAAGTATATGAACTTACGCGGGATACATTTTCAATAGGCATGCTAGGACTGGTGGAATTTACGCCAGCCTTTATGCTGGCATTCTATTCCGGATATGTCATTGACAAAGGAGATAAAAGAAATCTACTACTCTCAAGCATGATCGGTAATGTGATTCTCACAAGCATCTTGTGTTTCATTACCAGTAGTTATGCTATATCCGAATATCCACAGACATGGATCCTCTTCATCATTTTCTTTGTTGTGTTTGGAATTGGAGTGCTACGACCATTCACTGGCCCAACTTCTTTCGCGCTGGTTAGCCAGTTAGTGCCGAAACACGATCTTGCAAATGCCACGATGTGGAACAGCGCTTCATGGCAAGTGGGTGCGGTATCAGGACCAGCGCTAGCCGGATTGATGTATGGGCTTGCGGGCATAACCAATACATTTTATTTGATGATTGGGATGATGGGCATTGCCATCACCGGTCTTTCATTAGTAACGCGCAAACCGGTTCTTTATCAGGAGCGGGAAGAAAGTATTGTGGAGAGTGTTAAGCAAGGATTCAGATTTGTTTGGAAATCCAAAGAAGTATTGGGTGCGATGAGTTTGGATCTGTTTGCGGTTTTGTTTGGAGGCGCCACTGCATTGTTGCCGGCGTTTGCAGATAAAATTCTTCATGTGGGGGCGCAGGGTCTTGGTGTATTAAGATCAGCGCCTGCGATTGGCGGTGTCACCGTATTGGCCCTGCTTGCATTTCGGCCTCTTCATCGGCACCAGGGTAAAATTATGCTTGCATCTGTTGCAGGTTTTGGAATATGCATTATTGTTTTTGGTTTTTCGCAACTGTTCTGGCTTTCTTTCTTTGCATTATTTGTATCCGGTATGCTCGATGGAATTAGCGTAATTGTACGATCAACCATTTTGCAATTGAAGACGCCTGACAGCATGAAAGGAAGAGTTGCATCATTGAATAGCATATTCGTGATGTCATCAAATGAATTGGGTTCATTTGAAAGTGGTGTCACGTCCAGACTTATGGGTAATGTTGCAGCCGTAGTATTTGGTGGATGTATGACGATTGGAGTTGTGGTGTACAACTGGTTCAAATCGCCATCGCTGCGAAAACTTGAGTATTGAGTTTCGCGTTTCGCGTTTCGCGTTCGTTAGTTCATATCCTTCTAATGAAATGAAAGCAACTTTATTGTCGAAAGGTTTTGAATTAAGGAACGCGAAACGCGAAACGTTAAACCTCAAACCTAATTATGCGATGCTTCCATTTCAGCTGGGACGTTGTCTTCTGCGGTCACTGGGCTAATGACTGTTCTAATTTCTTCAATCCTATTGGCCGGGAATCCGCCTTGTTCGGCGTGCTTGCGGATGATTTCTTTATCTGATGCATAATACACGCAATAGATCTTGTCGTCAGTCACAAAACTTTCCATCCATTGAATTCCTGCGCCTAATCCTCTTATCACATCACAAGATTTTTGTGAAATAGCTCTTAATTGCTCTTCTGTAAGTTTTCCTGCACCTGGCAGTTCCCTTTCAATTACATACTTTGGCATACGTTAGATTGATTTAGATAAATAAGATACGAAGGAATTAGAAAGAAGGGCTCATAAAAAGACGAATGTGCGAAATCTATAGTTGAATCGGTCAAACTATGAGGTGGGTTCCGTTCGCAGGCAACCAAGCCGCAATGATATTCGTTTGAGTCATAGCTTCGTTTGGACCACCAGGCCCCGCAAGAGCGGGGCTCACAAAGAACCACGATGAGCACAAAGAAGAGAAAAGAAAGAGCTTATTTATTAAATGGTGGAAGTTTAAATTCGAGAGAGACAAGAACACAACGGCTTCGCTGCGCGAAGCTGCCTTACGTGAAAAATCACACGTATACAATACACGTAAGTTTAGGCCATCGAAGATGGCCTTTAGTGCCTTTTTATGAACTGCAATTAAATTAATTTAATTGAGTGGGCGGCAACTTCGAAATATCAAGAGCAATCACCCTTAATTTCTAAGTATTCTTCCACATGAAATAATCCTTGCCCTTTGTGGTTAAAGAATCACGTGAGCATATCCATCAATAACCATAAACTGTAAACTGTAAACCGTCAACTGTAAACCGTAAACTGTAAACCGTCAACTGTAAACTGTCAACTGCAAACCGTCAACTGTAAACCGTCAACTGTAAACTGTAAACTGAATTTTCCTGTATCTTTCTCACAAATACTTTCAATATGCAAAGACGCTCCTTTCTCCGCACCTCAGGCCTGATAATCGGTTCTGGATTGGTATTTCAACAACAATTGATGGCAGAATTATTTCAACAACCTGCATATAAAATCCAGATGCTGCGCGATGACCTCGGCATTTTCACGGAAAGAGGCGGCACCATTGCGTTCCTGTTGACAAAGGACGGCATCGTGGTGGTAGATAGTCAATTCCCGGAACAATCACAGCACCTGATCGATGAATTGAAAAAGAAGAGCGAGAAACCTTTTCGCCTGCTCATTAATACCCACCATCATGGCGATCATACCTCGGGAAATATTTCATTTAAGGGACTAACGCAGCATGTACTGGCACATAGCAATTCAAAATTGAATCAGGAAAATGTGGCGAAGCAGCAAAAAACGGAAGACAAGCAACTGTATCCGGATCAGGTATTCGGAACTGTGTGGAGCGAAAAGATCGGAAAGGAAAAAATAACACTTTATTACTATGGGCCTGGACATACTAACGGTGATAGTCTCGTACATTTCGAGCATAACAACGTGGTGCATATGGGTGACCTGATGTTTAACCGGCGTTACCCATTCATCGATAGAACTGCGGGAGCGAATATTAAGAATTGGATTTCCATTTTGGAAAAAGCGAATAAGAAGTTTAGCAAGAAAACAACTTTCATTTTTGGACACGCCCATGAAACAGCGAGTGTTATCGGCGGAAAAGAGGATCTGATGCTCATGAAAGATTTCTTTGAAAAACTCCTGACCTTTACACAGGCAGAAATAAAGTCGGGCAAATCGAAAGATGATTTCTTAAAAAACACTGCGATTCCTGGCGTCACGGAATGGAAGGGTGATGGGATACAAAGACCATTGGGTGCAGCATATGACGAGGTAATGGCAGGCTGAAGCGATTTCTCGACTTCGCTCGAAATCGTGAAAACACCCTTCGACTCCGCTCAGGGCTCATGGCTGCAGCGTATGACGAGGTAATGGCAGGCTGAAGCGATTTCTCGACTTCGCTCGAAATCGTGAAAACACCCTTCGACTCCGCTCAGGGTTCGTGGCTGCAGTATATGATGAAGTAATGGCCGGGTAAGATCGGAGCTTTGAAAGTTTTCTCTAACCGGCTTAAGAGTTAAAGGTCCGATCTTTTACTCAGTTCATTGATTCTTTCAAGCACATGAAAAACCGCAGGGCAAACGGTTGAGTTCTTTAGGGTAAGTTGTTTTCTTTTGAAGAAGACGTCTTCGTCGGTATAAGGATAGCGGGCGCAATCAGAAGGACGAACATCGTAAATGCTACAGAAATTGTCGGAGCCGAGGAAAGGACAAGGTGAGGATTTGACAACATAGTCGCCGTCTTCATCAAGTCTCAGGTAGGTGTCTATAAACTGACTTTCCCGCATTCCGAGATGCCGGCTGATGCGTTTGATATCAGGCGTTTTGAAGCGAGGCGAATAGTTTTTGCAGCAATTGGCGCAGGTGAGGCAGTCGATTTTAGAAAAGGCTTCTTCATGCAAATCGGGCAAAATTTTCAACAGTGTTTTAGGATCTGCCCGCTGCAATAATTGTTTGTATTGCTTTTGCCGTTCGGCGGATTTTTTGCTCCAGTTATGAAGGGAATCTGTAACCATTGACGTCCAAAGGTACTCTGTAATATTCAGCTTCAGATTTGAGTTATGTTAATAGTGTTTGAACATACTTTGTGGGAAAACCTCAAAATTTTAACGAATACACCTTTTTTCATTTTGGTGATAGCCGTGGAAATCTTTCTTAGCAATTACCATCAAAAAAAGCTGTATACGTTTAAGGAAACGGCAACAAACTTCTTTTTGTCCATCCTAAACGGTGGGCTGGACTTGCTGATAAGAGGAGCCTACTTCCTTGCCCTGATTTACTTTTGGAACCGATCATTTACAGCTATTGATAATCCATGGATTTATTGGCCAACGTTGGTGGTGCTTATTGACTTCATCATGTATTGGATGCATCGGCTGGAACATCAGTGCAGGTTATTTTGGGCTTCGCATGTTCTGCATCATTCGGCGGAGCATATGAATTTTTCTGTTGAATTCAGAACTTCGGTATTTCAACCTTTGTATCGATTTATATTTTTCCTCCCGCTTGCCTTTTTCGGATTTAAGCCGGTAGATATTTTTCTTGCGTACTCCTTCATGCAGATATGGGGTTTGCTGGTGCACACAACGCTTATCCATAAGATGGGATGGCTGGAATATGTGATGGTTACCCCTTCACATCACCGGGTGCATCACGCTTCAAATGTGAAATACCTGGATCGCAATATGGGAATGGTATTCATACTTTGGGACAAGTTGTTCGGTACATTTCAGGAAGAACTTAGCGCCGAAGAGTATGAACCAATCAGGTATGGCCTCACCAAGCCATTGGAAAAATATGATCCATTTACTATCATCTTTCATGAATGGAAAAGCATAACAGAAGATATTGGTAAGAAAGACATCAACTGGAGGCAAAGATTTGGATACCTCTTCCGTCCGCCTGGATGGAGCCACGATAAGAGTAAACTTACAAGTGATGAAATGAGAGAACGTGAACTTGAGGTTTGAGTCACTCAACGTGTTTCTTTATTTAAAAATTTCCTCCCACATTTTCTTGAGGGCAATCCCGAAGTTCGAGCGGACCATATAATACACGATTGAGAGAAGCATGGCAAGAAATACAATTATATATCCCAATAAAGCCACGAGGCTGATGGGTATGACCATCCACTTGTTCTTGAATCCAAGAAATGAATATTGGGCGAATCCAATATAGGTAGACATCAGGAGGAAAACCGCAACAAACACATAAAGGAGTATAGACTGATCCGTTACTTTCCCTATCCATGGTACCACTAAAACAGCCATGCACAAGGCAACAAAGCTTTGCAAGAGGATATAGGATAACAATACCTCAGCGTAATTGTAACGGCGTCTTCCAAAGAAGATCCATGTAAGGAACGCATAGAACGGCACTACCAACATAGTCACCGTGTTCATTTTTTCGGCAATGAACTCCCTTCCTTCATTGGCTCTATGAATTAATTCTGTATAGTATTTCCTTGCAGCATCAGATGGCATTTGCGCAAGGACTTTCGGGTCGGGCTTCTGCGACTGATCGAGTGCTCCAAATAAATGACTTGAAAAAACCAGGACGCCAATTGAAAGAAGGAAAAAGGTAAATGGATTAAAATACTTCTTCCTTTTTCCTGCTACGTACTCTCTTGCAACTTTACCAGGCTTGGTAGCCAGATCAGCAATCATTCCCAGAAACCCTTTATCCGCATGTGTGAACGAATGAAAGAATTCATGAAGAACATGCTTCAGTGTGAGTCGATGCGTATCCGTTTTCTGGCCGCAAGTAGGACAAAAATTATCATCAGCTGTGAGAATAGTTCCACAGTTCAGGCAGTTAGTGGGATGCATGTGACACCGTTGGAATTTCAAAATACAACTTTCAGTGATAAGCAGCGCGAGATATTTATTGTATCAAGCAATTGATTACGCTCCGTAGACTAAAGACGCACTCCGGCATTCGAAGGTTCACTAGATTTTGCCACACCTTGCTCCGGAGTACAAAGACGCAAGCCTCATACTCGAAGGATCAGGACGAACCTCGGAAGACCTACATTCAATAAATATAATAGTGAGCTTCAAATTGGTTTCGGCTCTTGGAAATGAAGGCTTGCGTCTTTGTAATCGAACGAGAAAGGTTTCAAATACAGAATGAAACTTCGAAAATTAAGGTGCGTCTCTAGTCTTCGAAGCGAAATTTTAACGAGATACCGGAATCATCCGTTCAACTTACCTTTGTCAATCCAAGTATGCAAGCCATCTACGAACAATTACTTATCCTGGTGAGCACTCCCCTCTATGTGATTATCATCGCAGCAGAGGTTTTGTTGAGTAACTATCGTCACCAAAAACTATACTCGTGGAAAGACAGCGTGGTTAATGTTTATCTCATGCTGCTTAACAGCCTTATCGACGTTTTCTTCCGTGGCTTTTATATTGGTTTACTCACTTATTGTTACCAGCACCGGTATGTTGAATGGCATCAGGCGGTTTTATACTGGGGCTTGTTATTGTTAGCGGAAGATTTTCTTTATTATTGGTTGCACAGGTTTGATCACGAGATCCGATTGTTCTGGGCCGTTCATGTTACTCATCACTCATCGGACCACATGAACTTTACAGTTGGTTTCAGGTCGTCTGTTTTTCAACCTCTATACCGCTTCATATATTTTATTCCACTGGCTATCCTGGGCTTTAAGCCTTTGGACATAGTGTTCATGTATTCACTTACGCAGATCTGGGGAATTTTTGTTCACACGGAACTGGTTCGAAAAATGGGAATCCTTGAATACTTCATGGTAACTCCATCACATCATCGCGTACATCATGCTTCTAATCCCAGGTATCTCGATAAAAATCTGGGCATGTTCCTGATCATATGGGACAAACTTTTCGGAACCTTTCAACCGGAACTGACCGATGCAGAATACCAACCGGTGAAATATGGTTTGACCAAGCCCCTTGAAAAAGAAACGCCAACACATATCGTATTCCATGAATGGAAGCAGATTGTGCAGGATTTGAAACGCTCCGACATAACCTGGAAAGAAAAAATTTTCTACTTGTTTGGTCCTCCAGGTTGGAGCCATGATGGGAGCAGACTCACGAGCGAGCAACTAAGAGCGCGGGAAGAAACGACCAATACGGAGAAATCAGACCAGAACGACCTGGCCTTTCCGGAGGAGAACTTTGCCCCGGTAATTACTTCAATAAAACAGTAATTAAACGGTCTATTCAGTTGTTATTCACATCTTTTCCTTTTCAAATTCATTCCTCTTTGCAATCGCTCGTCTAACCTTAACTTTGCAGCCGCCAATGTTCGTGTCCGCCGATGTTCGTGTCCGCCAATGTTCGTGTCTCACGAACATTGCAGAAATTGATGATTGTGCGGACACAAACATTATTGATGATTGTGCGGACACAATCATCGTCGCCGTATCTCTTAACTTGTAACCTGAATCAGTGTATGAACCTTTTTGAGTCACAGCATAGTGAATTTATCAGTCGTCACAATGGTCCTAGTTCTTCGGACACAAAAGAAATGTTAGAAACAATTGGCGTGTCGAGTATCGAAGAACTCATCAGTAAAACGGTGCCGGAAAACATCAGGATGCAGCACAAGCTGCAATTGCCGGCCGGCCTCAGTGAGTACGAGTACCTGAACCATATCAAGCAGGTATCACTCAAGAACAAGGTTTTTAAATCATACATTGGTCAAGGTTATTATGACACCATCACTCCTTCTGTCATACTTCGCAATGTGTTCGAGAATCCAGGTTGGTATACTCAGTACACACCTTATCAAGCTGAAATTTCACAGGGCAGATTAGAGAGCTTACTCAATTTTCAAACGATGGTGAGTGATCTCACTGGGCTGCCTATCGCAAATGCATCTCTGTTGGATGAAGCAACAGCAGCAGCAGAAGCGATGACCATGTTTTTTAATACGCTGAACAGGGATCATGACCACATTACAAGACCTAAATTTTTTGTAGATACCGAAATCTTTCCGCAAACGAAAGATGTGCTGATCACCCGCGCCGTTCCTGTTGGGATCGAAATAGTGTTAGGGGATTATAAGTCCGCGAAACTTGATGAATCTTATTTTGGCGCTATTGTACAATATCCAAATGATAAAGGGTCTGTTGAAGACTATTCCAATTTTATCAATGCCGTTCACAGCGTCAACGGTTATGTTGCAATGGCAACGGATCTGTTGGCACTCACTCTTCTCACGCCTCCTGGTGAATTGGGCGCAGATGCCGCAGTTGGATCGGCACAACGCTTTGGTGTGCCTCTCGGATTTGGCGGACCGCATGCTGCTTTCTTTGCTGCAAAGGATGAATTCAAACGCAGTATTCCCGGACGTATCATCGGAATCAGTATCGATGCAAACGGTAACCGCGCGTTGCGCATGGCGCTGCAAACAAGAGAACAACATATCAAGAGAGAAAAGGCCACTTCAAATATTTGCACAGCACAGGCATTACTTGCAAACATGGCTGCTATGTATGCCGTGTTTCATGGTCCAAATGGATTGAAAAATATTGCGCGACGGATTGCTTTGTTAGCCTCTTTACTTCGTGATGAATTAACAGCAGCAGGTACAGAAGTTATCACGGAAAACTTTTTTGACACTATTTGTGTTCAGGTTCAAAACGCTGATGCAATCCGAAAAAAAGCAGAGGCGGCAGAAATCAATTTTAGATATCTAGCAGGAGATATTATTGGAATCTCGCTTGATGAAACCGCTACGCTGGCAGATGTTCAAAATATTTTAAAAGTTTTTGGAGTTGAAAGTAATCTTTCGAGCAAAACATCTTCAGCCGAGTTGCCACACTTTGCAAAGCGTCAATCAGCTTTTCTCCAGCAGGATGTATTCAATAGACATCATAGCGAAACGCAAATGATGCGTTACCTTAAATGGTTAGAAAACAAAGATCTTTCTCTCAATACTTCCATGATCTCTCTTGGCTCGTGTACGATGAAACTCAATGCTGCGACGGAAATGATGCCGTTGAGCTGGGCTCATTGGAGTAAAATGCATCCGTTTGTTCCAACAGAACAAGCAGCAGGATATCAGCAAATTGTTGACGAACTGTCCGCTTACTTATCAGAAATCACCGCGCTCGATGCGTGCAGCCTTCAACCCAATAGTGGTGCGCAGGGCGAATACGCAGGATTACTGGTGATCCGCGCGTATCATGAAAGTCGCAGTGAAGGGCACAGAAACGTTATGCTGATTCCCATCTCGGCGCACGGAACCAATCCCGCATCAGCAGTGATGGCAGGAATGAAAGTGGTAGTGGTAAAGGCTTTGGAAAACGGTTATATCGATGTGAAGGATTTAAAAGCGAAAGCAGAACAATATGCTGCGGACCTCGCAGGTATTATGATTACCTATCCGAGCACCTATGGGGTGTATGAAGAAACAGTGAAAGAGATCACTGCCATAGTTCATCAAAACGGTGGACAAGTATATATGGATGGCGCGAACATGAATGCGCAGGTAGGACTTACAGCGCCCGGATTGATTGGTGCTGATGTGTGTCACCTCAACCTGCACAAAACATTTGCGATTCCTCATGGGGGCGGCGGACCGGGCATGGGACCAATTTGCGTAAAAAAGCACCTCGAGAAATTTTTACCGGGACACGTTGCTTTTGGTTCAAAAGAACAAAAGACAAACGGAAAACAAGTTTCTATTCACGGAAAGAATGCGGTGAGTGCTGCTCCATTTGGATCAGCATCTATTCTTCTTATCAGTTATGCCTATATCCGACTCCTCGGACAAGAAGGGGTTCGCAAAGCAACAGAATTTGCGATCCTGAATGCGAATTATATGCGCGCGCGTTTACAAGAATCGTTTGACATTTTATATACCAATCATTTTGGACAATGCGCTCACGAATTCATCGTGGATTTGAGACCGTTCAAGAGATCTGCGGAAGTTGAGGCCGAAGATGTGGCAAAGCGATTAATGGATTATGGTTTCCACGCTCCTACTATGAGTTTCCCCGTGCCGGGCACTATCATGATTGAACCTACTGAGAGCGAAGACAAGGCGGAACTGGATCGATTCTGCGACGCATTGCTCAATATCAGGAAAGAAATATCTCAAATTGAAAACGGAACGCTCGATAAGAAAGATAACGTTCTGAAAAATGCTCCTCATACGCAGCAGAAAGTTTGCAGTGATAACTGGCCTCATGTTTATTCAAGGGAGGCAGCTGCATTTCCGTTGTTTTATGTATCGCAAAACAAATTCTGGCCTTCAGTGGCAAGAGTGAACAACACGTATGGCGATCGAAATCTCGTGTGCACTTGCGAACCTACAGAAGCATACGCGGAAGCGCTTTAGAATTGGGAAATTTTGAAATTGGGAAATTGGGAAATTGCACAGCAACCTTTTATATACGCGAATTGCACGAATTAATGCACATTAGGATTTATGAGGGTTTTCGCTTCAGCTTCAGGTAATCCAGATAGTAGATTACTTTTACAGATAAGGTATTTTGTTGTGGATCATTCAGCGTATTGCTGAGGTTGTTGAAGTATTTGGTTTCTACGTCCTGATCGAATAGTGCGCCTGCGTTTTTCCAGGCGATGTTGAGAAAACTTCCTGGCGCAAATTGCCAGGTGTACACCATGTCGATATTAAAATAATTTACATTGTTGTCAGGATTTTGAGAAACCTGCGCAACGTCTTCAACTTCTCCATCATTTTTCAAATTCAAGAAACGAGTGTATTCTACCTGGCTCCAATAATGACGAAGGCGGAAAGTAATTCCCATCTTGTTATTGAAGTTATACTTGGTTTCTAAAACGTTCTCCACTGTTCTGCGATCTCTTAATCCAAAGATTGAACTATCTGCAGCACCTACGTAAGCGAATCCAAAATCCTGATCATAGAATCCGACAAAGGACGACAACCCAATTGTAAGTTTATTATTGAATCGATAACTGTTTCCAAAGAAAATGTCTCTACCAACGTAGTTGTATTTTGAAGAAATCCGCTGATAGAATTCAAGCGATGCCGAATATTTTTTCGCCCTGTTGGATGAAATAAAGAATCCAGTCATATAGGAACTTGGAAGCTTTACCATTTTTCCACTCACGCGAGGCTCATAATAATCGTGCGCTTCGGGCCTGAAGTCGCCATTAAATCCAACTACCCAGAGATTCTTTAACTGACTATTTGTATTGGCATTTATACGCAGATACTGATATCGCTTCGGAATGGCCATCTCCGAATAATTTGCGTTGACGTTTAAATAGATATTGTTATAGAAACTTTTTGGTTTAAGCCATTTGTAACCCGCATAAAATCCATGCGTGATATAGTTGTTGTTTGTAAAATAACCCATGTCACGTTGGTCATATTTGTCATCGGCGTAAAAACGATGGATGTCAAAACTAAAACGACCCTTCACTTTGCCGATAAAGGCATTATAATAATATCCCGATGTTGTCTTACCTGGAGCTTCCCTTCCCATAATCCAACTGTGCGCCACCTGGCCCCACACATTCCAGTCAACGTTCTTATCATAGATATCCCACAACACAGAAGTAACGTTTGCGTCGTAATCGGTTCCACTCCGCCATACATTTGTATTGACCAATGTAACGCTGGAATTATGTTTCATCGCCTGGTCTAACACTAACACGTTGTAGTTGGTAAGAGGAGAAGTTTGCACGTCATATTCCACTTTGTCGTTGTCAGTAACTCTTGCATACTCGGGTCGGGTAATCGCATTAAAAAATCCAATCCCCAATTTCTTAGGGGTACGTCCACTGATCTTAGTAGCATTAAGCAATTTTGTTTCCGTTGGATTACGAACGATGCTTTCTCCGGGCGCGAGATTAGCGCCAACATCACCGTAGTGAATGGGTTGACCTCCTACTCTTCTGCTATAAAACAGATTTCCTTTGTTGAACAATTCCGTGCCTTCATTAAAAAATGGGCGGTACTCATCATATCTTACTTCAAAGGGCGTGAGATTTAGAACCTGATTATCGCTCTGCACCTGGCCAAAGTCCGGAACCAGCGTCATATCCATCGTGAACGCATCGCTGATGCCATATTTCAAATCCATACCACCGTTAATTGATGCGTCCCATTTTTGATCCGGCGCAAATGGATTATGCGTTAAGTAGGAGGACAAGTACGGTGAAAATGAAAGTCGCAATGGCGGTTTAATATCCGTAATATCCGTAAGCGTTCCTGCCTGGTTCATGAATCCAAAATTGGCGGGGTTAACGGGACTCCATGAGAATTGCTTGCCGCTTTTCGCGCGTCGCCGGATAATGTTCATGCCCCACTGCTGTACTTGATTCTTGCTAAACCTAATGGCTGAATATGGAATTTCCATTTCAAACGACCATCCTTCTGAGGTGATTTTTGACACAGTGTGATACACGGCATTCCAACTCATGTCCTCGTTATTTCCGATTGCATATTTGACATCGAATTGTTCTCCCAGTGCAGTTACAAAAAATCCCAGTCCATTTATTTTATCCTGGTAAGTGTCGAAAATGATTCCTACAAAATCGTTTACACCAACAGCATCGCGGCCGGCGAGTTCGGAACTAATGCTATCGCGACTGGCTTCATGCAAAATTCCGCCAAAGTAAATGGCATTGTCATTATATAAAAGATAAAGCTCGGATCGGTTACGCTTGTCTTCTATTTGTCCAAACGTAGGGCGCATCTCCACGAGGTCAGTAATGAGAGCCGCGGTCTTCCACGCTTCTTCATTTATTTCACCATCAAGTTTGATTGGAAGTGAGGTTCTCACGGCAGCCACTTTCCGGGAAGTAGTTTGCGCTAGCAGGTTGAGACCTATGATTATGAGAATACCTAAGCAGCAGAGCTTCTTCATGTGGTGTTTTTCGAACGGCGGCAAAGTAAACTGTTGTTTAAACCCGCCGATTATTCGCCTTGTTAATAATGATAGAATATTTATCAGTGGCATAGCTGGATTATGAATGGCATCCAGCACCAAAATGAAAAAAATGCAGGCGCTAAAAGAAAAGATTTACATATGATGTAGAAAACACTTGAAGAATTGCGGAATTTAGAAAGCTGAAGTGTACTAACGGCGAATTCTATCAGGGGAATCCTTTCTTTCCCCTTCACTTTCCCTTTCCCTGATATTAATTTCTGCAAGCAGGCGATTTATGGTTTGCCTGCATTCATCCTTTTCCTGGCTCGTACCGTTTTCGTGAAGAAGTTTTGTGTACACGGTAGTATTCCGGGCCAATTCATCAAGAAGGGCAGAGTACTCGAGATGTTTAAATTTCCTGTTCACTTTTTACGATCCTCTCCCTAATGCTGCAAAAACCATGCTGTCTCAAGCATGGTATAGAATTTTCTGGTTCCGAATTTGGGATGCCGCGCATTATTAAACAATGTTGTCGCGGTATTTCGCTGAAAGCGTTCATTTACTTCGCACAGCTTTTGCAAATCTTTGCATAATCCATCAACCTTCGACGCGCGCTCAGGGGCCTACCTTTTATTTTTCCGTTGAAAAAATTCTACAATTGCTGGCTGTTAAAACACACTACGCCATATCTTCAATGAAGAATTTAAAAGCGAATTGTCAAGACTTGTCAACATAAACGGAAAGTTTCTTCAGGAAAGCGCTGCCTCCGTACCATTCCAGGACCTCAGCGTGCAAAGAGGTTATTCAGTGTTTGATTTCTTCAGGCTGGTCCGCAATCAACCACTGCATCTTGAAGATCACCTCAACCGGTTTTTCCATTCTGCATCCGAGATGCGCTTGCCAGTTCCAAAAACGCGAGAAGAAATTAAACAACTGGTTCACGAATTGGTTTGGGAAAACGAACTACCGGATTCAGGTATACGTATCCAATTGACGGGGGGCGAATTTGCTCATGAATCAGATTTCAGCGCTACTTCACTCATCATATCGCAATTGCCTTTTCCGTTTCCGACGCAATCCATGCTGGATAATGGAATACATCTGCTGCTGCATGCGTACCAGCGACAATTGCCGCAAGTAAAAAGTACGGACTACATGATGTCCATCTGGCTGCAACCACTCTTGAAAGAAAAACAGGCGGATGATTTTCTTTACCATAATAACGGGATCATTACAGAATGTCCGCGCTCCAATTTTTTTATGGTTTCACCTGAAGGAAAGATTGTAACCCCAGCAAACAATATTCTCAGCGGCATTACCAGGATGAAAGTGTTGGTGCTAGCTTCGAATCATTTACCAATTGAAGAACGGGACATTCATATCGACGAATTGCAAACAGCCACTGAAGCTTTTATTACCAGTACTACCAAACAAATTATTCCAGTCACTCGCATTAATGGAAATGAAATAGGCAACGGGCAGGTAGGCGATACCACCCGGAAACTTACAACCGAACTGCGAGCGTATTGCGGACTAGGATGACTAGGAATGCTAGGAATGTAGGATTGCCAGGAGAATATTAAATGATCCTAGTTTCCTTTAATCCTTTACTCCTATTAAAAAAAGAGCGCAGCTTTCGCTACGCCCATAAATAGAACTCTATAGAACCTTGACCTATTGCTTGATTAATTTCCGTGTGTTGATAACACCGTCCGTCTTCAACCTAAGGAAATAAGCACCTGCGGAAAGTTGCTGAACATTATCCAGCTCGATTAGATTCCATCCTGTGTCACTATCCACCTGCTTATGGCGGACCAACTTGCCGTGTTCATTAAATAACTGCAATGACATCGGCTGTCGCTTATTGGACATCACACGAACCTGAATTTCGTTATTGATAAACATGCTTATATTTTCCAGGCTATCACTATTCGGATTTGATTTAGCGCCAGCATATACAATTGGACCATATTTCGCAAGCTCTGTCATAAAAACTTTTGCATTATCAGTGGCAATATTGCCTTGAACGTTATACGACTCCGATCTGGCTCGGTGGCCACGCGCGATCAGTTCAGCAGTATACTGGAATATGATGAATAGCAGTATAAGCGGGAACGGTCATGCGCTGCGCCGTGCCGATGTTGCTGTGAATCGGAAGATGCGAATGATGAAATGAAGCTTGGGAAAGTATAATGAATAGAAAGAAAGCCGTGTATACATTCTTCATGGGCGCGATTTTAAGGTAACCGGTCTTTCTAGGATTGGATATGTTTGATCTAAGTGCGAACTCTTACGAAAGTAATACCGTATTTTCCGAAATGCAAGAATAAATGGGGATATTTTGTAGGCCTCAACATGTGATTACACTTAGCGCTTGCCCACCAATACATTAGCAGAAAAAAAATCCCGACGCTGGGGTCGGGACAAAATCAATTGTCAGGTTGCGATCAAGTGGACGGACTTTTTAGGTTTGTCCCGCCGGGTTCCATTGGCGGGCCTGACACAGTAAGCGGTTTTTCTACGGTGCGCTTGATACCGCGAAGCGGTATTAGGAAATTGGCTTTCGGTTTTTAGGGTTATTGGTTTTCTAGGTATTGGGCTTTGTGTCTCGGGTACTAGTTCGCTTTATTATTCGGTTGCCTTAAATCGTATATCAAAGATGCAAATCAATGGGCAGCTCTTGAATTTTATTCGTCCAAGAATAGGAAACTATCGATGAACAAACATTATAAATAGACAAGTTATTCGTCGGTCAAAAAGTTGCATTCACAGACAATGGGAAGGCACAAGGCACAAGGATCAAGGCGTAAAAAGCAAAAGCCAGGCAAAAGCAAAGAGCGAAAGATTGTTGAAACATGAGTGGGCGTAATTAGATGGCCAGGTGAATTCAATATTCTTCTCTCGTGCTGCAGTGAATTGATTTACGTAAAGGCAATTCCCTAATTGGGAATATCAATTTTGATTACGCCATTCGTGTAATTCGCGCTAATTCGAGTAATTCGTGTCTTGTAAAAAGTAATCCCGACGGTTAGGTCGGGATCAAAAATGTCAGGTCGATCTGGAATCATTAGGACGGATTTAGGTTTGCCCTGACTAATACGGTTTTTCTGGAATTTGGACTAGGTTTAGGATAGTGAAATTGGGTTTTTAAATGCCTTTCGGCTAGGTTTTTCTACGGCTTAGGATATTGACTATTTTTTCTACGGTTCAAGGGATATTGGGTGGTTTTCTCGGTTAGGATTTTAAAAACAAACAACCTATTTCTAAAACTGCTTGTCTTGACGACATAACAAAGATGCAAAGAGAATGACCCCTATGGAATTTTTTTCGGTGAACTATAAATAGCTATCGACGAATGTAAATTTTACGCGGATGACCCTGTAGATTATACGAAAACCCTATGTGGTTCCTACTAGAAAACCTTGATCGGCGTCAATCAGGATACTCATCGGATCCCATTACCCATATGAAGGATTGCAGGTCGATCATGTCCCTGGGCTTGAGGTCAGCGAGGTCGAGCCTAACCTGGTTTGCAAATTCCAAGAGACTTAAATAAGTATCCCAGGATGGACGCGATTTATATTGAAAATCGAAGGCATACTTCTCTGCTGCGGTGCGTGTGACTTTTGGTTTAAGGAATATGAAGATATCGGGCCTTGCTATAAATCCAAATACGGTAACCAACGGCCAGGTCAACACCCGCGTTTGCTTGCGGGGAAGATTCGCTACTACATCCACGAATCGTTCAAACCTTTCCTTTAATGGTTCCTTTCCATATATATAATGATAAAGTCCTTCTGAAAACATGCGTGCAGAATCATAAGTATTGGTGGCGTCACGCAACGCCATTTTCTCAAAGGAGAAAAGCAAGTTTGTTCTTGTCTCTATTTTAACCGCTTTGCGTGCAATTTCCAGGTAATCTTTATTGGCAAGAAGCTTTTTAAACTGCGTTTGATTTAATTCCTTTTCCCACTCAAGGTGTGCATTCCATTTATAATCTCTTTCCCATGCGGTATAGGTAGGATCCTTGAACGCCTTTGGAAAATAATAGAATAATTTTTTCTTACAACGCAAACGCTTTTTGTCAACTGCTGGTTGCTTTACTGCTATTGTGGAAGTGACTGCCATGCCGTTGTGAAAGCAAAAGAAGGACCACAGACGACAGACCACGGACTATAGACAATAGACCATAGACCATAGACCACAGATTAAAGACGCATCAATTAAAAAGAATTTCTTCTATGCTTCCCTATGTGTTTATGCTCCTATGTTTTTAATGAAATAGAAAGTCAACGAAGCAAGCTAACAGCTAATAGCTTTTACAGATGACCGTTGACGGATGACAGTTGACGGATGACGGTTGACCGTTTAACGCCATTATTCCTGCTGTCAACTGTCAACTGTATACTGTCAACTGTATACTGTCAACTGTATACTGTCAACTAAATCCTCATCTCTTCACCATCACTACCATGCGTGAACCTAAAGAGTAAGTATTGTAAATGGAGGAGTAGCTGACATACTGCACGTTGTTCTCAGTGGATCGCCAGGTTAGTACCTGCTGATAGGTATTCGGGTAACGATATACTGTATCAATTTTAACCAGCTCCGCATTAACAAAATCCACTTCGATTTCTTTGGCAGTGCCGCACGCAAACACGAGTGCTGTACCCATGATACCTAATAACGCTTTCATCGGTATTATTTTTTGTAGTCGAAAAAATGGCTGTCAGGAGGTGACTGATTTCTTCAGTGAGATTATCTTGAGCAGCTTCACAATTACATAATCAAACTTCATTCCAATGAAGTTTTTGATAGATCCTAACACGGCCGCCTGTACGTAGAATGGTTGAACCCGATACGAAGTATAACCGAAAAATATAAATCCAACGATAATAGTTATTCTTTAATAAATGCATTCACATTTTTAATGAATTGATCAAATGATTCAATGTGTGGCAAATGTCCGGTGTGCGGAATGATCACGAGTTGCGCGTTCTTTATTTTATCAACTGTTTGCCGGGCGAGTGTAGGATAATTGCCCATGGTCTTCTTCACATCGTCAGCCACCAGATTTTTCCCAAGTGCAGTTTTATCCAGTTCTCCAATGATCAATAAAGTAGGCATCTGCAATTGATTGAACTCATACAACACCGGTTGTGTAATGATCATATCATATGTGAGTGCAGAATTCCATGCAATCACTGAGTAGTCAACATTCATCGTCCAGCGGGCAAGAGTAAGCAACCATTTTTCATACTCTGGTTTCCACGTTCCATGATAATAATTTTCCTGCTGGTATTTCTTGAGACTGTTGTAATCTTGTTTCAGTTCATTTCTATACCAGTATTCAATAGGTTGATAAGGAACTTTAATCTTATAATCTTCGAGACCAATCGGATCTTCTAGTATCAGCTTTTCAGCCAAGGAGGGATACATCAACGCAAACCTCGTAGCAAGCATCCCTCCCATCGAATGTCCAATCACAATTATTTTAGTGATGCCCAACGAATCGAGGAGGGATTTTGTTTGCATCGCCATCAATTGAAATGAATACTGAAAATGGCGCGGCTTGGTCGACTTTCCAAAACCCACCTGATCCGGGATGATAACGCGATATCCTTGTTTTTGCAAGTCCTTAGCCGTAGTTTCCCAATATGAGCCATTGAAATTTTTTCCATGCAACAGCAAAATATTTTTACCATTTGGTTTCTCGGGTTGCACGTCCATAAACGCCATCCTCAGTTGCTGCCACTGAATGGAAGCATTCACAAATTTTACCGGGAAAGGATAAGTGATATTTTCCAGGTTCAGGGCAGCGGGTTCAATTGATTTTGGCGCTTTTTTCTGCGCTAGTGTGGTAAAGGAAATCAGCACACACAAAAAAATCCATCCGAGTCGCTTCATCTTTTCTTTTTATTGTTGAATTGGAAGAATGGAGGCAAAAAATAGACCATAGAGTTAACTGTAGCCCTTCGCTTCGCTCAGGGCAGGGGACAATTGGCAATTGGCAACTGGCAATTGGCAACTCAATAAACAGAGAAAGACCTAGTTAGTCAGAACCATGGACATACAGATAACGTGAAATTGAAATTTCACTATCGTTCTGATAAGTTGTGTGTGTCAGCGTTTGCAGACTTCCCCTACATTTGAAGATATGAGTACAAATAAATTCGTATACTGCCTTTTTTTCTTGACATTGATAGCACTGTCTGTTTCAGCACAAAAATTTATAAGCAGTAGAGGTAAAGAAATCATCGGGATCGATGGGAAACCGTTTGCTATAAAAGGAACCAACCTCGGCAATTGGTTGGTGCCGGAAGGTTATATGTTCAAGTTTAAGAACGTGAATTCACCACGCCTGATCGATCAGGTTTTGCATGAATTGATCGGGCCAGGTGAAACAAATCAATTTTGGAGAAAATATCTCGACAATTATATTACGGAAGCAGATATCGCCTTCCTCAAGAAAATTGGTGTCACTTCCATTCGTATACCCTTCAATTATCGTTTGTTCACGAATGAATGGTATATGGGCGGCAGCGGTGAAGAGAGAGGATTTAGAGTACTGGACAGGGTGATTGGCTGGTGCAAGAAGAATGAGATGTATGTATTGCTGGATATGCACGCGGCGCCTGGAGGTCAAACAGGTGATAATATTGACGATGGGTTCGGGTATCCATTCCTGTTCGATGACGAGGAAAGCAAACAACAGGTAGTCACGATCTGGAAAAATATTGCAAACCATTATAAGAACCAATCAATCATTCTTGGATACGATTTGTTGAATGAACCGATTGCACACTACTTCGATTCTTCTCATTTTAATCCGCTGCTAGAACCATTGTACAAGAGAATCGTTAATGCAATCAGGCAAACCGATCCCAATCATCTCATTTTTCTCGGTGGCGCACAATGGGATTCCAACTTCGCTCCATTTGGACCACCATTCGATAAAAAGCTGGTGTACACATTTCATAAATACTGGACAAGCCCTACTCAAAATGTAATACAACCTTACGTTGATTTTGCAAATAAGTACCGCGTTCCCATCTATTGCGGTGAAACCGGAGAGAATACTGATGAATGGGTGATGACATTTAGAAAATTACTGGACTCTAACAATATCGGTTGGCATTTTTGGCCTTACAAAAAAATTGATAATGCCAGAGGTTTTGTACAATTTGACGTTCCTGAATTCTACGACCAAGTAATTGCGTACGCGGAAACACCGAAAAAAAATTTTGAAGAAATCAGAAAAGCAAGGCCAAATGAGATTGATCAAATACGAAAGGCCTTGCAAGGCTTTCTTGATAACTGCAAATTTGTAAACTGCAAGTTTAATGTTGGTTATATCGAGGCATTAGGTTTTAAGCTTCGTTAAGATTTCGCTTCGAAGACAACCGTGACTACCGTTTATTCAACTCGTCCAGCCTGATCCTGGCAATGGGCAGGTGTATCAATACCAACAGTCAGCAGCATCACAAACAGGATGATAGCTTTGTATGATTTCATTTCTTACGCTTCAATGAGGAATCCTCATAAGGAGAGAGTATTCTGACGTCTATGCTTTGGCTTCCGCTTGCAAATGCCATGTTCTCGGTTTTACCGGCAGGTTTTGTGGGGTCTATCGCTCTTGCCAGTTCGTCCAATTTAAAACCGAACAGCTCTTTCATGGCCTGATCACCTTTCTTCAATTCTTCAGCTGCATAAAGTGTTAGTGATAGGACGTATTCTGTCTTGTAAATACTGTTGGCATCAGTGATTCTATTTACTTCCCACTTAACCGTGCTGTCCCCCTTGACGATGGTGGCGGCACCTCCTCCGGAATTTCCGTCAGTGGCGGGGTACTCCACGCTCCACATAAATGAAGGGGGTTCGTTCTGCGATCCTAGAAAGAACATTACTTCAGACGGACTGCCTAAAGAGGCAGATGCAATAACGTGCCTATCTTCTCCATCTTCTTCCCCCCTCACCATTTCCACGTTCCCCACCATTCCAGAGATTCTAGCACTTTGAACGGATTTTGTATATGTGTATACCCCACTCTCCGTTGCAAAAATTGCTTTACCATCAGTACTTGGTGGCTCGTTTGACATCCCGATGTAGTATCCCTGCTTCTCAACATTCACCAGAAAACCTTGTTCCAGATCCGTCTTGGATGGGAAGTAATACAATACCGATCTATGCTTCATGGTTACCACTTCAGTCTTCTCACCGCCTTTGATTTGAACACCAGGAAGTGTCGCTCTCTTCAATGCTTTGGTTTCATTCTGCTGGTAATTGATGGAAACCTTCACCGGTGTTCCTTCAATTGCTGTCACCACAGCGGTACCGGTATACAGATCATCGCAGCCCCATACGTTTTTTACTTCGGAAGATGCTTTCAGAATCGCAACCTTATCGGTAGTCATTTTAAATTTTGCGATGGCTTTTCCTTCGTCGTCTGTTTTGAATGTAGCCGGCGTAAAAAATCCGCCGGTGGTACCGGCAGTTGAAATCACTCGGTTCCGTAAAGGCTCTTCATCGCAATCCATGAGAGTCAACACGATTCTTTTTTCCTCACCCTTCACCATTTTTTTGCTGAAGTTTATTTGAATCTGTCCTCCTGAAAGATCGCCACCCAATCCATAGTTCCCGGATGCTCTCCGTTTCCTTTCAAATTCATAAATATTTAGAAGTTCGGGGACAATTTTATGTGCTGCCTCTGTGGCAATTTTGTCAAGATCAAAAAATGGATACATCTGGAACCGGATCTCTGCGCTTCCAATTTCTTCCTCGCTGCAAGCAGGCCTTATGAAAAGTCGCAAAACATACTCATTGGACACATGAATGATTGTGCCATACATGGAGTACTTGTTAGTTTTGGCGCCGCCTCCACCCTCACTGTTTCTGAAAGTTGGGGAGAGTTCGATGCAATTTCCTTTTGGAAAAAAATCCTCACAGCGTCTAAGAACAATCCACCAAAGATCCTCCAGCTTGTCATATTCATTAAGCAAGACTGAATCGTCTGGCTTTTCAATTCCCAGCCATTCTATTTTCTGAAAATTTACGAGCGTATGGTCGCCGCATAGTCCGCAGTCCTGTGCCTTTGCTTGAATGGTGGCTAAAAGGACAAAAATGAAAAAAAATTTTTGCATAACTCTCTATCTAAAATGATTTCCAAATCTGAATTGTAGCCCCTTCCCCATCAGTGTTGCTGTAGTTGAAAACTTGCCCTTTCTTAGATAAATCATCACCTCGGTGGTATTGAAACTCATACACCCATTTATAAACACTGTTTGGATCGGTTACTTTTTTAGCTTTTAGCGGAAAATAGTCCTTGTTGTCCTTTTCAATACTAAAACTCCCCCCAACCGGACTCAACCCTTCTTCACGTTCTGGAAATTCAACGCTGGCAGAGAAGAACACCAATTCACTATTCTTAAACATTAATGAAACGGCAGGCGGTAAAGGTGAACTGGAAAAGTAGCGTTGACGGTTTACATTATCATCTGAATGCGGTGCACCAAATGGACTTTTCACCAAGTTCAATGCCGTGTCGGTTATGGTGAATTCCGAATAACCGTCATTGTGCAGCACAATGGTTTTACCAGGCATTGATTTCTGATAATCGGGATCATTTTCGAATTGTGGCATCATCATTATCTGTTCGCCATCTTTCGGGACTTTTGATATATAGTGCAACAAAGAAAAGTTATAAGACACCTCAGCTTTCTTTCGCTCGCCGCTCTTCATCACCACACCATCTTCATTGCTGTTCATATTGAGTTCTGTCAGTAATGTTTTACTAAAGCTCACCACAATTTTATATGACGGCATAGCGTCAATTTGTGCATCGCCAAATAGAACACCCGCACAGGTCTGAGGAGTTTGCGTTATTGTATGCGCGTTGATGATCGCGGGATTTCCCGATATGGCCGTCATTTTGAAATTGGCCGTTGCTTTTCCATTCGCATCTGTAATTACTTTAGACGGCGTTACAAAACCTCCGGTCGTTCCCGGCATGTTTCCGCCTCCTATGTTATCCGATGTAAATACAATCTCTCTTCCCGCCAGGGCAGTCCCGTCACAATCCTTTAATTCCAGCGTAAAGTCGGTTTGCTGTCCTGTAACGAGTTTTGTTTTTGCAGGAGTTATTTTAATAAGGTCAATATTCTCTGCCATAGCAAACTTTTTGTTTTCCGCTCTTTCGTCAAGCTCAAACTTTTTGATTTTTTCTATCAACGGCGAAAGCCTGGCTGCAGCCTCGTTTGCAATCCTGATGGTATTTGAGGATTCGGCTGACGATTGAAAGGGCACATCAGCGGATGCAACCTTTTTACGGGTGCAGGCCGATTGAATTTCCACGTGCATTACGTAGGCGTCGCCTCCTTTATTAATCAATCCGGTAACTATATAGTTACCATATTGAGATACATCTGTATTGACAGCAGGCAGATTTGCATATGTAAGGCCCACCTTTAGTACATCGTCATCGTTCGATGCAGGCTGAGTGAAACGAACACAAGCCGCATTGTTTTTGTTAAGCGCCGAATGAAGATGTCTGGCCATCCAGTATAACTGTTGCCATTCAAGCCATCCTTGCGTTTTCTCACCTTTGAGTTCAGGCTGCGGTACTTGTACATCCAGATCGTAGAGCGCAACCGAAGGCCTCTGCCCGCAATTACCGCATTGCTGCGAGAGACAGCTTAAACTAGCTATCAAAGCAGCAACAGCAAATAAGATTTTTTTCATACAAATCCGTTATTCTGCTCACCATAGAGCCTGGTCAGTTGTGCGACAAGTTCTCAACAAGACGAGCGAGAAAAAATTATTTCGTCAGCAATGAAATGGCGTACATCATTACTTGCATGATCATGAATGCTGATTCATTACCATTCTTGACATGCTGTACTACCGGAGCCTTTTGGGTGAGATCAAACTCTTTTTCATCTATTTTTTGCGGCTCTATTTTCAACACCTCAACGAGCATTTTATTTTTGCCGACTTTATCGTATTCCACTTCAAATCGTAGAACCGCTTTGTTTAACTCAAAATCCAGCTGATGTATTCTATTTATTGAAGCCGCTTTCCAGCACATTGGGATCCTAAGCTTAGAATTCCACGTGGACAAGTTGTCGCG